>JAAUYD010165815.1_pt1 | contig 76750 bp, 68 predicted proteins | sample 7278101 | NCBI WGS metagenome assembly JAAUYD01 (sample SAMN14350128, study PRJNA611818) | marine sediment metagenome | isolation source: surface marine sediment (0.6m) | place: French Polynesia: Moorea | collected 2018-08
TCGAAGCGGAAAATGTCGCCATCCTCCAAGGCGCGGACCAGCATGCGCGGATGCGGGCGAAAGCCGTCCATCGGATCGCCAGACAGGGGATCGCCAGACAGGGGATCGCCAGACAAGGGATCGCCAGACAAGGGATCGCGGGCGGCCGCCGCCGCTCCGGCGATGACCTGATCCAGCCTTTCCAGCGGATCGGCCGCCGACCCGTCGCCGCCCGCTTCCGCCGCGTTCATGGCGGCCGCCACGGCCTGATCGACGCTGGCTGTCGCCGACACTCCCGCCGCCGGCGCCGTCATTGCGTCCGCCTGGGCCTGCAGCTTATCGCGCAGATAGGTCCGCAGCGCCTCTCCGACCCAGCCGGCCATCCGCGCCGCCAGGCGCGGCGGCAGGTCGTCGCGCTGGGCCAAGGGCGCCCGCAGCGCTGGTTTTTTCGCCGATGCGTCAACCAGCCGCGCCATGCTGTCCGCACTGATCGCCGCGCCTTGGTTCTGGAGGACCGAACCGATCAGCGCATCGTCCCCGGTCTCCAGCACCTGCTCGGTCACCGATTCGGACAAGGAGGGGCGTTTGGTGATCGCCAGTTTATGCTGGTCGGTGTGCTCCAGGATCAGTTCGATCAGATCCGTGTCGGTCAGAACCGTGCTGCGCGTCAGGATCGGATGGGCGACCTCAATCACGTCATTGGCGAGGGTGACCACCAGATCGCGGGGCGTGTCGCTACGTTCCGCCAGCGTATCGGCCAGACCGCGCCGAACCCGCATTTCAACCCGGTGCACCAAACGGCGCAGAATGTCGTAGATCAGGGTCTGTTCTGTCTCGGTCAGCCGGCGGCCGTCTTCCAGAACGATTTTTCCCAAAGACTCGGCCAGCAGGTTCCGGTCGTTCGGTCGGTCGCTCCGAGCGACGCCGACAAGGTCTTTCAGCGTATAGGTGGTCACCGGCCTCTTTCTCCGACCTGATCCTCACAGACGCGACCGCCCCGGCCCGGCGCGTTCAGTGATACCCATGCGGGGAGCGGGCGCAAGGCCGGTTCACGCAAATCCATAGCGGGGCCGACGAGGCGGAACAGTGCGCGTCCTCACAACGAACGGGCGATAGCCCTTGCGCGGGCGGGTCTTCGGTCGGAGAGTATCGGCCATGTTCATCGACCTTTTTCTCGGCCTGAAGCGCGCCGGACTGCCGGTGTCGTTGCGCGAATATCTGACCCTGATGCAGGCGATGGATAAGTCCGTGGCGGCCTATGACGTAACCAATTTCTACTATCTCAGCCGTTCGGCCCTGGTGAAGGACGAGCGCTATCTGGATCGGTTCGACCGGGTGTTCGGTGAGGTCTTCAAAGGACTTGAACGGCCGGACGGCGTTGAACCGATTGAAGCGACGATCCCCGAGGATTGGCTGCGCAAGATGATCGAAGAGCAGCTGACCGACGCGGAGAAGGCGGAAATCGAGGCGCTGGGCGGGTTCGACGCCCTGCTCGAGACGCTGCGCCAACGGCTGGCCGAACAGGAGACGCGCCATCAAGGCGGCTCAAAATGGATCGGAACCGGCGGGACCTCGCCTTTCGGCGCCCATGGCTACAATCCGGAAGGGGTTCGCATCGGCGGCGAGAGCCGCCATCGCCGCGCGGTCAAGGTCTGGGACAAACGCGCCTTCCGGAACTATGACGACTCGGTAGAGATCGGCGTCCGGAATATCAAGATGGCGCTGCGCCGCCTGCGCCGGTTCGCCCGCGACGGCGCGGCGGTGGAGTTGGATCTTGACGATACGATCCGTTCGACCGCCGACAATGGCGGGATGCTCGACATCAAGATGACGCCCGAGCGGCACAACGCGGTCAAGGTGCTGTTGTTCTTCGATGTCGGCGGATCGATGGACGATCATGTAAGGGTCTGCGAGGAGCTGTTCTCTGCGACGCGCACCGAATTCAAGCATCTGGAGTATTTCTACTTCCACAACTGTCTGTATGAGAGCGTTTGGCGCGACAACCGCCGGCGTTTCGACGAACGGATCTCGACCGACGAGGTGATGCGCACCTATGGCCCCGACTATAAGGTGATTTTTGTTGGCGACGCCTCGATGTCGCCCTATGAGATCGTCTATCCGGGCGGCAGCGTCGAGCATTGGAACGAGGAGCCCGGCAAGATTTGGATGGAGCGGGTCTTGAACAATTACGGCAGAGCGGTCTGGTTGAACCCGCAGCCTCCGGCTTGGTGGGATCGGATGCCGTCGATCAAACTGATCCGGGAATTGATGGAAGGCCGGATGTATCCGTTGACCCTGCGCGGCCTGGACGACGCCATGCGGGAGCTAACCTGATGCGCCTGTCTGCTTCGGTCGTCACATTGCTGGGGTTGGGAGCCGTTCTCGCCGCCTGCGCCAACGAGCCCTCAATCACCAGGAGCGAGGTTTGGCATGAACAGCGTGGCGCGACGGTCGTCTCTGTCTGCTATAACGGCCGCGGCACGACTCGTGAGGCGGTGGAGACTCTGGCCGCCGGCGCCTGCCCCGTCGAGGCGCCCACCGTGACGGTGATCGATCACTCCTCAATGCTGAGCGACTGCCCGATGACGAAGCGAAACCGGGTCACCTTTCAATGCGTTGCGCAATGACCAAGCGCTGAACGCGGCTTGATCGCATGGTCGCAAAAAGGGCCGCCCCGAAGGACGGCCCATTGCTGCGGATGAGGCGAGTGGGTTCCGGTCAGCGCCTTACCATTTCTCCATCGCCGTCTTCAGGTTTTCATCCAGCTTGCTGAGGAATTGATTGGTGGTCATCCAGGGTTGGCTCTCGCCGATCAGCAAAGCCAGATCCTTGGTCATATGGCCGCTCTCGACCGTATCGACGCAGACCTTTTCCAAAGTTTCGCCAAACTTCTGCACATCCGGCGTGTCATCGAAGACGCCGCGATATTTGATGCCTTGCGTCCAGGCGAAGATCGAGGCGATCGGGTTGGTCGAAGTTTCCTTACCCTGCTGATGCTGGCGGTAGTGACGGGTCACGGTCCCATGCGCCGCCTCGGCCTCGATCGTTTTGCCGTCCGGCGTCATCAGGACGGAGGTCATCAGGCCGAGCGAGCCGAAGCCTTGGGCGATCGAATCCGACTGGACATCACCGTCGTAATTCTTCGCCGCCCAGAGGAAATCGCCATGGTTCTTCAGCGCGAAGGCGACCATATCGTCGATCAGCCGGTGTTCGTACCAGATGTCCGCCGCCTTGAACTTGTCCACGAATTCGGTGTCATAGACTTCCTGAAAGAGGTCCTTGAAGCGCCCGTCATAGGCTTTCAGGATCGTGTTCTTTGTCGACAGATAGACCGGATAGCCCCGCATCAGGCCATAATTCATACAGGCCCGCGCAAATCCGCGGATCGACTCATCAAGATTGTACATGCCCATGGCGATGCCGGGGCCTTCGAACTGGAAGACGGTGTGACGGATGTTTTCGCCGTCCGGATCCTCCGGTGTGAAGGTGATCGACAAGCGGCCGGCTTCCGGCACAATGAAATCCGTCGCGCGGTACTGATCGCCGAAGGCGTGGCGCGCGACGATGATCGGCGCGGTCCAACTGGGCACCAGGCGCGGCACGTTCTGGCAGACGATCGGCTCACGGAACACGGTGCCGTCCAGGATGTTGCGGATCGTGCCGTTCGGCGAGCGCCACATTTGTTTCAGGCCGAATTCCTCAACCCGTTCTTCGTCCGGCGTGATCGTGGCGCATTTCACGCCGACGCCGTGCTCTTTGATGGCGTTCGCGGCGTCGACCGTGATCTGATCGTCGGTCTCGTCGCGCTTCATGACGCCCAGGTCGTAGTATTTCAGGTCCACGTCGAGATAGGGCAGGATCAGCTTGTCCTTGATGAACTGCCAGATGATCCGCGTCATCTCATCGCCGTCCAATTCGACGATCGGGTTTTTAACCTGAATTTTCGGCATGATTGCTCGCTCTCCTAAAGGATGCGCGCGCCCGATGGGATCAGGCGGCGCCGGTCGGTTTCCCCCAAAACTCCCATCGCTTGCTCCGCCTTGCGCGGACCGTTTGGGAGCCATGCGGCTTAGGCCTTTCCGGCCTTGGCGTCGCACGACATGACGCTGGTCTGAGATAGAGGAAGCGGGGCCGCAGGCCAAGCCCCGGCCGGCCCGTATCGCTGCGAAGAGAGGCCGAAAAATGCGCTATAACCTCTTAAACTACGGGGTTTTTTAGGCCATGCCCTTGTCTTGTTTGCCTTGAAAGCTAGTTCCTCGACTAGGGTAGGGATCGGATTGGGCGACGATGAGAACCGACTACGGACAAGGTGACGTGCAAGGCGCGGATCGGCGTGACGCGCGTCTCGTCGAGGCCACGACCTTTCGCTTATCGGTGTTGCTGAACTATCTGACCCGCCTGTTTCCGCATACGATCGGGCGGGATTACGATCTGTCGATCAACGAGTGGCGGGTCGTGGTGACCCTGGCCGCCTGGCCCGGGCTCAGCGGCGCGCAGCTTTCCGACATTACCGGCATCGACAAGATGACGGTCAGCCGGTCGGCGCGGCGGCTGGAGGAGACCGGGCGGATCGAGCGTCGACAGGACCCGGCGAACCGTCGGCGCGATCAATGGTCCCTGACCAAAGAGGGTTGGAGCCAGTATGACCAATTGGCGCGGATGGAATTGGACCGGGAAGAAGAGCTTCTCGGTGCGGAATCGCCGCTGATGCAGCCCGATGTCGTGTCGCACACCGACGCGCTGATCGACCGGATGCGCAGAGCGGCCGGATAGGCGCGCCCGCCCGTCTGGGCCGACTATTCTTTCAACAATCTCCCGATGAAGGGCGGCAAGGCGAACGCGGCCGCGTGCATGGCGGCGGTGTAATAGTCCGTCTCCACCGCGGCGGCGGTCCAGGCCTTTTCGACCGCGTCCGAGGCTGCGGCGTCGAGCGCGCGCGCCTTGCCGGCCCAGGTCAGCGCCATCTGGCCGCCGACATAAGTCGGCGTCACGGTCAAGTAAACTCCGGCTTGTGGGAAAATCTCAGCCAGCAGCGCATAGGCTTCGCGGCATTCTTCCGGCTGGTAGATCGGCACGCCGGTCTGGAACACGGCGAAGCCCTGCGGGCTCATCGCCGCGCGCAGCCGTTCATAGAATGTCCGGCCGAACAGGATTTCCGCCGGTCCCACCGGATCGGGCCGGTCTGCGATCACCAGGTCGTAGCGGCCCGCCGCCTCGGGCGCGGCGAGGAAATCGAATGCGTCGACCGTGTGGACCGTCAGCCGCGGATCGGCGAAGGCGCCGCGATGAGCGCAGGCCAGATGCTGCTTGGCGAGCGCGATAACCTCGGCGTCGATATCGACTAGATCGACCGCCTCCACGCTCGGATATTTCAGGATTTCCTCCGCTACCGCGCCGTCGCCGCCGCCGACGATCAGGGCGCGCGCGACGCCGGGCAGGCCGTCGCTCTGCGCAAACGCGGCGGCGGCCGTGATCGGCGGATGGACCAACATTTCCGAATAGGTGAACTCGTCCTTCTCGGTCAGTTGGATGATCCCGTCCAAGACGAAGACCCGGCCATGCAGGACGCTGTCGAAGATTTGGGCGTGCTGATATTCCGTCCGCACATCAGCGATCATCTCGACAATGTCGAAGCTTTGCGCATAGCCCTGATATAGGGTCTCGGCGATCACCGGGCGGGTCATGGCGGGGTCACGCGGCCCGGCGGGATGCGTCCGCGCTACTGGACTTAGCCCAGAAGGGCTGGCCGCTGACCGCACTGTACAGATCGCTGTGAAAGCCGTTGAACTCGGTGCGATAAGCATTTGAATAAGCGCCCATTTTCCCGATCTCCAGCCAGTCGCCGGTCCGCACTGCGTCGGGAAGCCGGAACGGGCCGGGGCAGGAATCGACGCTGTCGCAGGTCGGGCCGAATAGTTGGAAATCCGCTGACCCGCCGCCCGTGATCGGCTCAAATCCGACGCTCGTGGGGCGCAGCGCCTGGATCGGGAAATAGGGGCCGAGATATTTCAATTCGGAGAGCCCGCCGAAGACGCCGTCATTCAGGAACAGGTCGCCGCCGCGCCGCAGATCCACCTTGGTCAGGATCGATTGGCCCAGCCCGACCAATCCGCGGCCGGGCTCGCAGCGCAGGACCGGCGCGCGCCCATCACGGCCAAGGAAATTCAGACGGGAGACGGTCTCCGTGATCGCCGTGACATAGGCTGCGAAAGGGCCTTCATTGCCGGTATAGGAAGCGGGAAATCCGCCGCCGGCGTCGATCACATCCAGCGGAACGCGGGCCAGACGCTGCACCCGGCGGCAGATCTCCAGCGCCGTCACATAGGCGCGGGGATTGGTGCAATAGGACCCGACATGGAAAGTCAGGCCGGTCTGATAGCCGCGCGCCGCGACCTCGGCGAGAATCGCAGCCGCCTTCTGCACCGGCGCGCCGAACTTGCCGGTCAGGTCCATCGCCGCTTGGCCGCGCGGCATCTCGACCCGCACCGCCAGCATCACCGCGCCCTTGTCGGCGTCTTCACCGAGGGCGGCGTCGATCTTGTCCAACTCGTCCAGATCGTCGAGCGCAAAGGCCGTAACTCCATGCATGTGATGGGCTTCTTCGATGGCGAAGCCCGGCTTCACCGGATGCATGTAATGGCAGGTAGAGTCCGGAAAAAGGCCGCGGATCAGTTCGACCTCGCGGATCGAGGCGACATCGAAATGCCGGACGCCGCCGTCATAGAGCGCTCGCAGCACCATCGGATGGTCGTTGCATTTCACCGCATAGAGCACATCGCCGGGGAAGGCCGAGACCGCTCGCGCCGCGGCGTCTTTCAGCACATCGCCATAGACAAGATGCACCGGTGTTTCGCGCCGGCGTGTCATCGCGCGGATGACGGCGCGGTCATGCGAATCCGCGTCATGCGCGCACCACGCTTCGAACACAGGGTCGGAAAAGTGGGGTGAATCGCGAAGGCTGTCGCGCATGGTTCGATCTCCCAATCAAAGCCCACGCGGACTATCTGCGCGGGTCAACCGGGGAATCGAGCCTCTGCTGGCTCAAATCGGTCTCACCCGCGGCCTTACCCGCAGACATGAGCCGCTTTGGCTCTTTTCCTTTGGTGCGCTGGGATATGAGCCATCCGGTCCGTTTTGTCTAGAGGGGCGTCCGCGAAACCCGCTGGCGAATCCTTGGCAGAGCCATGCGTTTTGCGAAGATCGAGCGGAAAAATAGTGCGATTTCAGACCATTGCAGAAGCGCACACGGTGCGCAAAAAAGATGACCCGTGAGTGCGTTTTCGGCCCTGCGTTATTCCTGCAGCCGCGCGGCGGCTTTTTCGATGCTGGCGGCGTCGATGGCGTAGTGGTCGTAGAGGTCGCTTGGGGCGCCGGTCTGGCCGAAATCCTCGACGCCCAGCGGGGCGACGGCGTGGCCGCGTACCGCGCCGATCCAGGCCAAGGCGGCGGGATGGCCGTCGATCACGGTGCAGAGCCTTGCGTCGTCGGCCAGGGGCGCCGTCAGGTCTTCGATATGGGCCATCTCGCCACTGTCCCGGCCTTTCAGCCGGGCGCGCTCCAGCCGCTGCCAGTCGTTATAGAGCCGGTCGGCTGAGGTGATCGCCAACAGGCCGGCGCCGGGGAACCGCTCGGCCAGCGCATCGAACGCTTCTAGCGCCTGGGGCGCGACGGCGCCGGTATAGGCGACGGCAAGGGTCGCGCCGGGCGTAGGTTCGCGCAGCCAATAGCCGCCCAGTTGGATGTGCCGCCGCGTCTCGGCGTCGAGATCCCGCGACGGTTGGGCCACGGGTCGGGTCGAGAGGCGCAGATAGATCGAGCCGCCGTCCTCGTCCTGCATATAGTCGAAGCCATAGCGCATGATCTCCGCCAATTCGTCGGCGAAGGAGGGCTCGTAGGAGAGCAGACCGGGCTGGCCCATGCCGACCAAGGGCGTCGATATCGACTGATGCGCGCCGCCTTCCGGCGCCAGGGTGACGCCGCTGGGCGTCGCGACCAGCATGAAACGCGCATCCACATAGCAGGCGTAGTTCAGCGCATCCAAACCGCGGGCGATAAACGGGTCATAGAGCGTGCCGATGGGCAACAGCCGGCCGCCGAACAGGCTTTCGCTGAGCCCAAGCGCGGCGAGGTTGAGGAACAGGTCGTTTTCGGCGATGCCCAGCTCGATGTGCTGGCCCTTGGTCGAGCGTCCCCATTTCTGGGCGCTGGGCACTTTGCGTTCGCGGAAGGCGTCGGCCCGATCATGCCGGCCGAACAGGCCGCGCTGGTTCACCCAAGGCCCGAGATTGGTCGAGACCGTGACATCCGGCGAGGTGGTGACGATCCGGTCAGCCAAAGGCCCGCCGGCGCGCGCGATTTCGTTCAGGATGCGGCCGAAGGCTTCCTGGGTCGAGGTCTTCTCCTGCGCCGGCTGCTCCAGCCGGTCCGGCACCGGAATGCGCTGGTCGCGCAATCGGAAATTCTTGCGCTGCAGATAGGGCGCTTCGGCGATGAAGTCTTTGAGTTCGGCTTCTGGCAGGCGCACGCCTTCGAAGGGCGTCCATTCTCGGCCCGCTGCGACGCCTTCGCGCGCCTGATAGTCGGCCATCTGGTCCGGCGTCATCAACCCGGCATGGTTGTCCTTGTGTCCCATCAGCGGCAGGCCGTAACCTTTGATCGTATAGAAGATGAAACAGGTCGGCCGGTCGTCCTTGACCTGATCGAAGGCGTGCAGAACCGCCTCCATCGAATGGCCGCCCAGATTGGTCATCACCTCCAAGAGGCCGTCGTCGCTATACCCCTCCAGCAATGCGAATAGATCGGGGTCGTTCCCCATATCCTCCAGGATCTGACGCCGGAAGGCGCCGCCGCCCTGGAAACAGAGCGCCGAATAGACATCGTTCGGACAGCGGTTGATGAAGGCTTTCAGCATATCGCCGCCGGGTTTGGCGAAGGCCTCCATCTGCTTTCGGCCATATTTCACCGTCACCACATTCCAGCCGACCGAACGGAACATGCGTCCGATAACCCGGAAAAGATGCTCGTTGACGACGCCGTCCAGGCTCTGGCGGTTATAGTCGATCACCCACCAGGTGTTGCGGATGTCATGTTTCCAGGTGTCCATCAGGCATTCATAGATATTGCCTTCGTCCAGTTCCGCATCGCCGACGATGGCGATCATCCGCCCAAGCTTCTTGCCGGCTGGCGTGAGACCCTTGAGATGAAGGTAATCCTGGGTCAGGGCGGCGAAATTGGTCACCGCCGCGCCGAGACCGACCGAGCCGGTCGAAAAATCCACTAGTGCGCCGTCCTTGGTGCGCGAGGGGTAGGATTGCGCGCCGCCCAGTCCGCGGAACCTTTCCAGCTTGTCCTGCGTTTGCAGGCCCATCAAATAGTGGATCGCATGCATCACCGGGCTGCCATGCGGTTTCACGGCGATCCGGTCGTCTTCGGTCAGGATGTGGAAATAGAGCGCCGTCAGGATCGTGTTGATCGAGGCGCAGCTTGATTGGTGACCGCCGACTTTCACGCCGTCGGGATTGTCGCGCAGATGATTGGCGTTGTGGATCGTCCAGGTGCTGAGCCAGCGGACCTTGCGCTCCAACTCTTCCAGGATTGCGATGTCGTCGATGGAATAAGAGGGCGCGGCGTCGCCGGGAAAGGTGAACAGCGAGTCAGGCGCCATGCCGGTCTCCCCAATCGTCTATAGCTATTTGATGCTGCGCAGGGTCGTCGGCGCTCCGCCGTCGGCTCCCCCGCGGGCATCGCCGTTCTTCTCGCCTGCATCGGGTTTCAGATCGCCCTGGGTCTCTTGCAGCCGATCCGCTTCGTCTTTCAGCTTCTTGTAGCTCATCACAGAGAACGGGATCAGCGCCAAGTAAATGACGCCCATGACGACAATCGTGTCCCAGGGCTGCCCCGCCAGACCGGCGAGCGTCAGTCCGAACAACAGCATCAATGGCACGAGTAGGCGGCGCGGTACTTTCACCTTCTTGAAGGAATAGGTCGGCAGTTCGCTGACCATCAACAGGCCGACTGCGACGGTCCAAAGGCCGGTCAGCCATGGCGGCGCGACAGCGGCCTCGCCGAAAGCCAAAGAGGCCGCGATCGGCAACAAAGCCAAGCCGGCGCCGGCGGGAGCGGGTACGCCTTGAAAGAAATTATAGGCGAAGGACGGCAGGGTATCGATCCGGCTGTTGAAACGCGCCAGGCGCAGGCCGCAGCACACCGTCAGAAACAAGGCCACGGCCCAGCCGAACCCGCCCAACCCGTTCAGCGACCAGAAATACAGGATCAGGGCCGGCACCACGCCGAAAGAGACGAAATCGGAAAGCGAATCCAACTGAGCGCCAAATTCGCTGGTGGCGTTCAGGATCCGCGCCATGCGTCCGTCCAAGGCATCCAACACGGCGGCGATCACCACCGCACCGACGGCGAAGCCCCAGGCGCCTTCGATCGCGAAGCGCAGCCCGGTCAGGGCGGCGCAGGTCGCGGCCACGGTGATGGCGTTCGGGATCACCTCCCGGATCGACAGGCCGCGCGTGCGTTTTAGTTTGCGGCGGCTGCGAGCGTTTGGCGTTGTCTCTTCCACGGCGGCTCTCCCTTCGGGTCGCCTTTGGGTTTCGAAGCGCGGGCGGAGTTTAGCGTTTCTCGCCCTTCATAGCTTGTTGCTTTTTCCGCTTGTCGGCCATGTTCGCCAGCACCGTCTCGCCGGCGACAGCGCGCTGGCCTTCGACCACCAGCGGCGCGCAGCGCTCCGGCAGATAGACATCTACGCGGCTGCCGAAGCGGATCATGCCGAACCGCTCGCCGGTTTCGATATCCTGTGCCGGTTCGAGGTCGCAGAGAATGCGGCGCGCCACCAGACCGGCGATCTGTACGAAGGCGACCTGCTCGCCATCCTCGGTCTCCATCAGCACCGATTGCCGTTCATTATCGACGCTGGCCTTGTCCATGCTGGCGTTGAGAAACTTGCCGGGCCGGTAATGCAGTTTCGTCACCCGGCCCGCGATCGGCACGCGGTTCACATGCACGTCGAAGACATTCATGAAAATGCTGATCCGCACCGTCGGCGGCCCGGCATATTCAAGCTCCGGCGGCGGATCGACCTTTCGGATCATCTGCACGACGCCGTCGGCCGGGCTGATCAACAGGCCGGGCCGGGTCGGCGTGATCCGATCAGGGTTGCGGAAAAAGTAGGTGCACCAGCCGGTGAGAAGCGCGCCGATCCAAAACAGCGTCTCGCCGCCGAACAGGGTGGCGATCAGCGTGATTACGCCAAACAGCGTGATGAAGGGCCAGCCTTCGCGATGGATCGGAACCATCAGGGGTTTCAGCGTATCCTGAAGCGTCATATGCGGTGCTCTCCGGCCAAAAACACGCCCGGCCGCGCCGGCGGCGCGATCGGCGATTTCGTCGGGAAATTAGGCGTCTCGAGGGATCAGGACAAGGTAATCCATCGCGGCCCGCCTGAATCCGGGGTCGCACGCAGCCTGAGGAGCGTGGCGGAAGCCGTCGCAACGGATCGGGCGACAGCGAGGCGGTCTGAGAGACTTTCATCCGCGCGAACTTGCCGGAGCGCCACTCAACCGGGCCCGCAGGTTCGGGTTAGAACGGTGTAGAGTCGGTCGATCACATGACGCACTTGGGGGATGAACCTGTCGTCATGATGCGTCACCAGCCATTGATCGTGATCCAGTTCTTCAATCGGTGAGGAGTGCCGCCTCAGACCCTTGGTACGATCGCCGATGAAGGTGGGCAACACCGCGCGCGTATGTCCTGCGAGCGTCAGGTCCAGGGCGTTGCGCGGGTTGGTCACTTCGATGGTCGCGGCGTCGCCTGCGTTTTCCCGCACCCAGCGTGCGGAAGGCGTCGCGCCGAGGGGCTGAGCCCAGACGGTTGCCCCGTCCGACGCCCCGGCCGCCGCCGCCGCATAGACCGCGAAACGGACCCGCCCGACCCGACGGCCGGCCAGGGCGACACCCTCCGGCCGCTGGTTTCGGACGCCGATCACCGCTTCCCGCCTTCCAATATCCGCCATGTCTTCCGACGCAACAAATCTGAGCCTTGTCCGGTCTGATCCAACAAGCTCGGCCGCGGCGGCGCAGAGAATATGGGTCACCCAGGAGCCGGCCGAGATTTTCGCCGTATAAACGGACCTGCCCCCGGCGCCCTCTACAATGGGTTGAATACGGCTTTCGAGCGCTCCGACGCGCGCCAGCAACGCTTCCCCGCGATCGGTCAATTCGTAACCTTTGGCCTGCCGGCGGAACAGGTCGCACCCCAACCGGCGTTCCAGATCAAGCATACGGCGACCCAGGGTCGGTGCGCTCTTGCCGGTCGACGCCTTAGCCGCCGACAGGCCGCCGCCGCGCGCCACAGCCAGAAACAGGCGCAGATCGTCCCAATCAAAATTCGTTTCAAACATGAAATGATATTTACAAACTGTTTCATGGATTGAAAGCAGGAATATTGATTGAGTCCTCCGGCAAGCAAGAAGGAGGCGGATATGACCAGCAAGCGACCGGCTAGGGGTGTGATTGATCGGTCCTTTCCGCAGGCCAGGCCGAGTAGGGCGCTGCTTAAAGAAGACGCGTTTATGCGTTTGCATGGAGGATGGGGCTCGCGCACGATCTATCGAACGGTCGAAGGTGCGTTCTCGCTGGGCGACTGGGTTCGGCGACCGTGGTGTACAAGGTTCCTCGCGCCGATACTGTCCGGCTTCGGCCGCGCCTGGGCGGGTCGGTCCTTGTTTCATTTGAGACGCTGATTGCGCGAAGACCGGATCGCTGATCCACTCCGCCATGATGCGGCGGAGACGGCGGCGAGGGTGGGGCCGCCAGTGACGGAAATCAGGCGCGGCATGAGCGAAGCGTTCAATTTCGATGAAGAGATCGACCGGCGGCGTGTTCCGGCGCTGAAGCCGCATCCGATGGTGTTGGGGGCGGACGGCGCGGATCTGTTTCCGGCCGGTGTGGCGGATATGGATTTCAAGGCGCCGCCGCCGGTGTTGAAGGCGTTGCAGACCCGGCTCGCGCATGGGGTTTTCGGCTATGAGACGCTGCCGGATGGGTTGATCCCGGCGCTGACCGGATGGGTCGCGGCGCGGCACGGCTGGCGGATCGACCCCGGCGATATCCTGCGCGCGCCCAATGTGCTGAACAGCCTGGCCATCGCCGCGTCGCTCTTCACCGAGCCGGGCGACGGGATCATCCTACAGCCGCCGGTCTTTTTCGATTTCTACGATGTCATCGCCGAGAATGGCCGGCGGGCGATCGCCAACCCGCTGATCCTGTCGAACGGGCGCTACGCGATGGATTTCGAGCAATTGGAGGCGCTGGCCGCGGACCCGCGCGCGACGATGCTGTTCCTCTGCAGCCCGCACAATCCGGTCGGCCGGGTCTGGACCCGGGCGGAACTGGCGCGGTTGGGCGCGATTTGCCGCCGGCATGGGGTGCTGGTGGTCTCCGACGAGATCCACGCCGATCTGACCTTTCCCGGTCACACGCATACGCCCTTCGCCGCGCTCAGCGAAGAGGACGCGATGAACAGCGTCACCTGCCTGTCGCCGGCGAAGAGCTTTAACATCGCCGCCTGCTGCGGGTCTTTCACGGTGATCGCGGACCCAGAGAAACGCGCCGCCTTCCAGGCTGAAAACAGCCGACTGACGGTTAACAAGAATAACGCGTTTGCCAGTGTCGCCATGGAGGCCGCGTATCGTGACGGCGGGCCCTGGCTCGACGCGGCGGTCGACTATATCCGGGGCAATCTGGCGCTGCTGCGCGACCGTTTGGCGGCGCTTCCGACGGTAAGCCTGATCGAGCCTGAAGCCACGTTCCTGGTCTGGCTGGATTTCCGCGCGCTTGGACTGGCGCCGGACGCGCTGACGGCTTTTCTGCGCGGCGAAGCGCAATGGGCGCTGACGCGCGGTCCGGCCTTCGGGCCGCAGGGCGAGGGGTTCGCACGCCTCAATATCGCCTGCACGCGCGCCCGGCTTGCGGCCGCGCTCGATAGTCTGGAGCGCGCGCTGGCTGCGGAGAACAGGCGCTAGTTCACCGTCTCTTTCGGGACGCTGATGATCTGTCCGGGATAGATCAGGTCCGGGTCGCCGATCTGGCCGCGATTGGCCTCATAGACCGTCGTGTAGCGCAGGCCGCTGCCCAGCGTGCGCCGGGCGATGCGCCACAGGCTGTTACCGGGCTGCACGACGACAAGCTGGTCCGACTGCAAGGCCAGGATCGGGCCGGCGCGGTTGAAGGGCAGGTTCAGGCGCGCGGTTACTGTTTCATCTTGCACCTGATCGACCCTTAGATCATACACGCCCGGCGCCACCGCGTTGTCGGGACGCAGCAGCCATTGCCCATTTGGCGCGATCGGGGCGGCGCCGACAAAGACCGTGTCGAGATAAATGCGGATCTCAGCCCCCGGGTCGCCGCGTCCGCGCAAGGCCAGACGGCCGTCGATGTCGTAATCCACCGAATCCAGGGCCAGCGCGGCGCCCGCCGCCTCGACCCCGCCCGGCACCGCCGTCGGTTTTTGCAAGACCTGAGAGGCGCCTTCGCCGTCGCGTGGCGTCAGGATCGCGAGCGGCTGGGACTTCTCCCGGCTCGGGCGGCCGGCGATGTCTTTGTCGGTTTCGGGGACGACCAGAACAACCACCTGATCGGAGTCGATCGAGCGCGCGGGCGCAGCCGGCCTTTCGGCTGTCTGCGGGGCGGGCGTTTCCTGTTGGGCGGGTTCAGGAGACGTCGCGGCGATGGCGGGTTCGTCGCCCGCGGCCTCCGGCGTCGCCTGGGGGACGGGCGCAGCGGCGGGCGCGGCGGCGGGTCCTTCATCCGGTTCGGTCAAGGGCGCGGCCGTGGCGATCTCGGCCGGTTCAGGCGCTTCGATCGGCTCGGCCGTTTCCGAAGGGTCGGCCGGCAGGGTCGCGCGCAAGGCCAGTTCGTGGCTGCCAGGGCTGAGGGGCCGGTCGGGCAGAAAAACCCATTCGCCGCGTTCGTCGGCCTCCACCGTCCCTATGGCCTCGCCATCCAGAAGGATCGTCACCGTGCTGCCGGGCGGGGCGCGGCCGGCGAAGACCGAATCGCCGTCCGGGCTAAGGCGCACGACATCGAAACTGGGGGCGTCGGATGCGCCGCTGGCGTCGTCTCGAACCACCACCGTCGCAGAGTCGTCCCCGGCCGTAGCGGCGGTCGCGCTTTCGGGCGCTGGTTGTTCCTGAGCCGGCTCTTCCTGGGCGACCTCCGGTCCGACATCGCGGTTGAGCCAGAAGTTCAAAGCGATCGCAGCGACCAACAAGACCGCGCCGATCGCGCCGATGAGGGCTGTTTTAGACACGTGAACGATACCCGACTGTTGCCCGACCTGAAATCGACGACGCTCCCCCAAGCGCACACTAAGACGATTCCATACGGTGAACCGCCTGTGTAATGTAATGGTCCGGCGCATCGGGCGCAAATAAGCGGCCTCTGTGAGATCCGGCGGTGCGAGCCGGGAAAGGCGAAAGGGCGAAATATGCGGGAAATGAAGATTTGGGACCTGCCGACGCGGCTGTTTCACTGGTCCTTGGTCTCGCTGGTGCTGGTGTCCTGGCTGAGCGCTGAGATGGACCGGTTCGATCTTCACTACTGGTCCGGCTACGGCATTCTCACGCTGTTGCTGTTTCGATTGATCTGGGGCGTCCTCGGCAGCGACACGGCCCGGTTGAGCGCCTGTCTGAACCCGCCCAAGGCGATCATCGCGCATATCGCCGCGTTGCGCACGCCCAAGCCGGAGCCGCATGTCGGCCATAATCCGCTCGGCGGTTTGGCGGTGCTGGCGATGCTGGCGGCGCTCTTGACGCAGGCGGTTCTGGGCCTGTTCTCGCAGGATATCGATTTCATCAACAACGGACCTCTGGCGGATCTGGTGTCGTTCGACGCCGGAACCCGCGCGGCGGAACTGCACATATTGTTATTTGACGGAATCCTCATCCTGATCGCGATTCATCTGACAGCGATCTTCTTCTACTCAATCTATAAGGGAGAGAACTTGATCGGCGCGATGCTGTCAGGCTGGCGGCGTTTCGATCAGGACGGCCCGATGACGCCGCCCAGCCTGGTCCCTAACCGTCGCGCAGCCGTCGTGTTCGGTTTGGCCGCCGCGGCGGTCTGGGCCGTGGTCGCGCTGGGGCCCCGGCTTTAGCGCCAATTCGGGGCGCTAAGCCGAAGTTCCAGGCGTGACCGCGCGAGTCCAGAGAAGAGCCGACGTTACTTTTTGACGCGATAGACCTCGTGGCAGGCGCCGCAGCTGGCCTTCGCCATGGCGCCGAACTGCGCCCCGATCGCCGCCGGATCGCCGCCTTGAGCCGCTTCGGCCAATTTCACCGACTCCATCGACATGGCGGCGGCGATTTGGTCGAAACCGGCGCGCTTCTCCGATATCGTTTGCAGCGCTTCCGTCTCCACGGTGACGCCGGCGTCGCCGATCAGCGTGCCGTCGGGGAACCAAGCGGGCATCTCGTCGCCGATCGCTTTGACCGCCGCCGCGCGTTCCTGGATTTCCGCGGCGCCGCCTGACCCGATCAGCCCCCTGATCGCCTTCAAATGACCGCCGAGTTCTTTCATTTTGGCCTGACGCGCCTTGATCGTCTCATCCGCCGTGGCCGCGGTGGCCGACATGTCGGATGCGACGGACCCGAGTCCGAGGAGGACAGCGCCGCACAGTCCGGCCGCAAGAAAAGGTTTCAACAGGGTCATAATGTTGGTCTCCTTAGTGGTGAGCGCAGGCGTTCAGCCTTCCGCGCGAAGGCTGTTAGCCAGAAACGGTAGATCGCACGAACGCTGGCGCAAGTCCTTCCTGCCGGAATGACGAATTCATGACGGTTTTGCGGCGTCTAACCGCCCGGCTTGCCGGGCGCACAGACGCGGCTTAGGAAAGTAGCGGCGGTGAGAGCCGCCGGGTCCGTTTGTTCAGGGAAGGAAACCGGTATGGCCACCATTGCTTCTGTTTGCGTCTACTGCGGCAGTTCGTCGAATGTCCGCCAGGACTACAAGGATGCGGCCACGCGGCTCGGCGCGACGATGGCGGCGGAGGGCGTTCGGCTGGTTTATGGCGGCGGCCAGGTCGGGCTGATGGGACTGGTCGCCGACGCGGTGTTGGCGGGCGGGGGCGCCGTGACCGGCGTGATCCCCGAATTCCTGCACGAGGCCGAGGTCGGCAAGCAGGACCTCACGGAACTGCTTCGGGTCGGGTCGATGCATGAACGCAAAATGATCATGGCGGAACGCTCCGACGCGTTCGTGGTCCTGCCCGGCGGTTTCGGCTCATTGGACGAACTATTCGAAATTCTGACATGGCGTCAGTTGGGCCTGCATGACAAACCGATCGTCGTTGTGAATACGGAAGGCTATTGGACGCGGCTGATCGAGGCGATCGATCACATTGTCGACGAAGGTTTCGCCCGACCGGAAAACCGGGACTTGTTCAGCGTCGTCGATACGGTGGAGGCTGTGCTGCCTAGCCTGCGCGCGGCCGGCGGCGCCAGCTTCGATGTTAAGGCGAAATGGATATAGGCCCCGAGAGGTCGTAAGAGCCGACCGCGCTGCCGCCAAGCAAGGCGCGCTCCCACTAGGGTGTTTTCCTGAGTAGGACTTATGAATTAGAAGATTAGTGTTTGCGGCGATTGTAATCTCACGCGCGTCAATGGTCCTTTTCTCTCCTTCGTGACGGACTAATTTCAAGCGCGCTGTCGCGCCAAACATGTCGCGCCGGCCGGGCGCAAGCGAGTGGCGGATGTATGACGGCGGAGCCGTATAAGTTAACGCGTACCTATCGAAAGCTTGTCGAGAATACGACGATCAATTCTCGGACCTTGCTATCGACCGATTACCTGAACCACTTCAACGAGGTGGTGATGATGATCGACCTTGTGCCGGACATGCCGGACATGCTGTCGGAGGCGCAGGATTGGCGACCCAAGACCTATGCGGAGCATTTCGCCGATTCCGCATTCCAGCATAAAGACCTCGCGATTGCGGCTTATGATCAGGCCTTGGACCAGGACCGGACGGCGCTGGAGGCGACGGTTGCGCGCCTGGATCTAAGGATCGAACGGAGCCTGAAGATGATGCAGGCTTTGGTGAATGTCGGCGATGTCGAGACCCTGCGGAATCTCTGCGGCAATGTCAGCCGAGACCTTCAGGCGCTGATCGACAGTTGCAGCGGCGTTATCAACGGCGTCGAGGGCGCTGCGCTCGCCGCCTTGCACGCTGCGGAGGCGGCCCCAAGCGAAGAGGAGCCGTCCGGACTAGCGCCGATTGATGAGACGACGGAGGGCGAGGAGGCCGTGGTCATGGATCAGGACGCCATCGACGCTTTGTTCGACTGACTGCGAACGCGCCTATTCCGCCGCGGCCGTGGCCTCCGGCAGGCCCGCGCCGCCCGCGGCCTCGGCGCGGTCGCGCCGCTTCATGATCCGCCGCGCCCGCAGCATCAACAGGCTGGGCGTCACCAACAGCGTCAGCAGTGTGGCGAAGGCCAGACCGAAAACGATCGCGGTCGACAGTTGCACCCACCATTGGGTCGACGGCGCCCCGACGGCGACTTCGCGGCTCATGAAGTCGATGTTTGTCTGCAGCACCATCGGCAGCAAACCGAGAATGGTAGTCACCGTCGTGAGCAGCACCGGCCGCAGGCGTTGGGCCCCGGTCTTCAAGATGGCCAGCCGCAGATCGCGCTCGGTCTTGGCCAGCCGGTCATAGGTATCGATCAGCACGATGTTGTTGTTCACGACGATGCCGGCCAAGGCGATCACGCCGATGCCGCTCATCACAATGCCGAACGGTTGCTGGATCGCCAACAGCCCCAGCATGACGCCCACGGTCGACATGATCACGGCGCTGAGGATCAGGAAGCCGGAATAGAAGCTATTGAACTGCGTCACCAGGATCACCGCCATGATGAACAGAGCGACGGCGAAAGCCTTGGTCAGGAAAGACTGGGCGGCCGTCTGTTCTTCATCCTCGCCCTTGAAAGTCACATCGATCGCGTCGGGGAAATTGGCTTCGGTGTCGATCCATGCGCGCAGTTCCTCGACCTTGTCCGCCGGCAGCACGCCTTCGGCGACATTGGCGCGCGCGAACATGACCCGTTTGGCGTCTACCCGGCGCAACAAGCCGGTCTTCTGCTGCGCCTCGCGGGTCACGAAATTCCCGACAGGGACGGAGCCGGAGCCCGTAGAGATGCGCATCCGATCCAATTGATCGAGGGTGCGATGGGCTTCGGGGAAGCGGACGAGAATATCCACCTCATCGTCGGAATCGTCGGGCCGGTAGTCGCTGATCTTCAGACCCTTGGTCACAAGCTGTACGAAATTGCCGATCAAAGTAATATCGGCGCCGAATTTCGAGGCCTGCGCGCGGTCGACCGAGATCTCCCACTCGATCCCCGGTATGGGCCGGGAATCTTCGACATCAACCAATCCTTCCTGGCTTTCCATGAAGGCGCGCAGCCGAGCGATGGCGGGGTCGAGCAGCCGCGTGTCATAGCTCGACAAATGCACATTCACCGGCTTGCCGGTCGGCGGTCCCGCCTCGGGCTCGCGCACCTCGATGACGATACCGGTATAGGCGGCGGTCCGCTCGCGAATATCGGCTTGAATCTCGGCCGCTGGACGCCGCTTCGACCAATCGACGAATTCGAGCTGCAACCTGCCGATGATGTCCTCGGCCTCGTCGTCGCGGGCGGAGAATTGACCGCTGGAGGTGTAGATCGATCGAAACTCGCCATGCTCGGCCTGCAGCGCCAGGACAGCGCTTTCCACCTCGTTGACCAGGGCGTCGCGTTCGAACACCGAGAGGTTGCCGCGGCCATGCACGTTCACGATGATTTGGTCCGGCTCGACGTTCGGGAAGAATTCGACCCCCTTGCCATAGAGGCCATAGGCCGTATAGGCGCCGACCAGGGTCAGGGCGGCGGCGGTCACGACCAAACCGGGTACGGCGAGGGCCCCGTTCAGGATTCGAATGTAGCCGCCGGTGAACCAGCCTTGGTTTTCGAGCGAGGCGCCCGCCGCATCTGCAGCCAGACTGCGCGCTTTTTCCTCTTCGCTGACGGGCCGCTCCAACAGGCCGCCAAGATACAGGCCGAGTCTCCAGCCGAGCCATAGCCCGACCAGCCCAGCCGGCAGCGCGCCGACGACGGCCGGCGCGACCGGGACCAGATAGCCGACCAGCGCGGCGCCGACGGAGCCGAGGCCGCCAGCGACGGCGACCGCCAGCACGACGCCGGCCACGGTCGAGAAATTCGCGCCCAACACCGGCACGAAGACAAGCGCCATGGCCAGCGAGGCGCTCAAGGTCGCGATCAGAGTGATCGGCATATATTTCATGAATTCGCCGACGATGCCCGGCCAGAACAACAAGGGCATGAAGGCGGCCAGCGTCGTGGCGGTCGAAGCGATGATCGGCCAGGCCATGCGCTTGGCGGCCAGGCCGTAAGCTTCATGCCGGTCGAGCCCTTCGCGCAGTTTCCGATCGGCGTATTCGGTGACGACGATGGCCCCGTCGACCAGCATGCCGACCGCCAGTATCAGGCTGAACAGCACGACGATATTCACCGTCAGCCCCATCGTATAGAGCAGCAGGATGCCGGTCAGGAATGAGCCCGGGATCGCGATCCCGACCAACAGGCCGCCGCGCACGCCGAGCGCCGCCACGATCACGATCATCACCAGCAGCACGGCGGACAGAACGTTGTTCTGGAGATCGGTCAGCATCTGCCGGATGTCGGTCGATTGGTCCTGGCTGAAGCCGACCGACACGCCTTGGGGCCAGGTGTCGCGGGTCGCTTCGACGACCTCCCGGACCGCCTCGATGGTGGCGATGATATTCTGGCCGGTGCGTTTCGACACCTCCAACACGATCGCGCGCTCGCCGCTGATGGCGGCGAAGGTCAGCGGGTCCTTGAAGGTGCGTTTTAAGACCGCGATATCGCGGGCGCGCACCACCGCGTCGCCGTCCTGTTTGACCGGCATATCGAGGATGTCCTGCGCCGACTCGAAGAGGCCGGGCAGCTTGATCGAAAACCGGCCCTGGCCGGTGTCGAGCGCGCCGGCGGCGATCAGTTGGTTCGAGCGCGAGACGGCGGCCAGAAGCTCGTCGGCCTTTATGTCATAGCCTTCCAGCAGGATCGGATCGACGATCAACTCGACCGCTTCGTCCCGGTCGCCGACGATCTCCGCTTCGAGGACGGCGGGGATCGATTCGATTTCATCTTGCAGGTCTCGGGCGAGCCGCAGCAACGCGCGTTCGGCGACATTGCCGGACAGCGTTACGTTGAGGACCGGAAACAGGCTGAGATTGACCTCGTGCACTTCCGGCTCGTCAGTGTCGTTCGGCAGTTCCGGCTTCGCGAGATCGACCTTCTCGCGGACGTCATCGAGCGCGGCGTCGGCGTCGAACCCGGCCTCGAATTCGAGCGTCACATTCGCGCCGCTCTCATAGGCCGAGGCGCGCATCTCCTTGACGCCCTCGATCGAGCGCAACTCCTTCTCCATCGGCCGGACCAGCAGGCGCTCTGCGTCTTCAGGCGATATCCCCTCATGATGCATCGAGACATAGATGATCGGGATATTCACATCCGGCTCGGACTCCTTGGGGATCGCGCCATAGGCGACGGCGCCGGCGACCAGGATGAAGACCAGCAGGCTGATGACTGTGCGGGAGCGGCTGAGAGCGGCGTCGATGATCGACATGGTGGTGCTTTCGCGTATCTGGCGGCGTTGCGGCGCGCCCGGTTTCGGTTTGCCCGCGCTATTGGGTCGCGGAGGGGCGCGCGGCGAGCGTCGTATCCGGCGTGGCCAGCACCCGTTGCCCTTCAACGGCGTAGTCGTGCCCGATCGAGATCAGCGTCGCCTGATCCGGCAGCCCAACGATCCATAGACCTTCGGGCGAATCCTCGACGATCTGGATCGGCGCGAAACGGGCGATCGAGCGCGCGTCCACATATTTCACGCCGACCGCGCCGCTGTCATCCAGGGTCAGGAGCGCCGGCGAGATCAGATGCGCCTTTCGGTTGGTCGTCGGCAGCAGCACCTCGGTCGTGACGCCGGCCTTGACCGACAGGTCCGGGTTCGGGGCCTCGATCTCAATCGTGAAGGTGCGGGTCGCGTCATCCGCCTGCGGCGCGATGTAGCTGACCACGCCTTCGAGCGTCTCGCCGGTGATCAGCCGCGTCATGGCGAGACCGCCGGGCACGATGCGTCCGACTTCTTGCTCCGAAACCTCGGCGGTGATGATGATCGGGTCTAGATCGACGATTTCCGCGATCGGGTCGCCTCGGCCGACATAATCGCCCAACTCGACCGCTCGGTGCATGATCACGCCGTCAAACGGGGCGACCAGTTGGGTCTTGGCCAGATCGATCCGATACAGGCGCAGTTCCGCCTCCGCGCTTTGCAACTGCGCGTCCGCCTCGGCCCGGCGCACTTCCGACTGAAAGCCTCTTTCGGCCAGTTTGGTCGCGGCCTCGAATTCGATCCTGCGCTGCTTGACCAGGGCTTCGGCCTTTCGAACCATGGCCACGCGCTCGTTGACGTCCAGGCGTGCGATCAGACCGTCCGTTTCGACCGATGCGCCTTCGTCCGCCATCAATTCGACAATGCGTCCCTCGGTTTCCGACATCAGCCGGCCGGTGCGGTTCGCCTCGGTGCGGCCGACGACCCGCAGGGATGACTGCCGCAACTGGGCGACGCTCTCGATCACGCGCACTGCGACGGCGGTTTGCGGCTGCGTCGACTCTTCCTCCACAGCCTCTTCCGGGACGTCGCTTGCGATCGCCGCTTCGTCGCCAGTCGGCGCCTCCTGCGGCAGATTGCCCGAGACGATCCAGGCTGTCGCCGCGATCGCCAAGCCGCCGGCGATAAAAATTGAGGGACGCAGTCCGCGACGCCGCGGTTTCGGGTCGCCTCCGTTCTCGGGCGCCGCTTCCGTATTCTTGTCCGGGCTTGTGATTGGGCTCATGACTGGTTTTGCCTTTTATTCCGCCGCAACGTGCGTTTCGATCCGGCGCGCGCTCTCTGTTGTACGAGCGTTGTCGCGCGCCAAGGCGATGAACGCTTCCCGATTGTCGCGCATGAAATCATAGGCGGCCTGATACACCGCAACGCCGAACTCTCGAACCAAGTCCGCGCCTGTCGCCGGCGGCTCATGTGCTGCGCCGGCGTCTTCCATCAGGTGATCGAGCTTGCCGCGATACCAATCCAGGCGTGTGTCGATCACCGAAGCGATATGGTCGGGCGGCATATGCTGGGCGAAGAATAGAATGAACAGCAGGTTAGACTTGTATTTGTCCTCTCCCGGCGTCGTGCCGCCAAGTGCGCCAAACAGCGCGTCGAGGCCTGCGTCGGTGATCTGGTAGATCTTCTTGTCGGGCCGTTTGGCCTGTTGTTCTGTAGTGCAGGTGACGAACCCGCCGTCGCTGAGCTTCCCCAGCGCCGGATAGATCGAGCCGAAACCGCCTTCCGCGAAATGACTGAACGGGCCTTCTTCGAAAGCCTTGCGGATTTCGTAGCCGCTGGCGGGGCCGAGGGCGAGAACGCCCAGGCATGTTGTCCGAATATCCATAAGTGACCCGCCTTTAGGACCGCCTTGAGCGCCGACGCCTTATGCGTCGCCGACCGGCGCGTGGCGTCCGCTCAGGTTTATTCCAAACATGCGATATATTCCCAGTCGGTTTATATATCAAGTCAAAATATATCGACCCGATATAGCTCAGTTCGGCGGTGGGATACTCGCCGTCACCGGCTGCCGGCTGAAGAAGGGCAAAAAAAACCGGCCTTGGCGGCCGGAAATCAACAGAGCCGCACTGGACTGCGCGCTAAATCAATTCGATCCGATCGGCCATCGGTCCCTTCGGACCCATTTTGGCTTGCACCCGAACCCGTTGTTCCGGGGCCAATGTATGGATGCCGGCCCGTTCAACCGTACGCGCCGATACGAACACATCGCGGCTGCCGTCATCCATCACGATGAAGCCATAGCCTTTGCCCTCATCATAGAACTTCACCACGCCGTCAATCGGCGGCCCCGCCGGCTCGTCATTCTCATATTCGTTCCGGCGCGGACGGCGTTCAAAGCCGCCGCCGGACGGACCGGGCCGACCCTGCGTCGCGGTCGAGGCGTCGACCGCGTGCACTTTTGCGACTTGAATGCCGCGGTTGGTCTCCATCAGGTCGACATCCAACGTGGCGCCGTCCGGCAGCTCATTGTAGCCGTGTTCGGTCAGGACCGACGCATGGATGAAGATGTCCTTTCCGCCATCGGGAGAAACGACAAATCCAAAGCCCTTGCTGGAGTTGAACCACTTAACGGTCACCGGAACGTTTTCTTCGGTCACGGCCGGCGGTAATCGACGATCCATACTTCTACTTACCTCTAACCCCCAAATTCCGAAAACAGGGCGCGTTTCGAATTGCAAATCTCAGAATACGTCTAAAAAGCAAAAGGCCGCAACGATTCCGATCGATTATTTGGTTGCAATTTAATGAAATCGCACTTTCGAGCCATTAATCGTCGATATCGGATCATTCGTGCGCACAAATGCCAGGGCGCTGGCGGCTAAAGATTGTCGGTAGCGGGATAGCATCGGCCCGATAGGCGGCTTCCGCAGCCGGTACTGACAGGCGCGGCCGCCCGTCGACTGTCGAGGCGCTCTCAGCCCTGATTAGCGGCTGTTCGCGTATTTGGCCACGCCATGCTCGCCATCAGGATCGCTGAAGCCGGTATAAGGCTGCAGCGTCTTAAGCCGCGTGAGGATTTCGTCCAGACTGACCGGCGCGTAGTCCCAGTCATCGACGCCGACATCCAGGCTTTGATTGCAACCGGGAAGCGTGCCGTGCGAATGGCCGTAGAGCATGATCGACCCATAATGCGACTTGTTCCAAACCCGCATGGCGTAGTGGCTCATCACGATGAACCGGCCCTGCGATCGGATCTCCTTATAGGGCTGGACCGAGCGCCAACGCGGCAGTTTGCGAACCCAGGCCGGATCGTGATTGCCGATGATCAGGTTGATCTCGCCGTTCAAACGCTCGGCTAAATCGGCGACCGCGTCCTGGTTGCTCGATAAGGCGAAATCGCCCAAATGCCAGACCGTGTCGCGCGGGGCGACTCGAGCGTTCCAGCGTTCGACCATCGCCTCATTCATGGCGGCCACGCTGGCGTCGGAAATCTGTCCCGACTCAAGCTCGTGGGCCGGCGCGAACGGGCGCTTCGAGTATTTGATGATGCTTCGGTGGAAGAAGTGGGTGTCTGAGACCCACCATGTCTTAGGCTGGGCCTTCGGGGCCCGCTTCGGTGACGATGTCGTCATGTCTTTTCTCCACAAGGCCGGATTGCCTTGTCTCTGTTTGCTCTTCTTTGATTGCGGCGGGAAATATACAAGTCCCCGCTTTTTGTCAACCCGCAATCTCCCGTAAAGCGCGTATCTGATCGAAAAGAGCGACCGGGATCTCGATTCCGTCGGTCGGCGTTTCCAGTCGGTTCTTCAATCTGCCGTCGCCGGGCAATCGCACGCCCTCCTGTTTCAGCATCTCAGCGAAGAGCGACTCGCCGCGGGCGCGCCAGCCGTCGGGATCGCCGAACTTGTTCGGGTCAATCGCGATCATCAACTCGCCGCCGCTCGGCGGGCCGCCATCGTTGATGTCGCGGTCGCCGGCCTCCTTGCTCAGCCCGCCGCCGGTCAGGGCGCCGGCCAATAGCTCCACCATCATGGCGATGGCGGAACCCTTGTAGCCGCCGAAAGGAAGCTGCGCGCCGGCCAGGACCGCGTCCGGATCGTTGCTGGGGGCGCCGCCGGGGTCGACGCCGACGCCCTCTGGCAGAGGAGTGCCGTTGCGGGCGTGGATCATGATGTCGCCGCGGGCCATGGCGGCGGAGGCCTGGTCGAACACCATCGGAGGCCCGTCGGCGCGCGGCCAGCCGAAGCTCATCGGATTGGTGCCGAACAAGGGTTTGACCCCGCCCGCCGGCGCCACCATCGGCGCGGCGGCGGTCCAGGCGAACGCGGCGAGGCCTTCCCGCGCGACAGCCTCGACCTCCACCCAGAGCGCCGCGAAGTGGTAGATATCGACCAGCGAGAGGGCGGCGATCCCTTGGTCGCGGGCGCGCTCGATCAACGGTTCTCGGCCGACCGCGAGCGCCAAGGGCGCGAATCCGCCGTCGCCGTCGACGCGCAGCACCGAAGGCGCGGTCTGCGAGATGCGCGGCCTTGCGTCGCCCTTGACCTTGCCGCTGCGCAGGCTGGCGACATAGCCGGGCAGGCGAAAGACGCCATGGCTGGCGCAGCGATCCCGTTCCGCCGCGACGATCGTGTCGGTGACAGCGCGCGCGTTGGCCTGATCGCAGCCATTTTGCAGCAGGGTCTCGAAGACTAGCGCGTCGCAGTCCTCGAGGCTTAGCGTGACCGTCTCGCTCATGACCGCGTTCCCTCTCGCCGACATCTCCGAAGACATCAGTGTAGAAGGAACGCGTCCACTCGCCTAGGCGCGCATCCGCAGGGATGGCGTCTTACGCACGCATGCGCGCGCCGGCGGGATCGAAGGGCGGGTCCGCAAGGATCGAGGCCGGGCGCATCTCGCCCATAATCTCGATCTCGAAACTGTCGGTCGATCCGGCCAGCGCGCTCGGCACATAGCCCAGAGCGACCGACTTGCCGATATGGTGGGCGTAGCCGCCGGAGGTGACCCAACCGACCACCGAGCCGTTTTGGAACACCGGTTCGTCATTGATCACATCCGCGTCCGCCGCCTCGATATCGAACAGCACCAGTTTCCGGGTCGGGCCGTCCTGTTTCTCGCGCATCGCGGCCTCGCGGCCGATGAAGTCGTTCTTTTTCAGATCGACAAACCGGTCCATCCCGGCTTCGAACGGGCCGTAGATCGGCCGGTACTCGGTCGCCCAACTGCCGAAACCCTTCTCGAGGCTCAGCGACCGCAGGGCGCGCAGGCCGAATAGTTTCAGGTTGAATGCTTCGCCGGCCTCCAGGAGCGCATCGAACAGCCTATTCTGGAACTCCGCCTTGACCCAGATCTCATAGCCCAGATCGCCGGTGAAGCTGATGCGGCCGACCAGGGCCGGGACCATGCCGATCGCCATGTGTTTGATATCGAGGAACTTGAACGCGTCACCGGAGACGTCCTGATCGGCGAGCGTCTCCAGCACCTTACGCGCGTTCGGCCCGGCCAGCGCCAGCCCGCACAGCTCGAGCCCCAACGCCCGGACCGCGACGCCGGTTTCGGGCAAATGCGCCTCGAACCAGCGCATATGATAGGTCTCGGCCGGGCCGGAGCCGAAGATGTAAAAGGTTTCGCCGTCCAGTTTCGCCAGCGTGAAATCCCCGATCACCTTGCCATGCTCGTTCAGCATCGGGGTGAGCAGCATCCTTCCGGTGCGCGGCGTCTTGTTCGCCATCAGCCGGCTCAGCCAGGCTTCCGCGTCGGGTCCTGTCACTTCGTATTTGGCGAAACCGGAAGCGTCGCACAGGCCGACGGCGGTCCGCACCGCCTCGCATTCCGCCTTCACCGCCTCGAAGGCGTTGGACCGATAATAGGTCACGTTCTCTTCCGGCGCCTTTCCTTCGGGCGCGAACCAGAGCGGGTATTCCAGACCATAGGCGGCGCCCATCACCGCGTTCCGGGCGACCAGCTTGTCATAGATCGGCGTCGTGCGCAGCGGGCGCGCCGCCGGCAATTCCTCGTTCGGATAGGTGACCTGGAAGCGGCGCGAATAGTTCTCCCGCACCTTCGCGTTCGTGTAGGCCATGGTCGTCCAATCGCCGAACCGCGCAACGTCCATGCCCCAGACATCGAAGCCCGGATCACCGTCGACCATCCATTGCGCCAGAGCCAGACCGACGCCGCCGCCCTGGCTGAAGCCGGCCATCACCCCGCAGGCGCACCAGAAATTCTTCAGCCCGCGCACGGGTCCGATCAGCGGATTGCCGTCGGGCGCGAAGGTGAAGGGGCCGTTGATCACTTGCTTGATGCCGGCCCGCCCATAGGCCGGGAAATGCTCGAATCCGACCTCCAGCGAGGGCGCGATCCGATCGAGATCGGCCTGCAGCAATTCATGGCCGAAATCCCAGGGCGTCTGTTTCTCGGACCAGGGCACGCAGGCCTTCTCATAGGTGCCCATCAACATGCCGCGGCCTTCCTGGCGGGTGTAAATCTCGCCCTCGAAATCGACCGCGTGCATCACCTCTTTGCCGGTCTCTTCATTATAGGCCACGACCTCCGGCATTTCTTCGGTCAGGAGATAATGGTGCTCCATCGCCAACACCGGCAGTTCGAGCCCGACCATCCGGCCGACCTCGCGCGCCCATAGACCGCCCGCGTTCACCACATGCTCGGCATGGATAGTTCCCTGTTCGGTCACCACGTCCCAGCTGCCGTCCGGCCGCGGTTGTAGGTCTGTCACCGGGTTGCGCAGATAGATCTCGGCGCCGCCGATTCGGGCCGATTTGGCGTAGGCGTGGGTCGTGCCTGACGGGTCGAGATGTCCGTCCAGCGGATCGTAGAGCGCGCCGATGAAATGCTTCTTATCCATCAGCGGATGCATGGCCGCCGCCTCGTCGGCGCTGATGATCTCCAGATCCAGGCCGAGATTGCGGCCCTTCGCCCGCATCACTTTCAGGAAATCCATCCGTTCGCGTGTGCCGGCGAGCATGACCCCGCCGGTCTGATGGACGCCGCAGGCCTGACCGGAGATTTCCTCGATCTCGTTATAGAGACCGATTGTATAGCTTTGCAGCTTAGCGACATTCGGGTCGCCGTTGAGCGTGTGGAATCCGCCCGCCGCATGCCAGGTCGAACCGGAGGTCAATTCCGAGCGCTCGATCAGGCAGATGTCTTTCCAACCGGCCTTGGTCAAATGGTAGAGAACGCTGCAGCCGACGACGCCGCCGCCGATGACGGCGACCTGAACATGCGATTTCATCACGGATCCTCCCAATAGAACGCCCGGCGCGAGCCTATTTAGCCAGACGCCCGTCCGATCGATGGGCACAGAGTGTCCGGTCGCCGCCCGGTGTGAAAACCTCAAATGCGACAAAACCTGCTCAACCCTCGCCGACCGGTTCGGCGCTGCGGGAAGGAAGGCTCGAATCGCGCTAGTCAGGCCGACATCGCGCGCGGCGAAGGGGCTTGGCGCGTCGCACTGGGAATCAGCGCCGGAACCATGGCGAGAGAGTATCCAGAGGAGTTCAGCGGAACGGCGCTACAGGCCGCCGTCGCCGCGACGCGCTTCGGATATGGCGCCGCGCCGGGCGATATCGCCCGTCTGACCGAGGATCCGATCACGGCCGTCGCGGCTCAGGTGCGCGATGTCGACCCGCTCCCGGCGCCGCTGAAAGACCTGCCCGACACGCGCGCGTTGCTGGTCGACACACTGCGGGCGCGGCGGCGCGGACGCACGGCGTTTCAGACCTATCGACGGGAAGCGCGGGCGCGCGCCGTCTCGGCCGTCAACGCGCACTTGCAGGCGGCGGCGTCTTCGCCCAACCAGTTTTTCGAACGTCTCGTCGCCTTCTGGACCAACCATTTCACCATATCGATGAACAAGCCGGCGGTCATGCCGTTGGTGACCGCCTTCGAACGCGAGGCGATCCGTCCTAATGTCATGGGATCGGTCCATGACCTGCTGTTGGCGGTGGTGCGGCACCCGGCGATGCTGATCTATCTGAACAATGTGCGTTCGGTCGGGCCGAATTCGAAACAGGGACGCGCCTCGGGCCGAGGGCTCAATACCGACCTGGCGCGCGCCATACTCGAGACCCACACATATGGCCCAGAGGGTGACATTACCGACGGTGATGTCGTGACCCTGGCGGGCTTGCTCAGCGGCTGGACAGTTGGCCTGTTGGGCGAGGCGGAGGAAGGCGCCTTTCGGTTTCGGTCCGATTGGCACGAAAGCGGCGCGAAACGCTTTCGCGGACGTTTCGTGCCTGAAGCCGGCTTGTTGGAGGGAGAGGCGGCGCTGGACCTGCTGGCGCGGGCTCCGGCGACCGGCCGTCGGCTTTCGCGCCTCATGGCCCAGTTTTTCATCGACGATGATCCCGCGGAATCGGTCGAAGAAGCGATTTATGACGGCTATACCGATGGGGGCAGCGCCCGGGGCATGGCCGAGGGGCTGTTGGCCAGCAGCGAAGCCTGGACCGAGACGCAGACCAAGGTGAAGACGCCCCGGGACCTGGCGGTCTCGGCGGCGCGGGCCCTGGGACGCGCGGAGGACGGCGCCGGTATCGCACACGCGATGCGGGCGATGGGAGAGCCGCCTTATCAAGCGACCGACGCAGCCGGCTGGCCCATCGAGACCGCGGGCTGGATCGCCGGCGAGCAGTTTTTCGACCGGCTCGATTGGTGCCGTGGGCTGGCCGAGCAGGCCGGCGCCGCGCCCGGATTCAACGCGATCGACTGCGCTTTCGAAGCTGTGGGCGGGTTGTTACGCGAACAGACCTACCGGCGGATGCGCGTCGCCTTCTCGCAGCAGGAGGCTTTGGCCTTGTTCTTCTCCAGCCCGGAGTTTCAATTGCGATGAAGGGCGCTCGGATTTCACGGCGGGGACTGTTGGCCGGCGCCGGGGCGGTCGGTCTGATCGGCGCCGCTGGGACCAGCCGGCTGAGCTTGGCCGCCGCGCCGACCGACAAGCGGTTGGTGGTCCTTGATCTCCAGGGCGGCTGGGACGGTATGGGCATGATCGCGCCCTATGGCGATGACGCTTACGCCCAGGCGCGCGGAGAATTGGCGCTGCGCACGCCCAATCAAGTGAATGGCGTTGTCGATCTGAACGGGTTCTATGGTCTTCATCCAGCGGCGGAAGCGTTGCTGCCTTTTTGGAACGACGGCCAGTTGGCGCTGCTTCCGGCTGTCGGGGTCGGGACCAATCAGACCGATCACACGACAGCGCGGGCTTGGTTCGAAACCGCCGGAAGCGGTGAACCGGGGGCGTCCGGTTGGCTCGGCCGGGCGCTGAACGCGATGGAGGCGGCGGACACAGCGGTGATGGCGGTCGGCGCAGAGGGCGGACTGCTCGCCGGGGCATCGGCCCAGCGGATCGGGCGCGCCGGCGATCCGGTGTCCGCGCTGGCCGCTTTCGAGCAACGGGTCGCGTTGCTCTATGCCGAGACGCCGCTCTTGGCCGCCGCCTTCGAGGAGGCTGTGGCGGCGCGGAACACGCGATTGAACCGTCTGGCGAACGACGACCGCGACTCCGATGCGGGCGCCGCGATCCTCGGCGACGCGCCCTGGCTGGCGGAACAGGCGGCCCAGGCGCTGTCTGAGAGTGAGGCGCACCGTGTCGCGGTGATCGCGCTCGGCGGCTGGGACAGTCATCAGGATCAGGGCGCTCTGGTCGGTCCGTTGCCGCGCCGGCTCGCGGCGCTGGCGCAGGCGATCGCGCTTCTGGCCGAGGCGTTGGCGCCCGTCTGGGACAAGACCGTGATCCTGATCGCCAGCGAGATGGGGCGCGCCGTCGCTCCGAATGCTCTTGCTGGAACCGACAACGGCGTCGGCGGCATGGCCCTCATGGTCGGCGGCGCGGTGTCCGGCGGGGTCTACGGCGCCTGGCCCGGGCTCGCGCCGAACGCCCGGCTCGACGGACGTTTCCTGGCGCCGAGAAACAGTCTTTGGTCGGCGGTGTCGGCCATTCTTCAGGATCATCTCGGGCTCTCGCCGCGAATTGTCGCAAATTCGATCCTGCCTAACTTCGGAGACACGCAAAGGCTCGAGGATGTGATCGCCTGAGACGGTTGGCCGCTTCCCAAGCCCTTTGAAGCCTGCTAGCGTCGTCACTTGAGAGTGACAAGACGGCGCTCAGGCCGCGACAGCGCTCTCGCACAGGGAGGACGTGCATGGGGTCTCGAGACAAGGAAGGCACCAAACGGCGGCTGATCGAAGCCGCCGGCCTGGTTATGGCGCGCGACGGGTTCGCGAAGCTTGGCGTGAACACGGTGGCGCGCGAGGCGGGCGTCGATAAGGTCCTGATCTACCGCTATTTCGGCGGCCTCGAGGGATTGATCGAGACCTATGCGGAAGAAGGCGATTTCTGGCCGACGGTCGAGGAGCTGATCAAGGAGCCTGAAGCGATCTATCGCGCCCGTCCGGCCGCCGAGCAAATGACCCGCGTCTTCCGCAATCTGGTCGCCAGCCTGCGCGAACGGCCTGTCACGCTGGAAATCTTGGCTTGGGAGATGACCGAGCATAACGACCTGACCCGGCGTCTGGACACTGTCCGAGAGAACCTGGCCCGCGAATTCACCCGCCGGTTCGGGAACGCCGGCGCGCCGGGCGTCGACTTGATGGCTTTTTCCGCAATCCTGGCCGGCGCCGTCAACTATCTGACCGCGCGCTCACGGCATATCGGCGCCTTCAACGGCATGGATATCGAGAGCGATCAGGGTTGGAAACGCCTTGACGACACGCTGGAGCTAATCTGCAAGCGCGTCCTCGGCTAGGCGGGGCGTCTGGCGCGTGTCTTTCATTTCGAAGACCGCACCCCTATCTTCCGAACAAATTAAATTCGACGAAGCAACGGTGGGAGGCCCCCTCTATGGGCATGCAATATCTGCACACGATGGTGCGCGTGAAGGACTTGGATGAGTCGCTCGATTTCTATGTCAACAAGATGGGCATGGTCGAGATCAGCCGGAAAGACAGCGAGGGCGGACGATTCACCCTGGTCTTCCTGGCCGGCAGCGACGATGTCGACGCCGCGAAACAGAACCGCGCCCCGATGATCGAGCTGACCTACAATTGGGACCCGGAGGACTATACCGGGGGTCGGAATTTCGGGCATTTGGCCTATCTGGTCGATGATGTCTACGAGACCTGCCAGAAGCTCATGGATGCGGGCGTCACCATCAACCGGCCGCCGCGCGACGGCCATATGGCTTTCGTCCGGTCGCCGGACGGGATCTCGTTCGAACTTCTGCAGCGCGGTGACGCGAAAGCGCCGGCGGAGCCTTGGGCCAGCATGCCGAACACCGGAAGCTGGTAGAACCGTGCTAAAGGCTGGCCGTTACAGTCGGCCGATGTGAAACAGGCAGTCTCCGCGAATGACGCGGGCCGGAACCCGTTTCGCCAGGACGACGCCGTCATGCGCCGCGTGCGCTTCGACCGGTTCCGCGCCCGGCGTCTCCGGCTCGTGGATCAAGGCCAACATCTGGCCGGCCGAGACCGCCTGTCCGGGTCCAACGAGCGGTTCGAACAGGCCCTGCATGTCCGCATAGACCAACGCCTCGCGCCGGAAACGGGTTGTCTTCACAGCGCTCGGCGGCGGCGCGGATTTCAGAAGCCCGATCCGATTAAGGCAGCGTATGAGCCCGTCCTTGGCCATCTTCAGGAAAGCGCTGTCGATCATTCCGGCGCCGCCCAACTCCGCCGTCACGCCGCATACGTCCTGGCGCTGCGCCGCGGAGGAGGAATAGGCGCCTTTCAAATCGCGCGGGTAGAGCAGCGCGTTCGGCAGCCCGAAATCCTGAATAATGGCCTCCTTCAGCGCCTTGTTCGGGTCGTCCGCAAAGCGCGAGAGGATTAGCGTCGGTTCGTACAGCAAAGACGATCCGCCGGAATGCAAATCGAACAGGAAGTCCGCTTCCGTCAGAAGCGTATTTTCGATATAGTCCGCGATCGCAGCGGTCGGACCGCCGCCGGGGTCGCCCGGGAAGCTGCGGTTCAGATTGCCTTCATCGATCGGCGAGGTTCTAAGCCCGGCCTGCGCTGCGGGGAAATTCGCCATCGGCAGGATGACCAGGCGGCCGCTAACGTCGTCGGGCGTCAACTCGCGGATCAGCGTCGATAGCAGCGCCTGCCCCTCATACTCATCGCCATGATTCCCCGCCATCAAGAGGACGGTCGGACCCGCGCCGGCCGCAATAACGGCGATCGGGATCGGGATGAAGCCATAGGCCGAGCGATGGACAGAGTGGGCCAGACGCAGATAGCCCAGATGTTTCCCGTCTGCGCGCAGATTGATGTCGGGTCGGATCGGCGATCGGGCCACGGCGGTCTCTCTTATGCTGCGACCCTCAATCTGGCCGGGTCCGGGCCTAATGCCGGGGCTCAGGCGCTAGACATTGCTGTCAGGCGTCGCCGCCTTGCGCTGCGCGACGAAATCGCGAACCGCTTCATCGACCTCGACAGGAATAGCAGGCGCCTCATAACTGGCCAACAGGTTGGCGACGGACTCGGCCGCGCGCGCGGAGATATCCTTCGCGCCGTCCGCCTGCCATTGCTCGAAGGAATTATTGTCGGCCAGGGGCGACCGGTAGAACGCGTCTTCGAAATTCGCCTGGGTATGGGCGCAGCCGAGGAAATGCGCGCCGGGCCCGACCTCGCGCAAGGCGTCCAATCCTTGGCCGTTCTCGCTCAGGTCCGGCCCTTCGAGCAGGCGCGCGATCATCGCGCATTGATCGGCGTCCATTACGAACTTCTCGTAGCCCATCGCGAGCCCGCCTTCGAGCCAACCCGCCGCGTGCAGCATGAAATTCACCCCGGCCAGAGCGGCGTTCTGCAATGTGTTCGCAGCTTCGTAAGCGGCTTGCGCGTCAGGGACCTTTGAGGCGCACAGGCCGCCGCCCGACCGGAAGGGCACGCCAAGGCGGCGCGCCAGCTGCGCCGCGCCATAGAGCACCAGGGTCGGCTCTGGCGTGCCGAAGGTTGGGGCCCCGGACTGCATTGAGATTGAGGACGCGAACGTGCCGAAAACGACCGGCGCGCCAGGCCGGACCAATTGGGTCAGGGCGACGCCGCTCATCGCTTCGGCCAGGATCTGCGCCAGGGTGCCGGCGACCGTGACCGGGCTCATGGCGCCGGCCAGGATGAAGGGGGAGATTACGGTCGCTTGATTGTTCCGCGCATAGACTTTCAACGCGCCGAGCATCGTATCGTCCCAGACCATCGGCGAATTGGCGTTGATCAGATTGATCACCACGCAGTTCTGATCGACGAAATCGGCGCCGAAGACCCGCTTGCAGATCTCGACCGTGTCTTCCGCACGCTCCGGCGCGGTGACCGATCCCATGAAGGGTTTGTCGCTGTAGCGGATATGGCTGTACACCATGTCCAGATGCCGTTTGTTCACCGGCAGATCGACCGGCTCGCATAGCGTGCCGCCGGAATGATGCAAGCCCGGCGACAGATAGGCGAGCTTCACGAAATTCCGGAAATCCTCGATCGTGGCGTAGCGGCGGCCTTCCGCTTGCGAGCGGATGAAGGGCGGGCCATAGGCCGGGACCATCACGCAATGCGGTCCGCCGATTTCGACGCTGCGCGCCGGATTGCGGGCGTATTGCGTGAACTGTTTCGGCGCCGAGTTTTGGATGATTTCGCGCAACATGCCTTTTTCGAACCGCACGCGTTGCCCATCGATTTTGGCGCCGGCGGCGCGCCAGATATCCAGCGTCTCGGGATCGTCGCGGAATTCGATGCCGATATCCGCCAGGACGGTCTCCGCGTTGGCCTCTATAGTCGCGAGTTGTTCTTCGTCGAAAGGGTCGAAGGTCGGAATCTTGCGGGTGATAAAGGCGGCTGAAGCGCCGCCTTGTTGGGCGCGGGTCGCCTGCCGCGCGGCCCGTCCGCCGCCGCGACGTCCGCGCCGGCCTGCGGACGTCTCCGCAGCGCTTGCGGCCGAGGTCTCGGGGCTTGGAGTTGATGCTGGGGTCATAAAAGTCTCCAATCGCCTTGCCCCAACGGGACGCGGCCCACAGAAACCAAGACAATCAGAGGCCGCGGTTGGGGACCTGCGGATTCGCGACCCGGAACCGGCCTTGCCGCGTCACCGGCGCAGGGCCTCAGGCGCGCTTGGCCGTCACCACCGCGTAAATTGCGCCGGCCACCAACGCCAGTGCGCCAAATTCCGGCCAGCCGGGCTCCTCGTCCAGCAGCAGCATGCCGGAGAAGACGCCGATCACCGGGATGAACAGCGTCGAAACGCTCGAGATGACTACCGGCACTAGGGTCGCGATTCGATTGAAGGCGTAGAAGCAGAACACGCCGGCGATGGTGCAATTATAGAGCAGCGCCAGCCAGGGCCCCAAACTCGCGCGGCTCAGGTCCCAACTGGCGAAGAAAAGCGACAGGATTATGATTGGGATAACGCCGATGGCTTGCATCCAGGCCGACAAGGTCGTTGTCGACAGGCTGAAACCGTAGTGCCGGATATAGACCGTGCCGCAGCCCCAGAGAAACGCCGCCAGGATGCAGCTCGCCGTGCCGATCGGGCTCGCGCCGATGACCCTGAAATCCTCCACCAACAGCAGCAGCATGGCGCATAGGCCCAGCGCCAACCCGACGATCTGGCGCAGAGTGAGGCCCGCCTTGGCGACCAGGACCGATAGGGCGGTGGCCCAGACCGGCATCGTATAGCCCAGAATCGCCGCGCGCCCAGACTCCATCTCGCCGATGCCGTAAAGGATAAAGACATTCCAGCCGGTAATTCCCATCAGGCCGGCGGGAACCAATCCGCGCCAATCCCGCATGGTCGGGCTCAACCTCTGACCAGCGGCGCGGGCCAGCAGAAAGAAGCCGAACGCTGAGACCGCGACATTGATCGCGCGGAAAGTGAGGACATCGAAGCCAGCCAACCCGACCTTCATAATTGGCCAGTTCAAGCCCCAGAACAGGGTCAGGAGCGGCAGCAGGATCACCACCTCGCGCGGCAGAACGCCCCAGCCGCCGGGCTCGCGAGTCATCTGTGGGTCACTCGGGACGGCGCCACGGGCCTGGGATGTTGGCGACGAGGAAACGGATGACTTCCTTCCGGTCGGCGTCGAAGAGCGGCAAGATCAGCCGTGTCCAAGACGCCACGGTCACAGCGGGCGGCGCGACATGCTGCGAATGGAGCGGCTGCTGCGCGACCCAGGCCAGTCGGTAGCAGGCGTTGAAGAAGATGGCGATTTCCGGACTGGTCGGCACTTCCCAGGTGCTCTTGCCCGTCAGGTCGAAACCCGCCCGCTCCGCGATCCCAGCGCCGTAATAGCGGTAACGGTAGCTCCACCCTTCCTCTTCGATATCCAGCAGCATCAGATAGCGGGCGGCGTCGCTGAAATCGATCAGATTGAAGTCCGAGGCGAGCGGCCGCCCCTCTGCATCCAGCGTCCGCCACTGACCATAGACCGAGATCACTGTCTCATCGACCAGCAACTCATAGACCGGGTTGAGCACGACACGCGGCGGCGACGCCAGAGCCTCCGGCAGCATGTCCGACAATTCTGTCATGTGGCCGCCTTCGATCAGTTCGACGGCGGCCTCGATCTCGCATCTTGTCGCGTCGTCCACGGGGCGGGTCTGTTGTCCTTCGTCACTCTCGGGCCGGCCGCGCGGTCCATCGGGCCCGTTTCGGGCGGCGCGTTTGCGCCGGCTTTCGGTCGTTGTGGGAAAAGCCGCCGCGGCCGAATTGCCGGAAAAGGAAGTCGTTGCCGCGCCGTCGTTTAGCAGCCGCAAACGACGCGCGCTGACCGGGAGTATAGACGCCGGCTCTTTTGGCTCAAGGGGGCCAGCGGGAAATGGGGAAGACGCATATGGCGATGAAGTCTCACGCGCGGGCGGTGGTGATCGGCGGCGGAGTGGTCGGGGTCTCGACCCTGTACCACTTGGCCAAGATGGGCTGGTCGGACGTTGTGCTGATCGAGCGCAAGGAGCTGACATCCGGCGTCACCTGGCACGCCGCCGGCCTGTTGCCGCTCTTCAATATGAGCTACTCGGTCGGTCAGATTCACAAATACTCGGTCAATCTCTACAAGACCCTTGAGGAAGAGACCGGCCAGGATGTCGGCCTGCGCGCGGTCAGCAATATCCGGTTGGCGACCACGCAGGACCGGATGGATGAATACCGTCAATATGCCGGCGTCGCCCAAACGATCGGCGTCGCGGTCAATTTCCTCACTCCCGATGAGGTTCTCGCACTCTGGCCGTTGGCCTCGAAGGACGGGCTGATCGGCGCGATCCAACAACCCGAGGACGGCTATATTCAACCGGCCGATCTGACCCAGGCGCTGGCGATCGGCGCGCGGGCGCGCGGGGCGGAGATCTACCGAAACACCTGCGTTGCCGGGATCAGCCGGACGCCGGGCGGCGAATGGCGGGTGGCCACAGATCAAGGCGAGATCACCTGTGAGCATATTGTCTCGGCGACCGGCTGTTTCGCCCGCCAGACCGGCGCGATGCTGGGTCTCGACGTGCCGGTCATTCCTGTCGAGCACCAATATATCGTCACCGAGCCGCATCCGAAGATCGAAGAACGCCGGCGCCAGGGAATGCCCGAGATGGGCGTGCTGCGGGAATCCGACGGCTCCTGGTATATGCGCGAGGAGAATGGCGGGCTGATCCTCGGCCCCTACGAGGTCGGCGCCCCGGCGGTCTATGTCGACGGGCCGAGCGCGGATTGCGAGTACGAACTGTTCCAGGAGGATCTGGAGCGGCTTGAGCCGCATATCGAAAGCGCGATGCATCGCGTGCCGATTTTCGCCGAGGCGGGCGTCAAGAAAGTCTATAACGGCGCCATCCCCTATACGCCGGACGGCAGTCCGATCATCGGCCCGGCCTGGGACCTGCCGAATGTCTGGCTGAACGAGGGCCACAGTTTCGGCATCACCGCCGCCGGCGGCGCCGGCTGGCAATTGGCCGAATGGATCGTGAATGGCGAACCGACCATCGATATGCTGGGCGTCGATCCGCGCCGTTTCGGCGAATATGCGGGCCAGTCCTATTTGATCGACAAGAATGAAGAGGCCTACGCCAACGTCTTCACCGTTCATTACCCGGATGAGGAAAGGCCGGCGGCGCGACCGCTGCGGACCGCGCCCTGCTACGACCGGATGAAGGCGCTGGGGGCCGTCTTCGGCCAGAAGTTCGGTTGGGAGCGGCCGAATTGGTTCGCGCCGGACGGCGTACCGGCCGAGGAAGATTGGTCCTTCCGCCGCTCCGCCTGGTTCCCGCATGTGGTCAACGAAGCGCGGAACGTGGCTGAGAATGTCGGCGTTCTCGACATGACGGCCTTTGCGAAATGTCGGGTCTCCGGCCCCGGCGCCGAGACGTTTCTGGACGAGTTGGTGGCGAATAAGCTGCCAAAATCGGTCGGCCGCGTGGGTCTGTGCCACGCCCTGACCGAAAGCGGCGGGGTCATGTCGGAATTCACGATCCTGCGTGAGGCGCCGACGCCCGACGGCGATCCCAGCTTCTACCTGGTCTCCGCCGGCGCGCTGCAGCGGCTCGACCATGATTGGCTGAAGAAAGCCATGCCGAGAGACGGCGGCGTCCAGTTTCAGAACCTGACCAACGCGATGGGCGTCCTGGTCGTGGCCGGGCCGAAATCGCGGACGCTGATGGAACGGGTCAGCCGCGACGATTTCTCGAGTGACGGTTTCAAATGGCTCACCGGGCGCTGGGTCAATGTCGGATTGGCGCCGTCTTTGGCCGTGCGCGTGAATTTCGTCGGGGAGTTGGGCTGGGAGCTGCATCACCCGATCGAATATCAGAACCACATTTTCGATCGCTTGATCCAAGCCGGGGGCGACCTGGGCCTGAAGCCATTCGGTATTCGCGCCATGGACATGTTGCGCATTGAAAAGTCGTACCGGATGATCGGGACTGAGCTCTCGATCGAATACTCCGCCTATGAGAGCAGGCTGGATCGATTCGTCCATCCCGACAAAGGCGCCTTCAAGGGCCGCGACGCGGTGGTGCGAGACCGCGAGGCGGGCCCGAAAAACACGTTGGTGACCTTGGAGGTGCATGATGTCGAGGAGGCGGACGCTCTGGGCAACAACCCGGTGACGCTGGACGGCGCGGTCATCGGCCGCGCCACCTCCGGCGCTTATGGGCCGCGTCTCGGCAAGTCGATGGCCCTGGCGATGATCGATACGGCCCACGCCAAGGTGGGCGCCGCATTCGAGATGGACATCTTGGGCCGGATCCACAAGGTGACGGTCCTGCCGGAGAGCCCCTACGATCCTGACAATGAACGGCTGAGAGCCTGAAGGTCTCTGTCGAGACCGCTTAGACCCGCGCGGCGCCGGGCGCGGGCCTTGGCATTGCCGCAAGGCGGATTCTTGGATAGTAGAAAAACAAAGCCGCGCACATGTCGCAGAAGCGGCGTTGTCGAGAAGGTGAGGCATGGACTATTCAATCCATAGTGACCCGGAAACCTGCAGGATTGTCTTCAGCGGTAAGTTTGGGTTCTCCGACAGCGCCAATATTCGCAAACTGATTGGAAGTCTCGCCGACCATAAAGGCAAGGAGGTGGTGCTCGATCTGACCGATCTGGAGGCGATCGATTCCGCCGGCCTCGGAATGATCATCCTGTTGAACGACGCCGCTCAGGAGAAAGAACTGCGAATTCGCCTCACCGGCGCCGGCGGGCAAGTTCGGAAAATGCTCGATATCTCTAACTTCGCCGAACTCATGGCGATCGACTAGGCGCCGTTCGGCCTGGGATCGCCGGACAGTCCCGATGACTGCGGCCCCAAGACGATGACCAACACGGACATACGGGACGCGCCACGGCCGATAGCCCTGATCGACGGCGGCGTCCATCCTGGGATTTTACGCAGGGTCCAAGCGGACCTGGCCGGTCGCTTGGACCGACGAACCAGCTTGGACCGCAAACGCGACCCGGACGGTTTGATCAGGATTGGGTCGACGCCCGGGCAAGAGGCCAGCTTGCTGGTCACCCTCTATGCCGACGAGACCGCGTTGAAGGCGATCGCAGCGCCGCCCTTCGTCGGTCTTTTGGAGGTCGGCCAGGGCGGACAGCTTGACGATGTGTTGCCGCCTTTCGCCGAGCTGCCCGCCTTTTTCTCGGCGATGACATGCCGGACCGCGCTCGCCGCTGGGACGTCGACACATCTCGCCGCTCAACTCGGGCAAGCCGCTGAACTGTCTGCCGATACGATCAGCGACCTGACGACCTGTCTTCGTGAATTGCTCGTAAATGCTGTCGTGCATGGCAGTCTGGGATTGACACTCGAACCGGACGATCAATTGGATCAACTGGTCAGTTATTCGCAGCAAGTGGATACTCTCATCGCTGATCCGGCTCACGGCGATAAACGCGTCTATATCGGCGCCTGGATCGCTGATGGCGCGCTGCATGTGACTGTGGCGGATCAGGGGCCCGGCTTCGTCATTGGGGTCGACCCGTCAAGCGCTGAGTCGAGTTGGAGCGAGTCGATCCGCCGCGTCAGCGGCCGCGGGCTGGAGCTGGTCGACGCGCTCGCCCTGTCGCTGACGACGGATCCCGCCAGCGCGAGCGTCACATTCTCTTTGCCCGCCGGCCCCGGCCTGGACGATTCTGAAGAGCGCGAGAACGAAGCGCTCCGCGCATCGCTTCTGCGGTCCGTGAAGGATTGCATCGTGGTTGTCGCCGACGACCAGGAAATCCCCTTGACGCTGATGCGCCTGTTTCTGGAGAGCGCGGGCTATCACAATGTCATCGCCGCGCGCGATGGGGCTGAGGCGTTGGAAGCGGTTCTGGAGAATAACGCCGATCTTGCCGTGCTGGATGTCGAAATGCCGGGGCTTTCAGGCTTCGAGGTCATTGAGCGATTGCGCGCTCGAGCCCGGACCCGCCGGCTGCCGGTGATCGTCGTTAGCGCCCACGGCGACACGGACTTTCGAAACAAGGCGCTCTCGATCGGCGCGACAGACGTTTTGACCAAACCAATCGTCCAGGAACTGCTGCAAGACCGGGTTCGGCTCCATTTGGAGAACCGGTTAATGATGCGCGAACTCAACGCCTTCCGGCGGCGCGTTGGCGAAGAGTTGGACAGCGCGCGTCGCATGCAGCAGGACCTTTTTCCGACGGCGCAGGACGTCGCCGCGGTCAGCGCATCCTTCGGCGTTCGGCTTTGGACACATCACCGCGCCTCGTCCGAGTTGGGCGGCGATCTCTGGCGCGTCGATCCGCTCGGGCCTGACCGGTTTTCGACCTTGTTGGTCGACTTTACCGGGCATGGCGTTGGGTCGGCGTTAAACACGTTTAGGCTGCATACGCTGCTGTCCGAGTTGAACATGCGGGACATGGCTCCCAGCGCGGTTCTGAGCCTGCTGAACGCTCGCCTCTATGATTTGCTGACGCGAGGACAATTCGCCACGGCGTTCTACGCGGTCATTGACACCAAACGACGCGAAGTCGTGTATGCGTCGGCGGGCGCGCCGGAGCCGTTTGTGGGGCGCTGGGGCAGCGCCGAGATCGATGTTTGGGAATCCCGCGGCTTGCCGTTGGGCGTTTCGCAGAAGGCGCGTTACGCCGACCGCACGCTCGCCTTGCCGAAAGGCGGCTATCTGTTCTTGGCGTCAGACGCGTTGGCGGAATCGCCTTTGGCCGACTCTCAGCCGCCGTTGGGCGTGGAAGGGGCGGCGGCTCTGGTCGGCGCGGTCGCCGAACAATCGGTGGATCGCGCCAAGAACTCGCCGTTGGAGCGTCTGCTCGGTCGTTTCTACGATTTGGCGGAGAAGCCGCTGCATGACGACCTAACGCTGCTCTGGATGGAGTTGTAACGGCCTGGCGGAAAGTTAGGAAACCACCGCTTCCCTGACGTCAGGCTGGCCGCGCACCAGCTCTCTTTTCGAATCATAGAAAGGCACGGTGGTTACGGTCGCGCCTCGATCTTCCTGCGGCATGTAGACTATGGCGCTCTCATCCAAGCCGACCGGGAAGGGCGCGTAGGCGAGGCCGATATTCTGTTTCAGTCTTGGCGAATAGACGCAGCTGGTCAGAAGACCCATGCCATAGGCCCCAAACGAGACCTGCCAGCGATGCTCGTTCACCGGCAGCGGGTCGCCGTCGATGATCAGACCGACCATCTTCTGCGTCACGCCCTCCGCGTCCATCCGGCGCAACGCGTCGATCGACATGCAGGCGTCCGACGGCAGGTCGAGATCGACCAGGCGCGACAGGCAGACTTCAAAAGGGTTGTTCTCCAGCGTCATGTCCGCGCCGTAGGAGAGCAGCCCGGCCTCGATCCGGCGGATCGCGTTGGGCGCGCCTGGCTTGGCGCCATACGGCCTGCCCTCCTCAAACAACCGTTCCCAAAGATCGTCGCCGCGTGTGTGATCAAGCAGGAAAATCTCGTAGCCGCGCTCGTTGCTCCAGCCGGTGCGGGAGATCAGGATCGGCGTCCCGTCCAACTCGGTCTCCCGGAAATGGAAATATTTCAAATCGTCGATCCAATCGCCGACCAGCCCGCGCATCAGAGCATGGGATTTCGGCCCCTGGATTTGAACCGGCGAGGCGTCCGGCTCGCTGACAGTCACGTCGAACTCTTTCGCCCAGGCGACGCCCTTGGCCCAGAGCAGCACGTCGCTGTCGGCCAGCGACAGCCAGTATTTGTCCGGCGCCAGGCACAGCACGACGGGATCGTTGACGATACCGCCATCCTGATCGCAGAGCAGGGCGTAGCGGGCGCGGCCCGGTTGCAGAGTCGACAAATTCCGCGGCGTCAGAAGCTGCGTCAATTTCAGCGCATCCGGCCCTTCGATCTGAACCTGCCGTTCGACCGCCACATCCCAGATCGTGACGGCGTTGATGAGGTTCCAGAAATCCGCCTCCGGCCCCTCATACCAGAGCGGCATATACATGTGATTGTATATCGTATAGGCCGTACAGCCATATCGCCGCGTCGCGTCGAAGAACGGCGATTTGCGCACTCTGGCGCCGAAGGCGGTGGTCGGTTGTTGCGGGGAAGCGTCTGACATGGCGTCTGAACCTTGAACTGACAAAGGCGAGCCGCTCCATGTCCGCATGCGATAGGAAACGGCGCGACACACTGGCGACGCGGAAGGTCTCTGACTGCCGGGAAAGCGGCGTATTCCTGATCTAATCGCGTCGTTTTCAGACCGCGTCGACTCAGAGCGGTTTTTTGAAACCTTCGTGGGTCGCTTCGAAACCCAGCTTCTTGTAGAAGCGGGCCGCGTCCGTGCGGCTCTTGTTCATGGTCAGTTGGATCAGGCCGCAACCCCGAGCCCGCGCCGCTTCCTCAACATAGGCGAACAGTGTTGCGCCGAGGCCGGCGCTGCGCCGGTCGGCCGCGACCCGGACCCCTTCGACCAGCGCGCGGGTCGTGGCGGTCATTGAGATGTTGGGAATGAAGGTGACCTGCAGCGTTGCGACGATCACGCCATCCGCTTCGCCGACGATCAGCCGCGTGCTGGAATCGGATGCAATCGCATCGAAGGCCCGGTAGTAGGGTTCCATGTCAGACAGGTCGGCGGTTTCGCGGCCGCGGCCGAGCCGGTCGTCCGCCAACAGGGCGACGATGGCCGGCAGGTCGGCCCGGACGGCGTCCCGGATATTCATGGCGACGAGCCGGTCGATTGCGCCCCGACCTTAGCGGTCGGCAACGTCGCCGCCAGACGGAGAAAGGACTGGGCGCGACCGAACGGCGCCGTCACACCGGCCGCGATCGCCGCCGCCCGTTGATGCGCGCGCGCCAGGACGTCCGGCGGGGCCGCGCCGCTCCGCAAGCCCGTGAGCAGAAATACGCGCCGCTGTGCGGGGGCGACCGCCGCGATCGCTTGTTCGGCCCGCCAAAGGTCCGAACCGGTCGAGTCCTGCGCTGGATCATGAGACCTGTGGCCGGCCGCCGCGGCGAGTTGAAGGTAGAGGCGCGCGCGATATCCGGGGATCGGGTTTTCACCGGCCAGGGCCCGGGCTTTTCGGCGGAAGGCCGCGACCGCGCTGTGTTGATACAGAAGGATCCAGGCCGACCCAATTTCAAAATTCGCGTAGGCGCGGGCGTGGGCGCCGTCGAGGTTGGTTTGGGCCGCTGCAGCCTCGTCGAGGAGCGCCTGCGCCCGGTCGATTGCGCCGGCCTGAGCGGCCTCCGTCGCTCGACGCGCCAGACTTACCGCTCGGAAGGGTTCGAGTTTGGGCGTCGGCGTTGTTTCGTCGGGCCCCGTGAGGGCCGCATTGATGGCGTCGGCGATTCTGAGCGCGTAGCGCGGGTCGTCGACCAACGCGATGATTGTCGTCGCGTCCCGATAGAGCCCGGCTCGGACGAGTTCTCCGGCGATCGCCTCCAGCATCCAGTCGCGGCGTTCGCGATCGTCGATCCGATAGGCCTGGGCGAGGGCCTCGCGCAGCAGGCAGGCTCGGTTTGGCGTCGTCAAGCAGGCGGCAAGGTCTTCCCCAAGCGGCTCAGGAACCCTTTTTTCCGCTTTCAGCGCGCTATAGGTCCGGTCGGTTTCCAAGCGCGTCAGGGCGCCGCGGCGCCCGGCGTCGCGCAGGGCGGCGATTTCGCGGCGCAGATGGGTCAGATCCGGAGCTTCGCCCGGCTGTGCGCCGATCCCGGCTGCGGCCTCTTCCCGACCCGGATCGTGATGCGGCGCCAGCGCCGTCCGGGCTGGCGAGACCGGAGCCGCCGCCAGCAGAAAGAAGAGCGCGCCCGCTGAGAGACTGAGCATGGTCGGCAAGACGGCCAACCCTTTGTGTCTGCGGTGTTTTGGCATGCGCAGCATCCCTTCCGATCACGCGGCGCGCAGCTTGACCTCCCACGCTTTCCCGGTCAATCAGTAGTCAGGCGCAGCGCCCGGCGCGAGCACTTCAAGGAAACGCGGATGTCGATTAAACAACCCTATTTGATGTTCCTCGGGGACGCGCCAGATCAGTTGGCGGCCAAGGTCGCCAGCGGTGTGCAGATGTGGCGGCCTGACGTCTGCCTGGGCCAGTATCGCCTGCCGGGTTGTCAGGCGGATCTCGGCCTGCCGGACATGACAATCGCCGAGGCGAAGGCGGCCGGCGTCGAGACTGTGGTCGTCGGCGTGGCCAACCGGGGCGGTGTGATCCCGGATTCATGGCGGAAATCCCTGGTCGAAGCGATCGAGGCGGGTTTGGATGTCGCCAGCGGTCTGCATACGCGCCTTGCTGATATTCCAGAAATCGCTCAGGCCGCGGCGGATCACGGCGGCGCCCTGTTCGATGTGCGCCATCCGACGCGCGCCTTCGAGGTTGGGCATGGCGAGCGGACGCCGGGCAAACGGCTGTTGACCGTCGGCACGGATTGCTCGATCGGCAAGATGTTCACCTCGCTGGCGATCGAAAAGGAAATGCGCGCCCGCGCCATGAAGGTCGATTTCCGCGCTACCGGCCAGACCGGCATCTTTATCGTCGGCGATGGGGTCAGCGTCGACGCCGTGGTTGCGGATTTTATTTCCGGCGCCACCGAATGGCTCTGTCCGCCGAACGAGCCGGACCATTGGGACGTGATCGAAGGTCAGGGCAGCCTGTTCCATGCCTCTTTCGCCGGCGTTTCGCTCGGTCTTCTGCATGGCGCGCGGGCGGACGCGCTGGTGCTCTGTCACGAGCCGACGCGGACCCATATGCGCGGCTTGCCGAATCACGCGCTGCCGGACCTGAAGGCGGCCATCGCCCTGAACGAGCAATGCGGCCGCCTGACCAATCCGGATTGTCGTGTGGTCGGCGTTTCCGTCAACACCGCTGCGTTGGCGGAAGATCAGGCGCGCGCTTGTCTCGACGCCGTCGCCGCGGAGACGGGACTGCCGACGGTGGACGCTTACCGCTTCGGCGCCGGCCCGCTGGTCGACGCGCTCTGACCCGGCGCGGGGAGGGCGCGGTGCAGGCCCGCATCGACCTAAGCGTTCGATCGGAGAGTTGGCCTCTGGCTCAGGTCTTCAAGATTTCGCGCGGGGCCAAGACGAGCGCCGAGGTGGTGGTCGTCGAACTGCGCCAGGGAGACTGCCGCGGCTGGGGCGAATGCGTCCCCTATCCCCGCTATGGCGAGAGCGTCGAGAGCGTGATCGCGCAAGCCGAGACAATGCGCGATGCGCTGAGCAATGGATTGGACAGGCTGTCGCTGCAGCAGGCGATGGCGCCGGGCGCCGCGCGGAACGCACTCGATTGCGCATTCTGGGACCTAGAGGCGAAACGCAGCCGAACCCCGGTCTGGCGCCTCGCGGGACTGGAGCCGCCGCAATCGGTCGTCACGGCCTATACGATCAGTCTGGGCGCGCCGGAGGAGATGGGGGCGTCGGCCGCGGCCAACGCGGATCGACCTCTGATGAAACTGAAACTGACCGGCGCGGGCGATCTCGAGCGGGTTTCGGCGGTGCGTCAGAACGCGCCGGACGCCGCCCTGATCGTCGATGCGAATGAAGGTTGGACGCCGGAGATGGTCGAGCCCTATGCGCGGGACCTGAAAGATCTGGGAGTCAGTATGATCGAACAGCCGCTGCCCGCTGATCAAGACGCGGCGCTCGCCGATCTCGACCACCCGGTCCCGTTTTGCGCCGACGAATCCGCGCACACCCGTGACGGGATCGAAACCCTGGCGCGCCGTTACGACATGATCAACATCAAGCTCGACAAGACCGGCGGGCTGACCGAGGCGTTGCGGCTGAAGCAGGCGGCCCGCGACGCGGGCATGGGGATCATGGTCGGCTGTATGGTCGGCACCTCTCTGGCCATGGCGCCGGCCGTATTGCTGGCGCAAGGCGCTGAGATCGTCGACCTGGACGGGCCGCTTTTGATGGCGCAGGACCGCGAACCCGGCCTGCGCTACGAGGGCAGCCGGCTGGCCCCGCCGGATCCGACCTTCTGGGGCTGAATGCGGGCGCGCGCCGTCAGCCCTGCGGTTTTCGGGATGACTCTCAGCCAGACGGGACGGCGGCGGTCTTTTCGGCTTCCGAGAGACGATCGCCGGCGAGCACATGGTCCGGCGGAAAATAGAGCGACACGGTTGTCCCGACGCCTGGCTCGCTGTCGATCCGCATTGAGCCGTTGTGCAGTTCGATCAACCCATTGACCAACGGCAGCCCGAGCCCCGTTCCCTCGAAGCTGCGGTTCAGTTTCGAGTCGATCTGCGAGAACGGGGCCAAAGCGGTGGGTATGTCCTCCTCGGCCATCCCGATGCCAGTGTCCCGCACGGACAGGACGACGCCGCGATCTTTGTCATCCAACTCGGCCGCGATTGTCACCACGCCGCCCCGTCTTGTGAATTTGATGGCGTTGGACACCAGGTTGATCAGGATCTGGCGGACGATTTGTTCTTCGCTGGAGAGCGTCGGCAAATCAGACTGGATCGCCAATTCGAGGGTGACGCCGCTTTGTTCAGCGCGCTGACGCATCAAGCGGATCGTCGCGACCGCGGCCTCGTGAAGGCTGACCGGTTCGCGATTGATGGTGCGATTGCCGACCTCCGTCTTTGAGAGGTCCAATATGTCATTGATGATGGCCAGCAGATGGCCGCCGCTGTCTCGGATGTCCCCCGCGAATTCCTTGTATTCCGGCGCGCCGATCGGGCCGTACAACTCGTCCCGTAAAACTTCCGCAAAGCCGATGACGCTGTTCAGCGGCGTGCGCAGCTCATGGCTCATTTGGGCGATGAACTGTGTTTTGGCGCGGTTCGCCCGTTCCGCTTCTTCCTTGGCGCGCGTGAGTTCATGGCCGCGTTCGACGAATTCGGTGACATCAAGCTCGATGAGAAGAATCCCGCCCTCGCGGGTTGGACTGGTCCGACGCTCAAACCATCCGTCGCCAACCTTGTATAGGACCTCATTGCGGACCGGTTCGCGCCAACGCGCCAATTCGGCCTCGATCCAAGCGGCGCGTTCCGCATCATCCTGCATCTCGCGGACGCTCTGCATCCGATCGGAGTGCGCCATTGCGGTGAGCACGTCTCGCGCGCTGGCCCCCAGCTCGATCTCGTCGTCAGCGCGCGCGTAGACCTCGCGGAACCTTGTGTTCGCAACCACCAGACGGTCGGTCGCGTCGAACAGCAAAATGCCGACGCGCAATGTATTCACCGCATCCGCCAACCTCGTTTGGGCGAGGGTCTCCTGCCGCTCCCGCTGGACGATATCGGTGACTTCCCGGCCGACGCCGCGATAACCGAGAAACCGGTTTTCGGCGTCAAAAACAGGCGTGCCGCTGATCGAGATATAACTGATCTTGCGATCGGAAATCAGGGCGGGATATCGGAAATCGTGAAACGCCTCGCGGTTGGCGATATGAGCCAGCAGCGGCTTGAAGGCGTCGCCCGACGGGTTCAAAGCCAGATCGGCGCGTTTCTTGCCGATCACGTCTTCCGGCCTGAGGCCCGTATATTCTTCAAGACTGTCGGTGACATCGATATAGACATCGTCGGCGTCGGTTTCCCAGAACCATTCGGACGCGGCGGCGGCGAAGTCCGTGAGCCGTTGTTCGCGTTGGATCAAGGCTTCTTCCCGCGCTTTCAATTCCGTGATGTCGACGAAGAGCCCGATCATCCAGTCGTCTGGGAGGCGTTTCTGATCGTAGCGCAACCAAGTTCCGGACTGGGTCGAGACTTCAATCGGCTCCGGACCGTCAGCGCGCCCGCCCGATGTATTCGGTGACGCACCCGGATCTGAATAAGGGCGGAAGGCGCTCAGGCCTGCTTCTTGAAATCGGCTCAGCAACGCGGCGTAGGGCGCGCCGACAGCGTCCGCCGCCGTATCAGGCAGCAATTGACGCACGGTGTCGCTGACATCAACGACGACCCCGTCCGGATCGACGAGAACATAGCCGTAACCGCTGTCGGCGCGCATCAGAAACGTCAGCAGGCGCTCCCGCCCCTCCGCCGCGGCGCTTTGTGAAGACGGCGGGGCTGCGGCGGTCGTCGCCGATGGGCTGCTGAGGTCCTTTGTCATGACGGGCGGCGCACATTCCGCTTGCTACGGCGGATTGAGCGCGCGGGCGCTTGAAGGCGCGATGAGCTAAGGCGTTGCCGGGGCGAAGGCGAGGGCGCGCGCCCGTTGTTCCGCCAGCCGTTGCGCCTTGTAGCCGCGGGGCGTTGTCGAAACCGTACGCCGGGTCGGCGGCGACTGGCCAGCGCTGGCCCCTGCGCTCTTGTCCGGCGCGCTAAGGATAGAGGCGTGGCGCTCCGCTCCGTCATGTCGACGCAAAGCCCTCCATTCCGCGTGAACTTTGCTTCTATAATGCGTATTCCGGCTGGCCAAGGCCGAATGATAACGGCGCACCGCTGCGCCCCAAGATTTGTGCCGCGCCTTCAGGTCGAGAAGGAAACTGGTCGCATAGGCGACATTGATGACCGGGTCGAAAGCCTCTTCGAGGCTTCGGAAGGCGGTCGGGTGATGTTTCAGATTCACCTGCATGCATCCGACATCGATGCTGTAGACGCCGGACCGGATCAGTGCGCGGACGCCTTCGACCGCCGCTTGTTTGGTCGGGAAATAGCGGCCCTCGCCCTCGGCGTTGATGGTCCAGGGCCAGGCGACGCGGGCGCCGGCCGCCGCGCGGTAAACGCCCGTTTCGGTCAACGCGATCGCATGCAGCAGATCTTCAGGCGCGCCGCTGAGGCGCTCGGCCGCTTTTGTCGCTTCAAAGCAGAGCCTTGCGTCGAGCGGCGGCGGCTCGGACCGTTCCGTCGCGTCGCCCGGCGTTGCGACGGTCAGCGACAGGGCGGCGAAGACGGCGCTCGCCAAAAGGGTTCGGGCGCGCAACTGCGGCATGCTCTCTCTCCAATATGGCGGGCGGGAACCCGCACTTCTCTCTCGCGAGGGGCCTCGCAAACCACGTGCCAGCGCGGCCCGCGAACCCGGCGCGATGGGGCTTGCAGCGCCTCAAATCCGGTGCTACATCGCCGCTCCTCGACGACGGGCCGGCCGGGTGCATTGTGGATCGAATTCGAACCCTGCGCCCAAGCGTTTCCGTCAGGCAGGGCGCGTAGCTCAGCGGGAGAGCACTTCGTTGACATCGAAGGGGTCACTGGTTCAATCCCAGTCGTGCCCACCATGAAAGCCCCAAGGGAAACCTTGGGGCTTTCTTTTTCGAGCCGCTGCTTCGCATCGAGCGCTGGGCAAAGAAAAACCCCGCCTCGATCCGACGGGGTTCGTCTTGACGTGCGGCGCGGAAAACACCGCGCCGTCCGAATGACGGCGTTTAGGCGTCGCGGATATTCACCGCTTTCGGACCGCGCGCTTCCTGCTCCGTATCGAACTCGACCTTCTGGCCCTCGGACAGGGTGTTCATGCCCGACCGCTCAACATCCGAGATGTGAACGAAGACGTCTTTGGAGCCTTCTTCCGGCGTGATGAAGCCGAAGCCCTTGGTCGTGTTGAAGAATTTAACAGTACCGATGGTCATTTCCGTGTATCCCATGCATGATTTTAGTCCTCATCCGCCACAATGGCGGAGAAGGAAGAATGAGGCCAATTGCTTGGGGACTGTTAGAAAGGAAGCTTCGCCACCAGTCGAGATCCGCAACCCGACGCCAACATTCGTGTCGTATGGTTAAGCGAGACTCAATCAAATCACAAGGAAAATCACCGGCGACGTCACGGGGCCGGGCCGGCGACCGGCGCAAGCGAGGCGCGCCGCGGTCTAGGCGTCGCCGATCAGGAGGCCGCCCAATAATCCACCACGGTCACCCGTGCGATCCATCGCCCGGCCCAATCCGCGAAAGCCTTGTGATCCGGGTGCGGCAAATAGGCGTCGCGCGCCGCGTCGCTAAGAAAGGTCAGAGTGAAACAGTGGCTATGGCCCTGATCGAGGCCTTCCGGACTGTTGTTCACGCCCCATTCGATCGCTTCAATCCCCGGCACGACGGTCTTGAGCGCGAGAAACCGCGTGACGATTTCATCAAGCTCCGGCTGTGTGGTTCCCGGCTTGAAGCCGAATAGGACAACGTGGCGCAACGCGCGGGTCGGCATGGCGGCGATACTCCGGTTACGGACAAAGGCGGCTCGATCGATCTCGGCTCATCCTAACCGGCGCTGATCGCATAAATAAACAACAGACAGGCCAGGCCGGACGACAGCGCGCGTATGTGATTCCACAAGGTCCATTGGCGGATATAGTCGCGCCAAAAAAGGGCGCCTTCACGGCTGGCCGGGTCAACCGCGTCCAGTTCCTCGTTCAGCGGGACATTGAACAGTCCGGTGCATAGGAACATGCCGACGAAATAGACCAGCCCCGCCGCCACCACCGATCCGGCGACGGAGATGTCGGCGGCGCTCCAGACGGTGGGCGTCGCGAACATCGCCGGCCCGAACGCGGTCCAGGCGACGTCTGAAGACCAGACATAGAACACCGCCGCGACCAAGGCGATGCTGATCGCCGTGGTGACGAAGAAGAGCGGCATGAAAGGCGAACGTAAGATCACGCGATTGATGCTTTGCATCGCCATGGCGCCAGCCGTGGCCGGCATGCTCGACAACGCTTTCATCACGAAGGTTGAGAAGGCGAAATACAGGCCCGTCATCATGCCGCAACCGATCGCCCCGATCCACAGCAACAGGGTGAATCCTGTATCGATCATATCGTCGGTCCTTTGCGCATGGGATGTTCGGCCGCTCGGCGCTTTTGAGCATGATGGTTTGACATTGTGGCGATGGCATGGCGCTTTACACGGTGTAAATTAAGAGAAGGTTGACACGGTGTCAAGTGCGGAGCCAACGACCCGGGAAAAAATCCTTGCGGCCACGGCCGCGCTCCTCGCCGCCGGGCCGGGACAGGCCGGCGCGGTGCGGATGTCGGATGTCGCGAAGAAAGCCGGGCTCTCGCGTCAGGCGGTCTATCTGCATTTCACCTCGCGGGCGGATTTGCTGGCCGCGGCGACGCGCTATATCGACGCCCAGCATGGCGTCCGGATGCGCCTGGCGGCCAGCCGAGAGGCGAAGACCGGCCGCGCGCGGCTTGACGCTTTTGTGCAGGCCTGGGCCGACTATTTGCCTGTGATTTATCCGGCGGTCCGCGCCCTTTTGGCGATGACCGAAACCGACGCCGAGGCCGCCGAGGCTTGGGATGCGCGGATGGCGGACTTGCGCGATGGCTGCCGCGCCGCGATCGAGGCCCTGGAGCGCGAGGGCGCGTTGGCGCCGACTGTCGGGGATGGATCGGAGCAAGCGCGTGTCCGAACCGCGACCGATATCCTCTGGACGCTGCTGTCGGTGCGCAACTGGGAGCATTTGACCCGCGACTGCGGCTGGGACCAGGCCGTCTATACCGCTTTCCTGCAAGAGGCGGCGCGGCGCCTGTTGGTCCGCGGATAAGGCAGCGGGGTTGGCCACGCGGCGCAGAACCCCCTATAGGAAACGTCCGGACAACCCGCCCGCCCAACTTCGGGGCGCAGGCGCTGGCATGGGTGTGGGATGAACAGCCAACTTCGGACACAAGGCAAGACGCTGGCGACCCTGGCGCCCTATCTCTGGCCGCGCGGCGCGCTCGACGTGAAGGCCCGCGTCGTCTTGGCCTTGGCCGCGCTCGCCATGGCGAAAGTCGCGAATGTCTGGGTGCCGCTCTTCTACAAGGACGCGGTCGATACGTTGTCTGAGCTGGACCCGTCCGGCCTGACGGGCGGCCCGGCCTACGCCGCTATTCCGATCGGGCTGCTCCTGGCCTATGGCGGGGCCCGGGTCTTGAGCGTCGTGTTTCAGGAACTGCGCGAGATCCTCTTCGCGCGTGTCGCCCAGAGGACGATCCGGACCGTCGCGCTCAAGACGTTCCAACATCTGCACGCCCTATCGCTGCGCTTCCATCTCGACCGGCAGACCGGCGGGTTGAGCCGGGTCATCGAACGCGGGGTGAAGGGGATCGAATTCGTCCTTTCTTTCATGCTGTTCAACATCATCCCGACGCTGCTTGAAATCCTGATGGTCTGCGCCGTGCTCTGGGGGCTCTTTAACTTCTGGTTCGCCGCCATCACTTTGACGACCATCGTCTCCTATATCGCCTACACGCTGATCGTCACTGAATGGCGGTTGAAGTTCCGGCGCAGGATGAACGAAGAAGACGCCCAAGCGAACACGAAAGCCATCGACAGCCTGCTTAACTACGAGACCGTGAAATATTTCAGCGCCGAGGCGCATGAGGCGGATCGCTACGACCGGTCGCTGCAAGGCTATGAGCGTGCGGCGGTACGGTCGATCAGCTCTCTCTCAGTGGTGAATATCGGCCAAGGCCTGATCATCAGCACCGGTCTCGTCGCGGTCATGGCCTTAGCAGCGTCGGGCTATGTCTCCGGCGAGATGACGATCGGCGATTTCGTGTTGGTGAACACCTATATGATCCAGCTCTTCCTGCCGCTGAATTTCCTCGGTTTCGTCTATCGTCAGATCCGACAATCGCTGACTGACATGGAGGACATGTTCTCCATGCTGGATATCGAGAAAGAGGTTACAGACGCGCCCGGCGCGACGCCGCTGTCGGTCAAGGCTGGGCGGGTTGAATTCGATCATGTTGATTTCGGGTACGATCCGCGCCGGCCGATTCTCAAAGATGTGTCCTTCACTGTCGAGCCGGGCTCGACCGTCGCCATTGTCGGGCCCAGCGGCGCAGGTAAATCGACCATCAGCCGCTTGCTGTTCCGGTTCTACGACGTGACGTACGGGGCGATCCGGATCGACGGCCAGGATCTGCGCGACGCGACCCAGGACAGCATCCGGCGCGCGTTGGGGATCGTTCCGCAGGATACTGTCTTGTTCAACGACAGCGTGCGCTACAATATCGCCTATGGCGGGCGCGCTGCGGACGCGACCGGGGCGGCGCCCGGGGAGTCCGCGGTCAGCGAGGCGGATATCGAACGCGCGGCCCGGCTCGCCCATATAGACGGCTTCATCCGATCCTTGCCGGATGGCTACGACACCGTCGTCGGCGAGCGCGGCCTGAAGCTCTCGGGCGGCGAGAAGCAGCGCGTCGCCATCGCCAGGACCATCGTCAAGAACCCGCCGATCCTGTTGTTCGACGAGGCGACCTCCGCCCTCGACACGGCGACCGAGCGGGAAATCCAGGCCAATCTCCGCGAGGTTTCCAAAGACCGCACGGCGTTGGTTATCGCTCACCGGCTCTCCACCGTGGTCGATGCGGATGAAATCCTGGTGCTCGAAGGGGGTCGGATCGTCGAGCGCGGCGGCCATCAGGCCTTGCTGGCGCAGGACGGCGTCTATGCAACCATGTGGCGCCGGCAACAGGAACAGGCGCAAAGGGGCGAAGACCGCCTCTCCGAGGAGTAAGGCGCCAGCCGCCGACGGCGCAACTGCGTAAAGGGAATCGCGCCGACACGTCGGAAAGGCCAACAGCCGCCTGATGCATCGGCGCTGGGAGGTAGGGATAACTTTCTGTTTCAATTATTTATAGTATGAGATAAAGTAATTGCAGTGTAAAAAAGTGTCGGACCGCCCGGGAGCCGGGATTGCGTAGGTGTTTTCCAGGCTTGGCCGACGATCGACCGCCGAAAATAGCGGAGGAGCGACATGTCAAACCGCAACTGGCACATACGCGCGATCAATGCGGATGAAGCCTGGAAAATCATGATGGATCCGGAAACAGGCGAAATCGACTATAAAGACGTTCGCATCGCCCACATTGACACAGGTTATACGGAGCATCCCGTCTTTGGTCCCTGGAACGGCGAACCAAACAGTCTGATCACCGATCAATGGACAAATTTTGTTGAGACAGACGAACGCTCGCCAAAGGATCCCTTGGATTACAGTGGCTTTCCTGGGCATGGAACAAGAATTGGCAGTGTGATGTACGGAAACCTGCCCGGCGAGATGCGCGGGGTAGCGCCGGATTGCCCGGTTGTACCGTATCGCGCGACCAATAGTGTCATACTGTCTAGACTCGTCAATCGGCATGTTAGAGCTATTGGAAAGGCCATTCGGCACGCGGTAGACGCGACGGATTGCAGTGTCGTGTCAATGTCGTTGGGGACCCCTACTTTTCCCGTGAAGAACCTGGGGCGGGCAGTTGACTACGCCTATGAAAACGGTGTGATCACGGTGGCCGCCTCAGGAAACAACGTTTCGGATCACGTTACCTACCCGGGTAAGTACTATCGGTCGATTTGCGCTGGAGGAATTGGACCGGATCGGAAGATTTGGCGCGAACATGCGGAGAACTATCGGCCGCACATCGATATTTTCGCACCTGCCGACGATATCTATCGCGCCAACGCAAAGCTGGAATATGGCAGGGTCGTTAGCACCTATCGCGACGGTGGGGACGGCACCTCATATGCGACCGCTTGCACCGCGGCGGCGGCGGCGCTTTGGCTGGCGCATCGATCAGAGGAAATTGAAGAGAAATATGACCAGCCGTGGATGACTATTGAGGCTTTCCGAGCGCTGCTTAAATCCACGGCGACCCCGTTGGCCGAGACACGACCGGGCGTAGATACAGGAATCCTAAACATTGCAGGTCTTCTATCTGCCGAGTTGCCTGAGCCGGAATCGCTGCAATGTGAAGATCGTCTTGCGGCAAGGCAGCGCCACTGAGCTTGCAGCCAATTGGCTGAATTCGTCGCAGCCGAGCTAAAGTAGCGGTTGCATATGCGGCCTTTCACCCACCCGACGCGTTAAATCGGCGGGCGCGCGACCCTACTGCAGCGCTGTTGGCGCGCCGGTTGGCGGATCGCCCGCATTGTCGCCGCCGGTGCGCACCAGAACCGAGGCGGTCGTGCCGACCCGCAACTCGACGCCGTCCGGCAGGTCGTTGAGATGCACCCGCACCGGCACGCGCTGGGCCAGACGTATCCATTCAAACGTCGGGCTGATCTCCGGCAGCAATCTCTCACCCGTCGCGCCATCCTGCTGCGCAATGCCCCAGCCTATGCTGTCGACTGCGCCGAGGATGGGCTTGTTTGGGTAGGTCATCAGCGTCACCACCGCTTCGTCGCCCGGCCGGATATCTTCGATATAGTTCTCTCGGAAGAACCCATCGATCCAGAATGAGTTTGTGTCGACCAAGGCGAGGGCCGGTTGGTTGGCCACCGCCTGACTGCCGAGCCTCAGGGAAAGATTGGTGACATAACCATCCACCGGCGCCAAAACGGAGGTGAATTCCAAATCAAGTTCGGCCGCTTCGACGGCGGCCACGGCGGCGCGCAACTGCGCGTTTGCGTCGCCCTCTGCGCCAAGTTGCGCTCGGGCCTCCTCCAGGTCGGCCTCCGCCTTCAGTTTTTCGGCGCGCGCCTCGTTCACCGTGGCGAGCGCATTGTTTTGATTGCCGACCGCCGCCTCATAGTCCGCGACCGCCTGATCGTAGCGGCGCTGCGAGACATTGCCGCGCTCCAACAGTTCCGCGGCGCGCGCGACATCGACCTCCGTGCGTTCCAACTCGGCGCGGGTCCGTGTGATGTTCGCGGACGCCGCCTGGACCTGGGCCGCATATTGCATCACCGTCGCTTCGCCGGCCTCGACCTGTTTCGCCAGCGCCCGCAAATTGTCGCGCGTCGCGTCGAGATTCGCGCGCGCCTGTTGCAAGGCGGCGGCGAAAGTGCGCGGGTCCAGTTCGAACAGCAGATCGCCCTGCTGGACGAACTGATTGTCCTTGATCAGAAGATTGACGATCGGCGCCGAGACCCGCGGCGTGATCTGAATCACCTGAGCGCGGACCTGACCATCGCGGGTCCAGGGATTGATCACATAATCCCAATATTTGTAGCCGACGACCGTGACCGCGACCGCCACCACCAAGCCGCTGAGGAGAATTCGAAGGACAGTGCTCATCGCGTCATCCCGGTATCAGAAAGGTCCCGAACAGGCCCGAATAGATCACCGCCAGCGCTAGAAAAACGACCGGCGGATAGTAGAAAAAGCGAGACAGCCGATACCGATTCAGAGCGAGGGCCGTCACCACGGCCGCTGTCGCGCCAAGCAAGCTGGCGAGAAACAGCGGCGGAAAGAACACGCCGCCGATCGCGATTTCGCTGGGTATCAGATCCATCGATCGGCTCCCTATCCCTGCGCATCATCTCCCTGGGCATCATCGCCAAGTCCGACGGATTTTGGTAGCCCCTTTCGCACCGGCCGCGACCGCGTCGCGCGAACCGGCGCGACGTCGCCGCCTATGGACAAATCGACCAGGCCGACCGACCCTCCGACCGTTCGGCATAGGCCGGGCGCGACCAGCCAGTTCCGACAACCCGCCGATGCTCAGCCGTCCTCATCTCGTTTCCAATGAAATTTACCGCCGATCGCATCTCGGCCGGCTGCACCCGTTGTCGATTCCGCGCGTCTCCGCGACCACCGATCTGATCAGGGCGCTGGGGTGGCTCGACGAGGCGGTCTATCACGAAAGCCCGCGCGCGACCGTCGCGCAGTTGGAGCGGTTTCACGAACCGCACTATGTGCGCGCGGTGCAACAGGCGGAGGAAGAGGCGGCATTGCCTAACGACCTGAAGCAACGCTATCAGATCGGGATAAAGGGCAATCCGATCTATGGCGAAGTGTTCCGCCGTCCCGCGACGGCCTGCGGGGCCACGCTCTACAGCGTTGATCTGCTCAAAGAGGGCGGGACCGTGCATTCGCCGTCGGGCGGCACCCACCATGGCCGCCGCGACCACGCCAGCGGCTTCTGCTATTTCAACGATATCGTACTGGGGGTCCTGGCGTTGTTGGATCAGGGCCTGACCCGGATCGCCTATGTCGATCTCGACGCGCATCACGGCGACGGGGTGCAGGACGCCTTCCATCAGGATGACCGTGTTCTCACTGTATCGATCCATCAAGCCGACCTCTGGCCTTATAGCGGCGGTCTGGAAGACCGGGCCGGCGGGATGGCGCGCAATCTGCCGACGCCGGCCGGGCTCAATGACGACGAGTTCGGCTTCCTGATGGAGAACGCCGTCATCCCGCTAGTCGAGCGTTTCGAACCGGAGGCTATAATCGTTCAATGCGGCTGCGACGCGCTGGCGGACGATCCGATGAGCAAACTCTGCCTGTCGAACCGGGCGATCTGGCGGGCGGTCGATCTGTTGCGCCGGACCGCGCCGCGGACGCTGTTTCTGGGCGGCGGAGGCTACAATCCTTGGGCGGTCGCCCGTTGCTGGGCCGGAATTTGGGCGGCGCTGAACGATCTGCCGATCCCGGACAGGCTGCCAGAAGGCGCGCGCGCGGTTCTGTCCGGGCTAAGTTGGCGACGGTCGAAAGTCAAAACGCCGCCGGATTCGTGGACTTCCAGCTTGGCGGACGCGCCCCGGCATGGTCCGATCCGGCCTGAAATTCGAGCCATGCCGAAGATAGTCTTGAACGGATAGGAGGCCGCCGCACCGTGCGTTCCAATCTGAAAACCAAACGAGAGGCCAGGTTGAGCCGGCGCTGGTTTGTCGCGGCGGGGGCGGCGTCGGGCGCCGTCTTGCTCTTCGGCGCCGGCTCGGGGCCGGCTGCGGCGCAGGCTCAACTCGATTTCGAGCGCGACACGCTGAAGATCGTGAAACGCGCCGGCGGCCGGGTCGTCTTCGATATCGAAATCGCCCGGACCGGCGAACAGCGCGCGCAAGGCCTGATGTTCCGACCATCCTTGCCGGCGGACGCGGGCATGTTGTTCGACTATCGGCGGGTCCAGCCGGTGACGATGTGGATGAAGAACACGATGATCCCGCTCGACATCCTGTTTATCGATGAGGACGGGATCATCACGCATATCGTCGAACGCGCTGTGCCCTATTCCCTGAAGCCCTTGCCGTCCAGGGGGCCGGTTCGGGCGGTGCTTGAGCTGAACGGCGGCACGGTGGCGAAACAGGGTTTCCGGGTCGGCGATCGCGTGCGGCACGCGCTGTTTGGAACCGGTAGCTGAACCGGCGCCCTCAATCGGGCCGCGCCAATTGCTTGGGCCGGCGACTCGCGTCAAAAACCAAGCATGGCGGTATCGGAGATCAAGCGGCGTCGCGGCGGCCGGGCGAAGGCGCTGGGCGTCGTCTTCGCAGCGTCAGTTGCGCTATGCGGCTGCGACTCTGACTTCTATCAAGATACCCCGGTCCTCAGCGGCAACACGATCGACCGTTTCAACGACCTTGCCGTGACCTCTCCCCGGTCCGCCAATGTCACAATCAGCTATACGTTCGGAGCGGTGTCGCAGGACCCGGTCACGGTTCCTGGCGGCCTTCCAGGGCCGTCCTGGCTTTTCGCCGAGCAAGGCCCCGACGCGCCGGAAGCTTTCTTGCATGTCCACCTGGTTGCGCCCGCGGTGGGCGCGCCGGACGCGTCGGGGACCCCGGTGCGGATCGGCAAGAAGCGATTTCAGTCGATCCTCTATTGCGTTGATCCGTCCGAGGGGACGCCTGCGGCGGTGGCCCCTTATCTCGCTCGCATTAGCGCGTCGGGATTCGCGCTGTCGTCTGACGTTTTTCTTCGCCGCTATGTCGCGGAAGAGATCGGCGTCGACGGGCGGCGGATCGACGTCGTCTATGTTCGTGACATCGCGCGGCTGGGCCTGCGTTGTGATGGGCTCGGGGATCTGACGAACCCCGAGCCAGACGTGAAACCCCAGATCGACCGGCTTGGTCAGGACGCCGCGCGCGCCTGGGAAATCGTCGGTTAGGCTGTGAGCCGCTAGATAGTTTCACTTGAAACTATCTAGCGGCGACGGTATTCTCGCATCTTTCCAATCATCCGACAGGCGAGGCGGCGATGAGCGCGTTTTCCGGCTTCGACGGCGGCTTTCAGCCGGGCGTCGTCAATGACGTGAACCCGATGGGCGCCGACGGGTTCGAGTTCGTCGAATACACCGCAGCGGACACGCAGGCGCTGGGCGCGCTGTTCGAGCAGATGGGCTTCACGGCGATCGCGCGCCACCGCTCCAAAGACGTGACCCTGTATCGCCAAGGCGGGGTGAATTTCATCGTCAACGCCGAGCCGGCGAGTTTCGGCCAAGCCTTTGGAAATGTACACGGACCGTCCGCCTGCGCCATCGCCTTCCGCGTCACCGACGCCAAATCCGCCTATGAGCGGGCGCTGCAATTGGGGGCCAAGCCGTTTCACGGCCAGGTCGGGCCGATGGAGCTGAACATCCCGGCGATCCACGGCATCGGCGACAGCCTGATCTATTTCGTCGATCGCTATGACGCGGGCCAGGGCGGGCCGACGATCTATGACATCGATTTCAAGCCGCTGCCGGGCGTCGAGCAAAATCCAGAGGGGGCCGGCCTGACCCTAATCGACCACCTAACCCACAACGTCTTTCGCGGCCGCATGGATGTGTGGGCGCATTTCTATGAGAAACTGTTCAATTTCAAAGAGATCCGCTATTTCGACATCGAAGGCAAGCTGACCGGTCTGACCAGCAAGGCCATGACCAGCCCCTGTGGCAAGATCCGAATCCCGATCAATGAATCGTCCGACGACAAGTCGCAAATCGAGGAATATTTGACCGCCTATAACGGGGAGGGCATTCAGCATATCGCCCTGGCGGCGGCCGACATCTACCACGCCGTCGACGCTTTGGCCGCGCGCTCGGTGACGTTCATGACCGCGCCGCCGGACAGTTATTACGCCATGCTCGCCGAGCGGCTGCCGGGCCACGGCGAGGATGTCTCTGAATTGCAAAAACGCGGGATCCTGATCGACGGCGCGCCCGGTTCTTCGGAAGAGGCCGAGGATGGCGGGTTCCTGCTGCAGATTTTCACAGAAACGGTGATCGGCCCGATCTTCTTTGAGATTATCCAGCGCAAAGGCGACGAGGGATTTGGCGAGGGCAATTTCAAAGCCCTGTTCGAATCAATGGAGCGCGACCAGATCCGCCGCGGCGTGTTGAAGGACCAACCCTAGGCCCCGAGTGACGCTTCGCCTTTGGCGGGTTCGCATGCTTTCGCACAAGACCGAAAAACGGCGCTTGACGGGGGGCGGGCGACACCCATATAACCCGCGCCGCTGACCCCTTCGTCTAGAGGCCTAGGACACCGCCCTTTCACGGCGGCAACACGGGTTCGAATCCCGTAGGGGTCGCCAGAATTCTCTAAATATATGAAACTGTTACTTTTTTCCCACATCAGACCTTTGCGTTTCGTAGCGGATTTTCGTAGCAACTTCGTAGCGGATCGTGCGGTGAACTCGGCGTGACGTGGTCTCCAGAGGTGCCTCGGCGAAAAGTCGGTTTTCTTTCAGTTAGCTTTTTTCTGCGACAGTTAGCGACAGCCATTGCGGCTCAACTCCGTCTGTCGGCGTCCGATATCGGTGTAAGCAGTATCTTCAACCATGAGCGCTTACTTACGGATATTCCTGACAGAAAGAATGAGTTATCGTAACTATTAGCTGATGGTGGATAGTTTTTTAGAAAAGCAGAACACGAAAAACCGTTGTCGATCACTCACAAAATTTCTCGTCTAATAATCCCAGTGATCAAGAGCAACAGGACCTCCATCCGGCAGATATCAAGGCGATGATGGAGAAAAAGGGCTTATCTCTCGCAAAAATCTCTGGGGATGCTGGCTATTCTCCAACAGCGGCTGGAAGGGCGCTTAGGGCATGGCCTGCCCCGCATTAGTGGTCCACCCTTTTTGATAGGGTCCGACGCATTCGGGCGCCCTGTTGGGCCGCCTGGAGCGAAGCGTAGGGCGGGCCAACAGGGCTTGGCAATATCGCCTGTGGTGCAGGCGGACGATACCCGAGCGAACTGTGTGGTCGCTGGGTGTTGTAGTAGACGCGCCAGCGCTCGATGAGCACCTGCGCTTCCTGGAGCGTATAGAAGATTTCCAGGTTCAGAAGCTCGTCACGCAGCTTGCTGTTAAAGCTCTCATTGTAGCCGTTCTCCCAAGGGCTCCCTGGCTCGATGAACAGCGTCTTCACGCCGACACGGCCAAGCCACTCCCGCACAGTTGTCGCCGTGAACTCTGACCCGTTGTCCGATCGAATATGGTCGGGCGGCCCATGCCGAACAAAGAGCTCGGCCAGGCATTCCAGGACGCTCTGGGAGTTGAGTTTGCGATCCACCTTCACCGCCAGGCATCGGCGTGTGAACTCATCGATCACCGTCAGCATCCGGAACCGGCGGCCATCATGCGTCCGGTCCATCACGAAGTCGTAGGACCAGACGTGATCTTTCCAACTCGGCCTAAGACGGATACACGACCCGTCATTCAGCCAGAGCCGTCCACGCTTTTGCTGTTTCGCCGGGACCTTAAGCCCCTCCCGCCGCCAGATCCGATAGACCCGTTTCACGTTCACGCGCCACCCATCCCGACGCAGCAGCGCCGTGATGCGGCGATAGCCGTAGCGACCATATTCGCTGGCCAACCCTATGATGTCTTGGGTCAGCCGATCCTCGTCAGAGCGAACCATAGCAGGCTTGCGCTGCGTCGAGCGGTGCTGACCGACGACCGCGCAAGCGCGCCGCTCCGAGACATCCAGCTTCTTACGAACGTGATCCACACAGGTCCGGCGCCGGGCGGGGCTTAGTAGTTTCCCTCCAGCGCCTCTTTCAAGATCAGCTTGTCCAAGGTTAGATCGGAAACTGCCTTACGGAGCCGCACGTTCTCCCGTTCCAGGTCCTTTAACCGGCGTGCTTGATCTACCTTCATGCCGCCATACTCTCGGCGCCAGCGGTAGAAGCTCTGCTCCGACACGCCGAGACGGCGGCAAACAATCCCGACCGTCTCGCCCTGCGCTCGGGCCACCTCGGCCTCCCGCAGCATCCCGATAATCTCCTCGGCTTTGTAACGCTTCCTTGCCATTCCAAACCTCCTTTTCTCAGGTTTAGAATGCGTGCGATTCTATCAACCAAACTGCACCACTTTCAGGGGGGCAGGCCAACTGGGCCAAGCCATGACAATGAAACAACGCGACGACTTGATCAGGGTCACTTGTCCTCGCATCTAGAACGCCTGGCACCCGAAGTGGCATGTCCCAAACAGCATCTTTGGCCGTCGTGAACGACCATTCGAAACGATACGTGAACTTTACACCAGGATGAACGTTACGACGAAACTCTTGCCCGATTACGCGCATCCACTTGCTGTACCAGTCTTTCACCGCCACGTACTCTTCACCAACTTGCAGGTAGCAAAACTTGATAGTGAACGGCGCGATCTCGCGGATAGGAAGTCCGTAGAAGGGTTTTAGGAAATTCTGAATCCTCTGGACGTGACGGTTTGCGCCATGGCCAACCCAGTCGTTGTAGTAGACTGGGTTCAGTACATCCTCGGCGATGATGTTGTGCTGGTCTACCCTCCAGCGCTTTGGATCAAGTGGATGACCGTAGCACTTCTTACAGTACTTTGATTGGCACGGGTAGCGGTCGCCGCATCTATCGATGCGTTCGGGCAATTTCCGGTTTTGGAGGTCATGTCTGAGAATACTCTGCTCAGCCTCAAAGCGGCCTAACATGGAGCCTGTGGAGACCTGCTTGCCAAGTTGGACTTCGAAATCCGATAGCGGCCAATAACGCTGCTCACTCGCCCGCATGATCGGCCCCATATCTTAGTTGTAGTGATGATGTCGTTGCTACCAGTATTTTATCCATTCCTCATGAAGCATTACCGATGTACGACAAGTGTAGGATTACTGTTGGACATGCTTCCCCGACTATATAGGGGGAAAATCCCAATAGCGGTTGCATTTGCTGTTCATCAGGCTGTCAATTGAGATGCAGGTGTCACGCAGCAAAGTAAAGTAGGTAGATATTGGCAGGAGGTGGCATGATGAAACCAACCAAACAGGACATGACAGTGCGATCAGTACCGATCGAGGCAATAGACAAATTGAGCGCGTTGCAACAGCATACGCGTCTGACATATGGTGGCTTGATCGATGATGCTATCGAGGCGCTATGGGACGACTATCTATCCGAAGGCCACGAGGTGCCGATGCTCTCAAGTGATCAAGACTGAGGGGCGCCAAGTACCAGACTGAAACACCCGATGTTGTCAACGCAGCCGATGCATCTTTTGAGCATATTCAGAAGAACATGAAACGTATCGAAGCGGGCTACGTGGAGGTCGGTTGTCAATCGGCATCCAAATGTGACCCCTTATCGGCGGGCAATTCTGACCCCCTTTGTGTTTAGCTGGCCCGGCGCTGCGTAGCCCTCATATAGCGCAGCGGCGGCGGGCCAGCGGGGTTCCGCTTGGCGCTATGCTCTGTTTTTGAAGCTCCAACTCTCGTTGCCGGTTTCTACGATTTCGCAGTGATGCGTGAGGCGGTCGAGAAGCGCGGTAGTCATCTTTAGGATTTTTCAGCACGGGGCTTTGTTTCGAGCCGTTACGGTTAGGCCTGTTCCTGCCGCTTCCGTCGCCGCTGGACGATCACTCGTTGACTTTATCCAATCCGATGCTCATGGCGACGATGACAAGCGCGATAATCGCCAACAGTATTTGGACGCCGGATATGGCTGCGACCAGTGGCGTGCTGGTGAACTGGACCAGCGCGAGCAACTCCACTGGAAGGGGCCTGTCCCGAAATCCGTGGGTGAAGATCGCCACCGACAAGTTATCGAAACCTTCGACGAAAGTGAAAACGGCGCCCGCCAAGATCGCCGGTGAGAGAAGCGGAAATGTAATGGTTCGAAGGCTCTGAAATGGACTGGCGCGCAGGTTCGCCGAAGCCTCTTCCAATGCCGGATCAAGGCGCATCAAGCGGCTTTGAACGGTCCGCACCATCACTGCGAGCACAAACACGGCGATCGAAATCGACTGCAGCCAAATGGACGGAGAAATCCCGACCAGGGCCCCGGCGAAGAGAATAGCGACGCCAAGAACAATTCCGGGAACCATGTGGGGCACCAGAACGAAGACTGAGAGTGCGGTCGTTCCTGGGAATTGACCCCGTACGCACGCCAACGCCGTGGGGACTCCCAACACAATACAAAGAAGCGTGACGGTAACGCCCACTTGCAAGCTATTTATCATCGCTTCGACTAGGACGCCTTGTTCGAACACCTCCGCATACCAGCGCAACGTGAACCCTTCCGGCGGAAAACTGACAAATGCGCGCGTGTCGAACGAGATGATCAGCACAATCACGGACGGCGCCACCAGGAGCGCCAGCGAAAACACAGCGACCGCCAAGATCGCGCCAATTCCCAGAATGTCCGCAAGCGACGCCCGTCTCAGCGAAATCATGCGTCCCGCCCCCTGGTCCAACGGGTCAGCCGGTTGGTGATGAGCGCGATGATCACCAAGACAATTAGGCACGTGACCATGAGGATGAGCGAGCTCACCGAGCCCTTGCTCCAATCCAGCGAGAACACGACTTGTTCGTACACCATCGTTGCGGCGTTCAGGTAGTTCCCGCCGCCGAGAAGCTGCGGCACAACAAAGGTTGTGTAGCTGAGGGTGAAGACCAAGGCGGCGCCGGTCCCAATCCCGGGCACGCTCAGAGGGAAAATGATGGTACGGAGAGTCGCCAACTGCGAAGCGCCCAGATTCTCCGCCGCTTCGACCAAACGGGTGTCGTGACGGCTCATAACGGCGATAAGCGGCAAGATCATGACAGGCAGATGGATCTGCACCATGCCGATCAAGACGGCCCAATGGGTGTTCATAATCCGCAATGGTTGGTCGATCAGGTCGATGCTCAGGAGGGTCGAGTTCACAACACCTCGGCCCCCCAAAATCACCAGCCAAGCGTAGGTGCGAACGATGCCGCTTGTCAGCAGGGGTGCGATGGTCAGGATCAAGATGATCCTTTTCGTCCAACGGCCCCCGACCAGAAAGAGGTAGGCGACTGGGTATCCAAAAACGAGACAGAAGAATGTCGTCGTAAGGGCCAAATTCAACGAGCGCTGAAACGTGATCCAGTAAAGCGGGTCCGTCAGCGCCGTGGTCAGATGCGTCAGAGAAAAGGTTTGTGAGATGATTGCGCCGCGTGCGACTTCGATGTCGGAGAAACCCAGAGATAAAAGGATTGCAAACGGGATGACGGCCATCACCATCAAAACAACGATCGATGGAACCGCCGGCCAGACACCGCGCCCAGACAGCAGAGCGTCTACAAGCCGTTCGCCCCAACCCGCTCCGCCTGCCGGTACGGAAACGTTGGCCATCAATGCGCGCCTGGGTAGATCGAGCAAGAGGCGGGATCGATAACCTGCAGGCCGACGCAGGCGCCGTCCGCATATATCTGCGACTGTTGCTGACGCATTGACAAAACCTTGATCTGGTCTCCCGCCACATCGACATGATATTCGATCAACGGCCCCACCGGACGGTGGAACGCAATGGTTCCCCGCCAATCTTGGTCCTGCGCGTCGACCAGGCGGATATTGTGCGGCCGGATCATCACTTTCACCGGGCCTTGCAGTTCGGTGGATTGCGACTGACCATCCGGCAGCAAGACAGCGCCGGCCTGCGCCTCGCCGCTGAAGAAATTCGACATCCCGATAAAGTCAGCGACATAGGCGGTTGCCGGTCGGTCAAAGATTTCCTCTGGCGGCGCCGCCTGCTCGATACGACCTGCACGCATGACGGCGATGCGGTCGCTCATGGTCAAGGCTTCTTCTTGATCATGCGTAACAAAAATCGACGTGAGGCCGAGCTTCTTGATCAACTGTCTCAGTTCGACCTGCATGCTGCCGCGCAGCTTGGCGTCTAGCGCGTTGAATGGTTCGTCCAACAGCAATACCCGGGGCTCCATCACGAGCACCCGCGCAATCGCGACGCGTTGCTGTTGACCGCCGGATAGTTGGCTTGGGTAGCGGTCTTCAAGCCCGGTGAGGGACACGGTTTCCAGCGCCGTCGATACGCGTTCCGCGACCGCAGAACGGGGCATTCTCAACATGCGAAGGGCGTACCCTACATTTTGCACGACCGTCATATGAGGAAACAGCGCATAACTCTGAAAGACGACGCCGACGGGGCGGCGGTTGACAGGAACGGCGCCCATGTCCCGTCCATCAATCCGGATGCCGCCGCTATCGGCGTCCCAGAATCCGGCGATGCAACGAAGGAGGGTGGTCTTGCCGCAGCCTGACGGTCCCAGGAGTGTGACAATCTCTCCTTCGGCGACATCCAGCGAGCAGTTTTCGAGGACCGTAAGACTGTCGAACTTCTTACTAACGGCCCCGATGCTGAGCACCGGGGCCGGGTCGTTGCTGTCGATCATAGGACCGGCAGTATCAAGCATCAGGCGGCGAACATTCGGTCAAAGGTTTCAACCGTCTCGCCCCGCAAAGGAGCGAAAGATCGCCAATCCAAAGATGTGGTGCTGTTGAGCTCTTCGGGGGTCGACGGCACGTAGGGCGCCGCGTCGGCGGAGACTTCAATGCCTTCAACAACAGTGCCAAAGTAGATTGGCGCGCTTCCCGCCATCTTCTGAATCTCAGGGGTCAAGAGAATATTGGCGAACTCATGTACCAGATCCGCCGTTCCTTCCGCCGTGTTGACGAACTGAACAATGTTGGTGGGAAGCATCAACGGACCGGGCCCTGCAATCTTGGCGTAACCAATCGGCAGTCCAGACGACGCGGCAAGCGCTGTATTCACGTGCCAAAGCGGCGCCAAGTCCACTTCGCCACGTTCAATCATCTGCTGCAGCAAGGGTGGGCTACGACCGACCAACGGGCTCAGCTCCTCCCATTTTGACAGGGCGAACTGCATATCGTTTTGCGGCATGCCAAAGGCTTCGCAGGTCGCCGCCAATACTCCCAATCCCAGGTTGGATTGCGGACGGCACATCCCTATGCGGCCGTTGAACTCACCGCTCCACAGGTCTTCCCAGCGACTGGGAGGCGTCGAGATCTTGGTTGTGTCATACGCAATCCCGATGCCCTCGAACCAAATCGGCTGACCGACATCATAGCCATAGGGCATGAAGCGCGGATCGACATTTCCTGAATTCGGGATCTTGCTGAAGTCCAACGGCACGATGACGTCTTCGGCCAGGGCGTTTACAATGGCTGGTGAGCCCATAACAGCCAGATCGTATGGGGAATTACCGCGCGCGGCCTTAATCTGGGCGAGCGCTTCCGCTGAAAGGCCGCCGATCACACGCAAGGAAACGCCTGGGTTGCGACGTCCCAATTCTTCACCGGCTGCAATCAGCGGCGCGTCGGATGCATTGCCGTATCCGACCATCACCAATTCGCGCGACTGCGCCCGCAGGATGGACGGCGCAGACAATGCGGCCGTGGTTGCGGCCACGCCGCTCAGGACCGTGCGTCGTGTCAGTTTCATCAACATTCTCCCTTATGCTTACCAATTGGCAGCCTGTCATCTGCCAAAGAAACCAATGAACATCCATGAGCGGTCCGCAGTAAACTTGCTTTCAAAAAACCGCGTAACGAAAATTTCAGCAAAACCCATGCCAAGGTCAAGAGGGTTCCGTCCAAGGCCGCTAGCGGTGCGCCGTCGGCGCTCGTGGAGGATGTCCCGCCTGTTACGCAAGCATCACTTGGAGGCCCGCTTTTTCGAGCGGCGCCAAGCTGGCGGCGGCCGCCTGATTGTCTGAAATTAAAGCAGAAATTTCGTCTAGGGCCGCGATCCGCGCGCCGGCGACATGACCGATCTTACCGTGATCCGCCAGCACGATCGCGCGCCTCGCGGACGATATCATCGCACGCTTGATTTCGACTTCTTCGAAATGCGCGTTTGTGAATCCTCGGTCAGCGTCAACGCCGGCGCAGCAAATGAATGCACAATCAGCATTCAATTGCTCAAGAATTAGGCTTCCGTATGGCGGTATAAGAGACCGGGATTGTCGGTTGCGACCCGTCTTTTTCAGTGTGCCGCCGGTCGAAATGACCGTAATTCCTGGGTGGAGCTCCAAGAGTATGGCGATGTCCAAGCTGCTCGTAATGACGACCACATCGCTCAAGCTTTTTGGCAGGGCTGCCGCCATGGCGCTTGTGGTTGTGCCTGCGTCCAAAATGACTGTTTCGCCATTTCCAACCATGGAGGCGGCGAGGCGCCCGATGCGCTCTTTCTGAGCGCTGAAATTATGGCTGGGTATCTCGATGGGCCTCTCAAACCGCGCGGGCTGTATCCTGGTCGCCCCGCCCCGGATGCGTCTCAACAGCATACGATTCTGCAAGACCTCGAGGTCGGTTCGGATGGTGACGGCAGACACGCCAAGCGCTTCGGAGAGCGCGGTCACCTCAACGCTGTGCCGCTCTTCCAAGAGAGACAGGATCTTCTCCTGGCGGGGATTGATCGGATCGGAAGCGTCATTTTCAGTCATGCGCTTGCTTTCGAAATAGGCTTGCGTTTCTAGATAAACTGATGAATATCGAAAGTCAGGAGCGATTGCCAGCGCTCTGCGCCAGCGACAAAAACCCAAGCAAATTCGGAGTGTGTTGTGAACTTAGCGCCGCGCTTTCACGAGATCAGACGGGAATCCTCTTCAGACGCGCCGGGCGATCCGGAACGGTTTCGCCGTGTGGCGCTGACGCAGAAAGAAATGATGTCCCAAGGCGACGCGATCAGGGACACGCTTGAAGGCAACGCCGAACCGCTCGCCCGTATCGCCAGAGATCTAGCGGATCGTAGAATCCGGCGTATCGCAACAGTCGGGTGCGGCGACAGTTGGGTCTCAGGTTTTGGCGTTCGCACTGTTATCGAGCGCATGTTGGGCGCCGTCTGCGAGCCGTGTGAAGCTTTCGACTTCGCAAACTACGGCCTCGACGTCGTTGATGAAGAAACCGTGGTTATTGGTTTGAGCTCCAGCGGCAAGACCGAGCCTGTTATCGACGGGCTTAAAGGGGCCGAGGCCAAGGGCGCCTATACGATCGGTCTCTCCAACTCTCTGGGCTCACCGTTGATGGAAGAGTTTCCGGGCGCATTGCATATTCGCGCTACGCGCGGCGGTTGGCCGACTCAGTCGAGCACCGCAGCGATGGCGCTAAAACTGGCGCTGGCGGCTTCCATTGGCGAAGCGTGGGGCCGTGACGTTTCCTCTCTTCGAAAGGCTCTGACTGATCTGCCCGACCAAGTCGATGCGCTGGCTCAGTCGTTTTACGAACCCGCGAAGCAGGCGGCGAAGCATCTTGCACGCGTTGAGCTCATACTCCTCGCCGGCGCAGGTCCATTCTTCGCGCCAGCGGCGTTTGGCGCGGCCAAACTGAAAGAACTAGCGCCAATCCATGCGGAGGCGTTTCCGCTGGAAGAGTATCACCACTACCGCACTCAGAAGACCGGCGACCCGCTCATTCTCGTCGCCGCTGACGACGCGAGCCATGAACGGGCGCTGGAAACCGCGATCATGAGCAAGGGATGCGAGGGTTTCTGTCTGGCGCTCGTGCCGGAGGGAGAAACCGAGATCGCGGCAGTCGCCGATATGGCCTGGCGCTTGCCCAAGGTCGCTTGGGAAACGGCGCCGATCATCTATAGCGTTCCGTTGCATCTTTTCGGTTACCACGCCGCCATGGAACGGGATGCTCTCGGATTGGGCGCTCCACGCCTGGGACTATGACATGGCGCCGGACCTCGTCACCGTGGGAGGCCTGACGGTCGATCATGTCGTCACGGCGACGGGTGAGGTCGGGCTCAACAAGGCGGGCGGGAACGGCGCATACTCGGCTGTCGGCGCGCTCTTGTGGCGGCAGCCGGTCGGACTGGTCAGCTGCGCCGTGGAAACTTACCCGAAATCCACGCTCAACGGATTGGAAGAGTATGGCGTCGATTTGAGCGGCGTCGCCTGGTCGCCGGCGAAACTGAGTGTTGGCGGCTGGTTCATCTATGACGAGGAAGGCCGGCGCGAAGAGGGCTTGAACAGCCCGCCGGAAGCGCTCGCGGAAGCCGGCTTTCCAACGGACAGACTCGCGCCGGACGAGGTCGACGAGTGGCGCGCGGCGCTCGCCAAACGCGATGAGCCGGGCGAAGTGGGCTATGCCGAATTCCGAACCCGCCACCCCTTGACCGCCAGCCAAATCCCCGCCGAGTGGCGAACGGTGCGCGGGGTTCATCTGGCGCCCAGCAGCCTCGAAGTGATGGCTTCCATTGGCGCGTTTTTCGAGGGGGGCGGGGCGATCGTCACGGCGGACCCCGGTTGGCAACTCGCTGAACATAGCCTGGACGAGATCACGCCGCTTTTGTCATGCTTGGACGCGTTCTTGCCTAGCGAGGTTGAATTGCAGGCGTTGGTTCCTGACGCCGGTATCGAAGACGCTTTGGCGATCATCGCTGAACGATGTCCTGGCGCGGTCGCGGTGAAACTGGGACCTCAAGGCTGTCTCGTATGGGACCGTGGATCCCATTCGGCGGACCTCATTCCAGCGCATCCAGCCGAAACTTTGGACCCGACCGGGGCCGGAGACAGTTTTTCCGGCGGCTTTTTGGCGGGCCTTGTGGAGACCGGCGATCCGTGCATAGCGGCGCTCTACGGAGCGATCAGCGCAGCCCGTTCTGTGAGCTGTTTTGGGGCGGACGGCGCACTGCCGCATGATCGAACCAGCGCTCGAAACGCTCTTGAACGGGAGATGCGCCCATGCCCTTGAAAGTGTTTGACGGACCGCCGCCGGTCATTGCTGCTTTGCACCTCCCGGACTTCGCGCGATCCCGTCATCGTTCGATGAATTGGCTTCAAGACTATGTTCTGACCAATGCTCGGATTTTTGCAGAAGCCGGCGTCCCATGGGTTAAGTTGCAAGACCAAACACGCACCAGCGACCGGGCCGCGCCCGACACGCTGTCAATCATGGCGTCGCTTGGGCGACTTCTTCGCCAGGAATTTCCAGAACTGGGCCTCGGAATAATTATTGAGGCCCACGATCCGACGGCCGCTCTGGCTGTCGCTCACGCCGTCAATGCGGATTTCGTCAGGCTCAAGGTCTTTGTCGGCGGCGCGATGACCGCCGATGGGCCCAGAAACGGCCTATCTGCAGCGGCGACCGCCTATCGATCGTCGATCGGGCGGCCGGACATTGCGATCTTGGCGGATGTCCATGACAGAACGGCGCGCCCTCTCTCCGACGAAACACAACCTTTTGCAGCTCAATGGGCGGCGAAATCGGGCGCCGACGGGCTGATCATCACCGGATCAAGTTTCGCCGACACCAAGCAAAGAATAGACGCGGTGCGCGAGAAAGCGCCCGCGCTACCGATATTGATTGGCGGCGGAGTCACGGAATCGAATGTGAGAGAAGCTCTTGCCTACAGTGATGGGCTGATTGTCTCCAGTGCCTTGATGAGAAAGGGCGCCGATCCGGACGATTTGGCGCAATGGGACAGCGATTTATGCCGTCGCTTCATGGACGCGGCGAGGCGATGATGATCGCTCGAGATTTCGCAGGCTATCGAGAGAAACCGCCGGCGATCCGTTGGCCGGGCGACGCCAATCTGGCGGTCTCGATCGTGATCAATGTCGAAGAGGGCGCCGAACTGACTCTGGCGTCCGGGGATGCGTATAACGAACATATTTATGAAGCCGTTGAGAAGGTCGAGGGAACGCGCGACCTCTGCATGGAGAGCCACTTTGAGTATGGCCCGCGCGCCGGCTGGCCGAGGATACGAGACCTCCTGGCCGACCGCGATATTCGAGGCACCCTGAACGCCTGCGGTCGCGCCATCGTTGAGACGCCTTGGATCGCCGAAGAGGCTGTCGAGGCCGGTCATGAGGTCGCCGCCCATGGTTGGCGCTGGGAACGCCACGCCAACATGCCCGAGGCGGAGGAACGGCGGGCGATCGCCCGAACAGTCGCAGCATTGGAAACCGCCGCCGGAACGGCCCCGGTTGGATGGCACACGCGCTCCGCCACGTCTCTGCAAACACGGAACTTGCTGATCGAGCAGGGCGGCTTTCTCTATGACAGCAACGCCTACAACGATGACGCGCCCTATACGGTTGAGACGCCTGCAGGACGCCACATCATTCTTCCCTACGCCTTCGACACCAATGATATGCGCTTTTATAACGGCGGCGGATTCGTCTTCGGACAGGATTTTGCGCGATACTGCATCGATGCGTTCGACCGTCTCTATCGCGAAGGCGCCTCTGCACCACGCATGCTCTCCATTGGATTGCACACGCGTATTATCGGTCGGCCGGGCCGTATTGGCGGGTTGGAGGCGTTTCTGGACCATGTCTTGAAACATGACTCGGTGTGGTTCGCGACGCGTGCGCAGATCGCTCATGCATGGCGTGACGGCTTGGGCCTTCCTAGATGGACGGCGCGTGCGTGTCCGCCGGACTTCTCGGATATCGCTGCGGAGCGCAGCCGGCCGTGACCCGCGATCTCGTTGGATACCAAGGGCGATGGCCCGATTTCACATGGCCGAATGGCAAGCGGCTGGCTGTTTCGATTGTTGTGAACTTCGAGGAGGGCGCGGAGCAGCAAGTGCTAGATGGCGATTCGACCAATGAACGCATCGGCGAGGTCATTTCGGTTGTGCCCGAAGGGCGCCCCGATCCTGGGCAGGCTCAGATCTTCGCGTACGGTACGCGTGCGGGCGCTTGGCGCATGGCCGATGCTTTGCGTCGATTTGATATGCCAATTACCGTGTTCGCCTGCGGTCGGGCGGCGCATCGCGCAGGGCCTGTCTTGTCCATGTTGTCCGCCGGCGGCCAGGAGGTAGCGTGCCATGGTTGGCGCTGGCGTCCGCACGCGGATTACGAGAACCGCGACGCAGAGGCTGCAGATCTTGACCAAGCGGGCGCGGCGATCTTGGCGGCGACGGGTCAAAAACCGTTAGGCTTCTTCTGTCGTGGCGCCGAAAGTCCTTGGACCAGAAGCCTGCTGATCGACCGCGGCTATCGCTACACATCGAATGGCTTTGATGACGATTTGCCATACCGGGACCCGAACGGTTTGATCGTCGTTCCTTACGCGCTTGACAGCAACGATATGAAATTCTTCCACCCAAATGGCTTTGTGAGGTCGTCGGATATGGTGGAATATGTCGCCGACGCTTTGGACGTGCTCGAAACCGAGGCCGCTTCTGGACACTCCCGGATTATGAATATCGGATTTCATCTCCGCATCGTCGGCAGACCGGGACGCTTCAAGGCCTTCCAGTGCATATTGGAAGAGATTGACCGACGTCGCGACCGCATTTGGTTGGCGCAGCGTTTACAAATCGCGAACGCGTTTGCAGAAGCTGTCCCGTGAGAATTGCGCTGATCAACCCAAACATATCCGCCGCCACAACCGCCGCCATGGTGGAGATCGCCCAAGAAGCCGCAGCGGGCCGCGCTGAGATATACGGGCGTACAGCGCCGTTTGGCGCTCCGCTCATCACCGACGGCCCATCGCTGGATATCGCCGCCGATGCGGTGAACAGCCTGGCCCCTACGCTAACGGGAACCGACGCGGTAATTGTCGCAGCTTTTGGCGACCCCGGACGCGAAACCTTGGCTGAGAGGCTCTCCGTACCCGTCACGGGCATCGCCGAGGCCGGCATGGCCGAGGCGGCGGTTGACGGCCGCCGCTTTGCGGTTGTTACGACGACCCCGAAGCTGCGCCAGCGGATCTGTGAAACGGCGGCCCGCCACAATCATTCGAATTTCGCCGGCACATGGACAACCGACGGCGACCCAGAGGATCTCATGGCCGACCTCGACGGTCTCCAGGCGGCGCTTGCCGGCGCCATATGGATGGCTGTCGAGGAGGCAGGCGTGGAGGCTGTCATTATTGGCGGGGGGCCTCTCGCCGTTGCGGCTCGCTCGCTTTCGTCGCAATCACCGGTTCCGCTCATTGAGCCTTTGCCCGCCGCCGTCCGCCTGACATTGGCGCGCGCTTTAGATCGGCGCCCGCGATGAAACCAATGCTTGTCACCGCGGATCAGATATTGACGGGTTTCGACGACGACGGGGCGCCATTGATCCTTGAAAACGCCGGTCTATTGATCGCCGAAGCGCGCATAGCTGAAATAGGCGACGCCGATGCGCTGCGCAGCGCCCACCCTGGCGTCGCAGAAATTGGCGGCCGGAACCGGATCGCCATTCCTGGCCTCATAAACGCCCATCACCATGTCGGGTTGACTCCGTTTCAGCTGGGGGCCCGGGACCAACCGTTGGAGCTTTGGTTTCCGGAGCGGTTGGCGATGCGCGATGTAGATCCGCGTTTGGATACGCTATACTCGGCCCTCGAAATGATCGCGTCTGGGGTGACCACGGTTCAACACCTGCACAGCCGGGCGCCCGGCGACGTTGACGCAGTGCTTGCGAGAGCCGACCGTATTATCGGGGCCTACACCGAGATTGGGATGCGGGCCTCGTACTCTTTCGCGCTCCGGGACCAGAATAGGATGATCTATGAGGCGGACGAGGTCTTTGTCGCCTCGCTGCCGAGGGAGCTGCAAGCGCCGACGGCCGCCTATCTTGGAGGCTTTGGACTCCCCTTATCCGAACAAATCGCCGTCTTTCACGCCTTACGGGAAAGATGGGAATCACAACCGCTGATCGGCGTCCAGATTGCGCCGTCCAATCTCCATTGGCTGTCCGATGCTGCTCTGGAGAGCGCCGCGGTGATGGCCGACGAAACCGGCGCTCCGCTGCACATGCATTTGCTGGAGACCCCGTATCAGGCGGAATACGCCAAGCGTCGCGGCGGCGGCTCCGCCCTGGAGCATATCGACAAGTTTGGATTGTTGAGCCCTCAGCTGACGATTGGGCATGGTGTTTGGATGACTGCCGACGATCTTGCGCTGCTGGCTGAAAGAGGCGGTTGCTTGTGTCACAATTGTTCATCCAACTTGCGGCTCAAGAGCGGCAAGGCTGATCTGAACGCTTTCCTCGCGAGCGGCGTTCCGGTTGCGCTTGGCATTGACGAAGCCGGCATTAACGATGATCGCGACATGCTACAGGAGATGCGCCTCGCTCTGACGCTGCATCGTCCGTCGGGGCACGACTCCCCCTGTCCGTCGGCGGATCAGATCCTTCGGATGGCGACGCAATATGGCGCGGCCACGACGCCGTTTTCGGGAAGCATTGGCGCGCTGGCGGTCGGCGGCTATGCCGATATCGTTCTGTTGGATTGGGAGAAAGTCACCGACCCCTATCAAGATCCGACGATCCCGATGCTCGACGTACTGGTGCGTCGCGCCAAAACGAACGCTGTCGATACGGTCGTTATCGCTGGCGAGATTGTTCTAGAAAATGGGCGGTTCACCAAAGTGGATCGAGCCGGTGTGCTTGTTGAGATCGCCCATATGCTCAATCGACCGGATACCGATGAAGAAGCCA
>JAAUYD010002297.1_pt1 | contig 76664 bp, 65 predicted proteins | sample 7278101 | NCBI WGS metagenome assembly JAAUYD01 (sample SAMN14350128, study PRJNA611818) | marine sediment metagenome | isolation source: surface marine sediment (0.6m) | place: French Polynesia: Moorea | collected 2018-08
GGGGCGAAGCGGCGCGGGTGTACAGGTGGAACCGATGGTGTTTGCCCACCATCTCGATGAGGTTGAGATGCCGCAGGCAATAGGTCATTCGCTGGGCCAGCGGGCGCCCGATACCCAGCGCAGCGGCCAAGCTTTGGGTGGTGAAACGCTCTTCCAAGTCGGTGGGCAACAGACCCATCAGGTCGCTGGGATGCTGAAAAGCTTGCCGCGCCACCACCTCCAGCAGACGGCGCTCATCCGTCACCCAACCCCTCTTGCGCCAGTGGCGCTTACCGGCAAAGCGGCGCCGCTCCTCTTCCCGGGTCAGCACGATTTCGAGGGAGAAGTTGGGGTGGGCTAGCAGATGGGGAATCCGGATCAGCTCATGGAAGAGATCTTCCAATCGACCCCGCTTCGGGGATTTGCGCCGGATTAAGGTGTCGGCGGTCTTCGGGGCGGGTTTGAGGATCCACTTCTCGCGAGCGATGGGATAGATCAGCCGCAGCGGATGGTGGCGCACCAGGGCGGCCAATTTGGTCTTGATGGCGGCAAAATTACCGGTTTGAATCTCCACCAGGAGATCTTCCCGCACAATATCCACGATGTAGCCGTCCACCGAGACTTCGAATCGATCCCCGGGCTGCGCAAGCGCCGCCTTTAGCGCCGCGTGGAGAGGTTTTTCGTTGAGTTGTCCGATCCCCGTCATCTCGTCATCGCATCCCGCCATGGCTGCCGCTCAATGAACGCAGCGCTGTGAGCGCCCAGATGACGGCCTGGTAATCTCGCGGTCACCTCACGGCAATCTTCACTATGTAGACTGCGATGTCAACAGGGGTGTCCGTCGACCAAGGGCGCCAGCCGCTGGGAACTGGGATCCCTGTTATCGCCAAATACCTTTAATTACTGCCCCACCGGGCCGCTCGCGAGCGGCCCGGCCTTTTTTTGGGTGGGGATCGGGTGGGAAGATAAAGTCGCCGGCGGCAGCTCACGCCGGTGTTTCGGCGATCCCGCTGCATCGGGGGCGTGGTCTCTGGAACAGTGCCCAGACCGTCGCGGTCGCTTCGGCATAAAAGCTGCCGGCCGGGGGTGTGGGTCGAGGGGGCGGGGATTCCCCCAAAGCGCTTCAGCCGGCTATCAGGTCGTAGCTCACCGACTTGTAGCCCAGCACCTTCTGAATGTGGAAGGTGAGAATGCGGCTCTCGTAATTCTCGATGTACTGCTTCAACCCCTGCTTGGCACGCTGAAAGTCTTTGCTTTGCAGGTTGCTGATGAGGGCCGTCGAGTCGATGTCCACGGCGCGTCCCTCGCAGAGCAGTCGGGGTCCGCCACCGATGAGGACCTCCCACTCCCGCGCCACCTTGATGCCCAGTTTCTCGAGGCAGGGGTAGAAGGTTCCGGTGACATAGCGCTTGTAGGCTTCCTTGCTCCTACTGATGACGTCCCATGTTTGAGAAAACTTGACCGTGTTCTTCTCGATATCACGGGAGTAGTCCTCGACGGTGCCCGTGCTGACCAATACTTTGGTGATATAGCGCCGAACGTAGTCCTGCAATTCGTCATTCAACCGACGGAATTTCTCATCGCGCAGCGCTTTCTCGAGCAGTTCCAGGTCGTTGCTGATGCCTTCGAGAATAATATCGCTGAACCCGCCAATGAGAACTGTCCAACCAGCGATGATATGAACCCCCAATTTGTTCATTCCAGGGATATATTTTCGGATGACAAACTTCTCGTACTCCTTGTGCTTGTCAAATTCGATGGTCCAGTACTGATTGAATTTTACCGGCATGGCATGATCCTCCTCATCTGCGGCATCCCGCGGCGGTGGCGAATGTCCCTACCTGTTTCTGGTGTCACGCTCGCACGAGCGTCGAACTGGAGGCGGATGACCGAGTGGGCAGAGCTGAAATCGCTGTGACAACTTGGCTGACAAGAGAAGGGCCAATCGCTGCCGTTGCGGTCGTCGGGGGAGACAAATGAAACCGGTTGGTTGAGGCCGCACGCAGTCGGTCTTCAGCCGTTCATCCTTTTATTCTACGGACAAGCCCAAAATGGTGTCAACCCAAATATGGGCTCACCAGTCGACGATCACGGCCGACAGCATATGGAGAATGGGATCGGGAAAGATCCCCATCCCAATTGCCACTGTAGCGAGGAGCACCAGCGGCAGGCTCATGGTCAGCGGCGGATCTGCGGGATCATGGTGCAAGGCCCCGCGCTTCTGCGGACCAAAAAAGATACGCACGCCTGTCAGAAAGGTGTAGACCAGGGTCAAGAGCGTGGACATAACTGCGGCGATGATCACCAGGAGGCCGGTGAAATGGGTCTCGTAGCCGTTGAAGGCCCCTGTGAACAGCATCCATTTGCCCACAAATCCGCCGGTGGGCGGCAGGGCGGATAGGGTCAGCGCTGCCACCAGCCAAAGGCAGGCGGTGACCGGCATCTGCTTCCACAAGCCCCCCATTTCGGCCAGTTTGCGCGTCTCCAGCTGAAACACCAGTATACCGGCAGTGGAGAAGAGAATCGCCTTCCCGACAATGTGGCTGAGAAAATAGAAGATCCCCCCGCGCACCCCCCAGGTTGTCAGGGCGGCGACGCCGAACACCGAATAGGAGATCTGACTGATGGTTGAACAGGCGCAGAAGCGTTTGGCATCGCTCTGCGCCAAGGTCAGCAGCGCCCCGTAGGTCATGGTGATCAGCGCGAAGATCATCAGGGGTAGTGAGAGCGGCTGGAGGTCGCCCTGTAGTGGGATGATGAGGACCCGCACCGCCACATAGGCGGCGATGTTGGCATAAACGGCCAAGAGTCCGGCGATGCAGGTCGGATGCTCGGCGTGTACCCAGGGCATCCAGACGTGCAGCGGCACAATGGCCAGTTTCGTGGCCAATCCGGTGAGAATGACCACGGCGATCCAGAGGGCCTGGGGGTTGCCGGAGAGGTCGGACAGCTGGGCGATCTCAAAACTGCCCAGGTGGGCGTAGCCCCAGATGATGCCGATGAGAAACAAGGTCGCCCCGGCCACGCCCCAATAGAGGCACATGAGCGCCACCTTGTAGCGCGTGATGTAGTCGGAATAGCCAAACTGGGCCATAATGAAGTAGAGGGGCACGATGGTGAGCAACTCCATGAAGAGATAGATGGCGAGAAGATTGGTGGCGAAGCAAACGCCCATGAAACCGGTGGGGAAGAACAGATAGAGCAGGTAAAAGCGCCGGAAGTAGATGCCGTGCGTTTCGGCATCCACCGTGCCGTAAATCAATTCGATCCGGTGCTCCACATAGGGGATGGCGTAGACGGCCAGGGCCAGGCAGATCAGGTTCACGATCAGGGCTACCGGCAGACTGAGGCCATCGGCCGCCAAATCGAAGTTGAACGCCGGCCCCAGTGGGTAGCGTTCCACGAGCGCGCCGCCGTTATACACCTGGGCACCCACCGCCAACAGCAGTATGGTGGTGTAGGCGAGGCAGCCGATCACCAGCCAGGCCGCACCGCGCTGACGACTCGGCCGGAGCCAGAGAAGACCGAGCGCGGCGGCCAGCGGCAGGCACACAATCTGCAGCAGTGCAAAGGGCATCGGCCTACCTCCACCAGAACAGGATCAGGAGCAACATCCCGCAGAAGGGGATTAGGATGTAAACCAAGTTCCACGCGAGTGCGCTGCGCTCCGTCCCCAGATGGCGCCCCCAGCGGTATAAAAGCCCGGGAAGTGCCGTCAGCCCGCCGTGAATGCGCATATCGATCCGCTTCTCCAGGGCGGCCGACAGGGCCGGCAACGCCCTGGCCTCCGCGCTGCCCATGGCCAGAATGCGGGCGCACAACGCCCAGATGACGTTCAGCGGTTTACGGCAGAGCCAGAGGCCGCCTCTGGCCGGCAGGCGCACCAGCCAATCGGTGTCCAGATTGATCGCCCGCATCTCCGGCGGGTAGTGGCCCGAGAGGACCAGTACGGTGAAGGCCAGGGCGCCGAACATGAGCAGTTGCAGCATGGCGAGCACGTGGAAGGGGGTGTAGGGCACGTAGGCCACCGCGTAGGGCAGCAGATGGTAGAGAGGCTGGGGATACACCCCCAGGAAAACACAGATGAAGGCGGCCAGGCCCATGGCCAGCCGCATATTCATGGGCGGTTCCTGGGCGCGGATGCCAGCGTCGTGGCCGAAGAAGATGAAGAAGGGCACTTTGATGCCAGCGTGGTGAAAGACGCCGGCCGAGGCGAACATCAACATGAGCCACACCAGGGTCAGGTGCTCCTCGGCGGCCGCGGTGACCGTCATCGATTTGCTCACGAAACCGCTAAAAAGGGGAAACGCCGAGATGGAGGCCGCACCGACGATGCAACACAGGGCCGTGTAGGGCATGGTCTTGTAGAGCCCGCCGAGGTCGGTGGCCCGAATACGACCCGTCATGTGGAGCACCGCACCGGTGCTCATGAACAGGAGAGCCTTGTAGATGATGTGGCAAAACGCGTGGGCGACGACGCCGTTGATGGCCAGCTGGCTGCCGATCCCGATGCCGCAGACCATGAAGCCCACCTGATTGATCAGGCTGTAGGCCAAGACCCGCCGCATGTCGTTGACAATGACGGCATAGAAGATGGGGAAGCAGGTCATGAAGGCACCGGCCCAGATGAGGATCTCCGCTCCGGCGAAGGTTCGCGCCAGGATGTAGACGGCGCTCTTGGTGGTCAGGGCGCTCATGAACACCGCGCCGCCGATCGTCGCCCGGGGATAGGCATCGGGCAGCCAGGCGTGGAGGGGAAAGACGGCCGCATTCAGGCAGAAACCGATGAAGATGAGGAGGGCGGCCGGGTCACCCAGACCGATATGGGCGAAGGCCGGTGTCCCCGTCTGGCGCACGTAGAGCACGATACCGGCGAGCAGGCAGAGACCGCCGGCGAAATGCCAGCAGAAATAGCGCAGGGCTGCGGCCGATGCCGCTGCGGTTCGGCGGGCCAGGATCAGGACCGTCGACGCCAGGGCCAGCAGCTCCCAGAAGAGGTACAGCGAAAAGAGATCGCCGGCGAAGGTGACCCCCAGGGCCCCGCCCGCGTAGATCAGGGCCGCCATGGACTCGAGGTTGCCTGCGATGTTCAGGCTGTAAAGCACGCCGATGAAGGTGATCAGGACGAAGATGGTGCCGAAGGCCCTGCTGAGTGCGTCCACCCGTCCGAGGACCAGCACGTAGTCGAGAAACTTCAGCTGCCAATAGGCGCCGTCGGGCATGAGGAGCAGACAGCCGCCGGCCAGTACCGGCATCAGGAGCAGATAGAGGTGCCGCCATCGTCCCCGAAACAGGGGGACCAGCAGGCTGCCGAGAATGAGGAGGAGTGCTGGCGGTGGTACCCCAGCCGGTGGCACGCCTGTGGAAGCGAGCGGTTCAATCATAGTAGTCTTCCCCTCGCTGCACCAGCCACCGCAGTCCTTTGGCGATGAAGATCAACGCGACACAGCCCATGAATCCGTAGACGGCATAGAAACCATAGGCCGCTTCCCAGGGGAAATGGCCGTGTTTTGGGATGATCAATTCCACGAGCATCAGCACAACCAGGGCGACATAGAAATAGCGTCGCAGCCGTGCTTGCGCTTCGGGCGTATCGAGAAAGCGAAGTTCTGCTTTGTCTCCGCGTTGTGATGGCATGCCGTCCCCCTTAGCGCAGCCAGAAAATCAGGCTCAGATAGACCGCACCGACAATCACCAGCACGGCAAACACCCGCTGATAGAATCGACTGCCGGTGTGGGCCAAGACCCGTTTTTCGGCGATGGTGTCGAACCGTGCGGTGATGGTGCCATCCGGCTGTCGATAGCACCATCCTTGCGCGTCCTTTTCGATGCGGCCCATGCGGCCCTCCATGAATAGTTGCGGCGCCCCGTCTAAAAAAGCTTCCCCGCGGCCACCTCGGTAAGGCGCAGCAGGAAGAAGGTGTTCGGGAAAAAACAGAAGAGCACCGAGAAAAACGCCGTCAACGCCAAGGGCAGGACCATAAAGAGGTAGAGCGGGTTCTCGAACTCCCGCAACCCGCCCGGCGTCCCCTGTATACCCACCGTCGTCGCCGGTAGTGGGTCGAAAAAGGCGGTTTTGACGATGGGAAAGAAGTAAATCACATCCAGAAAGGAGCTGACCAGCAGCAGCAGCAGAAAGGCCATCAGACCCGCCTCGATGGTTCCCAGGCAGAGGAACCATTTGCTGATAAAGCCGGCGACCGGCGGGGCACCGCACATCCCCACGGCGCCGATGGTGAAGGCCGTCAGGGTCACCGGCAGCTGGCGCCCCACCCCGGCGAGCTGGCTGATCTGTTTCTTGCCGGTAACCACCATGATGGCCCCGGCGCAGAGAAACAGGGTGATTTTCATGAACCCGTGGAAAGGGATATGGATCATGGCGCCCCGCACCCCATGCGGGGTCAGAAGGGCTACCCCGAAGAGAATGTAGGCCAGCTGGCTGATGGTGGAGAAAGCCAGACGGCGTTTGAGGTTGTCCTCTCCGATGGCGTAAAGCGAACCGACAATCATGGTGAAGCCGGCCACGATTCCCAACCAGAGACCGAGGCCCAAAGCGGCGACGGTATCCAGCCCGAAGACGTGACAGACAACCCGCACGAAGGCGAACACCCCGGCCTTTACCACTGCCACGGCGTGCAGCAGGGAACTCACCGGTGTTGGTGCCACCATGGCACTGGGCAGCCAGGCGTGAAACGGCATCCAAGCGGCTTTTACGGCACCCAGGGCGAAGAGTACGAAGAGAAGCTGCAGCGTGGCGCTGGGAGCGGCGGCGGTGGTCAGAATCCCGCCGTCCCTGAACGCGGTGGTGCCGGCGAGGCTGTACGTGAGGGCCACTGCCGCGAAGAGGAACCAGCCCGAGAGAAGCAGATAGGCGAGGTATTTGCGGGTCGCGGCGAAAGCTTCCGCATCCTCGTGGTGGGCCACGAGCCAGTAAGTGGAGAAGGTCAGGGCTTCGTAGAAGATATAGAAGGTCACCAGATTTTCAGCAAAAGCGATGCACACCGCCGAGAAAATCGCCAGGGCGAAGAAGAAATAATAACGGGTCTGGGCATGCTCCTTCAGCGCACGCATGTAGCCGATGGAGTACAGCGAGACCAGGATCCAGAGAAAGGCGGCCGTAATGGCGAAAATCAGCCCGAAGGCGTCCACCCGCAGGCCCACCGTAATGCCGGCGCCGATGTCGATGAGGCGCCAGCCCAGCAGCTTGCCGGCGGCCACGTCCGGCGCCATGGAGATCACCCACAGGAACTGGAGCGCCGCCGCGGCCAGCGTGGCGGCCTCGCGCAGATTGGGGCGCCGGCGCAGCAGGTAGATGGCGGGTGCCGCCAGCAGTGGGCAGAGCGCCGCTGCGAGGGGCTTCAACGACGGAATCATTTCGCTGACGGCTGCCGGCACGGTCGTCATGGCGCCTGCCCTCCCAAGCCAAAAGCCGTATTCACCGCGGTTACAACAGGGGTCAAGATACCGGCCATCCAGACCGGACCGATGGCAAAGGTCGCGATTCCCAGGGCCACACAGGGAACGCGCATGCTCAAGGGAACCTCCTCGACCCGCACCGCAGTCGGCACCGGCGACCGCTCGGGACGTACATAGATGATCTCGACCACCCGCCAGAAGTAGACAATCATCAGCAGCGTACTGAAAAAGACAGCCGCCACCATGGGGTATTGTTTTGCTTCGATGATGGCCAGGACGAGATACCATTTGGTGACGAATCCGGCGCTGGGCGGCATACCAATCATGGCCAAAATGGCCAGCAGCAGGGCGAAGCTGGTCCAGGGCATCCGTCGACCCAATCCAGTGAACTCGCCAATGTCCCACCGGTCGAAACGATAGATAAAGGCGCCGGCGGCCATGAACATGCAGGCCTTGATCACGGCGTGGTTGAGGATGTGGACCAGGGCCGGCGCCAGGCCCTGCAGCGTTGCGGGAACCAGCGCAATGGCCAGCACGATATAGCCCACGTTGGCAACGCTCGAGTAGGCCAGCATGCGCTTGAAATTGCGTTGTCGGATGGCGAAGATCGAACCGGCGATCATGGAGAGTGCCGCCATCCAGCCAAGGAAATTGAAAAGGGGGCGGTAAACGGTGATGAAATCCACGGTGAATACAGCGAAGAGCAGCCGAATGAGGGCGTAGAGCGATGTCTTCGCCATGGCACTGGCAATGAGGACGCTGATCCCCGAGGGGGCGTAGGTGTAAGCATCCGGCTGCCAGGCATGCAGGGGAAAGAGGGCGATCTTGATGGCGAAACCGGTGAGGATGAAGATGAAGGCGGCCTGCACGGCGCGGGTTCCGTAAAGGGGCGGCAGCAGTCTCCCCAGATCGACCATATTGAGGGAACCCGTAACAGCGTAAAGATAGCCGATGCCGATGAGATAAAAGCTCGCCCCGATGGTGCCGATGATGAGATAGCGAAAGCTGGCCAACAGGGCCTGCCCCCTGCCGATCCCCACCAGGGCGTAACCGCTCAGGGAAGCCACCTCGAGAAGGACGAAGAGGTTGAACACATCACCCGTGATAAGGATCCCCAGCATGCCGGTGGTGAGCAGGAGATAGAGAGACCAGAAGAGCGCCACCCGGTCGGCCAGTTCGGTCTCAACCGACGGTTTGGCGTAGATGGCGGCCAGCAGACTGAGGCTGGAGACCAGCGTCAGCATGAAGGCGCCCAGGCTGTCGACGTGCAGTTCGATCCCCACCGGCGGCGGCCAGCCGCCCAGAAAATAGCGCAGACTGCCATGATCGAAGACGGCGTGGAGGATCCCGCCGGCCAGCAGGACGCAGAGGCCCAGTACCCCTACCACCAATGGATAGACAGCCTTTCTGAACCACCACCCTGCAAAGAAGGCGCCGAAGGCGGCCGTCAAGGGCAGCAGGATGATGAAAGCGGGCAGCTGAGACGTCATGCGGTCATCCCTTCCATGGGCCGCGGCAGTGTTGCTGGCGTCTGAGATCGCGCAAATGTTGCGGATCACTCAGAGGGCGATGTGAACAACACCTGCATATCCGGGTGGTGTGTGATCGCCTGCCGGAATTGTTCGGTGCGTATTTCAAGACGCTTCTTGATGATCACCAGCAGGCGCTTGTGCAGCCGCATGCCGATCTCGGGATATTGCCGAAAGAGACGATGGGCTTTTACGGAAGTGAAGGAGAAGACTTCCGAGGGCGCGTTGCAGAGGGCGCTGACCGTGTAGCGCTCGTTCTCCATCATGGCCGACCAGCCAAAGGAGTAGCCGGGTTTGATAGCGGCCAAACAGGCCGTCACATGGTCTGAGATACGCTGCTCGAGAAGCACCTGACCCGATTTCAACATATAAAAACGCTCCGAAGGATCCCCCTCCCGGAAGATGACCTCGTCTCGGTCGAACTGCAGCAGGTCGATGATCCCGGCGAACGTATCCAGCATGTCGTCGCTCAGGTAGGTCAACATAACGATCTGCTTCAGGTCCGCGCGGGAGATCATGGCCCTCCTTCATGGCTGCGGGGCACCTGGCGCGCCAGGATGTCCGCCTCGTCAAGGGTACCATTCTGTTGATAGATCTTGACGGCCAGGGCCAGGGCCACGCCCAGGGTCGAGACCGCCACCACGATGGCGGTGAGCATGAGCACGTGGGGCAGTGGATTGATGTAATCGACGGCCCGCGGGGCATGGGCAGCGGCCGCGTCACCGTGCTTCAGGATGGGGATGGTGGCGCCGCGCTTGGCCCCAATGCTGATGAACATCAGGATAACGGCCGTCTGGAGAATGTTCATGCCAATAATCTTCTTCACCAGATTCCGTTTGGTGATCATGGCGTAGAGGCCCACCATCATCAAGGCGATGGTCATCCAGTAGTTGGCCTTGGTCAATATCTGCTCCCAGAGCGCTTCCATGCTAAAGGCCCTCGTCGTGGCGGCCGGCCGAAGCCAACCCGTAGTAGAGATGGACCATCACCGCCATCACGGTAATGCCCACGCCGATCTCCACCATCAGGATCCCGAGTGATCGCGCGGCCACGGCGCCCATAGCAAAGGGTTTTGAGAGGGTACCGTAATCCAGAAAGTTGCCGCCCAGCAGGAAGGAGAGAGCTCCCGTGGCGACGTAGATACTGACCCCCAGCCCGCAGAGCAGGACGGCCAGCTTCTCGCTGAACCACGCCAGGCTGGCCCGCAAATTGTTGGCAATGGCGAACAGGATGATGGAGGCCCCCAAAATAACGCCGCCCTGGAAACCGCCCCCCGGACTGTGATGCCCGTGTGCGATGACATAGAGGGCGAAGAGTTGGCTGAAGGGAACGATCAGGCGGCAGGTGGTCCTTACCACGACGCTGTAGGGCACCCATTGGAGATCGATGCGCTCAAACTCCTTCGAGGAGAGCGGCACGGCACCGCCCCGCGAGATGCGCAGCGTGATGCCGGTGGGCAGGTGGCGGTAGAGACGCGATTCGGAGCTGCGTCGCCCGAAGATCCGCAGAAGAAAGAGGCAGGCCACACCGGCAGTAAAGATCACGATGGTTTCAAACATGGTATCGTAGCCGCGGTAGTCGGCCAGAACGGCGGTGACGATATTGGGCACCGATGTCTCCGCCAGGCTGCGTTCGATGTAATGCGGTGATACATGCCTGCTGGCCGGGGCCATCGGGTCCCCCCAGGCGGGAAACTCCAGACTGGCGTAAACCAGCAGGCCACCGAAGAGCAATACGAGCAAGGCAGCGGCGGTTTTCAATCCTTGGTCCTCCTCGATGTACGGAAGACGGCGGCCACAAACAGCACGGTACTAACGCCGGCCCCCACCGACGCCTCCGTGAAGGCGACGTCCACCGCCCCCATGATGGCCCACAGCAGGCACATCATGAAGCTGTAAGCACCGAAGAGCACGGCGGCGCCCAGAAGATCCCTGACGGTGACGGCGGCCACGCCGCAGATCAGAACGATCACCAATACGACAAATTCGATCTGCCAGATCATCCTTCCCCCAATCCAGATGGCCTACCCTTGGCGCTACCCCAGATCATCGTCGGTCGTCTCCCCTGCTGGTCGTTTCTCCCAGGGCCTGAGGCCGGCGCGCACACCTGCATCGACAATGGCGTGGGTGGCGGTTGGGCTGGTAAGGTAAACGAAGACCACGATCAGCCCGATCTTGGCGGCCGTCAAGAGATGTTCCCGCGACAGGTCGTCGAGAATGATGAGGGCGACCGCCGAGAGTGCCAGCAACTGGCCGGCGGTATCCAGTTTGCCCGCCGGATGCAGACGGGAGTAGAAATCGGGAAACCGCAGGATCCCGATTGCGCCGCCGGTGAAGAAGAAGAGGCCCCCGCAGAGAAGTACGATTGCCATCAGGTCCATCCCAATCCTCCCATGGGTAGCATGCGGACGCGGTGGCCGATGGTGGGTTATTCGCTCGAATCCGCCGCCAGATCGCGTTTTTTGTAAAAATAACGCGAGGCTGCCAAAACGGCGAGGAAGTTCAACAGCGCGTACGCCAGGGCGATATCGACGAACATCTCCACACGTCCGTAGATCATTCCGATCAGGATGAGCAGCACCGTTGTCTTGCTGCCGATGGCGTTGACGCCGATCAGGCGGTCCAATACCGTCGGGCCGGTCACCGCTCGATAGAGAGGCAGAAAGATCAATAGGCTCAGGTAGAGGCTGCTGTAGAATACGATCGAATCCATTATTTTTCGAATACCCGCGCGATCCGCTCCTCCATCTGACCCGGCAAGGGGTCTCCGGAAACATCGTCAATGCAGTGAACCGCAAACCGCCCCAGGGCGGTCACGTCCACCGTTATGGTCCCGGGGGTCAGCGTGATGGCGTTGGCGAACAGCGTGCGTGCGTAGTCGCTTTTAAGACGACTGTCGAATTTGATGATCTTGGGATTGATCTTATCCATCATCCGGGGGTGAAACACCAGGTAGAGCACATGCAGATTGGCCCGGAATATCTGGTAGAGCAGCCAGGGCAGGTAGGCGATCAGACGGCCCCACAGGCGCGGCAGGCCTTTGGGGGCAGGCCTGGTAAAGATCAGCCCGCCGGAGAGGCGGGCCACCAATGCGCTCGCTAGGACGCCCATGGCGAGGTGGAAGCCATCGAAGCGGCCCGAGAAGACGATCCAGAGGGCCAGCAACAGCAGGAAGGATATCAGATGGCCACGGTTGAAGCGTAAGGATTGTGCGGGTTTTGCAGCGTTCAGAACGGAGATGACGGTGTCCCAGGTTGCTTGCGCTTTGCGTGCCATCAGTGGTCTCCTGACAGCGAGGTCGTGATGGTCGTTGGCGAACATGCAGCAGAGCGGGGCGGTCGTCGGTAGAGAGCGGGCGCGCGGTCAGCTGGCAGCAGCGGCGAGGTGCGGTTGGGCCATTGAAACGGCAACGTCCGGCAGCGTGGGTATGGGATCTTTCAGGCTCGCTGTCATTTCATGATAGAAAAGAGGCTTACTTTTGTCAATTTCTTATTGGGTTTGGCCGTAAAGTGGCGGCCTGTGGGCTTCCATTGGGTGCAGTATTCGCGGCTGTCCGCCGTCAGCCACCGCCGATGTGGGGGATCAGGGTGACCCGATCGCCATCCCGCAGGGCCTGGTCGAAGGTGGCATCCCGGTGGTTCACCACCAGGATGCCAACCTCCTCCACGGAGATGTGAAGCGCTTTCAGCAGATCGGCGATTCGCGCGCCGGGCGCCACCGCCAGCGCGCGCTCATCGAAGCGGTCCTTATCGAGGGGGGCGAACAATCTGACGCGGATCCGCATGGTGCGTCTCCAATGCGGCGATTGGCACTCCCGCTAGGCGGCGTCGGCCAACCAGCCCAAGTTCAGTTCCACCAGTTTGGCGCGCTTGGGGCGGCCCTGAGCGTCCCACCCTGACATCTCGTAGAAGAGGGCCTTGGCCGCTTCCAGCGTCTCCGGCGTGATGCGGCGGCCCTGGAGCGGGCCGCTGGGCATCTCCTCGTGCCACCGGCGAATCAGGCGGTCGTCTTTGGGCGTAAACCCCTCGCGGTTGTTGAAGACCCGTGCCATCACAAGGGAGCGCTCGGCGCCCTGCAGAATCTCGAAGAGGCTCGTCTCCCAGCCGGTGATGGCGCTCACCGCCGCCACCAGGCGCGGGAAGGTCATGGCGTGGATCGGTACCGAGCAGAAATTGCAGAGCCCGAGAAGATTGTTGATGCCCCAGGCCTTCTGCCCCAGGAAGAAGAAGCGCACCTTGGCGTCATCGGTCTCCAGCGGATCCACCGGATCCAGCAGGCCCAGAGGGAAGAGTTTGCTGACCCCCTCACCTTGAAAGGCGACGTCGTGGGGGGTTTCGATGTGGTCGGCGCCGGTGGCCGACAGGGCGAAGCCAAGGGCCATGCCCGTCTTGCCGCGACCGTCGTGGAAGGCCAGTTCATTGCCCTTGATATGGAAGGCGTAACGATCGGCGCCCTTGCCGATCGTCTCGGCCGCCCGTTTGACGCCTTTGGCGAGGATCTCCCCGATCCCGCGGCGGTGGGCGATCTCCTCGATGAGCCACAGCATGGCAGCGGCGTCCCCAAAGGCCAGTGAGCGGCCGCCGGTGTCCTCCGCCGTCAAGATGCCCTTCTCGTAGCACTCCATGGCAAAGGCGATGACGCCGCCCACGGAGATGACGTCCATGCCCAACAGGTTGCAGAGCTGGTTTCCCCGGGCCACCGCCGGCAGGTCATCGACGGCCAGCATGGAGCCCAGGGCCGCCAGGGCCTCGTACTCCGGGCCACCGAAGCGTTTGTCCAGGGGATAGGGCCCGTCGGCCAGTTCCACCCGTCGTTTGCAGCGCACGGTGCAGGCCCAGCAGGTGCCGGTGGAGTGGAAGATGGTGTCGTGGTAGGTGGGGGCGGCCAATTTCTGGGCGCCCTCAAACACGCCGGTTTTGAAGTTCCGGGTGGGCAAAAAGCCGGCGCCGTTGACCCCCTCCACCAATCCGGGGGTGCCGAACTTGGTGAGGCCCACATTGGGCGGGTGCGATTTGACGCGCTTGGAATGCCATTGGGCGATCTCCTTGACCGCGTCCGGATCGGCCATCTCCATCTTCTGGCGGCCGCGCACGGCGACGGCCTTGAGGTTCTTGGACCCCATCACCGCTCCCATGCCGGTGCGGCCGTTGAAGTGCTCCAGATCGTTTTGGACGCAGGCGAAGGGCACCAGCTGTTCGCCGGCCGGCCCGATGGAGGCCACCCGAATCCGCTTGTCGCCCAGCTCCTGGCGGAGGTGTTCGAGCGTTTCCCAGTTGTCCATGCCCCATACCGATGCGGCGTCGCGGATCTCCACGGCCCCCTCTTGAATCCAGAGATAGACCGGCTTGGGCGCCCGGCCGCGGATGACGACGGCGTCAAACCCGGCGAACTTCAACTCCGGCGCCCAATAGCCGCCGGCCTCCGATTCGCCGAAGCCGCCCGTGAGGGGCGACTTGGCCGCCAGCGTATAGCGGTTGAACCCCGATATGGGGGCGCCGCAGACCACACTGCAGGCGAACACGAGGACATTGTCCGCTGAGAGGGGATCGGTTTCCGGCGCCAAATACTTCAAGAGATAATAGGATGCGAAGGCGGAGCCACCCATGTAGGTGCGGTACCACGCCTCGCTGGGCGTCTCCACCTCCCAGGTGGATTCGCTGAGATTTACGTGCAGTATTTTCCCGTTGTAGCCGTATGGCATGTTCACCCCCGTTTGCTCGTTCTTTTGGTTTACCACAAATCAATTGCGTCCGTATCGGTTCACAACGCAGGCAGTGCCTAATTGACCAGCCACATGGAGAAGACATCGAAATAGCCCAGCAGCAGGACGATAACCAGCATGGTGAGCACAAATGGCACCACATAGCGCGATATGGCGATGATGGGCGTCTGGGTCACGCCGGAGACCACGAAGAGGTTGAGCCCCAAAGGTGGCGTAATAAAGCCGATCCCCAAAGCGGTCACCATGAAGATGCAGAAATGGACTTCGTGCATGCCGATCTCCTGGGCCAGGGGGAGCAATAGCGGTGCGAGGATGACGATGTTGGGGGTGGTCTCCATGACGCAGCCGGCGATCATCAGGATCGCGATCATGATGATGATGATCAGATAGGGATTGCTGGTCAACGAGGTCATGAAATTGACAAAGGCCTGGGGGACCTGCAAGCTGGCCAGGGTTTGCGCCAACGGCAGGCTCATGGCGATAATGGGAACGATCACGCCGCTGACCTTGGCCGAGGTTTCTAAGATTTTGGGGAGATCGCTGAGCTTCAGGGTCCCCTGTAGGAACCCGATGATGATGGTGATGAGGGCCGCCACGGCGGCGCTCTCCGTGGGGGTGAAGATGCCGGAGTAGATGCCGCCCAAGATGATGAAGGGGATCAACAGGGCGAAGCGGCCGGCGTAAACGGTTTTCAGCCAGTACTGCAGGTCGAAGCCGGCGGTGCTGTTTTCATAGCCCCGAACCCGGTTCACCAGGGCGTTGGCCACCATGACGGAGACCAGGATCATCACCCCCGGGATGGCGGCCGCCAGAAAGAGGGTGGATGCGCTGATGCCCAGCACCAGACCGATGATGATGTAAGAGATCGAGGGCGGTATGAGGATGCCGGTGCAGGCACCTGCCGCCACAAGGGCGCAAGCGTATGGCTTGGGGTAGCCCTTGTCCACCAGGCGATCGATGGTGATGCGCCCGATGGCGGCGGCGTCGGCCGCATCAGAGCCGCTGATGCAGGCAAAAAAACCGCAGCCCAGCACCGTAGAGGTGCCCAATCCGGATCGGCGCGCCCCCATGGTGGCCTCCGCCACGTCCAGCAGTTTGCCGGACAGGCCGGTGCGCACCAGGATGTCGCCCGTCAGGATGAAAAGGGGCACGGCGATGAGGGCGAAGGAATCGATCCCGTCGAAGAGGGCCTCGCCGAGCAGCGTCGGTGGCAGCACTTCGGATATGATCAGCATGGCGAAGGAGCCAACGCCGATGACGACCCAGATACGCACGGCCATCAGGATGAGGAGTACCATCACGATCAGGGGCAGGTAAAAGCCCCACCCGAGGATAACCTCTTCCTGCTGCATGAGATATTGCTGAAGCATGATGTGTTCTCCTAGTCGAAGAGTTTTTTACCCTCGAACACCGGTCGGCCCGCCCTGAGGTCGGACACATCCCGGATGATGGATTGAATCAGGCGGGCCAGCATCATGGCGAACCCCAGCGGGACGGCCGCGAGGAACCATGCCAAACTGATCCGCAGACCGTGGGTCACCGAGCCGAACTTGATGGAGACCAGCACCGTCTCCAACGACCACCAGAAGGCGAGGACCGCCAGAACGATGGTGATGAGGTCGCCGATGATCATGATCACGGCGCGCACATTGTTGCTGACAAAGGGCAGGATGACATCGATGCGAATATGCGCTCGCTCTTTGATCGCGGCCGAGGCGCCGATCCAGGAGACGTAGATGAAGGCGTAGCGGGCGATCTCTTCAGCCCAGATGGAAGAGTAACTGAGGGCAAACCGGCGAAATACTTCCATGAAAATGGTAATCACGATGATGGCGTAGAGCGGCAACAGCAGCCAGCGCTCGCCGTTTTCATCGATATTGTGAAGAACATCTCGTATCGTCATGGGCCCACATTCCTGTTCAGGGCCCCTCCGCAGAAAACGCTTTCTCCGAGGGGGCTGTCATTGAAATTGGCGCTGCCGCGTCCCGTACGGCGACACCCACGTGTCGCGGGTGCCGCCGCTGACCATCGGTTTACACGTCGTGCACGTAGAAACGGCCGGCCGTGTTGGCAGCCTCGAGGAACTGATCGTATTTCTGAATCGACCCGGCCAGCTCTTGTTTGAAGCTGTCCCAGGCCGGCAGCTGGGCGCCGGCCTTCTCCACCCACTGCTTTTTTTCGTCCGCCGTGGGCACATAGAACTGGACCCCGGCGGCGGACAGTTCGGCCATGGCGTAAGCGCGCGCGGCCGGCACCTTGGCCAAATTCTGCTGCATGGTGATTTCACTGGCGAACTCGATGCCCTCCTGGAGCTTCTTGGGAAGTTTTTCGAACCACTCCAGGTTGCAGGAGTAGACCTGGCTGTCCGGTACGGCGCCGTTGAAGGTCACCCAGTCGAGCACATCCTTGAACCCGAAGACGTGCAGCGCTTCCACCGAGGGATCGAGAGCGTCGGCCACGCCCTGCTTGATGGCGGAAGAGGTTTCGCCCCAGGCAACGGGGGTGGGGTTGGCCCCCAGGAGTTGGTAGAACTGGGCCAAAATTTTGGAGCCGGGCACCCGGAACTTGATGCCCTTCATCTGTTCAGGGGTTTTGATCGGCCCGGGAACCCCCTTGCGGGTGGCCACCACCCGCGGATCGATGACCACATACCATAGTACCTTGAACCCCTTGGCGGCCACTTTGGGATTGACCTCGTTGCGCCACGTCTCGGAAGTGACCAGGTTGACGAACTTCTGGTTCTCACCGCACCAATAGGGGATGTTGATGAGATCCACCACCGGTGCGAAGGGGGCAAAATTGGAGATGGAATGCTGGGCGGCCTGGATGGTGCCGGACTGCACCTTCTGCGCCAGCGCCGAGCCGGCGCCCAATTGCCCGCCCGGGGCCAGTTTGACGTACACCTCGCCATTGGTGCAGTTCTGGATATTCTCCTTCATGTCCAACTGCATGATGGGATAGCTGCGCGAAGCGCCCAGAATGTATGCCGTGGCGATGTTCATGGTGTGTTTGGCCCGCTTCTTACGTTCGGTCTCCTCCTTGGCCATCTGAGCGCTGGCCTCCCTGGAGTGCAGTACACCGCTGAACAGGGCCACCGTAGCAGCGGTGAAGCCAAACTTCGTGGTCAACTCCATGAATCGGCGTCGTTCGACCATCTTCAGACCCGTTTTTGCTTGCTCCTCCTTCTTCATACGTCACCTCCCATATCAATCTGATTCACCGCAATTTTTCGGCATCTTCGCGCTTCAGGGCCGCGACGATCAGCAGCACGGATGCCAGGGACAATAAGAGAAACTCGGCCACATTGCCCAGATGGGGCAGCCGGAGGCCATAGGCCACGTTGAGCTTGCCCATCAGCAAATTCACAAAGTAGAGACTGAACAGCACCAGGCAGGCCCAAAGGGAGTATTTCTCACCTGCAGTTCGCTTCGGGGGGGGTTCATTGGCGCTCATCGGCCGTTACCTCCGTTTCTGGAATCAGCGTCGATTCTGTCTTGACGGCGCCGTGCACCGGTGGACGGCGCCATCGCGTTATGGTACATCGCGCAACCGCTTCGGCAGCCGCTGTCACGTGATGATCTTGTACATGGCGTTGCAGTCCTCACGGCCGTAGCCCGCCTCGCTGGCCGCCTTCAAATAGGCCAGGGTCACCTGCATCGCCTTGGGATCGAGCCCCCAGGCTTCCGCCATTTCACAGCCCAGGCGGACATCTTTCAGGGCCAGGTCGAGACCAAAGCGGCTGGCGAAGTCTCCACTGGCAATCCAGGGGCCGCGGACGTCCATCTGAAAGCTCTTGGCCCCCGTATCGTCCAGCAGTTCCAGCAGGTATTTGGCCTCGATGCCGGCTTTTTCACCAATCCGGATCCCCTCCGCGAGGACGGCCAGATTGGTCATGCCGATCAGGTTGCTGATGAGTTTCAACGCGCAGGCGGCCTCCACACTGCCCATGTAGCAGACGGGGTCACCAATGATCTCCAGCAGCGGTTTCAGCTCCTCGAAGACCGCCTGGTCGCCCCCGGCGAAGATCGGCTCCTCGGCTGTTTCCGCCTGGGCCGGCGTCTTGCCCAGGGGTGCCTCTAAGAATTTAATGCCCTTGGCCGCGCAGGTGTCCGAGAGCTTGCGGGCCGTCTGCGGATCGATGGTGCTCACATCGATGTAGGCGGCGCCGGCCCGCATGGCGGACAGCAGTCCGTTGTCCCCCAGCATCACCTCTTCCAGGTGCTGGGGCAGGGGCAGACTGGTGAAGACGATGTCCGCGGCCGCCAGTTCTGCCACATCCGCCGCAGCGCGGCCGCTGTCGCCGGCGGCCAGCGTTTTCTCGACCGCGGCAGGATCCAGATCGAACACCAGGGTCTCTTTGCCCGCGCGGATGAGGTTGCGGGCCAGACCGCCGCCCATGGCACCCACGCCGATAAATCCGATCAACATGATCTTCCTCCTCGATTGGGGGTTGCAGCGGCTGCCGTCACGGCAGCGCTGGGAATGTGTCGTCGAAGCATGCATCCGCCGGCGCGTCGCGGGGAAGCGCGCCCTCACCCGCGTACGCGTCAAGCCATCAGCCAACGGCCTTCCGGCAGGGGCACCTCCAGAAAGTGGTGAAAAATGAGGTAGAACCCCGTCACCACTACGGCCGTCAATACGACCGACAGCAGTACGCTGCGGAGCGACAGCCGGTCGTCTCCCAAATAGAGATTAAAAACGAAGTAAAATAGATAACTGGCCGGTAAAAATCCGATCAGCGGCAGCAGCACCAAATAGAGCCCCAGGAAGAGGATGCCGACGGCGACATTGTTGCGCTCCACCGTCGACTTGAAGAAGGTGATCTTCTCCGGCTTCACGAAACCCTTGATCAGAACGAGGATGGCGAGGGCCGTCATCGCCACCAGGACGTAGTTGACGAAGACCCCGCCCAGGCGGGACAGATCGCGCGTCTGGAGATACACGACGGCCGCCAGAGCGAGCGTCACCAGGCTGATCAAGAGATCGGCATTAAGCATCGGCCGCTCCCTCCGATGCGGGTCGCGCCTGGCCGCCCTTGCGCGCTCGCCATGCAGCGACCAGGGGCCACAGCAGACTCAGCAGGCTCATGGCGATGAGCACGCCGCTGATGGGGCGCATCACCATGTAGAGGAACATATTGCCCGTAGCGCCGCCACTCAGCATGGACTGCACCAAGCCCTCCTCAACGAAAGGGCCCAGGATCAGCCCCAAAACGATGGGCGCCGGGTGAAAGTTGAGCTTCTTGGAGAAGAAGCCGATCAGGCCGAAGATGAACATGATCCACACATCGAGCATGTTGTTGCGGATGGCAAAGGCGCCCAGGACGGTCATGAAAATGATGGCCGGCGCCAGATAGCGCGAGGGGATGTTGACGATCCGGCAGAAGACCACCGAGCCAAAGCTCCCGATGAGGGTCACCAGAAAGGCCCCCACCATGAGGGCCATGATGAAGGCAAAGGTGATGTCGGCGTAAGCGCTGAAGAGTTCGGGACCGGGCCGCATACCGTGCAGCATCAGGGCGCCCAGGATGACGGCCGCCGGCGGCGAACCGGGGATGCCGAGGGTCAGCAGGGGAATCAGGGAACCGGGGGCCATGGCGCTATTGGCTGCCTCGCTGGCGGCGACGCCCTTGATGGTGCCCTTGCCGAACTGCTCCGGGTGTTTGTCCCACCGGCAGGCCTCGTTGTAGCTGACCATGCTGGCGATGTTGCCGCCCGCCCCCGGTGCGAAGCCGATCACGGTGCCAACGGTGGCCGAGCGGAGCATGAGGCCCGGTTTTCTAAGCAGGGCCACGATGGTTTCGCCAATAATGGCCAGTTTGGGTTTGACGGGAGCGTCGGTGTAGGCCGCCCGCCGCTGGCCAATAACGCTGGAGAGTATTTCCGGCAGGCAGAAGAAGCCGATCAGGGCAACGATTAGCTCCACCCCGCCCTGCAGTTCGGTATAGCCGAAGGTCAGGCGGATGTCGCCGCCCAACTCCGCCATTCCCACGGCCGACAGGATCATGCCGACGGTGCCGGCCAGAAACCCCTTGACCACGCTACCGCTGGACAGGGTGCTGATAATGGTGAGGCCGAAGATACCCAGCCAGAAGTACTCCGGTGGCCCGAATTTGAGGCTGATTTCGGCCAGCGGCGGTGCGGCCGCCGCCAGAACGAAATTGGCCACCAGGGAGCCGAAACTGGAGGCGAAGGCGGCGGTGACCAGGGCGTGTTGGGCCATCCCCTTCTGTGCCAAGGGAAAGCCGTCGAAAGTGGTGGCGATGGCCGCCGGCGTCCCAGGGGTGTTGATCAAAATGGCCGGGATGGCGTCACCGTACATGGCGCCCACGTAGATCCCGGCCAGCATGATCAGTCCGGCGGCGGGGCTCATGGTGAAGGTGAAGGGTACCAGCAGGGCCAGGCCCATGGTGGCCGTCAGGCCGGGCAGGGCCCCGAAGACGATGCCCATGAAGACACCGGCGAAGAGCAGCAGCAGATGCAACGGGAGAAACACTTGTGCCAGTCCAACGAATGCTGCTTCGAACATGGTTCCGATCACCCTTTCCGGTGGGCGTCCGGTTGGTTCGGTCGCCCCTTCCGTGGGATCCCGCTATTTGAATTCAGCGACGACGGGTTTCCAGACCTCGATCTTCTCCTCGATATACGTTTTGGCGGCGGCGTGCCCCATGCTGACCGGCACGAAGCCATCATTCTTCATCTGGTCTTTGATGGTCGGATCGTTGGCGATGTCCAAAAAGGCCTTTTCCAATATCTTGATGACGGCCATGGGGGTTTCCGGCGGCGCTCCGGCACCGCGGTCGATGGAGGCCAGCAGATCGAACTGCTTGCTTTTGAACGTGGGCACCTCGGGCATGTTGGGGAAAGGCGTTTCGGTGCCGAAGGCCAGCACACGGATCTTATCGGTATGCTGCACCAGATCGTTGGAGTTGCCCCACATCGCCTTCACATGCCCGCCCAGAAAGGATGCGACCGCCTTGGCGGCCCCCTTTGCCGGGACGTAGGTCATCTCGATAGCGGCCATCTTACTGAACTGCAGATGGGCGATATGGTGCCCGCTCCAGGTGCCGCTGCCGCCGCAGGTGATGGCGCCGGGGTTTTGTTTGGCGTAGTCGATAAGGTCTTCCAGTGTCTGGAAGGGGCTCTCCTTCAGGACCGCCAGGCCGATCGGAGTGGCCTGAAAAATGGCAATGGGCACGAGGTCTGCGGTCTGGTAACCGGCGTTGCCGCGCGCCAGGGGCTGCAGGACGATGTGGGGAATATTGATGCCCGAAATAAAATGGCCATCCGGTTTCTGTTTGATCAGGGCCGCCCAGCCAATGGAACCGCCGCCACCCGGTTTATACTGAATGACGACTTTCTGTCCGAGGGCTTTCTCCAGGAGTGGCTGCTGTCGACGGGCCTCCAGGTCGGATTGCCCACCAGGGCCGAAGGGAATTTGGTAGGTAATGGCCTTTTCAGGGAACTCGGCCATGGCCGGCACCGCGCAAAGTGCCAGGCAGCAAATGAACAAGCGCAATCCAAACTGTTTCATGTGACTGTCCTTTCCCTGAAGGTGAAGACCGGCCCCGGCGGGGGCCGGTCTGTTATCCATTTTCCCGCGTACGGATCAGGCCCAACGCTCGCGCCCGCTGCTGCTGGCCAGCAGTGGGCGCCGATGTTACGCGCTCTCGTAGAGCTTGGTCAGTACGAACTCCTCGTGTCCCAGCACTTCCTGGGCCGTCAAGCGCCCCTCACAGGTACGGATCAGCAGATCGATGAGTTGATCGCCCGCCTCGTCGAGAGTCAATTCACCGCGCAGGATGGCCGAGCAGTCGTAGTCGATATGCTCGCTCATATCACCGGCGGTGCGCGGGTTGGCGGTGAGCTTTATCGTCGGCTCGATGGGATTGCCGATGATGTTGCCCTGACCGGTGGGGAAGAAGTGGGCCACGAAGCCGGCCGCCGCCCAGAGGGTGACCGCTTCGGCCGCGGCGCTGGAGGAATCCATGTACCACAGCCCCGGACCGGTGGGTGCCACGGCCTTGTCCAGGGCGCCGACATACTTGCACACCTTGCCAATCTTCTGGATGTTGCCGAAGGCCTTCTCTTCGATGGTGGTGAGCCCGCCGGCGATATTGCCCTTCGTGGGTTGGCTGCCGGAGAGATCGTCGGTCTTGTTGCGGTCGATCATCTCGGCGTAGCGGTTGAACAGGAACATGAACTGCTCCGCCGCTTCAGGCGTGGCCGCGCGCTCCTTGACCAACATCTCCCCGCCGGTGACCTCGCTGGTCTCGCCAAAACTGCAAGTGCCGCCCATGGCCACCAGCTTGTCGAAGGCATTGCCCACGGTGGGATTGGAGGCCAGCCCGGAGGTGGTGTCCGACTCGCCGCACTTGGTGGAGACCCAGATTTCGCTGAGGTCGCACGCCTCTCGCTTCAGCTCGCTGGCCCAGTGCATATACTCCTTGGCCTTCCAGCTGGCCATCTCAACGGTCTTGATTTCGCCGTGGCGTTCGATGCTGAAGCCGGTAACGGGCTTGCCGGTTTTGGCGATACCGTCGACGATGCGGTTGGTCCACTGGGGTTCAATGCCGATGACGACCACGGCGGCCACATTGGGGTTGGCGCCGGTGCCGATCAAGGTGCGGAAGAACAGCTCCAAATCCTCACCGAATTGCAGCCGGCCATAGGCGTGGGGAATCGCTTTGGTGCCCTTGATATTGAAGGCCACCTTTTCACAGGCGCTGTTGCTCAGGTCGTCCAAGGGCAGGATGACGACATGGTTGCGGATGCCGACGCGGCCATTTTCTCTTCTATAGGCCATCACTTTGGGATTGCTCATGGTTACCATCTCCTCGTCTTGAGATTGTGGGTGTGAACGTGGGCGCCTTTTTTGATATCGGCCACAACGCGGCCAATATCGGCGCCGTATTTGATCACCGAGCCGTCCACCGGATGATCGACCATGGCGATTTTGTGGCCCAGGGGAATGTCGTCGAGGGCGGCGACCTCCACCGGCTCCTGGGTGTCCATGTAAAGCCCTTTGGGCGTCTCGCCAGCCTTGATATCGACGGTGGCCACACCGACGCTATCGGCTTTTTCGTGGACTAGAAACTGAATCATTGCGTGTCCTCCTTCTATAGGTTGAAATACAACTTGGAGAAAAACTCCAACGTAAGCGATCCATCAGAAAAAGTAGGTCGTGTTGGCGTAGGGGACCACCGCCACCTGGGGACGCCCCTCGAATGCGGCCACCCACTCCCCGATGATGCGGGCGGGTTCGGCCGCGCGCAGGTGGCATTGGCCCATGATGCCGGGGTCCAGGTCGGAGAATACCGCCACGTCATAGTCCACCAAGGTGCGACCGAAGAGGTAGGCCTTGTGGGCACCCATAGTGAAACCCAGCTGTTTGAAATCTTCCAGCACTTCGGCCGGCGAGGCAAATTGGCAGACGTAATCGAAGTAGACGTCGTCCCCGATCCCCTGCTGGCAAGCCGCCAGAAGTAAAATCTTGCCCCCCTTTTTCACCGCCCGTGAGCAGAGATTGAGGCCTTTTTGCGCCTGGTAGAGAACGTTGTCTTTGGGGGCACCGCCGCAGGAGGCAATGACGATGTCGAACTTGCTGTCGACCGAGACACCGTAAAGCTCGGCGCAGGTCTGGGCGCCTTCGAGAAGCACAGCGTCGGGATCGCCGGCCAGTAGACGAACCACCCGCTTATCGGCGTCCAAGACCACGTTGACGGCGAAATCGATCCCGATGAGGTGTCCCGCCTCGTTGAGGTCTTCGCGCACCGGGTTGCCGGCGAGCTGCCCCACCTCGGCGTTGGCCCCGAACATCAGGCTGTGGTTGTGCTGAATCGTCTCCGGCGCGCCGCAGCCGATCACCACCCCTTTGGCCCCCCCGGTAAATCCGACAAACTGGTGGGGATCGATCTGGCCGATCGAAATCATGAAATCGGCTGCAGCCAGGGCGGCATTGATCTTGACCGGTGTGCCGCGGCGGGTGACGCCAAATGCCGCCATCCGGGCGTTGTGCGCATCGTGGGCGAGGATGGTACACCCCGGTACCAGGGCGTCAGGCAGCAGCCTGGCCTGCGCCTCGCGATCCAGCGGCGGATGCAGCCCCCCACCGATGAGGATGACCAGGTCGGCCGGCTTCAGCTTCGGCAATGCGGTAAAAATCTGCCGCGCAATTCCGGGGAGCAGCTCTTTGACCGGCGTCGGACGGGTGTCGTCCGGTATGACGATGGCGACCCGTTCCGGAGCGCTTTGCCGAAGGCGGTCGCCGAGGGCGGCACTATTCAGCGGTGCCGTCAGCGACGTCTCGAGCGTCGTCGTCAGTGCACCGAGCACCGGCACCTGGTCGGGCTGCAACAGCCTGACGTCGGCTTTATCGGGGATGTGGACGGATTTAACCCCTTGGCCGTACTTGAGATCGACTTGCATGGTCTGCCTGTTGGTCGTCTGACGAGGGATGGGGTGAATCTGAAGGGAGAGAGTGCAAGGATGCGGCCAAGGCAAGAGCGGGCCACATCTCTCTGTTATCATTTCGCATGTCGGCATGGGCCACACGCCGTGGCCAACTTTTGGGGACCAATATTGGTCATTGTGGCAACTATTGGACTTGATAAGGGGTCTCGATTCTGCCATCAAGGGGGGAGAATCGATCCACCGCCGCCGTCAACTGGATGCGCCCCCACGCATCCCTCGAACCGGGAGCCGGCCGATGCAATGGAGCCTTGCCACACGGCACAAGATGCTGCTCGAAATCACCAATGCGGTGATCTCCAAGACCTCCAGCCAGGCGTTTTTCAACGCCCTGGCCAGAGAGGTGACCAAACACATTCCCTGCGACCGCCTGAGCATCAACCTGTATGACGAGGACAGCCAGTCCTTGAAGTACTTCACGGCGGCGGAGGGCATCGATCCGAAAAGCCTCTCCAATCTGAAGCAGCGTCCCCTGGTGAAGGGCCTCATCGCCAAAATGGCCATCCAGTCGCGCCAGCCCGTCATCATCGACGATCTGTCGCGCTATAAGGAGTCCTTTACCATTGCCCAATTGGTGGCGGCGGGCCTGAAATCGACGATGGCGTTTCCCCTCATCGTGCGCCGCCAGGTTCTCGGCACCCTGCACTTCTCCTTCAAGGCCATCCCCCAGCACCTCTCCGAGCTGACCGAGGTGCTCACCGAGGTGTCCAAGCAGGTGGCCATCGCTGTGGACACCTTGGTGGCATATAACCGGCTGCGCCAGGAAAAGCAGCATTTGGAGCGGGAAAAGCGGTATCTCATCGGGGGGGCCGCGGAGTACCAGCTAGAACACTTCACTTACGCCTCCAAGGAGATGACCGAGATCATGGGGCTCGCCAAACGGGTGGCCGACATCGACGCGCCGGTCTTCATCACCGGTGAAACCGGTACCGGGAAGGACTACCTGGCGCGCTATATCCACCAGATCAGCCCGCGCAACGACCACCTCTTCGTCAAGGTCAATTGCCCCGCCATCCCCCCCACCCTTTTCGAGAGCGAACTTTTTGGACACGCCCGAGGCGCCTTCACCGGCGCCGACGCCCGCCGGGTAGGCCGCTTCGAGATGGCCGACCGCGGTACGGTCTTCCTGGACGAGATCGGTGAGCTGCCGGCCGTGATGCAGGCCAAGCTGCTGCAGGTGCTGCAGGAACGATGCTTCGAGCGCGTGGGCGACAGCAAACCCATCGAGGCCAACTTCCGCTTGCTGGCGGCCACCAACCGCGATCCGGAAGCGAGCATCCGGGAGGGCCGACTGCGCAAGGATCTCTACTACCGCCTCAATCTGATCCACATCCATCTGCCGCCGCTGCGCCAGCGCCAGGGTGACGTTCCCCTGCTGATTGAACACATCACCCGGCGCGAGGCGGCCCAGATCAACCGACCGGCCCCCCATTACACGGCGCGCGCCATCGACCTGCTCAGCGCCTATCACTGGCCCGGCAATATTCGAGAACTGAAAAATCTCTTGAAACGGATGATCATTCTGAAGCCAGGCAAGACCATCGATCTCCAGGACGTGGAGAAGATGATCGACAGCGCCGGAGTGCAATCATCCGGCGTTTCCGGCGACATCCCGACACTGGCGGCATCCGAACGCCAGACCATCGAACGGGCCCTGGTGGCCAGCAAGGGCGTGATCGGGGGGGCGCAGGGCGCCGCCCGTCTGCTGGGGGTGCCGCGCTCCACTTTGAATTACCGCATGAAGAAATATGGCATTCGACCGAGCAAGACGGTGGTGCTGGCGCCTTAGGCCGTTGCGGTCGCGCCATTCAGGGATGCGTCCGCCGCAACCCCGCCCCCCGCGCGCCCGTGGACGGCGGGCCGAGTCCCAACAGGGGTCCGCCAGCTTGGGCGGGACTACTTCGCAGCGGCCGCAACGGACGCCGGTATGACCTGGGAGATGTTGTTGGCCGAGATGATCTCACGCAGCTTTTGGGGGGGCTCGCGGTCGGTGACCAGGCAGGCAATCTCACTGAGGCGCCCCACCTGGGCGATGGCGCTCTTGCCGAACTTGGTGCCATCGGTCACCAGAATCACTTCGCGGGCGTTGCCCATCATGCGGTTCATCAGCATCGCCTCTTCGTAGTCGTAGTCGAGCAGCAGCCCCTCTTCCGAAATGGCGCCGATGCCCATGAGGAGATATTCGGCCTGGAAATTGGAGACAAACTCGATGGCCGCCTGCCCCACCAGGCCGCCGTTGTGGTGGCGCACCCGTCCGCAGGGCATGAGGAGCTCGATCTCCCGGTTGCTGTAGAGATGCATGGCGGCGTGGATGTTGTTGGTGATGACGCAGAGATTGGAGAGCCGCGAGAGCTCCTGGGCCACGATCTCCATGGTCGATCCGCCCGAGATGAAGAGCGAGGAGCTGGGTCGGATCAAGGCGGCAACCGCTTCGGCCAGGCGGCGCTTTTCGTCCAGCATGGAGATGCGGCGCACATCGTAGCTAAGGTTGACCAGACTTGACACCGAACCGGCGCCCCCGTGATGGCGGGTCACCAGGTTGTTCTTGCTCAGCGCCAGGATATCGCGCCGGATGGTCTGGGTGGAGACCTGGTATTTTTCGGCGAGGAACTCGATGCTGGCGTAGCCGCGTTGGTTGACCAGCTTGGCGATCCCCTCGCGCCGGTCGGCCACCTTGGTGTTGGCGTCGGTCTTCATACGCTTCTGTCCGCTGGTGTCTCGGAAAGCACTTCCAATCGTCCGTCGGCGCAGGTCGCCGCAGCGCCGTGTACCTCCCACTGACAGCCGGGGGTGAGGTCGAGCAGGGCCTTGCCCGCTTGCACGGTCAAATTGAGATCCGGCTCGTGGATCAGGGCCGCTGCCGAGGGCAGACCATAGACGCGTACTCGTTGAATGCGGTTGTTCGCATTGAGCTCGCCCGTATGCTGAACGGCCGGCCCCTCGGCCAGGACGGCACCTTCGCGGACGAAGAGGGGCAGGCGGTCCAGCGGCACCTGCAGATCCATCACCCGGTTGCCTTCCACCCGTTCGCCGGACCAGTAATCGTACCAGCCCCCTTCGGGCAGATACAGGCTGACCCAACCGCCCGCTTGGAGCACCGGCGCCACCAGGAGATGGTCGCCCAGCATGTACTGAAGCTCGAAGCCCCACGCGCGCCGGTCGTCGGGAAAGACCAACGGCATGCCGCGCATGACGGGCATCCCGCTGACGGCCGCCTCCCTGACCTGGCGCTGCAGGTAGGGCAGCAGGCGATAGCGCAGCGCCAGCCACTCCTTGGTGATGGCTTCGGCCTCCTCCCCGAAATACCAGGGTTCCCGCGGGCCGATGCCGTGAAAGCGGCAGAAGGGCCCCAGTACGCCCGCCTGCACCCAGCGCACATAAAGTTCGGCGTCGGGCGGGCCGCCGTAGAAGCCGCCGATGTCGTGGGAATAAAATGGTGCGCCGCAGAAACCCCAGCTCAAGCCCCCCAGAATCGATCCGGCCAGACCGTTCCAGGAGGCCTGGGGATCGCCGCCCCACTGCATGGGGGCCCGCTGGGAGCCGGCCCAGCCGCTACGCGACCAGACCAGCCCCTGGCCGTAATGGTCTTCGGAGGCCTGATAGCAGAGCAGGTTATAAATCAGGGGCCAGGCGTTGTGGAAGCGGATCCCGTTGTCGCCATTGGCGGCGTAGGCGTCTTCAGGCATCTGCTCGCCAAAGTCGACCTTGAAGACGTCGACCCCCATCTCGTGCAACCGGCGGTGCTGGTCATACCACCACTGCGCCGCCTCTGGCACCGTGAAATCGAAGAGACCCGACGGGGGCAACGGGGTGAGCACCTTGCCGAAGGGGGAGAGGTCGAATTCGTAGCGATACGTACTACCCGTATGGTCCTTGAGAAACCATCCCTTGGCGTCCATCTCCTTGAATTTGGGGTGGGCCGTGGAACAGATGGGGTACTCCCAGACACAGAGCTTGTAGTTCAGCTCGCGCATGATGGCGATGAACTTCTCCGGCTCCGGATAGCGACTGGCGTCCCACTCGAAGTAAAAGCGGGTCTGGGTGTCCAGCCAGGCCCGTCCGTCCAGGGTGTAGACGTCGCAGGGGATCTCGCGCTCGCGAATGGTGCGGGCGATCTCCTCGGCCTCATCGAAGGTCTTGTAGTAGGCCCGCGATATCCAATTGCCCAGACTCCAGAGGGGCACCTCGGGGGATCGGCCGGTGATGTCGGTGTAGCGGCGGATAATGTCGGCCGGCGTCTTTCCCGCGATGAAGAAGAGATCGAGCACCGCGTCCTCCACCAGCGCGGCGTAACTCCAGTTGGACCATGGCGGATAGCCCGCACCGTGGGTGACGCGGGCGGTGGTGTGGATGAAGATCCCGTAGCCGGCGGCGCCCCCCGCATCCTGAGTGCCGCAAGGGGACCAGCAGAAAGGGGCGTTCTTGTAGCACACTTCAGCGTTGGCCCCCAAGGCGTCTTCGGCCCAGTTGACCAGCCGCTGACCGCGCTTGTCGAGACTGCCGTACTTCTCGCCGAAACCGTAAATGGGCGCCCCGGGCTGAAGGGCCACGGAGAAAAACCAGCCCGCGTCGGTACGGGCGAAGGGCGGGATACGAAAGCGCCGCACGAAGTGGCCGTCGGGCGATGGCTGAACCACGGTGCGACCCGCGTGGGTGAAGGTGACGCTGAGGGCCTCGCCCGGATCCTCGCCTGCGGGTCGGCCCGGATCGAGACGCAGCTCACCGGCTCCGCAGCGGACGATGTGAACGCCCGCTTCGCAGGCGTAGGAGACCGGTTTGGCGGCGGGCTGACCCACAATGATGGGGTAGACGTTCACCTCGGCATCGCCCAGCTTCAGGCGGACGATATCTTCGTCCCAGAAGTGCACCTCGAGGGGGCCGGCAGCGGTCGTGAACCGCACCCGGTCCGCTTCGGTGGAAAGAAATTCGAGGCCCATGAGGGCGGTAAGTTTTTGAGGGTCCATGACGTGCGACGGCTCCTGTCGGGCTAGGTGTCCGCGATGGTGAAGGTGTAGGTCGTCTCGTGGTGGTAGGGCTCCCCGGGGCGCACCACCATGGAGGGGAAATGGGGGTGATTGACCGCATTGGGGAAGGCCTGGGTCTCGAGGCAAAGGCCAGCCCAGGCCGGGTAGCGGTGCCCCCCTTTGCCCACCTGCGCCTGATCGAAGATCTTGTGTCCGTTGTAGAACTGCACGCCCGGCGCCGTGGTGGCCATGGTCATCACGCGTCCCGAAGCGGGATCGGTCAGTTGGGCGCAAGGCGTGAGCCGCTCCTCGGCGGAGCGCAAGACGAAGTTGATGTCGAATACCCCGCCGGTCTTCTCCATGGCCTCGCCCAGGCGGGTCGGCGCACGGAAATCGTAGGGCGTTCCCGCCACGCGCATCACCTCACCGGTGGGGATCAGGCTGGCGTCGGTGGGCGTCACCATGTCGGCCGCGATGCTCAAGGTCTGGCTGCGGATGTCCCCCCGGTCGTGACCCGCCAGGTTGAAGTAACTGTGCTGGACGATGTTGACAATGGTGGCGGCGTCCGCGGCGGCGCTCACCTCGAAGGTGAGCATGTTCTCGGCGTTCAACGCGTAGCGGATGGTGGTGTCCAGGTTACCGGGGTAGCCCTCCTCACCATCGGGACTGCGGCGCTGGAGCTGCACCACATCGGTGTCCCCCGCGGTATAGGCCTCGCTTTGCCAGACATATTTGTCGAAGCCGCGAAAGCCGCCGTGGAGATGATTGTTGGCAGGGGCGTTGACCCCCAGCTGGTAGGTCTGTCCATCGATACGGAAGCGCCCGGCGGGGATGCGGTTTGCCACGCGTCCGGCCACGGCGCCGAAGAAGGGGTGCCCTCGGAGGTAGCCGTATAGCGTATCGAAGCCCAGGACCACATCGGCGGGCGCTTCACGGCCGGGCACCTCAAGGGTTTGGATAATGGCCCCGTAGTCGAGGATGCCGACCGTGACACCGCCTTTGCTGGTGAGGCCGTAGCGGGTGACTGGCTCGTTCCAGAATTGTCCGAAGGGGCGTTTCTCAATCGTCATTTTGGCGGTATCCCTCCCCTGGCGCAGGGGGCTCGCCTGGATGGTGCGCTCCCCTGCACCGTCTCGCGGACCGGTGGCCGGTGCGGTCGGCCGCTGCTCCGGCATGCGGCGCCACCGCTGTCGGCGGGCGGCCAGCGCGGGCCGCCCGCCGGGGAGCGGGCAGAAGATCGCTTCAGCGCGACCGTGTCGAGGCCTCCACCAGGCTGAGGCTCAGCTACGCTGAGGCCTCGGCGCAACTGCGGGCGACGACCAGTTGACTACATATTGGTCTTCAACTGCGCGGCCAGCTTGGCCTCTGCCGCCTGGATGGCGGCCTCATACTTTTTGAGCAGATCGGCGCCCTCGGCCCCATATTTGTCGGTATACCACTTCTTCAAGGGAGAGGCGGCCTTGCGGAAGGCGTCTTTTTCCGCAGCGGTGGGCACGTAGATCTTCCCGCCCGCCTTCTTGAAGGCCTCGTAGGCTTCGATGGCGCGGCGCTTGGGGAAGGCGAAACAGATCTGGCCCAGGTGACGGAAGCCGTCGTTGACCACGCGTTTTTGGGCATCGTCAAGCGCCTGGTAAGCGTCCTCGTTCATGATCCACAGACTGGTCATGTAGGCATGCCCGTCCAGGGTGAGGTATTTGATGTGCTCATGAAACTTCATGCCGACGATGTCGGTGATGCCGTTTTTGGAGCCATCGATGACGCCGGTGGCCAGGGAGGTGTACACCTCGGGCCAGGCCACGGGCGTGGCCGAGGCGCCCATATTGGCCACCAGGGTCTGCTGGAGCGGCGAGTTGATGGTGCGGATCCGCAACCCCTTCATATCGGCCGGGGATTTAATGGGACGTTTGGTGTTGGCGATGTTGCGCCAGCCGCCGGTGTTGGTCATGGTCATGACGCGCGGCCCCCCCTTCTTCAGGACGTGCTGCCGCAGATCGTTGAGGAAGGGTCCGGTGAGAACCTCCTCGGCCACGGCGTCGTTGTCCATCATGTAGGGCAGGTCCATCACCTGCAGCTCCGGGAAGGCCACCGAGATGCCGCCAATGGTCATCTGATGGATCTGGATGATGTTGCCCTGGGTGGCCTCGTAGCACTCGCCGGCGTTGCCGCAAAGCTGGGCGCCGGGAAAGATCTCCACCGAGATGGTGCCGTTGGAGTGTGCCTCGACGTAATCTTTGAAGGTCAACGCGCCATCATAGTCTTCGTCGTTGGTGTTGGACAGGTGCACGATACGCAGGGTATGATCTGCGGCGAAGGCCGTCGCACCGAAGGCGGCAGCACCAAAGACGAGCAAGCAGCTAGCAACTACAGCGATCAATCGTTTCATTTTAATCTCCTCCACTCCTAGTTAGATTGGTCCGTTAGCCGCTGGAGATGCGCTATCTCCAGCCTCCCACACGATTGAAACAAGATTCACTTCTCCACACCCGCACCCCGGATGGCGTCAACCGCCGCCGGTTCCCAGGATCCAGCTGGCTGCAGCGGGGACGTCCAGATAGCCCAGCCAGTTGGGGATGGCCAGGGTCAGGATGGGGATATAAGAGATCAGAAAGATCACCAGGATCTCCACGGCGAGAAAGGGCACCATCTCCAGGGCGATCTTCTCCAGGGACTCGCGACTGAGACCGGCGGCCACGAAGAGCACTAGCCCCATGGGCGGAGTGGCCAGGCCGACGGTGACGTTGACGCACATGCAGACCGCAAAATGCAGCGGGTGAATGCCCACGCTCACCATGGCGGGACCCAGAATGGGCCCGAGAATCAGGATGGCCGGGCCGGCGTCCAGAAACATCCCCACGATGAACAGCAGAATGTTGACCATGAAGAAAACGGCGTAGGGGTTCTCACTGACCGAGAGCACCAAGCGGGCCATCTTCTCCGGTGTGTGATAAAAGCTGACGATGGACGCAAAACTCACCGCCGCGGCCACCAGCATGAGGATAACGCCAGAGGAGACGGCGGCCGATGTGAATACCCGGGGAATGTCGCTGAACTTCATCTGCCGGGTCGCCAGCGCCACGATGAGGGCGTAGCCGGCACCGACGGCGGCCGCCTCGGTGGGCGTGAACACCCCAGCCAGGATGCCGCCCAACATGATCACCGGGGTCATCAAGGGGATGGCCCCGTCCCAGAGGGCCTTGAGGCGTTCACGCCAGGGCATGGGCTCGTTGGCCACTGGAAAATTGCGCGCTTTGGCGAGGTAGGCGGTGAGCAGCATGAGCCCGAGACCGATGCTGAGGCCGGGCACCAGACCGGCAGCGAAGAGCCCGGCCACGGAGACGTTCATGACGAAGGCGTAGAGAATCATCAGCCCGGAAGGCGGGATGATGGGGCCAATCACGCTGCTGGCCGCTGTCACGGCGGCGGCGAAACGGCGAGTATAGCCATTCTTCTCCATGGCGGGGATCAGCATGGCGCCGAGGGCGGAGGTGTCGGCTACGGCCGACCCGGAGAGACCGGCGAAGAGAATCGAAGAAGATATGTTGACCTGGGCCAGCCCCCCACGGCGATGACCGAGAAAGGCCTGGGCCAGCTTGACGAGGTTTTTGGTGATACCGCCCTGGTTCATAATCTCGCCCGCCACGATGAAAAAGGGCAAGGCCAGCAAGGGCGGGCTGTACATGCCGTTGAAAAGGCGGGTGTAGAGGAGCTTGAGAAACATCATCTTGCCGTCGATGACAAAGGCCAGCCCGGGACCGAAGAGCAGGGCGAACACCACGGCCATGCCACCGAACATCATCGTCAGGAAGATCAGAAAGTACATCATGGCTGCCCACCTCCTTCGACGGCCGGTTCCGGGGCCGCCTCGGTGGGCGTCGCCAAGTCTTCTCGATCGCGTGCTGTCGCCGGGTTGAAAATCCCCATGGCGTCGATCACGAGGCCTTCGATCACGGCCAAGGTGAGCAGCACCCAGGCGGGCGGCATCACGATGTAAACCCAGGCCTTACTCACCTCCAGGGCCGGCAGCTCCAGACGGTGGCCGCCCCTGTACATCTGCCAAGCCTGATGCAGGCAGACCAGGGCGATGAGCATCACGATCAGGTGAAGAAGGCAGCGGATGATATACTCCACCCGGTTGCGCTTCAGCATGTTGCGGAAGAGCATCATGCTGATGTTGAGGCCTTTGCGATACGCAACGGGCAGAATGAGAAAGGAGATCCAGACCATCATCCACAATGAGGCTTCCTCCGTCCAGGAGAGGGCGTTGTTGAGCACATAGCGGTAGAAGACCTGGACGATGTTGAGCGTGGTGATGGCGAAAAGCATGACCCAGGCGAAATTGACCGCCAGCTTCTCTACCCCGTCATTGATTTTGGCCAGCAGATCGAGGATCCGATTCAGTGCCGTCATTGCCCCCCCTCAGCGTGCGTGTGTGGTTGGGTGTAAATGCCGTCAGCGCTCAGGCAGTTAATTCCACGGTATCGATCTCCAGCAACTCGGCCAAGCGGCGCAGGGCCGGGCGGTGTTCGCCATAGACGATGGCGGTGTGATGCTCCAGACCGGCCGCCATCAGGTTGTCCAGCACCGTGTCCACATGGCTGTCCAGCCGGGCGACGCCGGCCGTGCCGGAAAAGGCCAGGGGCGCCCGTTGCATCTCGCCGCCCCCCAGCACCAGCCGGGAGCGCCCCTGTCCCTTGCTGAAGCGCGCCAGGGTGATGCGACCGGGCTTCAGGGGGAATTCATTGAGCAGGGGCAGTTTGCGATTGGAGTGAATGGTGGCGCGGACCTCCGCCGCCGGATCGGCCATTTGCACCGGTGCCTGGCCGCAGTGCCAGAAGACGCAGGTGTCGCTCTCGCGGTCCAGGTCCACCAGGTCGGTGTTGAACGCCGGCGCGCCGGCGAGGCGCTGCAGAATGAGGGCCGTCAAGACCCCGTGCACGTCGGCCTCACAGCCGCCGGGCAGATAGTGCTCATTGAGCAGTGCCACCGCGCCGCAGGCCGCCGCGCCATAGTGGGTGAAGAACTCCGGCCAGCAACGGACGGCCAGCCCCGCATAACCGCGGTCGGTGATGAGGCACCGCATCGCCTCGTACGCTTTGAGGGTCTTTAGGGTGGCGGCCCGGTCCATCTCGGCCAGGTTCACCATCACCTGCTGGCGCTCCCGATAATGGGGCTCGGCCACCGCTTCGTCGAGCGCCTTGACCCCGTCAAGAAACGCGATCAGATCGTGAACCTCCACCTGGACGCCAAAGCGCTCGGTCAGTTCGTCCTGGGTGTACCGGCAGGCGTCAAACCCGTCGGGGTGCTGGCCAATCACCCCGATGCGGACCCCGTTCAGGCTGGTTTTTACGGCCGCCGCCCGGGCGAGTCCCTCGATGCGGCGCAGCGCCTCCGCGTCGTCCGACGGACCGTGAACGTAGTCAAATTTCAGCGACAACCGGGACAGGGCGTGGGCCGCCAAGTTGATGCCGCAGAAGGAGTTGAGGCGCAGGCGACCGCCGCTGCGGGGTTCTGGGAAGGACCACAAGAGGAGGGGCGCGGATACCTCCCTGGCGATCTCGCATGTCATGGTGGCGTCGGTGAAGGTCACCTGGAGCTGGACCACCAGGTCCAGGGGCTGGGCCTTCAGATGGCCCAGCGCGGCGTTCGCCTGATCGGCGTCGAAGAGAATCCGCCGCTCTCCCACCACCTCCGCATCGAGCGCGTCGATGGCGCGCCAGGCCTTTTCAAGAACCGTCTCAGCAAATGCCACATCGAAGGTGTCGCGGCCGACGGCGAGAACACCAATACGGGGTCTGATGGCTTCCATCCGTGCAGGCTCCTGATCTGGTCGCCGCTGGGGGGGGCTCCCGCTGGATCGCCCACCCCGGGCGGATAGAGTTGGGTTTATAGCGTGGGGATGCTTCAATAAATGACAGAACCGCCCGCATGTGTCAATAAATTTCCATTTTATGTTGCATTTTTTTAATCGTATCCTTTATGATGATGAACGCCGTCCGCCAACCGACGATCCATACCCTTGCGCCGGCCCCGCATCCCTGTCCCGGCCGACGGGCCCGGCAGCCACCCTTCACCCAAAAGGAGATGGCATGAATCCCTGTAATCTGACCCAGCTCGGCGTCACCCGCGAGTCACCGTGGGCCGTCGGCCACTTTAACATCCACAATTTGGAATACGTCCGGGCCGTGGTCCGCGCAGCCGCGGCCGAGCGGTCACCCGCCATCCTGGCCGTCGGAATGCTGTCCATCAAGTACATGGGGCTGGCCCCCTTGATTCAGGCCTGCCAGACCATCAGCCGGGAGACGGAAGTTCCCGTGGCCGTCCACCTGGACCATGCACGGGAGCTTGGCGTGGTGCGGGAAGCGCTGGACCTGGGGATCAATTCGGTTATGTTCGACGGCTCGGCGCTGAGCTATGCTGAAAATGTTGAAAAAACGACAGAAGTGGTCAAAATGGCCCACGATCTCGGGGCCACCGCCGAAGGAGAGGTGGGCATCGTACCGCACGGGGCGGCCCAGGTCAGCGCGGAGGACATGACCGACCCGGCCCGGGCGGTGGAATTCGCCGAGCGCACCGGGGTGGATTTTCTGGCCGTCTCCCTGGGCAGCGTCCACGGCATGAAGCGCGCCGGGACCTCTCTCAATCAAGCGCTGCTGCAAGAGCTTCACCAGCAAGTCCCGGTGCCCCTGGTTCTCCATGGCGCTTCGGGGGTGATCGACAGCCAGATTCAGGCGGCCGTGGCCAACGGCATCCGCAAGATCAACGTCAACACCGGCCTGAAGGTGGTCCTCAAACGCCACCTCACCGCCCATCTGGCGAGCCGTCCGGAGAGCGATCTGCTGGACGATTTCGAAGGGGGAATGGCGGCGGTAGCCCAATCCGTGGCGCAGCGCATGCGGCTGTTCGGCAGCAGCGGCAAGGCGTAATTCAGTGGGTCGGTATACCGGCTAGGCGCTACCCCAGTAGGGCAGCACCGGCTCACCGGCCCGCCGCGCTCAGGTGTCGGTTCACCGCCGACCGGTTCGGCACCCCCGCACTGCCGCCGAAGCTCTGGCACTTGAGGGCCGCTGTCGCGGCTGCGAAGCGCATGGCGTCGGCCATTTCCATCTGTTCGACCATGGCCACAGCAAAGGCGCCGTGAAACACATCTCCGGCCCCGCAGGTATCCACCGCGGCGATCTGGACGGCGGGACAATGCCGCAGTTGGCCGTCTGACAGCCAGTAGGTGCCCCTTTCGCCGGCCGTGACGGCGGCGAAGCGTGTGCCCTGGCGGGTCACCCGCCGCAAGCCCTTCTCCAGATCCCGCACCCCGCTGACCTGTGCCAACCCCCGTTCGCTGTAGACCGCATAGGTGGCCAGTTGCACCAGGTCACCGGTGTCGACGGGCGCGATGTCGGCATCGATAAGGCTGGGCACCCCGTGCCGACGGGCCAGTTGCAGTGCGGCGGCGGCACCTTCGGGCCAGCGCACGTCGGTGAGCACAAAATCGGCCTCGGCAATGACGGCCGCCGGCAGCCAGGCGGGATCGGGATCGAGTTGAGCGCTGGAATAATTGACAATCTGGCGTTCGCCGGCCGGATCCACCATCACCGCCGAGACTTGCGAGGTTTGGCCGGGGATCAATCGCACGCCGGCGGCATCCACGCCCCGCACAGTCAGGTGGCGAAGGATGTCGCGGCCGACGGCGTCGTCGCCGAGGCGACCGAAAAAACGGGCCTCGTGTCCCAGGGCGGCCACCGCCAGGCTGGCCACCGCCGCAGGGCCGCCGGCGGCGGCGGCGAAGTTTTGAGCGAAATACTTGCCGCCCCCTTTGGGCAGCTCCGCCACCTGAAACAGATAGTCAAGACACGCCAACCCGACGCAGACAATTTTGGCCATTTCGCTCCGTTTCCCTCTCTTTTCGCACCCATTGGCAGTCGCAGTTCGGTTCGCCAACCGCCGATGGAGATGTTGTCCATTCCATCCAAGCTTCATTTTGTCAATTTTTAACAATAAAATTTTCACTTAGCAACAAAATGATGGGCACCGCGTCGCCCATCTGTCACCTTTCGCGCCGATACGGGCATGGGTCCGCACTGGTGTTGAGGCTGTTGCCATGGGCGGCCACACCCACCGCCACCGCTCGCAACACCATACCGAGAAACCATCCGGCATGGCCTTTGGCTAAGGTCGCGGACGCTTTTTCCCACTGCCAACTTGCGAAAAACGGCATCAGGCTGTTACCTTTTGGCATGTGGGCCGTTATACACATGGCACCTTGCCGAGAGAGACCGCACTCCGCCTGACGATCACCGCGGCGATTGCGGCTCCCCGATTCGAAGGGGAACGGCAAGCAGATCCGACCGCGTCTGACTGTACGGATGGTGAAGGGGATCGCATCGCATGACCCTGAAGAGGAAGATCCTGGCGCTGTTGTGTGTGGCGGTGGCCATTTTCATCGCGGTGGAGCATCTCATCCAGCGTGCCTACATCACCCCAACCTTCATAGCGCTGGAGCGGGAGGAAGCCCGGCGCAGCAACCAGCGCTGCGTGGACGCCATCCGCCGGGAGGTCCACCACCTCGATCGTTTCACCGACGATTGGGCCGCCTGGGACGATACTTACCGCTTCGTCACCGATGGCAACCCTGCCTACGTCACCTCCAACTTGGGTCGCCAGACCTTTGTCGACAACCGGCTGCACCTGATCTTTATCTGCGACGCCGGCGGGCGGGTTGTCTGGGGAGAGGCCCGCGATCCGATCACCTTCACGCTCCTGCACCTGGCCCAGTTCCCGGCCCAGGCCCTCCCCTCCACCCACGCCCTGCTGCAGCATGGCCATGCCAACAGCGCCATCTCCGGGATTTTCCCCACCAGCCGCGGTCCGGCCATGATCGCTTCCCGGCCCATCATCAGCAGCGACCGTCGTCTGCCCCCGCGCGGTACACTGATCATGGGCAGATTTTTCGAGGCAGGCCTCATTGAAATCCTCGTCGGTCAGACCCATATCGACTTTCAGGTATGGCCCGTGGCCGGCACGGCACTGCCAGCGACGGCGCAAGCGGCGCTGACCCGAATCGATCCGCAGTATCCGATCTGCTTCGACGAGACGGCGGCGGCCCTGCACACCTACTCGGTCATTGACGATATCGGCGGTGCGGCGACGCTGTTGCTGCGGAGCGAAACCGCCAGGGAGATCAGCGCACGGGGAGAGGCCGCGGTGCAGTTCGCGCTGGTGTCCAACCTGGCGGCCGGCCTCCTGGTGCTGGCGGTGCTGTGGCTGCTGCTGAACCGCAGTGTCATCGAGCCGTTGAGCGCGCTCACCCGCCAGGTCATGGCGGTGCGCGACTTTGACGATGTCTCCAAGGGCTTCGTGCTGAAGCGCCGCGATGAGATCGGCTGGCTGTCGCGCCAATTCGACCGCATGGTGAAGCAGCTCGACGCCATCCAGCAGAACCTCAAGCATCGCATTGCGGACCGCACGGCCGATCTGACGGTGGCCAACCAACGCCTTGAAGCGGAAGTTGCCGAACGCATCGCAGCCGAAAAGGCCCTTCAGCAATCTTCCGACGATCTGGAACGGCAGGTTTGCGAGCGCACAGCGGCGCTGCTCGAGATCAATCGCCGCCTGATCCTCGAAGTAGAAGAGCGGAAGCGGTCCGAAGCGGCGCTGCAGCGCACCCACGCCAAGCTGCGCTCCCTCTCCGCCGAATTGCTGCTCACCGAAGAGCGGGAGCGTCATCGCATCGCCACCGAACTGCACGACCGCATCGGTCAGGCCCTGACCCTCGCCCGGCTCCAGGTGGACGCCCTGTCGGCGGCGGCAGCCGAGGGGTCGGGCGGTGAAGACCTGGATCGCGTCGGCGACCTGCTCGACCAAACCCTGCAGGACACCCGTCAGCTGACCTTCGAGCTCAGCCCCCCGGTCCTCTACGAGCTGGGCCTGGAGGCCGCATTGGAGTGGTTGAGCGAGCAGTTTGCCCAGCAGCATGATCTGTCCATCCGCTTCGAGGACGATGGCCAACCAAAGCCACTGGATGCCAGTGTGCGCGTCTTTCTCTTTCAGGCCACCCGCGAATTGCTCTTCAACGTGGTCAAACATGCCCAGGCCAGCCAGGTTCGGGTGGCCGTGCAGCGGGTCGACGGTGCCATCCGCATCGCCGTGGAGGACAACGGGTTGGGGTTCGATGCGGGCCGGCCGGCGTCCAGCGCCGATACCAAAGGCGGGTTTGGGCTCTTCAGTATCCGGGAACGATTTCACCACCTCGGCGGCCGCCTGGTGATCCGGTCCGAACCGGGCAAGGGATCCCGCCTTGTCCTGACCGCGCCGCTGGCGCGTTTATCGCAGAGGGAGGCCGTATGAAGCGCCGCATCTTGATCGCCGACGATCACGAGATTGTCAGGGAGGGCCTGCGGGGCCTCATCGAGAATGAGCCGGATATGGAGGTCGTGGCCGAGGCGGCCGACGGCCAATCGGCGGTGAAGCTGGCCCAGGAGTGCACGCCCGATCTGATCATCATGGATATCAGCATGCCCGACATGAACGGGATCGACGCCACCCATCAGCTCCTGGCCGAACTGGCGGGCGTCAAGGTGATCGCCCTGTCCATGCATTCGGACAAGCGCTTTGTCATCGGCATGCTGCGGGCAGGGGCGTCCGGCTATCTGCTCAAGGAGTGCGCCTTCCGCGAGATGCGCACGGCCATGGGGGCCGTCTTCGCCGGTCAGACCTACCTCAGCCCCAAGATCGCCGCCGTCGTGGTCAAGGCCTTCCTCCACCAGGACACCGACGGCGGGTCGTATGTCGGCAGCGAGCTGACCCTCAAGGAGCGCCAGGTGCTGCAGCTCATCGCCGAAGGCCACACCACCCGCCACATCTCCGCCACATTGCACATCAGTGTCAAGACGGTGGAGGCCCGCCGCAAGAAGATCATGCGGAAATTGAAGCTGGACAGTATCGCCGCCCTGACCAAGTACGCCCTCAAGGAGGGCCTGACGGCCATGGACCTCTGAGCTGCGCGCTGCGCCCCGCTGGAGAAACCCTATCCAATTCCTAATCCCAATGTAGCCATCCCCGCCGCCGGAAATAGGCGGTGCCCAATATCCCCCTCCATCCGCCCATGGTAGCATTGGGTATCCATCCGCAGACGCCTTCGTCGTAGAGGACCTCGTCGCAGACGCGTTCACCGCGGCAGCCGGGCATCTCGTTTTTTTGCCACCACCCACAGTTCGAGACATGAAAGGAGGTCCCCCAAGAATAGCTGAGCGAAGCGTTCTGGTCTCGCGCCGAAGGAATGCGCCCATGGATCACGCCTTGGGCGACCTCGCCAGGCGGGAGTTCCAAGCCGCGGGCACCCTAAAATAAGGAGAGAAACGATGGTGCGAAAGGCCATCGTCGGGACCCCGATACGCCTGTTGACCGTTTGCGGCGCCGCCGCCTGGGCGGGAATAAAACGGGGGTATTGAGGCTAACCGTGGTTCTAACTTGGTTACAAGGTTAAATTGAGGAGAGGGATTGTGAAGAAAAAAAATCTGATATTGCTATTCGTTGCTGTATTCTTTCTCACCGCTGGGCCAGCTTTGGCGAAAGGCCAATTTTTGGTTAAAAAACAAAAAAAACAATTAGTGAATCTTGGGAAGGCGATCTTCAATGATGTGAATTTGTCGTTCAATCAAAATCAGTCCTGTAAAACCTGCCACCATCCATCGGCTGGTTTTGCAGATCCTGAAAATCGCGTTGCACCTACGGTCCTTCCGGTTTCCGACGGCTCCATTCCAGAATTGTTTGGAGGACGCAACGCCCCGACAGCCGCATATGCCGGCTTCAGCCCCATTTTCCACTACGATGCCGGTGAAGGATTATTTGTAGGCGGCCTTTTCTGGGACGGCAGGGCGACCGGACGTATGGATGTCACGGCCACTGGAGATTTGGGCGCGGGTCCCACCGGCGACCCACTCGCCGATCAGGCCAAGGGGCCTTTCGGGAACCCGGTCGAAATGGCGCTGACGTTTGAAAACACAGGCTTTACGACTGAAGAAGAGGTGGTTGCCATCATCCAGGCCTCGAATTACGCGCGTAAGTTTGAGAAAGTCTTTGGGCCAGGCGCCTTTGACGACATCGCCGTGGCATACAACAACGCAAGTATCGCGATTGCGGCCTTTGAAAGGTCCAAAAGAGTAAACCGATTCAAATCCAAATTCGATAAGTTTATAAGAGAGCAAGGCGGGGATGTCAGCGACTTTGGTGTTGAGGTGCAACCCGATGGGTTCCGTAAATATGTGGGGCCCCCCGCCAGATTCAAGTCCAAGGCGTTTTCCTACGACGAAGCCGATGGGTTGGCCATCTTCAATTCGGATTCCTATACGCAAATGGGCATGACCCCAGATGGTCAAAACGGTGGCATGTGCTACCTTTGCCACCTGACGACAAACCATGAGGTAGTGGATGATGATAACCGTCCAATTAACGGACCTGCGCCGGGAATTTACCATCCGATTCTGACCGATTTTACCTACGACAACCTGGGAATTCCGGTGAATCCCCGCATTGCTGTTCTGGCTGGCCCACAAGATACTGATTTGGGACTTGGTGGACAGCCTACACAGTTAGATGCCGCTTATGGAGAAGCATACCCATTTGTCGCTGATGAGGAAGGAAAATTTAAGGTATCCTCCTTACGGAATCTGTCCCGTACGGCGCCCTATGGGCACAACGGATTCTTCGCCACTATTTACGATATCGTCCACTTCTACAATACCAGGGATGTGGATCCAACATGGCCTGGGCCTGAAGTACCCGCTACTGTGAATGGCGATGAACTTGGCAATTTGGGCCTGACCCTGGCCCAAGAGCAAAAGCTGGTTCTTTTCCTGGAAACCTTGACCGATTGACGTGTAATAGTGGTCTAAGTCGGTTCTATTCTATGCGCGTTGGAAAGATAGGTGGAGGAGATCCTAGTTTCCTTCACCTATTTTTTTGATCGCACAACTAAACAGAAAGAAAGACTCCAAAAATAGATTACCGGGAAAATCCGATTGAGGTACTGCGCCCATATGTTCAACTGAAGGATCTCTATGGGTTTATCGGCAATATACACACAGGGGCCTGACTGGGACAGGGCATTCAGCCTACGATAGGTCCCCCCGGAGGGGACCTCATCGACGGCCATTCGCAGGCGACGGCGGCCCCTCAGGCGTTGAGCTTCTTTTTGTAGGAGCGCAGCAGCTTCCACTGGCAGTGGTGGGTGGGGTTGGCCCGCGAGTGCTTGAGGGCCTTGGCGGCCGCCTTCATGTCGAGCCCCTTTTTCATCAGATACCCGGTGACGAAGGTACCCGTGCGACCGACGCCGAAGCGGCAGTGCACCAGCACCTTGCGCCCCTGGGCGATGACGGCATCGATCCAGTCGAAGGCGGCCTCCATGGCAGCCATGTCCGGTGCGCACTCATCGGGAATGGGAACGTAGTGGACTTCGAAACCAGCCTCCATCTGCAGTTCGTGCAGGTCGCAGAACTCGCCGCACAGATTGACGATGCAATCGATGTCGTTCTGCCGGAGGACATCGAGATCCACGTCGAACATGGGCGCGTGGCCCACGGCCAGGTCGTCGGTGATCCAGGTCAGGGGATACTGCATGCCGATGACACCTCCTCTTTGAAGTTGGTCGCAGCGTTCAGGTCAACGGGACGGTGGCGAAGTGATAGCGCCCCGCCATGAAATCGGTCACGAACCCGTCGATCTGGTCCGCGTCCTTGAGGTACATGTCCATCAGCCGGGTGGCCCCCAGCAGGCGCCCGAGCATCTCCAGGCGCCGCAGACCTCCCGCATCGTTGGGGCCCTTGAACTCGCCGTCGATGAGATCGCTCTTGATCTGCACGTCGAAGCCGAGGCGGCGCAGGACCTGGCGCAGGAAGCGGGCCCGCAGCAGGCGCTGGTCCAGATCGGCCCCTCCCCCGGAGAAGCGAAACAGGATGGTCTGCTCATCGGCCGCGCACACCGCGTCGACGATGACGAAGTGATACCCGAAGCGCAGGTTGAGATTCATGTAGTCTTCGGAGATCACCGCGTGGCTGGCGAACATGGCCGACTCCGGGCTGGCGATGCCGCCGCTCATCACCATCCGGTCGTGGGCCTCCCAGTCGAAATGGCTGAAATCGCCCCACTCGATATCGGGATGGCTGAGTCCCTGCCACACGGCGCGCATGGCCGTGTTGCGCACCGCCTCGATGGGGACCTCCTTCTGGTCCGCGACGGTATCCGCCAGCCCGCCGCCCACATCGAGGATGTAGAACAACATGGGGATTCGGGAGCTCAGTTTCTTGGCCATTCCCAGTTTGCGCAGCCGATTGTCCGAAATATGGAACATCGCCGCCACTGCCTTCTCGTGGGCGAAGCGGATGATGTCGTGCAGGGAGCGACAATGCCGCGGCGTAAAGGTGTCGTTCTGGGGATCCACCAAATCGAGGGTGGCGACGAAGGAGAGAATATAGGCCAGTTTGCGCCGAAAAGGCGTGTCTATCTCGGTGTCGGCGTTCTCCCTGGCGCAGGGGCTGGCCAGCATCTCGGCGACCTGTCCATCGTAAACCGATGCATCATCGGCATGCACGGTAACCGTCCGGCCGTGGACGAGGCGTTCTCCCGCCCCGTCCACGTTGACCAGCATGGGGACGCCGAATTCGCGCGCCACCGTGGCCAGATGGCCGGCGGTGCTGCCCGCTGCGGTGACGATAGCGCCGAGGCGATCCATCACCTTGGCGTAGCGGGGCAACGCGCTGGCGGCCACCAGGACGCTGCCTCGGGGGATGCCGTGCAGCCTTTCCCCCACAGCGGTGTTGAAGATGGGGCCGGCGGCGATCCCCCCGGCGGCGCATTGCCCGGCATGGATCAACCGCCGGGCGGAGAGTGCTTCGAAGCTGCAGGTCGGGCGCTCGGCGAGGGCGGCCGCACCGTGAAACGGACGGGTTTGGAGAAGATAGAGGGCACCCGATGGATCGGCGGCCCACTCCACATCCTGGGGCTGCGCGAAGTGGGCTTCCAGCGCTGCCCCCCAATGGGCCAGTTGAGACACCTGCGCATCGGTGAGGCAAAGTACCCCCGCTTTGGCGCTGGCGAGCGGGCTGTCGACGGTACCGCCCGCGGACGTGCCCACCATCTGGTGGGATTGTATCGCCGGGCGTTGTTCCAAAACGGCATGGGGCGGCGCTTTGGCTACCTGAAATACATCGGCCGCCGTCCGCCCACTCACCAGGAGCTCCCCCAGGCCCCAGATGCCATGGACCACCATGCGGTCTGCCGCGGGCGCTTCCGGATCGGCGGTGTACAGGATGCCGCTGCTGGCGGCGGCCACCATCTCCACGACCAGCACCGCCATGGGGGTTTCCAGGTCGGTGAGGCCGTGATGGATGCGGTAGGCGATCGCTTGGGGAGCGTATTTACTGGCCAGAATCCGTTTGTAGGTGGAGATAAGGGCATCGTCAGCGACATTCAACACGCTGAGAAACTGGCCGGCGAAGGAGGTCTGCCCATCTTCGCCCACCGCGCTGCTGCGCAGGGCCACCAGGGGCGATCGACGGCCGTCGGTCGCCAACTTTCGACGGGCGTCCTCCAGGGGGGCGGCCAACTCCCCGGGCACTTCGGCCGCCAGAATGCGGGCCTGAATCTCCGCCGCGGCGGCCTCCAGGGAGGCCGTGTCCTGGGCATCGATCATCGCCAGGTGGGCATCGATCTGCTGCCGGAGACCATTGTGGGCGAAGAGATGCTGCTGGGCGGTGGTGGTGATGGCGAAGCCTTTGGGAACGGGGAGTTTCAATCGATTCCGGACGATGGCCAGATTGAGGGCTTTGCCGCCCACCAGCGGGAGGTCGTCATCGCCGACCGCTTCCAGATCGAGGGTATAGGGCGGCGCCGAAGCGGGCGCTTCCGGTGCGGTCATGTAGCGCAGGTAGGCATCGATCTTGCCATGGAAGAGGTTCAGATCGGTGTAGCGGCCCGGACATACCTGCGCCAGGTCCGCAATGATCTTGCCCACCATGTGTGACAGGTCACGGGTGAGTGCCTGAATGGCCGTGAAGTCCCGCTGTCGCCGCTGATAGAAGATCTCCTCGAGCTCGGCCATGAGATCGTGGGCACGCTTGTCGTGGGCCAACAGCCGTTTGAAGGCCGCGTAGCGCGCTTTCAGCACACTACCCGGTGCGGTCAACTGCTGGGTCCAAAATTTCAAGCGCTGATAGAGCGGCATGCGGGCGTTCCCCTCTGACAATGTGCAAGCGTGTAACCAATATAAGCCGACATCGTTTACATGGCAAAGGAGCGTTCGCGAGGGTGGCTCCGGCCGCTGGCCGGCCGCCCCTATCGGCCACGGGGCCTACGCCGTCCATGTGGTGGAATCCCTTGGCAAGAGCGGGTCACCTCGCGTATGGTAGCGGACAGATGTCCACCGATGATGCTGCCCATTGTCGTCGGCGGTCTGCCCATGCGGCCCCATCGGTCAACGTGCCCTGCAGCCCTTGCCACTGAAATCGACACGCCAGCGATATGCCTGACACGAACGGATCCAGACCCGATCAGGTCCAATTGGACGCCGCCCTGGCCGGCCCGCTCTTCATGCTGGCGGCGGCCCTGCTGTTCACCATGCTCAACCTGCTCATCAAGCAGCTGGGCCCCGCCTTCACCATCTGGCATATCGGGTTTTTCCGCTTCTTCGGCGGGGTGCTGGTACTGGTGGTGCTCTTTGGGCGGCGGCGCAATCCCTATCGCGGCCACAACCTGCGTCTGCTGATCATCCGCGGCTGCACCGGATCAGCGGCCTTTTTATCCCTCGTCACTGCCATCCGGCTGCTGCCCCTCTCCACCGCCATGGTCATTTTCTACGCTTTCCCGGCGTTTTCAGCCATCTTCTCTTTCCTCATCTACGGTGACCGCATCTCCATCGCCGAGATGATCTGCATCGCCGTGGTGGTGATTGGGATCGGTGTGCTGTTTGACGTCACAATCACGGGGCATCTGTTCGGGCAGTTGATGGCGGTGTCGGGCGCCGCCTTCGCCGGCCTCACCGTCACCCTGATCAAGACCCTGCGGGAACGCAACGGACCGGTCATCATCTACCTCTACTTCTGCACCATGGGCGTGTTCATCACCCTACCCCACTTTGTCCTTGACCCGCTGCTGCCCGTCTCGGGCCTGGAATGGGGCATGGTGCTGGGCATCATTTTTACCTCAATCGCCGCCCAATTGTTGATGAACCAGGGATTTTACTACTGCAGTGGCTGGGAAGGCGGGGTTTTCATGTCCAGCGAGGTGGTCTTCACCGCCATGGTCGGCATCGCCTTTCTGGGCGATCCCGCCACCTGGCGCTTCTGGATCGGTGGTGGACTGATCTTCGGCAGCGCCGTTGCGTTGAACCGCTTCAAGGCCGCAGCAGCGGAACCGTAAGCACGGCCGCCGGCACTACCAAATTGATCGGTCGTGGCAGGAATGAACGGATCCAAGGCTGCTGGAGATTCTGTATCGCCCGATTCGTTTGGGTGGAAGATCATCCGATCACCGACGCCTTGGGGAATGAGGTCGGCTGCGACGATGGTCACGGCTTGCCGGAGCTGTGATGGCGAAACATATGCGAGTAGGCGCGTTTAAGATTCAATGCTTGCAGAGCGGCCGCTGCTCCGCTAAGGGTAGACCGAATGACACGGACCCCATCATCCCACATCCCATTGGAGGTATCCATGACCGTAGACCGTCGCGAATTCCTGGAAAAACTGCTGCTCGGAACCGGCCTTCTCTGGCTCTCACCGGCCAACCTGCTCGCTCAGGACCCGTGTGCCGTGCAGCACCCCTTGATGCCGCCCAACCCGGCGCTGAAAGGGCAATGCCACAATTGCGGCATGACCCGCCCCATGTGGGCGCGGACCTGGTTCACCTATGAAAATGCTGCCGGGGCCCACGAGGTGTGCTCCCTGCACTGCCTGGCGGAAGTCACCCTGATGTCCGGTGAGGATCCGAAGAGGGTGATGGTCGCCCTTTATCAGGATCCCGACAAGATGATCCCGGTGGAAGCGGCCTACTTCGTCATCGGCTCCAAGGCCAAGGGGACGATGACCATGACGAGCAAACCCGCCTTTGCTTCCCGGGCGGACGCAGCGGCCTTCGCGGCGCAGTGCGGCGGCACGGTCGCCCAATTCCCGGAAGCGCTTGCAGTGGCGCAGAAAAGCGTCGCGGCGGAGAATCAGAAGATCGCCCAGAATCGCAAGCGGAAAGGCAAAATTGTCGAACCGGTGGCGGATCAGGATCGCTGCCCGGTATGCGGCATGTACCCGGCTCGGTATCCGCAGCACAAAAGCCAACTGCAGACCCGTGACAAAACCATCTACCATTTCTGCTCGACCCAGTGCCTCTTCACCTTTCTCAAGCAGCCCAAAGACCACGTGGAAGCTTCGGTGATGCCGTTTCTGATCTGGGTGGTTGATTTTGAGGGCGGGCAGTGGATTTATGCCAAGAGTGCCTATTACGTAGTGGGATCGAAGCAATACGGACCCATGGGCAAGGAGGCCATTCCCTTCAGAAGCCGCTCCTCAGCCGAGTCGTTCGCCGCCCAGCATGGCGGCAAGGTGCTGCCCTACGGGCAGGTCAACCATGATGCCATCATCGCCTGATGGGCCCGAGGCAGTGGCAGCGCCGCGAGGTGCCCGGTATGGTGATGAGCGGGCCTCAGCCCGGCGGGCGGGGCGCCTCCAGCGGTAACCCGCCGCGGGTTTGGAGCCTAATCAGTTCGAGGGCTTTCTCGGCAAAGCGCCGCCCCAGGTATTCATACCCTTCCACCGAGTAGTGCAGGTCGTTACGGATCATTTCACCTTTGTGGTTGATGCCGTCGTTCAGGTGGTCGGTGTCCACCCAGGCGCCGCGGGGGTCGGCCTCTGCCACCGCCACCTGTGCCTCACGCACCATTGTCCAGTGGGGAAAGCGCGCGTTCTCCATGTCAAAATCGCTGAGGCGGCCAATCACGAAGGTGAGATCTGGGTGCTCCAGATCGGCACCGAGCTGATGGATCAGCCCCTCAAGACTGTCGGCATACACCGCCCCCAGTTTATCCCGGGCATCCTTCTCGCCCTGCATCCAGACGAGGGTTACCGTCGCGATCACCTTTCCATTAATGGCCGTCCGCACCCTCGACATGAGGCGGTCATACAAGTCGCCCGTGATTTCCGGAGTGGCGCCATCGGCCGATCGCCACTGGTGGACCCACCGCCGGATGGGCTGACCGTCCCAGGCCGCCTTGACGACGATGATGCGGTCCCTTCCCAATGCAGCCTGGAGGGTGGGCGTGAAGGCGTTGGCCGGGTCTAAGGCCAACATGTTGGATTGGCCGGAAAGGATGAACAGATGGTGGGCCTGCTCCGCAGCGGTCGCGGACCCCACCATCATCCATGCGAGCAGCAGTGTCACCCAGCGCACGCCACCTCTCCTTCGATCCCGTCTCAAGCGCAGCTCCTTTCCCACGTATCGTCCCCGGCGTCGGCGGGCGGTCACACTGTCGTCAGCCGGAGGCCAATCACCGTAACAGGACGAATTGGCTTCCTTAAAACAATAGGCGCCTTGCCGGCGATGTCGATAGCCACGCTGAAAAGGAGAGGTGCTTCCCGACCGGTCTGAAAAGGTCGCTCCGAAGCGGGTGAATGCCCGCCGCCCGCCATGGTTGACAGCAGGGACCCCGATAGACACCTTAAAATCTTGGCGATGTGTACAGCGGCCTGACGGCAATCGAGGGGGGGATACGCCCATGAAGACCGGCAAGGAAGGACGGGTTGCCGTGCTCTACCCAGGAGATCGGGCGGTTCGCGAGCAGGCGACCCCCGATAACAATCGGCTTGCTGCGGTGTTTCACGCCCTGGCCGCAGTGAACCTGCACGCCGAGCCGGCGGTCTACCACGACGATTTCTGCGGCACGGTGCGCCGTCAACTCTTGAAAGTAGATGCCGTCCTGGTTTGGCACAATCCCATCCAGGAGGGCCGCGACCGCACCATCCTGGATCCCATGCTGCGCAACGTGGCCGACGCGGGCATCTTTGTCAGCGCCCATCCCGACGTGATTCTCAAGATGGGCACCAAGGCGGTCCTCTATGAGACCCGCATGATGGCGTGGGGCAGCGACACCCACCTCTACCCCAGCATGGCGGCCATGCAGCGCGCGCTACCGGAGCGCCTGATGCAAGGAGACGCCCGCGTACTCAAGCAATATCGGGGCAACGGCGGCGACGGGGTGTGGAAAGTCGCTTTGGTGGACCGTTCCGCGCGGCCGCGACCCGCCAGCCGCATCCGTGTCCGACACGCCAAAAAGGGCAGCGTCGAGGAGGAGATCTCCCTGGAGGCCTTCTACCGCCGCTGCGAGCCCTACTTCGCTGGTGAGGGGCGGATCGTCGACCAAGCCTATCAGCAGCGCCTGATCGACGGCATGGTGCGCTGCTACCTGGTGCAGGACAAGGTCGTCGGCTTCGGCCATCAGGCGGTCAACGCCCTCTTCCCGGCGGCACCCGGCGCCGCGCCGACCGAGGCGCCCCAGCCGGGTCCCCGCCACTATCATCCGCCGAGCCTGCCGGCCTTCCAGCGGCTGAAAGAGCGGGTGGAAACCGATTATGTGCCGGAGATGCAGCGGCGTTTAGCGATCCCCACAGAGCACCTGCCCATTCTCTGGGACTGTGATTTCCTCTTGGGTCCCAAAAATGCCGCCGGGGACGACAGCTACGTGTTGTGCGAAATAAACGCCAGCAGCGTCGCCCCCTTCCCCGATTCGGCCCCTCCCTTCATCGCCAAGGCCACCTTGGCCCACATCCACGCCAGACGACAGAATCGCTGAAGATTGCGCCCACCGAGCACGGCGGACCGGTCACCCTGCCAAACGTCCATGGCCAGCGTGCGCCCCCCCGCCGATAGGCGGCCGAAGATGGTATTTGGACACACTCGTGCTGGGCGCTGGTTAACTGCATTTCCCCTCCAGCCAAGGCATACTGCTCCCACACTGATGGCGAATCGATCGTGACCATGCGCCGCGATCTGAGGCAAGGCCCCTGACAGTGAGCGCCTCGTCCGGCCCATGGTCCACACGACCGGTTTTCCCAGAGGGCAATCACCCCAGTGAAGGGAGACATAGGATGAACCACGTCGACGACATGATCAGTGACATCCTCCGCAAGGCGGGCGGCTATGTGGACCACCGCCATGACCGGGGCGGTCCCACGAAATTCGGCATCACCCAGCGAACGCTCTCCGCCTATCTTGGCCGGACGGTGAGCGTACGGGAGATTCATGATCTGCCCGAATCGATGGCCGGGGACATCTATGCCCACAACTACTATTTCAAACCCAAAATCGACCGGTTGCCCACAGCGATTCAGCCCTTCATTTTCGATTGTGCGGTGAACCACGGACCGAGGCGCGCTGTTCGATTCGTGCAGACGGTGTGCAACGAGGCGGGCTGTCAGCCCCCATTGGCGGTGGACGGAGACCTGGGCCCCAAGACCGCCGCGGCCGCCGAGTGGGCCGAAACGACCTTTGGCCCGGCCTTTCTCAACGCACTCTTGACAGAGCGCAGGAACTTTTATCGCCGCATCGTCGTCCGCCAGCCGTCCCAAGATGTCTTTCTGGTAGGCTGGATGAACCGCCTAAATGCTTTCGCGCCGGTCACCGCATAAGGCCCCTTGACGGCATTGGCGCTGTCCATCTCAACCACGTTAAAAAGGGGGAACCCATGCAGATGCCCAAATTGACACCGCTGCCCATCCGCACCAAGAACCAACCATTGCCCGTGCGCGTCTGGCGGTGGATCACATATGTGCGCAAATGGAAGGTCGCCGAGGACTGGCATCACACCCTGCCCGACGGCACCACCATCGTCGTTCCTGCTGGTTTCGAGTTTGACGGAGCGTCCATACCGAAACCCCTGTGGGCGCTGTTGTCGCCGGTGGGCCTGCTGCTCATCCCGGGACTCATTCACGATTACGCCTACCGTTACGACCATCTCCTGGCGCTGGACGATGCGGGAAACCGATTCGCCTACAATCAGAACGCCGGACGCAAGTACTGGGATCGCTTATTTAAAGAGGTCGGTTGGGACGTGAACGGCTTGGCCCTGATCGATATGATCGCCTGGCTGGCGCTGTATCTCTTCGGTTGGCTGGCCTGGAACCGCCGCCGCGGAGAGGCCCGTTCGAAAATGCAGCGCCGCTATTCGGGCTAGATCACCCTGCAGGTGTCTCTTGGCAGCGGCCGGCGCCCGCCGGATTCTGCAGCGTGTCAGGGGAAGTGCTTCGCGGGCGGGAGGTCCGACAGAAAATAAGGAGGAGCGCATGACCAGTAAGGCCACGATCTATGGGGGCCATATTTGTTCACGGCGCCTCGATCGCAGTAGAAGAAAAGCCAGGCTGACGGCGTGGCTGGAAGAGAACCTGATCGACGCACGCGTCTGCGCCTTTTGCGCAGGCTCCGGTCACCGGTTCCTGGTCTTAAAGTGTAAGGTGTGTCAGGGATGGGGCGAGCAGCCGACGGTATATTGTCCGCAATGCGGCGGGTCCGGGAAAGGTATGTTGTTCGACTGCGAGTTGTGCGCCGGGAGAAGACGCATCAATGGATGGGAGCGATTGAACCACTACTTTGGCCTCCGTCAGCTCGCCTGAATTGCGGCGCTGAATCCGCCGAGCGACAACACGACCCGCCAGCAGTTATACAGATTCAAAATTGAATTCGTTGACGTGATCGGTTGCCACACAGATGAAATTGCGCTTGTAGGCGTTTTCAATGAAAAAACCGCCTATACTGAAGTATTAATCATTTGTTGAATAGTATTTTTTTATTGATTTTTATTGCACTTATTGTTATCGAGTATCAAGAAACGCTTTAATTCGGGCACTTTGCTGCCCTAAGCAATGGGACCAGGAATCCCGAACAATGAACTCCGTTCTACGTTTGGGCTGTAGTGCAGTTTCCTCGTTCCTTTGAATGCCCCCGCAACTTTTCCACCAGTTCAAACATACCAAGTACCTTGGGTCATATTTTTATAGGTTCCAAGAGTTCCATCCGGCATCTATTGCACGAAAACTGACTTGTGCACTACCTGACCGCATACGCCTCCTCTGGCTGGACAAACGAATAATCTTTGGATCTTAAATCTGTAACTACCGTTATCCGTAATCCCATTGTAAAGACGCAACCCTCAGCGGTTGATCTTGCTCTGATGGTGTCCAGTGCTTCCAGATATTATGAGATTTGTAGGCCAGTCATTTAGCTGTTCTGAAAATTCCATCAAAAGGGGGAGGGGTCATGTTGAAGCGGGTATTCAAGTTGGGAAGGTGTTTGTTTCGCGATACGAGCATCGTTGTTTTCGCGGTCATCTTTGGCATACTTTTTACGTTGACCAGTTCTCCAATTTGGGGCCAGGATGAACCAATCCTAAACGAGGTCGATTTTGTTCCTGGGGAGGTACTGGTTAAATTCAAACCCGAGGTTACAGCAGAGCAAAAACGAATTCTCAGAAAAACCGTAGAAGCGAAGTTGCTTACGGTAATAAATCAATTGTCCGTCGAACATTGGCGGGTCCCTCCAGAAAAGCTTCCGTCAGTGTTGGCGCTGCTAAACGCTGACGCCATTGTTGTCTATGCCGAACCGAATTATCTTCTAAAGCCTGCCGCGGTGCCGAACGATTCCCACTATAATCTCCTTTGGCACCTGTCCAATACCGGCCAAACCGTTTCTGGTCGTGATGGAACTGCTGGGGCGGATATCGACGCTGAATCCGCATGGAACATCACTACTGGTAGCAAGGATGTAGTAATCGCAGTAATCGATTCTGGTGTCGCCATTGATCATCCCGACCTAAAAAATAATATTTGGACGAATGCGGACGAAATAGCGGACGATGGTATTGATAACGATAACAATGGATATATCGATGATGTACATGGCTGGGATTTTATTAACGGAAGGTACGGAGACAACGATCCCACAGATGTCTCAACAGGGACTCTGAGTGCTGGGCATGGAACCCATGTAGCCGGCACCATTGCTGCGCAGGGAGACAATGGTTTGGGTGTTACGGGCGTTATGTGGAAAGCCCAAATAATGCCACTTCTTCTGTTCGACCTCTACCAAGATGACACGCCATATGCGGGTGCAATTCAAGTGGTAAAAGTCGGCCAGGCGATCCTTTATGCAGTTGAGAATGGCGCCAATATAATCAACTTAAGTCTGACGGTGGGCTCAGGCGCTGACAGTCAATTCGTTTATGACGCAATAAAAAATGCAGATATGAGCAACATTTTGGTGGTTGTTGCCGCGGGAAATGAAGCAAATAACAATGATGTGAATCCCGCATATCCTTCCAGTTTTGATCTTCCCAATATAATTTCTGTAGCTGCCACCGACGAGAATGACAAATTGTCTTCTTTTTCAAATTATGGTTTGCAAAGTGTAGACGTAGCTGCCCCAGGGGGCGACCATCCCAATGGTATCGCAGATAATCTATACAGCACGACCCCGCCCAAAAGAGAGGTCCTGTTTTCAGAGGATTTTGAATCAGGCGGTGGTCAGTGGGGTGGGAACTCAATACACGAAGCATGGACGCTGGATCCGGATCCATTTCTGTCCACATGGGCGCAAGATTCCACTGGGAATTATGCCAATGATGAGGACTCTTATATTCAGACAAGAAATGGAATCGACACCAGCAATTGCCGAGGGCTTCATCTCCAATTCGATATCGAGTTTCAATTGGAAGATAACTTTGATTTTCTTTATGTGGAGGGCTCGCAGGACAATATAAATTATGTGGAGCTGTTTAAATTCACGGGCATTGGCAGTGAAAAACGAAATATTTGGACAAACCAATTAACTTATGATGAGGTATATCTTCGCTTCCGGCTCAAAACTGACGAATCTAATACAGATGATGGGGTTAGTATAGACAATATTAAGTTGACAGGTATCCCCTGGAATTACACTGGAAACGAATATGACTTTAAAGTGGGTACCTCAATGGCAGCACCCGTTGTTTCAGGAATTGCCGGTCTGCTCTGGTCCTACGACCCAAGTTTGACCCACTACGAAGTAAAGGAAGCGATCGAAAAATCGGTAGATAAGCTTGAGGCGCTCAACGGGAAAGTTGCTACCGGAGGGCGTGTTAATGCTTACAAAGCACTTCAGTACGTCGGTGCGGAATCCAATCCCGATCCAGATCCCGATCCCGATCCTTCACCAAACCCAGACCCATCTCCGGAACCAGATATCATTCAAGTTGCTGGTACCTGGCAGGTAACTGATGAAAACGATGAGCGCAATTGTGAAGAAGCGGCAATACGGACCGTCGTTTACAACCTGGACGTTACCCAAAATGGTGACAGAGTCACCGTTTCGAAAGAACCAGAGGGAACGTTTCAAGGAACGATCAATGGAAACACCATCCAGTGGACAGGAAATTATCCTGAACAAGGCGGTATAACGACGATTCTTTCCATGACCGTCACAGTAAATACCAGCGGTGATCGCTTTACCAGTGAATCCGTTTGGTCATGGAGTGATGGGTTTTCTTCTTGCAGCGGCACCTCGCGTGGCACAGGGACCCGTTTAAGTTCCGGATCCGACCGTGATACCGCTGGTGGCGGTGGTGGTGGCGGTGGTGGTGGTTGCTTAATTACCACGGCTATGGATTGAGGTCAGTTGTAACATGTACGTCGCCAACTATAGAGCGGGTCTAGTCGCTTTAATATTGGCGTGGGAACTGAACCAGGGAGATATTTAGTCTCAGGGGAGGCCAACCTCAAATTCCTGAGGTTGGCCTTCTTGGCTTTCAGGTTTTTCCTGGCATCAAGGCCTCAGCGGTCGTACGGCGAGTGTGTTCAGCTGCTGACCAACGCCGTGCGTTGAGGTGCGCCGCCGGGCGATCTGAAGGTCGACCCAGCGCCATCTCACGCAGGCGACAGCGCGCAGGTTCCCATGAAATCCAGTTCCAGCTTCGCCTGAAACTTCCGCTCCTGGCGCAAAATCTCTTTCACCATCGCCCGATCCACACAGGTCAATTGATTGAGGTTGATCCAATTGTCCGGCTTTGCTTTTTCGTCAATCTCAGCGGTAACCTGCCGCAACAGACGCAAGTGCATCAGTGCGCTGTAGGCATTCTCCAATTCACCGGCATCTCGACGCGATAACACTCTCTGCGACCTCAGCTGCTGGATGCGGTCCCAAGTATTGGTCGCCGCAATCCCATTTTTCAACGCATAGATGCGCACCATATCGACAATCGGCATGAGGGTGGATTTCAGATCGAGTGTGTGGCGCGATCTCCCCTTGAACGCCAGGACCACTTTCCGAAAGTGTGCCAGCGGTGGTTTGAACTGCAGCGCATTTTGGGTCAAGGAGTGGAAGAAGCCACTCCAGCCGTTCAATGCGTGGCAGAGATGCTGGCGCAGATCTTCGCTGAGCAGCCGGTCTCCGTAAGTGCCCCTGAAATCGAAGAAGATACTGGCACGCAGCAGATCCTCGCCCGCCGCATGGTGAATCCAGTTGGAGAAATAGGACTTCCATACGGCCAGCGGCTGACACCATCTCGGCGTGCTGGCCATCACGCCGCCGGCGCAGTTTTCATATCCGATTTGGTTCAACCGGTGACAGACAGCTTCGCCCAATTTGGCAAAATAATCCTGGACTTTTCTCCGGTTCGACAGCACGTCCTCGTAGAGGATGCCGTTATCCTGGTCGGTTTTGAGGGTCTGTTCGCTGCGTCCCTGACTGCCCATGGTCAGGAAGACAAAGCGGACCGGCGGCACGCCCAGCTGCTCAATCGTCATCTGCACCACTTTTTCAAGGATGGCATCGGAAACTGCCGCGATCATCCGGGTGAGGTCACGCGCTTTGGCACCATCGGCGATGTGCGCGTGAATCACGGCAGGCAGGCGTTTGTATTGCGCCACAATCGTGTTGAGTCGCTGGGCACGGGCGATGACTTGCAGCATCTTCGATAGGGGATCCACCGTAATCGCCCATTTCGCAGGCGGCTGCGCCCCCGCTGCGCGGCATCGGGAGAAGGATCCGGCCCGCCCTTCACCGATCTCCACCATTTCGTAAAGCGACGGCTGGTCGCTTTGGACCAGCAGCAGGGCTTTGTCGGACGGCAGGCCTACGGCGGTGCCATCGGCTATCGTACCCTCTCCCACATGCCGGTGATACCCGCAGCGCCACCATCGTCGGTCGCAGTGGTTCGCTTTCAGGTGGGTGATCGATGCGTGCGCCCCAAGCGGGCCGCCGCCTGGACGCCTCTCGTTTGGCGGGTGTCCGTCGCGGTTGGCCGAAAAGGACGCTGGGGGCAATGGATCTCGGTCGCGCCCGTTTTGGGGGGGATGATGAACGGTGGGGTGGGTTTTGGATGGCATCACCAGCCTCCTCTCCTGTACGCCACGCGGATCACTGCAGCCCGATACACAGGCTCCTAATTGTGGGCATACCGAAGAAATGGTGCGCAAGATAGGGCCTGCGATACAGAATAGATGGCCCTATGCACAGAAGCGGAAGCGGGCGGCGCACGGCCGCCGTCTGAACGGGGTCCACGGATGGTGGGTAAGCGGACCAGAGGGGCGGTTCGTTAGAAATGGCCGTGCACCGCGCTGTGGTGCCGGGCTACATCCGGTCAATATTTCCCCGTAACTGGGCGATTTCGATCCCCAAACTGACACATTGCTTTCCCATCAGGCACATCTCCGCATCGCCCGCCTCGAGAAAGGTCTTCAGTCTGTGGGCGTCTTTTTTCAGGTCAACCGTCCATCGCTGTTGCGCCTCATCGTAGTTCACGTCGACATCGATACCGCACTCGCCGATGTCCGGATAGATCTCTCTTATCTTCGCGCACAATTCCGCCTTATCAATCATGGGGGACTCCTTTTTGGCTGAGGTGTTTGATCAAGCGTTTTTGGCCGCCGATGTGGGGGCGCAAGGTAGCGCCCGCATCCGAAGCTGACATTTGGGGGCCGCGGCAAATTGCTTTAGATGAATATAGACGCTCACCCGGCGCTTGCAAGTCGATCCCGGCAGATCGAGCACTGCCAAGATGGTATTTGGGCGCTTACAATGGCCGCCCGCGCTTGCGGTGCGGCACGGCGCAACCAAGCAACTTGCCGTGGGGTGCTTGACAAGCTGGGAATTGGCCACAGGGTAAGAAACAGGTGTCAAGCGATGGGCAGCGTCAGGGGCGGCGCGCTGGCGGGAGCGACAGGGACGGGGATAGAGCGATGGCAGCCCCCATGGATCCGACGCGCATTCAGGGGTGGCGAGGGAAGATGCACGACCGACCACCGGATATTTTCATTTTTAAAAAGACCAGGCGCCTCTCACAGGCCCTGGCAGATCATATATGTGCGCAGGCCAACGTCGCTGAGGGGCGACAGGCCCATTTCTCCATCGCCCTTTCAGGCGGATCATTACTGGACCACATGGCCGCCGCACGGGACCACTACCTCGGACGCAGCGATGTGAATTGGGCCGCATGGCACGTCTTCTGGGCGGATGAGCGGTGGGTGCCACCCCACAGCGCCGATTCCAACTTCGGGGCGGCGCACGAGCGCTTCTTGCGCCACCTGCCGGTCCCCACGGAGCAGATTCACGCCGTTCCCCATGCCCACTCCCCCAGCGCGGCGGCAACTGCCTACGCCAAGACATTGCAGAACGTCCTGCGTCCGAGGGAGGGCCAGTACCCGAAGTTCGATGTGATCCTCCTGGGTATCGGCGAAGACGGGCATACGGCCTCCCTCTTTCCGGGTCACCCGACCATGGCAACCCCCCAGGCGTGGGTGGCCACCGTGACAGATGCCCCCAAGCCGCCGCCGAATCGCATCACCTTGACCCTGCCGGTCCTCAACAGCGCCCGCAACGTCACCTGGGTCGCAACAGGCGGGGGCAAGCGGGAGATTGTCACCAGAGTGCTCCATCCAAACCGGTCGGACACCACCTTGCCGGCCGGCCGGGTGCGCCCCGCCAAGGGCCGCATTTGCTGGTTTCTCGACCGGGATGCGGCGGCAGGCATCTCGCCGCAGCTGCCGTTGAATGACGATCGATCCTGAACGGACGCCCAAACGCCGTTCGACCCGCCAACGGATGTCCATGCCATTGCTTCGCCGCCGGTTGTTGCGGAATATGGGGCTAGCGCCGCCCGGCGCTCCCGCCTGCCGATCCGGTTCGACGAGCGACGATGGTCACTCGATCACCTTTCGCAAAGTTTATCTGTAAGCGGTCGGTCCCTGCTGCGACCATAAGGCATCTGCAAGATATTCAACCGTCATTCGGGGGAGCGCTTCTCCGACGGTCGCAGTCGTTCAACAAACGCCAGCATAAGCGGCCGCTTGGACAGGCGGACGCCCTGAGAAAGGAAGCAGAGAGGATGGAACAACATCGACGCAGAAATTGGATCGGCAAGATCGCAGTGGTTGGACTGGCCATCGGCGCCATCGTGGCCTTTCGCTATTTCGGGCTGGGGGAGTATCTCTCCCTGGACTACCTCAAGTCCTCCCAGGCCAGTTTTCAACACACCTACCAGGCGCAGCCCTTTCTCATTATCGCTGCCTTCATGGGAATTTACATCGCCGTGACGGCCCTATCGCTGCCCGGTGCGGCCGTCCTCACCCTGGCCAGCGGCGCCCTTTTCGGCCTGACCGTGGGAACCGTGGTGGTCTCCTTCGCCAGCACCATCGGTGCCACCCTGGCCTGTCTGGTCGCCCGCTACCTTCTGCGCGACTGGGTGCAGGGCCGATTCGGCGAAAAGCTCTCCACCATCAACGCGGGCATCGAGAAGGAGGGCGCCCTCTACCTCTTTACCCTGCGATTGGTGCCGATCTTTCCGTTTTTCGTCATCAACCTGCTCATGGGGCTCACCCGCATGCGGCTGTTCACCTTTTTCTGGGTTTCGCAGCTCGGCATGCTGGCCGGAACCGTCGTCTATGTGAACGCCGGCAAAGAGCTGGCCCAGATCGAATCCCTCGCCGGCATCCTATCTCCGGGCGTGGTGATCTCCTTCGCGCTCCTGGGACTCTTTCCGATCACGGCCAAAAAACTCCTGGCACTTTACAAGAAGAAGTTCAGCGCCTCAGAGGACCCGTCGGCATGCCTCGCAGAGGGTCGCTGCCCCTGATGCACCCACGACGGCCATGTCGGCCAACCACACCCCTCTCGATTCAGCCAATGGAGGCGTGATCGACATGAATGATTCATCCCACATTGCCCAACTCAGCATCAACACCATCCGCACCCTGGCCATGGATGCGGTGGAGGCGGCCAATAGCGGCCATCCCGGCACCCCCATGGCCATGGCGCCGGTGGTGTATACGCTCTGGCAGCACCACCTGCGGTTTGATCCCGATGACACCATCTGGCCCAACCGCGATCGCTTCGTCCTATCCGTGGGACACGCCTCCACCCTCCTTTACGCCCTGCTCCACCTGACGGCGGTAAAAGCCGTCAATCCCGTTTACGAGGTGCTGGGCGACCCCGCCGTCTCCCTGGCGGATATCAAGCGGTTCCGGCAGTTGGATAGCCGCACACCGGGGCATCCTGAATATCGCTGGACCTCCGGTGTGGAGACCACCACGGGACCCCTGGGTCAAGGGGTGGCCACCAGCGTGGGCATGGCCATCGCCAGCCGCTGGATGGGGGCCTTCTTCAATCGACCAGATTTCACCATGATCGACTTCAACGTCTATGCCCTGGCCGGCGACGGGTGCCTGATGGAGGGGGTCGCCAGCGAAGCCGCCTCCCTTGCCGGCCATCTCCGACTCGCCAACCTCTGCTGGATCTACGACAACAACCAGATCACGATCGAGGGGCCGACCCATCTGACCTTTTCAGAGGATGTCGCCGGCCGCTTCACCAGCTACGGCTGGCAGGTGCTGCGGGTGGCCGACGCCAATGACCTGGCGTCGCTCTCCCAGGCATTCGCGACGTTTGAAGAGACGACGGATCGCCCCACCCTGATCATCGTGGACTCCCATATCGCCTATGGATCGCCCAACAAACAGGATACCGCCGCCGCCCACGGCAGTCCCCTCGGGGCAGCAGAGGTCCGTTTGGCCAAACGCCATTACGGCTGGCCCGAAGAGGCCCAATTTCATGTACCGGCGGCGGTACGGGACCATTTCAGGGAGGGGATCGGTCTGCGGGGAGCGGCGCTGCGCTCGGACTGGTTCGCCACGTTCGAGGCCTACCGGGAGACCCACCCCGAGCTTGCCGAGGCTCTCCACCGCATGCAGCGCCGACTGCTACCCGAAGGGTGGGACCGTGATATTCCGGTGTTTCCAGCCGATGCCAGCGGCGAAGCCGGTCGCACCGCATCGGGCAAGGTGTTGAACGCCATCGCCCAAAGAGTCCCCTGGCTGATGGGCGGTGCCGCCGATCTGGCCCCATCGACCAAAACCAACCTCGTTTTCGACGGTGCTGGGACATTTGGTGCCGCTGCGGCCGATGGTCGCAATTTTCACTTTGGTGTGCGCGAGCACGCCATGGGGGCCGTCATCAACGGCATGTCCCTGTGCAAGGTCCGCCCCTACGGTTCGGGATTCCTGATCTTCAGCGATTATGCCCGACCGGCCATCCGCCTCTCTGCGTTGATGGAGTTGCCGGTCATCCATATCTTTACCCATGACTCCATTGGTGTGGGGGAGGATGGTCCCACCCACCAGCCCATCGAGCAGCTTGTCTCGCTGCGGGCCATCCCCCACTTGATCGTCCTGCGGCCGGCCGATGCCAACGAGGTGGCCGAAGCCTGGCGCGTCATTCTGCAACTCCGCCACCAGCCGGCCGCCTTGATCCTCAGCCGCCAGAAACTGCCCACCCTGGATCGCCAGCGCTACGCCCCGGCATCCGGTACCGCGAAAGGTGCCTACATACTGGCGGATGCCGATGGGGGCCCGCCGCAGATCATTCTGATGGCAACCGGCAGCGAGGTCGCCCTCTGCATCGAGGCCTATGAGCGTCTGTCGGCGGAGGGCGTCCGGGCACGGGTGGTCAGCATGCCCTCGTGGGAGTTGTTCGAGCGGCAGCCCCGCGAGTACCGCGAGCACGTGCTGCCGCCGGCGGTGACCGCCCGGATATCGGTCGAACAGGCATCGACCCTCGGGTGGGCCACCTATGTCGGGCCCGCGGGCGTCAGCATCGGCATGCAGACCTTCGGTGCTTCCGCGCCCTTGAAGGCCCTGCAGCAAAAATTTGGCTTCACGGTGGAAAATCTGCTCCAGCATGCCTGGCGATTGATCGGCTGACCGGCGTCCCAGCGGGTCGCGGAGAATCTATGACGCGAAACCTCATGGGAGTTAAAAATGTTCAAGATTAATTCACTCTACGTTGCGGCCGTTGATATGGATAGAGCCGAAAATTTCTACTCATCTTTGATATTCAACACAGAACCAAAATTTAAAACTGACAGATTTGTCTTCTACGAAATTAACGGATTCCTTTTTGGCATCTTTGATCCGCGCATAACCGATGAAACGATAGCATACGGAAACAACTGCGTACCAACGATTGAATGTGACGATCTAAAAGAATTCTACCAAAAGCTGATAAGGGAAGGCGTAGAAGTTGTAATGCACTTGCAGGAAGTAAATGACACGGTCATTTTTCAGTGCCAGGATTCTGAGGGCAATACCCTAGAATTCTATCAATGGAAGTAAAATGCATCTAAGGTGTCGCTTGTTTGGGACGACGCGGTCCCGTCAGTTCCGCATATTGGCGTAGGGCGCCTGAGGAGATATTCACATGACCAAACTGCACGAATTGGCGAAGCTGAGACAATCGGTCTGGTACGACAACATCAGCCGGTCGCTGCTTGACAGCGGCGAGCTGAGCGCGCTGCTGGATGCCGGTGTCGTGGGGGTCACCTCCAATCCCACCATCTTCCAGCAGGCCATCACGGGGGGAACGGCGTACGATCCGGCCATCGGCCGTCTGGCGGCCGATGGGCGGTCGGCCCAGGAGATCTACGAGGAACTGGCCATCGCGGACATTCAGCGCACGGCCGACCTGCTGAGACCGCTATACGACCGTACCAACAGAGGAGACGGCTACGTCAGTCTGGAGGTCAATCCCGGGCTGGCCCACGATACCGCGGGCACTGTCGCCGAAGCGCGCCGCCTGAAAGGTGCCGTGAACCGGCCCAATGTGATGATCAAGGTGCCGGCCACACCCGCCGGTGTGCCGGCGATCCGAATGCTGACGGGCGAGGGGATCAACGTCAACGTGACCCTCATTTTCGGTCTGACCGATTATGCGGCCGTGGCCGACGCCTATATTTCCGGACTGGAGATCCTGGCCGGCAAAGGGGGCGACCTGGGCGCGGTGGCATCGGTGGCGTCCTTCTTCGTCAGCCGTGTGGATACGGCGGTGGACGCCGCCCTGGCCTCGGCGGGCCACACAGCGCTGCAGGGGTGCATCGCCATCGCCAACGCCAAGGTGGCCTATGCGCGCTTCAACGACCTCCGGCGCCAGCCGCGCTGGCGGGCGCTGGCGCAGAAGGGGGCCCGGGTACAACGGCTCCTGTGGGCCAGCACGGGGGTTAAAAATCCCGCCTATGCCGATACCCGCTATCTCGATGACCTCATCGGCGCCGAAACGGTGAATACAGTGCCGCCGGCCACGCTCGAAGCGTTTCTGGATCATGGCAGTGTGCGGTCCACCCTGACGGAGGGGCAGGACGAGGCCGCGGCCCAGCTGTCCCGGCTGGCCGAACTGGGCATCGACCTGGCGTCCGTTACCCAGACGCTGCAGGACGAGGGTGTGGCCGCCTTTGCCCAATCCTTCGAGGCGCTGATCGCCGGGGTGCGTCAAAAACGGGATCAGTTGCGGTCGCCGTCTTAAACCACCGACACCCCAACATCCCGCCTGGAAGGCGCGGCCACACCGGCCGTCGATAAAGGGCCAAAGCGGAGGGGCATCATGATTCGCGCGATGATCTTCGATCTGGACGGCACCCTGGTGCAAACCGAAAAGCTGAAAGCGCTCTCCTACGCCAAAGCCGCCGTCGCCTTGCGGCCCGAACTGAGGGCGGCCGACGTGATCGAGGCGTATAAGGCGGTGGTGGGACGGTCCCGGCACGCCGTCGCACGGCATCTGCTCGACCGCTTCGGACTGGAAACGGCCGCCCGCCGGCAGATGGCGGCCTACGCCGTGAAGACGCCCTGGCAAGCCTACATCCAGATCCGCCTGGGACTCTACGATGCCATCCTCTCCGATCCAGAGATACTGGTCAAAAATCAGTGGCCCCACACGATCGATCTGCTCAACCGGGCGGCGGAGAGCTGCCCCCAGGTCGGGCTGGCCACCATGTCCGCCTGCGCTCAGGTGCAGCGGGTGCTGAAGATCCTGCGGCTGGAGAAGCATTTCGATTTTGTGGCCTCCCGTGACGATGTCGAAAAGGGGAAACCCGATCCGGAGATCTATCTACTGGTCGCCCGCCAGCTCCGTACACCGGCCGCGCAGTGCCTGGTGATCGAGGATTCGCCCACCGGGGTGCAAGCGGCCCTGGCCGCGGGGATGGCCTGTATCGCCGTGACCACGCCCTTCACCCGAGACGCCCTGCATGCCGCCCAATTGCTGGAAGAGCGCTGGATAGTGGACAGCCCCGCTACACTTCCAGCGGTAGTGGCAGAACGTGTGGCGCAAAAGAGAGGGCCAGGCCATGGCAACATCTGAATTGGTTGGTCCAGGCGGTGAGGATCCCAGAAGAGTGGCAGCCGGCAAGGCGGCGGTCGACTGCATCGCCCCGGGCATGGTGGTGGGGCTGGGCACCGGTCGTACGGCGATCTGGGCAGTGCGGCGATTGGCCGAACAGCTGCGACAACGCAGCTTAACCGATGTGGTGGGCGTGCCCACGTCGCTGGCGACCGCGCAGGAGGCCCGGCGTCTGGGGATCCCCCTCACCTCTCTGGAAGCCCATCCCCGCCTGGATCTGGTCATTGACGGGGCCGACGAGGTCGACCCCGACTTGAACTTGATCAAAGGCGGCGGCGGCGCCCTGCTCAGGGAGAAGATCGTGGCCCAGGCCGGCAGACGACGGGTAATCGTCGTGGATGCGGCGAAGATGTCGCCACAACTGGGAACCAAAGGGGCGCTGCCCGTTGAGGTGGTCCCTTTCGGGTGGAAATCGCAGCGGTCCTACTTGGAGGATCTGGGCGCACACGTTGCGCTGCGGCGCGACGCCAATCGCAATATCTTCGAAACCGATCAGGGCAATTACATTCTGGACTGCCAATTCGGTCCGATCCCCGACGCCGCCGAACTGGGGCAGCGCATCAAGCAGCGCAGCGGGATTGTCGAGCACGGCCTCTTCCTGCAGATGACCACCGACCTCATCGTTGCCGGTCCTGATGGAATCCAGCGCTATGGTGCCGTCTCGCAGAACGGCCCCTCGATGGAATAGGCCGACCGCTCCATCCATAGAGATGCCGGTGGCCCGCGCACCAAAGCCATACCTGTAGAAAACGCCCTAAAACAGGGGGACGCCATGAATTCCGACAAACCCTTCACCATCGTCATCTTCGGCGCATCCGGCGATCTGACGGCAAGAAAGCTGATGCCGGCGCTGTACAACAACTTCCAGAAGAAACGGCTGCCGGCCAACGTGCGCATCGTTGGATTCGCCCGGCGCGACTGGGGCACCGATCAGTTCAGAGATCATCTGCGGAGCGGCATACAGGCCCATGGAACCACCTTCGAGGATGGCGTGTGGCAGGACCTGGCCGAAATGCTCCACTACTTCCAGGGAGACCTGGATCGGGCCGAATCCTATCGCGAGCTGCAGACCTACCTCGAACGCCTGGAGGGGGAGCAGGCCAATCGACTCTACTACCTGGCCACCGCACCAGACTTTTACGGTCCTGTCTGCGACCATCTCGCCGCGGCGGGCATGACGGCCGAAAGGGCGGGGCATCGCCGGATCATTATCGAGAAGCCCTTCGGACGAGATCTTGGCTCCGCCAAAGCGCTGAACCGTCAGGTGCACGCAGCGTTCGCGGAGCACCAGGTGTTTCGCATCGATCACTATCTGGGCAAGGAGACGGCCCAGAACATTCTCTTCCTGCGGTTCGCCAATACGCTGTTCGAACCAGTCTGGAATCGGCGCTACGTCTCCAATGTTCAGATCACCGTGGCGGAGCAGGTGGATGTGGGCCGTCGCGGCGGCTACTACGACAACGCCGGCGTGCTGCGGGACATGTTCCAGAACCACCTCCTGCAGCTACTGGCCCTGATGACCATGGAGCCGCCGGCCTCGCTGGACGCCGATGCGATTCGCAACGAAAAGGTGAAGGTCCTGGGGACCGTTCGTCCCATCGCGCTGTCGGACACGGTTCGCGGTCAATACGACGGCTATCGCGAGGCTGCGGGTGTGGCGCCGAATTCCCGCACGCCCACCTACGCCGCCTTAAAACTCTTCATCGACAACTGGCGCTGGAAGGGGATCCCCTTCTACCTGCGATCCGGCAAGGCCATGCCGGCCAAGAGCAGCGCCATCATCGTCGAATTTCAGCCACCGCCGGATGTGATCTTCAATCTGAGCGGCAGACAGGCCTTCACGCCCAATTTTCTCTCCGTCTGTATCCAGCCGGACGAAGGGATCCAGCTGCGGTTCGAAACCAAGGTGCCCGACACCGTGGCCGAGTCCCGTTCGGTCAACATGAGCCACTCCTACAAGGAGGCCTTTCCCGATATCGTCCTGCCGGATGCCTACGAACGGCTCCTCCTGGACGCCCTGAAAGGCGATGCTGCCCTGTTTGCCCGCAACGACGGCATCGAGAACGCCTGGCGGCTGATCGATCCAGTCATCTCCGGTTGGGAGAATGCCCCTTCGGCACCACGGCTGGAGACCTATTCGAGGGAGAGCTGGGGACCGGCCTCCGCCGACGAACTGCTGGCCAGAGGCGGTCATGCCTGGCGGATGGGGTGCTGCGGCTTGCCCTGCAGTTGACGGGGGCGTGCCAGCTTACCAGCGGTGCCGCCAACGGTACTTCACGGAAGAAAAGGAGTCATCATGACAGCAAACGCGGATATCGGCGTCGTCGGACTGGCGGTGATGGGGGAGAACCTCATCCTCAACATGGCGGGGAGGGGATTCACGGTCGCCTGTTTCAACCGCACCACCAGCAAGGTGGACGCCTTCGTCAATGGGCGGGCCGCCGGAAAAACCATCATCGGCTGCCACAGCATCGAAGCCCTCATCGGCACCCTGAAGAAACCGCGCAAGGTGATGTGCATGATCCGGGCGGGAGCGGCAGTGGACGCTTTCATCGCGTCGGTCCAGCCCCACCTCGAGCCGGGTGACATCATCATCGATGGCGGCAATTCCAACTACCTGGACACCATACGGCGGGTGGAAGCACTGGAACGGGAGGGGCTGCGCTATGTGGGCGCCGGTATCTCCGGCGGCGAGGAGGGCGCCCTGAACGGCCCCTCCATCATGCCGGGCGGATCTTCCGCGGCGTGGGAGGCGGTGAGACCCATTTTCCAGAAAATCTGCGCCTACACCGACGACGGCGAACCCTGCTGCGACTGGGTGGGCGAGAGCGGCGCGGGTCACTTCGTCAAGATGGTCCACAACGGCATCGAATACGGCGACATGCAGCTGATCAGCGAAACCTACCAGGTGATGCGCGACGGCCTGGGACTTTCCAACGAGCGGATGGCAGATGTGTTCGCCCAATGGAACCAAGGCCAGCTCGACTCCTACCTCATCGAGATCACGCGCGACATCCTCGGGTATCGGGATGAAACCGGTCAGGCGACGCTGGACCAGATCCTCGACACGGCAGGCCAGAAGGGCACCGGCAAGTGGACCGTGTCCACTGCCCTAGATGCGGGCCAGCCCCTGACCCTCATCGGAGAGGCCGTTTTCGCCCGCTTTCTATCGGCCCTGAAGCCCCAGCGCGAAGTCGCCGCGGGACTGCTCGAGGGGCCGCAGGCGGCCTTCGAGGGCGAAGCGGATCGGGTCATCGCCGATCTCGAACAGGCACTCTACGCCGCCAAGATCGTCTCTTACGCCCAGGGGTATCAGCTCATGGCCGCCATGGCGGCCGAGCAGGGCTGGACCCTCAACTATGGCGGCATTGCGCTCATGTGGCGGGGGGGGTGCATCATCCGCTCCGCCTTTCTCGGCAAGATCAAGGCAGCCTTTGACGCCGAGCCCGAGTTGGCCAATCTGCTGCTGGCCCCCTTTTTTCGGCAGGCCATCGCCAGGGCCCAGCCCGGTTGGCGCCGTGTGGCGTCCCTGGCCGTGCGATTGGGGATTCCGATCCCGGCCATCTCCTCGGCCCTGGCCTATTTCGACGGCTACCGGACGGCCCGGCTGCCGGCGAATCTCCTTCAGGCCCAGCGGGATTACTTCGGCGCCCATACCTACGAACGCGTGGATCGGCCCAGGGGAGAGTTTTACCACACCAACTGGACCGGTCGCGGCGGGGATACCGCCTCCTCCACATACGAGGTTTAGAAGCGGTCGCGACACGGCCGGTTCGCTGTGCTGCGGGCTGTAAGGTTTACCCCCATCAATCGAACAAAAGAGTACCGAACGGGTCAACCACACACGGCAGCATGATAATGACCACCGTCACCGGCACCACGCCACAGGGGGACCGATGAATAAGACGGCCGAGCACCAACGACTCGAAGCACACCGCAACCGAAGCGCCAATTGGAAAAAATGGGGTCCCTACCTCAGTGAACGCGCCTGGGGAACTGTCCGCGAGGATTACAGCGGGGACGGCGCGGCCTGGAATTATTTCCCCCACGACCACGCCAGGAGCCGCGCTTTCCGTTGGGGAGAGGACGGCATCGCCGGCCTCAGCGACCGTCACCAGTACATCTGTTTCGCCCTCGCCCTGTGGAACCACCACGATCCCATTCTCAAGGAGCGCCTCTTCGGCCTGACCGGCTCCCAGGGCAACCATGGTGAAGATGTCAAGGAGTACTACTACTATCTGGATGCCACCCCGACGCACAGCTATCTGAAGATGCTCTACAAATACCCGCAGGCCGCCTATCCCTACGCGGCCCTCGAGACGGAGAACCGCCGCCGCAGTGTTCACGACTTCGAATTTGAACTGCTGGATACGGGGATCTTCGAGGCGCGGCGCTATTTCGATATCTGCGTCGAATATGCCAAGGTGGACGTCGACGACATCCTGATCAGCATCACGGCCCACAACCGCGCCGATGCATCCGCACCCCTGGATCTGCTGCCCACCATTTGGTTCCGCAACACGTGGAGCTGGGGCTATCCGGAGGGCCCCATGGGCGATGTGCCGCAACGCCCGCAACTGCTCCCGATCGACAGCGACGACGGCGTACCGGGTCTGCATCTCACGCATCCGACGGCCGGCGAATACTTCCTCTACGCAGATGCCGACGCCGCGCAGCAGCCGCCCCGACTGCTGTTCACCGAAAACGAGACCAACCACGCACGCCTCGGTGGAGGGCCCAACGACCGGCCCTATACCAAGGACGCCTTCCACCGCCATGTGATCGACGCCGATGCGGGTGCCGTCAATCCCCACCGGGAGGGCACCAAAGCGGCGGTCTGGTACCGGTTGACGGTGCCCGGCCAGGCGAAGCGTCGTCTGCGGTTGCGGCTCAGCGCCGCCCCATTGACGTCGCCCTTGGACGGCTTCGCGGACAACCTTGCGGCGCGAGTGGCCGAGGCCGACGCCTTTTACGCCGCCATCCAGCGCCCGGATCTGACCGAAGACCATCGCCGCGTTCAGCGTCAGGCCCTGGCCGGCATGATCTGGACCAAGCAGTTTTACTACTACAATGTGGAGCAATGGCTGCACGGGGATCCTGTGCCGGACACCCCCTCCCCGCCCCCGTCGAGATTGCAGGGGCGCAATCATCGCTGGGAGCACCTCAACAACTTCGACATCATCTCCATGCCGGACAAATGGGAGTATCCCTGGTACGCCGCCTGGGACCTGGCCTTCCACGCCATCCCCCTGGCCCTGGTGGACGCCGATTTCGCCAAACGGCAGCTCGACCTCATGGCCCGCGAATGGTACATGCACCCCAACGGTGCGCTGCCCGCCTACGAGTGGCAGTTCGGTGATGTCAATCCGCCGGTGCACGCCTGGGCCGCCCTGAGGGTCTACAAAATCGACGCCAAGCAGCAGGGCGTGGCGGATCGGCATTTCTTGGAGGGTATCTTCCACAAACTGCTGATGAATTTCACATGGTGGGTGAACAAAAAGGACAGCGAGGGACGCAATGTCTTCCAGGGCGGGTTCCTCGGATTGGACAACATCAGCGTCTTCGACCGCAGCGCCCCACTGCCCACCGGCGGCCACATCGATCAATCGGATGGCACCGCCTGGATGGGCTTTTACAGCCTGGTGATGCTCAAGATCGCCCTCGAGCTGTCCAAAACCGACCCGGTCTACCAGGACACGGCCAGCAAGTTCTTCGAGCATTTTCTACGGATCGCCCGCGCCATGACGGGCAATCTGCGCGGTGGCCTGAGCCTCTGGAACGAGGAGGACGGCTTTTTCTACGACGCGCTTCACTTGCCCAGCGGACACTTCATACCGTTGAAGGTGCGGTCGCTGGTGGGATTGATGCCGCTATTGGCGGTCGAAACCCTCGACCACGAGCTGATCGCATCGCTGCCGATCTTCGAACGGCGCCTGAACTGGTTCTTTGAAAACCGCAAGTATCTACGGGACAGTGGCGACGTGGCCTGTGTGCGAGAACAGGGGCAGCAGTCCCGGCGACTATTGTCCATCGTCAACCGGCAGCGCCTGATCCGGGTGCTGGCACCCATGCTGGACGAGGCGGAATTTCTCTCTCCCTTCGGGATCCGCTCCCTGTCCAAATTCCACCAGGCGCATCCCTACGCCTTCCATGTGAACGGCCAGGCCCACACCATCGACTACCAGCCGGCGGAATCGCGCAGCAGCCTCTTCGGCGGCAACTCCAACTGGCGCGGTCCCATCTGGTTTCCCATCAACTATCTGCTGATCGAATCCCTGCAGAAATTTCACCACTACTATGGCGACACGCTGACGGTGGCGTTCCCCACCGGTTCCGAAAACCAGCTGACGCTGGGCGAAGTGGCCACGGAGCTGTCCCGCCGATTGATCCATCTGTTTCTGCGCAATGGTGAAGGGGAACGCCCCATTTACGGTGGTCAGCGCATCTTTCAGGAGGACCCCCATTGGCGCGATCTGATCCTCTTCAACGAGTACTTCCACGGGGACAACGGCGCCGGTCTGGGGGCCAGTCATCAGACCGGTTGGACCGGATTGGTGGCCAAACTGATCCAGCAATCGGGAGAGTGATCCATGAGCAATCAACAGCAGAACCATCCAGCAGCGCCGTATCCCTCCGTCGTCATGCCCCAATGTCCGGCCCAGCGGGTTCTGACAGGGCAAAAAGCGCTGGTGACCGGCGCCAACTCCGGTATCGGCAAAGCGGTGGCCATCGCCCTGGGCAATGCCGGCGCGTCGGTGATGGTCAACTATCTGCGGAGCGAGGAACAGGCCCGCGAAGTGGTCGACCAAATCGAGGCGGGCGGCAGTCGGGCCATCGCCCACCGGGCCGACGTCTCCGACGAGACCCAGGTGCTGGCGATGTATGCGCGGATGATGGAAGAGATGGGGACCATCGATATTTTGATCAACAACGCCGGCCTGCAGCAGGACGCCACCTTCGATGAGATGACCCTGGCCCAATGGCAGCAGGTGATCCAGGTCAACCTGACCGGCCAGTTTCTCTGCGCGCGCGAAGCGGTGCGGGAGTTCAAGCGCCGCGGCGTGGTGCCGGAGGTCTCCTGCAGCGCCGGCAAGATCATCTGCATGAGTTCGGTTCATGAGATCATTCCCTGGGCCGGTCATGTCAACTACGCCGCCAGCAAAGGGGGCGTGATGCTGATGATGAAGAGCATTGCCCAGGAGGTGGCGCCCCACCGCATCCGGGTCAACAGCATCGCCCCGGGGGCGGTGCGCACGCCCATCAACACCGCTGCCTGGCAAACCCCCGAGGCGTATGAGCGCCTCATGACCCTGGTGCCATACAAGCGCATCGGTGAACCCGAGGATATCGGCCGGGCGGCGGCCTGGCTGGCCTCGGACCACGCCGACTATATCAACGGCATCAGCCTGGTGGTGGACGGCGGCATGACCCTCTATCCCGGCTTTGCCACCGGTGGTTGACGGCCGCCCCAGCGGTGGGGTGCACAGGGAGGCATCCATGACGATCGCGCTCGATCACACCACGACCCAGAATTTCGGCGAAGCCATCTCCCGCGAATGGTTGGAGACCAACGGCCTCGGCGGCTGGGCGAGTTCCACCATCGCCAATATCCACACCCGGCGCTACCACGGGCTGCTGGTGGCCGCTACCCGTCCGCCGGTGGGACGGGTGGTGCTGCTGTCCAAACTGGAGGAGACGCTGGTGTGGCGGGGGGGGCGGCACGCGCTGGGCGGCAATGTCTATCCGGGGGCCGTCCAGCCCCAGGGGTACCGACACCTGAGCGCTTTTTCGCGGGATCTGTTCCCCAGCTTCACCTACGCGGTGGACGGCATCCGCCTGGAAAAACGGGTGGCCGGCATCCACGGGGAGAACACGACCGTCATCGATTATCGTCTCCACGAGGCGCCTGGCCCGCTTCAACTGGAGCTGCGCCCCTTCGTCGCCGGGCGCGACTATCACGCCTTGACGCACGCCAATCGTGAGATCTGCCTGTCGTCGGCCTTCGATGGCGATATCTGGATCTACCGGGCCTACCCGCAGCTGCCGACGCTCTATCTGCTGGCGCCGGGGGCGAGCTTCACCGCCCAGCCGGATTGGTACTACAACTTCGAATACCTGGCCGATAAACAGCGGGGCCAGGATTTTCAGGAGGATCTCTTCACACCCGGTGTCTTCACCCTGGCGCTGGCACCTGGCGAGCGGGCCAGCGTGATCACCTCCACCTCGCCGCCCCATGGCAAATCGGCGGTGGCCCTGCTGGCGGCGGAAAAGGCCCGTCGCGAGCGGCTGACGACCTCGCTGCCGGAGGTCTCGACGGTGAGATCGGCCCAGAGCGTGTTGCGGGAGCTGACCCTGGCCGCCGATCAATTCATCGTGCGACGCGGCGGGAGCCAGCGCACCATCATCGCCGGCTATCATTGGTTCACCGATTGGGGCCGCGACACCATGATCGCCCTGCCCGGGCTGACCCTCGTCACCGGGCGCTTTGAGGTCGCCCGCGATATTCTGGAAACCTTCGTGGCGGCCATGGACCAGGGAATGCTGCCCAACCGGTTTCCAGACAGCGGTGAGACGCCGGAGTACAACACGGTGGATGCCACGCTCTGGTTCTTCGTCGCCGCCTACAAGTACTTCCAATACAGCGGTGACCGCCGCTTCCTGCAGGCGACCCTGCTGCCCGCCATGGCAGAGATGATCGATTGGCACCGGCGCGGCACGCGCTATGGCATCCGCATGGCGTCCGACGGGTTGCTAACGGCGGGCGAGCCCGGTGTTCAGCTCACCTGGATGGATGTGAAAATCGGCGACTGGGTCGTCACCCCCCGCCACGGCAAGGCGGTCGAGATCAACGCGCTTTGGTACAACGCCGTGACCATCTATGCCCATCTTTTGTCGGCCGACGGCCAGCCTGAAGCGGCGGCGGAGTTCCACACGTTGGCGGCCGCCATCCAGAAACGCTTCATCGACGTGTTCTGGCATCGCCCGGAGGGGTATCTCTTCGATGTGGTGACAGAGGGCCAGCCCGACCCGGCGATCCGCCCCAATCAGATCTTCGCGCTCAGCCTGCCATTTCCACTCTTGGGGCGCAACCGCGCCAGACAGGTGCTCAAGACGGTGGAGACACATCTGCTGACGCCCATGGGCCTGCGCAGCCTCTCCCCCCGGGATCCCGCCTATCAGGCCCGCTATCAGGGGGATGGCCGGGCACGCGACGCGGCCTACCATCAGGGCACCGTTTGGGCGTGGCTGCTGGGCCCCTATCTGACCGCTTTGGTGCGGGTGAGAGGCAAGACCGGTCGCCGGCAGGGTATGCAGCGCATGGCGGCCGTCGGGGACCATTTTGCCCGGGCCGGCATTGGCCAAGTATCGGAAATTTTCGATGGTGATCCACCCCATGCCCCGCGCGGCTGCGTGGCCCAAGCCTGGAGTGTGGCCGAAATCTTACGGGCCTACGTGGAGGACCTGCTGGATGCCGGCCCGCCCGGACATGACGGCAGGCAGGACCAGAGGGGCAGCGGGTGACCGGCCATGGAGATCGTTGATCAGGTGATGACATGAAGCCCACGCACCCCCGCCCAGCCCGCCTATTGGTGGTGACGCCCGAGGTGGCCTATCTGCCCCATCGCATGGGGACCGGTTCCAATTGCATGGCGGCCAAGGCGGGCGGGCTGGCCGATGTCTGCGCGGCCCTCGTCAGCGAGATGCACCGCCAGGGCGTCGATGTCCATGTGGCCCTCCCCCATTATCGCGGCATTTTCGATGCGTGTCGCATGCGGACACGGCACGCGGCAGCGGGTACCCTGCGGCAGGTGCTGCCCGAGGGTGGGCTGCACCTGGCGGAAGATCATGCCATCGCCCGCCGCCGGAGCATCTACTCCGGTGAGGGACCCGCCAATGTGCGCCTCGCGCTGGCGTTCCAGCGGGAAGTGATCCACAATATACTCCCGCGGGTGGCACCCGACCTGATCCACTGCCACGATTGGATGACGGGTCTGATTCCAGCGGCAGCGCGCAGCGCGGCGATCCCCACCCTCTTCTCGGTTCACAATATCCACACCATGGAGGTCGACCTGGCCGAACTCGAGGAGCGGGGCATCGATCCAACCCCCTTCTGGCAGCAATTGTACTACCGCGAGATGCCCGGGACCTATGACCAAACCCGTCACGGCAATCCGCTGGACCCGCTGGTCAGCGGTGCCTTTGCGGCCGATGCCGTATCGGTGGTCAGTCCCACTTTTTTGACGGAGATCATCACCGGCGTCCATGACGTCATCCCCTTTCCCTTTCGAGAGGTCCTGCTGCGCAAGTGGGAAGCGGGTATGAGCAGCGGCATCGTCAACGCACCGCCGCCGGACTACCATCCCGCCACGGATCCCCATCTGGCGGTACGATACGGCGTGGCGGACGCGCATGGCGCCAAGAACGACAACAAGCAGGCGCTGCAGCGACGGCTTGGACTGCACATCGATCCAACGGTGCCCCTCCTCTTCTGGCCCTCGCGGCTGGATCCCGCCCAGAAAGGGTGCGAGCTGTTGGCCCAGATTCTCTACCAGGTGATCTCCACCTATTGGGAAGCGGGCCTGCAGGTGGTGTTCATCGCCGATGGTGCGTACCAGGAGGTGTTTCGCCGAATCCGCCGCCTGCACGCTTTCGAGCGGCGCATCGCCGTCCATCCGTACGATATCGCCCTTGAGCACCTGGGTTACGGCGCAGCCGATTTCGTCCTGATGCCGTCGCGCTACGAGCCGTGCGGTCTACCCCAGATGATCGGCTGCATCTACGGTGCCCTGCCCATCGCCCATGCAGTGGGCGGCCTGCGGGATACCGTGCAGCACCTGGACCGCGACCAGTCGGCCGGCAATGGATTCCTCTTCGAAACCTACGACGCCCAGGGGCTTTTCTGGGCCATCGGGGAGGCACTCAATTTCTTTCACCTGCCGGAAAGGGTCCGCCGGGACCACCGCCAACGCATCATGTCGGAAAGCGCCTGCCGCTTCAATCACCGGGTGATGACGGCCCATTACCTGCGGCTCTATGCCAAGCTGCTGGGTCGCCCCGTTCTTCCGGCAACGCCAGGCTACGACCACGCCCAGCGGGAAGTGTGCTCCGGGACCGTTTTGGATCAGGAGACCGTATCATGAAACCACATCCTACCTCTTCGACAGTGGCGCAGGAAGCCCATCATCCCCATGCGGCGCCCCCCCAGGGCGCAGCATCGGGCCCCACGACCCGTGAGATGGACCTGCGGATCGGTGAATGCGCCATCATGGCGGGCGATATCGGCGGCACCAAGACCCACCTGAGTCTCTACGCCGCTAGTGCCGATGGCCTTCGGGCCTTGGTGACGATGACCTACCCCAGCCAGGCGGTCGCCGGTTTGGAGGAGATGGTCCAGGACCTCCTCACCCGGCATGGGGTGCCGGTGGCGGCGGCCTGTTTCGGGATCGCCTGTCCGTCGTGGGCGGCGCCTGCCGCCCCACCAATCTCAACTGGTCTGTTTCAGAAAGCTCTTTACGCCGGCAGTTTGGCTGGCAGGCGGTGGAGATCCTCAACGATTTGGCCACCACGGCCATCGCCGCCCCCCGCCTGGCAGCGTCGGCCTTGGCCTGCCTGAACCGCGGGCAGCCGCAGCCCGAGGGCAATATGGCGCTGGTCGCCCCGGGGACCGGGCTGGGGCAGGCCCTTCTCGTGGCCGATCATGGCGTCTATCGGCCCGTGGCGTCCGAGGGCGGCCACGCGGACTTCGCGCCCGCCGATCCGGCCGAAATCGATTTGTGGCGTTATCTGCACCAGCGCTTCGGGCATGTGAGCATCGAACGCGTTCTTTCCGGTCAGGGGCTGGTCAACATCTTCGACTGGCTACGCAGCGGAGGGGA
>JAAUYD010274621.1_pt1 | contig 76558 bp, 58 predicted proteins | sample 7278101 | NCBI WGS metagenome assembly JAAUYD01 (sample SAMN14350128, study PRJNA611818) | marine sediment metagenome | isolation source: surface marine sediment (0.6m) | place: French Polynesia: Moorea | collected 2018-08
GGAGGGAAAAGCGACCCCCTTAAAAGGGTCGCCCCGACGGAGGTCCTTCAAGCGAAGACGTACCTAGCTTCGGCTGGCCGTCTTTTCACCCACAGTTTCTTTTGGAGAACCTAATAATTTTATTATCATATTCAGCTAGGGCTAGGGCTAGGGCTAGGGCTACAGCCTTTCCAATACCAGAGGAAGTGCCAGTAATGAGGATTATTTTGTTGTTATATTCCATTCCTTTGCATTAATTGTCCCAATTAAGAAATAGAAATGCAAGGGATTTGATTTGTCAATGCGGCAATCGCGGCGCTGTGACTGACATGGCCATCAGATCACATGGGTCGGTAGGGTCATATATCTAATCGCAGAAGTGGGTGTTCCAATATTCGCCGAATGGCTTGAGGTCGACCCCCACCCATGGGTCATCCATGTAGCCGAACAGGCCCATTAGGAGTTTGTCCGTGTTGTCGTAGGTCACGTGGACGCCCTCTACGATGTGATCCCCTTCTCTCCCGTTCTGGCTATAGTATCCGGTATTATAGTCGACCCCATCCACTTCCCGGTTAATGTTTAGGACATCTGTGATCCACGCGGCAGTAAACGGTGCTGGTGTGTCGATCTGGTTGGGGTAGTTGGGCGCATTGGGATCCAGGTCGCCGTAAAATGGTATTTTATATCCCAAAGATGGGTCGTATTTGAGGTCCATGTCGTGTTTGCCATCCATCAGGTCTAGCGTGAGTTCGTAGCGGAAGACCGTGTCGGGCATCATCAATGAGTAGCCCGTACCTACCATGAATCCCATCTGGGCGATGCGGCTGTGGGGCATTAGGTTGTGGTTGGAGAGCACCAAGATATGGTCGCTCGTTTCTTTCTGGTCCGGGAAGAAGAGGTAGTTGTCCCAATCGTAGGGCAGCCCCGGATACAGTGGATTGGGCTCATAGCCGGTCAATATATTGGCACGGATTTCATAGCCCATGCCTTCTTTCATCTCGTTTACCCGCTGTAAAACAAGCGGGTTATTCTGCCAGGTGGCGCCGCGTACATTGACCCCGTCGTCAGGTGCCTCGTCCAACATGGCTTGGGCCTCGGCTTTTTTCTCATCCGTGATGATCATCGAGGTGCTCTCGGTTAGCCGATTATAAAGCTCGTTTTCCTTGGCATAGGGCAGCGTGTCCGTGCCCAGCCAATCCCCGTTTTCTCCCACCTCGAGGATGACACCGTGTCCGTGCACTGGATGGGGCTCATCGTCGCCCACGCCGTATGTCCAAGGAAATCCCCGTTTAAATGCTTTGGTCAGGTTGATGGCGTCTTCGATATTGTGGGCGCGCTGCAACATGTCGCGGATGATGACGAGGCAGCCCACACCCGCCTCATCGTCAATGGCTTCACTCATCGAGACATCCACGCCTGTGCCAACGCCCTCTAGGTTGACGCCGTTCGTATGGCCCACAAATCCTGGTGCGCTTACAGTGGCAAAGGGAACGCTGCCTTCTGGATACCCTGTGAGCTCACCATCCCCTTCCTTGGGCAGGTAGACCATGACGCGGCTTAAATCCACAAAGGCCCCGTCCCCAGTGGGGAACATGAAATCCCGGCCTTGCAAGGTGTGGCCGTCAACAGTGGCGTCTCCTGAGACCACGAAGTGGTTGCAGCCAAGGGGCGGAGGCTCGTTGCTGTCTTTGTTTCGGTTTAGCAGTTTGCGCGCCACCAGATGGTAGTCGTCGGTAATCTGGATGGCTTCTCTGAGCTTGGCATTTTTTGGCCGCTCAATGAACGCCTTGAGCGCATCAAGGTTTTTCCTGCGCTTTGCCTGGCTCATTTTATCTTCATCAAAGGAGTACCCGAGGAGGCCGAATACATAAGTAAACGCCACGTCTATGCCCTGGCTGAGGGTAAACACATTGAGGTAATCTGGCTCGTAACCCTGAGCAGCAGCGCCTGCGATCAGGCCCTCGACCTCCCGTCGCACGTAAAGAGGAACCTCCCCAGGCTCACCAGCGTGTTCCCAAGCATACGTCATGTCATCGAGGAGCTGTCCCCTTACAAAATTGTATATCGAGTCCATCATCTCCCCATCAGTATCGACATCGATGCCCAAAATAAGGAACGGTAGCGCAAGAATGCCCCGAATAAACCGCCTGGACATGTCATGTACGTCAGTTCCGGCCAGCATCCCGATCTGATACCCGACGGTAAAGGGCGTTCCCGTGGCAACGATGCATTTTTTGGGATTTTTGACCATGCCAGCGCCCTCGTGACCCGGCTCGGTTGGATCGAACCCAACGACCTCTCCCCGCTCGTTGGTCCCAGCGGTCCACTTGCCCTCGTATTCACCCTGATACCCGGCAAAGGTCTCGCCGGTCTCAGGATCGATCGCCGTGGCAGACTCGATGTTTATGATGCCCTGGGCTGCCATGATGTCAGGAATGGTGAGGCCAGTGGATGTATCGGAGTCGCTATCAGTATCTGTATCCGCATCAGTATCTGCACCTGTAGTTGTATCTACTTCGACATTCCCTTCTTGTTCATCAGAGTCGGAGCAGCCGATTGGGCTTAGCAGTAGTGTGCCGGTAAATAGTAGCCAGCTCAGCCTACGAACGGGTCGATATTTTTCCATAATTTCTACCCCTTTTATCAAAAAGTGTGTATGCCTCAAAAATTCACGAACCAATTACCTTTATTAAGACATTGCTTTTCACGCTTTGAAAGTTCCCCAAAAAACAACTAAAGTTATTAAAAAATTCAAAAAAAGTAACAATATATGTAAAATTTATCTGTTTATAGTGATTAAGGTACTAAATAAACGGGCAAATCTATTATTTTTAAATAATATTGAGCAATTTTTTTCTTCCTGCTTTGTAGATTCCTTGGCATCTTTCATTATTAATGAAAATCAAAAATAAAAACATAGCGGGGACTCAGGTGTTCATCACCGGAGGATCGAGCGGGATAGGATTGTCAGCTGGAGCGCTGTTTGCTGCAATGGGATGCCACGTGGCAATATTCGCCCGCAATAAAGATCGGCTGGCTGAGGCTGTCCAGCGAATTGCAGCCCGTAAGAAGGCCGCGGACCAACGGTTTACTTGGTATGCCGTGGACGTGACCGATGATGCCGCTGTTCATGACATCATGGGCAAGGCCGTAAGGGAAACAGGTGTCCCATCTATTCTCATAAACAGTGCGGGTCGGGCACTCCCAAGGTATTTTGAAGAAATAACAGCAAGGCAGTTCGAAGAGACCCTGCGGATCAATGTATGCGGCATGCGCAATACCATCGCTGCCCTGTTGCCCCACATGCTTAGGGACAGGGGATATATCGTAAACGTCTCATCCGTAGCCGGCCTGATCGGTGTTTTCGGCTACACGGATTATTGCGCCTCTAAGTTTGCCATTATCGGATTTTCCGAAGCCCTAAGAGCAGAGCTCAAGCCACGGGGGATTACCGTCTCTGTCCTGTGTCCGCCAGACACAGATACTCCCGGGTTCGAAGAGGAGAATAAGACCAAGCCTCCGGAAACAGCCGCGATTTCAAAGAATGCCAAGACCATGCAACCCGAGGATGTGGCCCGGGTCATGATTCGAGGGATGAAAAAAGGCAAATTCCTAATTTTGGCAAATATGGAATCAAAGTTCTCCGCACTGGCCAAACAGTTATTACCGGGGCTTGTGGAAAAGATCATGGATCGGGCCGTGGCATCGGTCAGCAAAGAGACAATTTCATGAACCCGTATCCGAGAGTTTTGGCCGTGCTCGAGATCGTCACCAGTATAGGTCTCGTTATTTTCTGGACGATGTTTTTCACTATCGGCTTAGCACCTGTCTCTCCGCCCCCTTGTTATTTCACCTTTGAGAACAGCTTTCCCGTACCGGATTTGATCCTGGCAGTGGGGTTTCTGATCGCCGGGATACTCTTGCTAAAGAAATCACCAAAAGGTCGGACGCTCTCCTTGGTTTGCGCAGGCGCGTTGATGTTTTTAGGCGTGCTGGACACGTCGTTCAATGTTCAAAACGGGATGTACACCATATCCGTGGGGGACACCATCAGCAATGCATTCATTAATCTCTGGTGTATCGGGTTTGGCGGTGTGGTGGTCTATCGGATAATGATGACGCCTTCCTAAATCCCCCCCCCCCCATTGATCTACAAAGCGACAAAGTTTCATTTTATAGATAGAATTCAGGTGCTCTAGAAATATCTATAGATTGACATTTGCTCATTTATAGATAGATTGATTGATACAACGGTCGGTTGCGGGAAACATGATGAAAGCGTTTTTTGGTAGAGAGCATGAGCTCAACGAGTTGCAGCACCACACTGGGAAAAAAACAGCCAGCCTTATTGCCATCACAGGCCGACTGCGCATCGGCAAAAGTCGCTTGGTAGAGGAGTTTGCTGGTCGTAATCCCAGTTATCGTCAGGTGGTGTGCTCGGGTCTTGCGCCCGGACCGGGCATTACGCCCAAAAAGCAACGGTTGGAGTTTGCGCGGCAGATTGAACGGCAGCTGGCGATGCCTCCAATTGCCAGTGACGACTGGGCAGACCTATTTTCTCATCTGGCGGCAAACGTCTCTTCAGGAAAATGGATAATTCTCCTGGACGAGCTGAGCTGGCTCGGAATGGAAGATACGACGTTTCTTCCCAAATTGAAAAACGCATGGGACCTGGAATTTAAGAAAAATCCCCGCCTCATCTTGATTTTGTGTGGATCGGTTTCCAGTTGGATCGAAAAAAACTTGCTCAGCAGCACAGGTTTTGTAGGGCGGATTTCATCTCGTCTTCGCCTGCGAGAGCTCGGGGCCGCGGTTTGCGCGCGGTTCTTTCCACCGTCGATTTCGTCCCCTTATGACCGACTCAAAACCCTGGCGGTCACAGGTGGCGTGCCGCGGTACCTCGAGGAGCTCGTTCCATCCCTTGATGTGGACCAAAACCTCGGGCGAATGTGTTTTACGCCAGAGGGGATTCTGTTTTCTGAATTCAATCAAATCTTCAGCGAGCTATTTGCAAAACGCTTTGCCGAATACTGCCGCGTGGTCACCCATCTGACCACTGGGCCGGATTCGTTTTCTGGTATCTGCAAGGCCCTGTCTCTACCCCCAAACGGCGTTACATCAGATCGCCTCGACGACATGGTGACGGCTGGATTCCTAGCACGCGATTATACTTGGCATCTGGCCACCAGAAAGATAAGTAGACTCAGTCGGTTTAGGCTCTCGGACAATTATATCCGCTTCTATTTGAAGTGTATTCAACCCCATCGACATGCCATTGAACAGGGGCGATTTACAAGCAGACCCATTTCTGCCCTACCTGGATGGGATGCCATTATCGGGCACCAGTTCGAAAACCTAGTGCTGCACAACCGCGCGTTTGTTTGGCGTGCGTGTCAACTCACTCCAGACGATATTATTCACGATGGTCCCTTTGTACAGCCCAAGACCCGACGTCAAGATGGTTGTCAAATCGACTACCTTATTCAGACAAAACACGGCCCTATCTACGCCTGCGAGATAAAATTCAAACGGAGCAAAATCGGACTCGCTGTAGCAGGCGACATTGCCCAGAAAATCACACGGCTGAAACTGCCCAAGCACGCCTCAGTGCTCCCAGTACTCATACACGTGGGTGGCGTCACTGACCAGCTGAAGTACAGCGATCGATTTGCCCGCATTGTCGATTTCACAAGGGTATTTGCCGGGGATAACTGACCGATCGCACTTAAAAAACAGTCATCCCCGCGAAAGCGAATGTCGAAAAAAACGTTATTTTGGATGGATACTACTGCTGACTACAGCTCGCAAAAGCTCTGATAAAACAAAATGGTCGCTGGGCTGGTGACGGTCGGGTCGGTGACTACGTTAATGCAGGCAGGTTTCTTTGAATCGATGGCGCGTTTAAGCGCGGGAATAATGTCCTCATCTTTCGTGACTATTTCGCCGTAACCGCCCAAGCCTTCAACCATTTTCTCATAATGCCGGAGTCCGAGCTCGCAGCATGTGCATCGGTCCTCACCCAGGCTGATTTCCTGGGCATGCTTGATCATGCCCCAGGCACAGTCATTATTGACCACGCAGATGATGGGAATGTTGTGGCGAACAGCTGTATCAAATTCCATGCTGTTAAATCCAAAAGACCCATCTCCATTCAAAACAATCACTGGTTTGTCTGGATTGGCCAGCTTGGCCGCCATTGCAAACGGAATGCCCGTTCCCAGAGAGCCGAGCAGCCCACCAGCTGGGTTTAACACCCCTGACCGATGAACAGAAGAAAATCCAGACAGGCCAAAATAGGAGGTGTCCCCGCCATCAGATAGATAATAGGCGTCATCGCCAAATACCTCCATTATTTGACTTACCAGGCGCACGGGGTGGATCGGATCTGAAGGTGTCTGGCGGTTTTCTAGCTCTGTGGTCATAAAAGCGGTATATGCATTTTTCAGTTTGGTTATCCATTCACTATGATCCCGCTGCTCAACCAAGGGCAACAACTGCTTCAGAACATGGCCCGCGTCACCCACAAGCCCGGCTTCAGCAGCACGGTTGCGGTCCACTTCGCTGGGATCAATATCTATCCTTACGACTTTGGCTTTTGGGAATAACTTTCCGCTCTGCAGAAGCCAGTTAAATCGAACCCCTGCGGCAACAATAACATCTGCTATGGGAAGCCCTGCAGAGAGGCCTGTAAAGCCCCCGTCACTGACAGATCTGGGGGTATCGTCTGGCAGGATTCCCCGGCCATAATTAATCAGGGCAAAGGGCATGCCTGTTTTTTCGATAAATGCACTCAGGGCTTCTCCACAGTCACTCATACCCACGCCACTCCCCCCGAGGAATAGCGGTTTTTGGGCGTTGTTAATAATCTCAGCCGCTTTCTCTAGTTCGGATATTTCCGGCTGGACGTTTGTTTTGTGAGCCCTTCGACGTGGTATCTTCACGAGCTTTTCATCTACATTGGCAAACAGGATATCCGGCGGCAATTCAAGGAAGACCGGGCCGGGCCGTCCTGAGGTGGCCTGTCGAAATGCAATGGACAGGTACTCGGGAATCCGCTTGATCTCATAGCAGGTCGCGCACCATTTGGTGATCGGCTTTACCATGTCTACCTGGTTCATCTCCTGCAATGAGCCTGTCAGGTCGTCGCGTAGTGGATGCCTTCCGGAAATAACCACCAGCGGCACATTTTCCAAATGGGCGTTGGCTATCCCGGTAAGCGCATTTGTAAATCCAGGACCGGCCGTAACCAGGCAGACGCCTGGTTCGTTTTTGTATACTGACCATGCGTGGGCCATCATCGCGGCTGCCTGCTCATGGCGCACATCTATGGTTCGAATGTTATACTCGGTAAGACCATCCAGTAGATTTTCGATATGCCCCCCGGAAATGGTAAAGACCATCTCAACATTTTCCACTTCTTTCATGTATTTTGCCGCGAGGTGTCCACCGTATATCTGGGGCATGATATCCTCCTGTTGCCTGCCAATACTGACGGTTATTTTTTTGTATTAGTTCATAATATGCCCCATGGCTTCATCAAACCACAGCGCATAGACGCTCATGCCTTCAATCTTCAGCTTGCCTGCTGCTGCTGCATAAAACACTGCTTCTTGATTATTTTTCAATAAAACAGAAAAGGCTGTCTTGGGGTCTTTCCAGACAAGCGCCGCGTCAAATTCATGGTTCGGCCCTGTGGCCGTTGTGATCTGACCCCTATTAAACACGAACAACCGGGCGTGCTTGCCGTCTTCTATTTTTATCATGAGCCTGACCTTTGCTTTGCTAATGAACTTTTTAAACGGCTTGTTGAGCCTGGACGCGATGTATAAGGCTTGGTACAAACCAAAAAGAAGTAAGGACAGTCTCATTAGCTTCTCCCCTTTCGCCACGGTATCACCATCGGATTTTTGTATAACACCTGTTCTTATTTTGTGTCCATTTGAAAATTATTGTTGTAGATTGAAGGGTGGCGGCTGTCGACATGAATCCACACGAGGCGCCCTGTGCTCCCTCCCGAAAAAAGAAAACGGGATGCTATCACTGGGTTGCTTTGCGAATGGGTATTCATTCGGAATGTTTCACCATAGGAGAAGATAATGCTGCTTTTAGACAAACTACTGGCTGCAGATAATTTTGGGCAAGCGGTCAACGCCCTTGCTGTCGATTTTCGAAGAGAGCACGATCTACAACAGATCCATCAGCTAGGACTGGTTGTACCTGACGTAGAGGAGGCTGCTAAACAGCTGGAGAAGAATGGCATAGGTCCCTTTTTTATCTCCTCTGGCAGCTTGGTGCGATGGGATGAACGAGGGCAGCCCGGCCGATTCCGAGGAAAACTGGGCCTGGCCACTCACCAGGGAATAGATCTTGAGCTACTCGAGCCTGGAGAAGGATCTGACTTTTACAGGCAACACCTCGATCCCAGCGGCGGCATTGTGATTCAACACTTGGGTTTCTTTGTTAAAGATGTCGATAAAGAGATGGGAAGATTAAACACTGCTGGATATCCCACATGGGTGCGGGGCAAAATAGAAGCCGGGCCCTTTGCTTATGAATTCGCATACATGGATACAATATCCACCGCTCAGGCAATCATCGAGTTCATCCAATTCAATGCATTGGGTATTCCTCTAAGGCCCTTCGGGCTTGTTTATCATCTTCTTGGGAGGCTCGAGAAGCTTTTGGGCGTTCGATGTGTTCATGTGGATTAGCTCGGAACAGCTTGGTCCGCGACGACTCGAAGCTCCCCGTCGATGTCGACAATCAGCTACGCTACTCTGTTCAAAATTACCACCGTAAGATCATCATAAAAACCGTGCCCTTTGAGGGCACTGCAAGGTGACGCAATTCGCATCCGCAAGAAGTTGCTTTGGATTTCTGGGTACCACTGAATCAGGGTGCGACCGGTTTTGACCAGTTTGGGTCTTCAAACCGCTGAATCTCGAGGAGGTAGCCGTCGGGGTCGCGGAAGAAGCAGTGGTAGATGTTGTATTTGGGATTGAATTGGGGTTCCTTTTCAAAGGAAACCCCTGCTGCTTTCAATCTATCGACCCATCCATCTACGTCTAGTGTGACAAAGGTGACGATAATTCCGTCCGGTTTCGGTGCTTCGTCTCGAGTGCAGACACCGAGGTAGCCGTTCTCGCTCACTTGGAACACCTTGCAGTTGGCCTGCTCAAGCACCAACGGGAGCGCCAATGTGTTCTGATAAAACCCGGCGGAGCGATCGAGATCCTGAGTGTAGATAAACGTCATCGAGTCGTCGAACGGTCCCATTTGGGGCCTCCTTCGTGCAGAGCACTGTGTGCATCCGGAAATGAAAGTAAAAACAAGAACACAACAGAGCGCAATTCTACTGATTCTTCGTATCATGGGCTGATGGATTAATTTTTGTCCTTATTAGTGCTTTTTTTCGAGAGCTCTCTTTGCGGAACGATGGTGGGCTTCATCAGTTCTTTGACATAGGCCTGCTGTTTTTCGATAATCTTTTTCTTGACGCTTGGGTCCACGGAGGGCCCCGGTACTGTTGCGGTGCGCATCGCTTCCTGCTTTTTCCGATACATTTCTACTAGGAATTCATGATCAGCGCGGGCTTGTTCTTCGTCCTTTGCAGGGGTTGCTAAATTATCCATTAGGCTGTTGAGGAGGTCCTGTTGCGGGTTTTGTTTTTTCTTGTCGATGATATTGCGGATCAATCCGTTATTGTTCTCGGCCGCTGCTGTACCGACTGTCGGGGCCTGGGTGCTTTTGGCAGACTTTTTCTCGATCGCCTCTGCGATAATTTTAATTTCAGCGCCCTTATAGATCTCCGCAATGAAATGGAACACTATCGCTCCGAGCAACAGGAGCAAGCCTTTGTGCCCGACTAGATACAGGCCGTTCGCAAAAAGCGCAATTCCCATCACAGCTAAGAAAACAGTGAGCAGCTTGTCCCCCATGGGCATGGCTTTAAAGATATCAATACGGCTTACTCTTATTGGTTCCATTTTGCTACCCAATAACTTGTTGGTACAGTAGCCGCCACTGGCGCAACTCCAGAAACAACGTCTTTCCAAGTGCCTCACACACTCAGCTTCAGGCCCGTTCAGCAATAGAAATTAGTATGTCTTTTCCCAGTGTGTCAAGAAGAGCGATGCTCGGCGCTGCGTGCTAACCAAACGACCATGGCCCGAGCGATCATGCGGGCTAGGATGATTCGCTGCCCAAGGTTATTGGAAGAAGAATTTTTTGTGTGGCGATATCGTACGTCCACAAGAGATTCTCCTCCTCACGCAATAGCAGCGTTGTGTCATCCGGCGTGATGTTGAGGTTAGTTGGCGTGAACGGGAGAGGTATGGATGAGACAATCTTTTCGAGCACTGAGAGGTCATACAGCCCATCATCGAGCAGGAGTGCGCGACGCGAGTCTGAGGTAATGACATAATCGTTGAGGCGGACGTCTGGTCCGGCCACCATGTAAAGCGTCCGTGTTGGAATGTCGAGGAGGCGAATACGCGCATCTTCAAACCAAGCGTCCGCATCTACTAGGAGGATTTGACCGCTTGGGGTGATGGTATACCGCGGCAAATTGTCTCCAATCTTGAGGGTATCGAATTTTAATTTCTTCACGTCAATGAACATCAAGTGATAGCGACAGCTCGAGTCGGTGGGAATATCCTCTGGCGAGTCAAACAGGGATTCGTCCAGGTTGTCGAGATCCATGAAGGCCACTGCGGTTTCTTGGTCCACGGTCACTGCAGTAGGCCCAAACCCTGGTAGATTTCGAACGAATGCAAGGGTAGCAAGATCTATCACAGAGACCGGATCGTTTTCATCACCGTTTTCTTGAATACACCGCGTTGGGGCAAGTAGGGCCATGTCACCTTGAGCGGCAAGTACCAACTCGTCTGAACAATTGGGTACTGCAATGGTCGTCTTGGTTTTGAGGGCCATCGAATAAACCACGATATCAGTATTTGGAACATCCCCATGCCATGCGTGGTCCAAGGTAACGATTATTCGATCCCCATCCGGATGAAGATCTACATCAATTATGTTTCTTTCAAAGTTCAGGTCATGGAGTATGGCTCCGTTCTCAATCGAAAGAACCCTCAACCTAGATGGATCGGTGAGTACCAGCTGCTGGTTTTTCCCTGTAACCTCAATTAGGGGATAACTCATCTGCCAATTTTCGAAAATTAGATCAACAAGGAAAATATTCTTCTTCCATTCGACGACCTTTTTGTTTACATCGTATGCAATGAGCTGTCCGTAATCCATTGAAGACGTGAAGTAGATTTTACCAGGGCTACCAAAGGCAAGCCTGTGGGCCTCTTCAACATCTGGCAGTATTGAAACAATTCCTTTTTCGATATCACCATAAATAATCTGATCTTCGTTGTTTGAAATAAAGTACGTTCCCCAAGGATCGATGGCAATATCTCCAATGCTCAGGGACACACCATCCTCTTCGTTACCCGATGTGTGTTGGTTCTGGTTGAGACCGCCTTCTAATTCGCACCCTGTCGCTATACACATCCCGGTGAGTACGAGGGAAATCCTCGCGATTAAAGCGCCGCGTCTAAGAGTAATGTTGCGTACCATTTAAAACTCCTTTGATTGTAAGTTACCTAAGAAGCACGCACCATGGGTGGGGATGCAACTGATGTGCCATAGGACGCGGAGCTGCAGTGGATTCAAAATAGTGTTTGATTTCAGCTAGTAACAGAAAGGCGCCGTGTACGCAGCAGCACGTCGATATGTGGCCCCATGACAACAATGCCATCGAGTGTAATCGGGAGATGTCAGGGGCACGGTGTGGCAGTGCAGTGGTGCAAAGAAGCGTCCGTATGGTGTGCCATGTTCCACTATCGTTTGGTGTGGTCGAGGCAGGCGATGAGTTTGATCGATTGCTTTATCGCTTGATCGAGCAGGTGTTCGATGTCGTCGCTGGCTGTAATTTTCGTGGCAGTGCGCTGCTTGTTGAGCGTCAGTTTGTGAATCGCGCGGTAGTATTTTTTCGAGAACGTGCCGAGGTCTTTGAATATCGGCTGAAACACCCCGGCGTGATATTGGGCTGGCATGCCGATCTTTTTGCAAAAATCGCGTCTGCTCAGTGCAGCGGCGTTGGAGAACGTCGCAATCCCCTCGGTGTGGGGAAGCACGTTCAAATGGTTTACGTAAAAACGATTGTTGGCATTGATGCGGGCATCGGCGGATCGCTCCACAGCACTGTGTCCATCACCTGTACGATCGGCTGCGTGGTCTGGCACAGCGAGATCAGCCAGCAGGTGGAGGGCCCACCCCAGATAGATAAGCGCGGTACGCGTTCTCTGGGGCAGGGTTTCTCGTGCAAGTGCGTCTGGGAAATCAGCATCCCTATCTGGGGCCCATACGGGCCAGGTGGGCGAGCCGTTACGGCAGGGGTCTGTGGGGTCGGCGGTGCTGCTAATATCGATACAAATGAATGGATTACCCCCTAAAAAAGTGGCGGGAAGATCAGCGCGCAGGTGGGTGCCGTTGCCGCAAATACTGTCCATAACCAGGTTTCCCGTCTGAGGCATCTGGGCATAAGCTGGCGTATGTTTCATTCTGATGTCGTGGTTGCCATCTGCGATTTTATATCTTTTGATCGCGCTAAGGCTTGGATTTCCATTTGCATTTCCCGGTAGAAACCGTTTGGCCATCTCGTAGAGCACTGCGCCGTAGTCGTACGCGTGGACATCGCTATCTTCGTAGATAGGATCCCCATCGGCGATCGCCGGCATGTAGTCGAGGCGGACGGTGCGATCGTTTGCATAGTGAAACAGGTTGTCAGCCGCGTAAACCCGACTTCGTTTTTGTAATATCGGCTTTGCCATGTAGCGCGCCATGAGGACGAGGTTGTCAAAGAAATGCTTTTTGCCTTGGGTTCCGAGTTTCCACTTGAGCTCCGTGCGGTATCTCTTGGCAAAAAAACTGCGGCAAGAATCATCGCTGACATGCTTACCGTTTAAACGATCCATCAGCCCTGACACATGGGAGAAGGGATTTTCTGGCGGACCGGCCCAGACATGATCTGCCCACCAGAGTCCGTAATAGATATAGGCCAGGTTTTGAGTGTATGTCTTTTCGTCATCAGGAGGTAAAAAACAGGGTAGCTGGTTGTTCTGTTTTAGCCATTCTATGGCGCGCTTTACAATCCAATTGTGGGTTTTGCGCTCTGAAATGCGGATGCCCTCCTGGCAGCGTGCAAGGTGAGTGTCACAGCTGGCAATCGGCCCCTCGCGCTGAGCAGAATAGAGCCGCCAGTCATATCTGGCGTTCCAAGCCTGCGCTGTAGTGTTCAGTGCAAAGAGAATTGAAAACGTCAACAGCAAGAATCGCCTGCTCATGTCTTATATTCTACCCCTGTTCGCCGTGTCGGGCGAGCGCGCGATACGGACAGAAGGACCTGCTACAAGATACGGCTGTAGAATAACAGGGAACGAGCGTCAGCCCGCCACCGTTTCTAATTTGATTTGGGTTTCGTGCATGGCAGCCGCATTGCCCAGATCGGTCATGATCGACTCCCTGAGCTGATTGACGCCTTGGAGGTCACCGCGCCAGGCAGCCGGGTTAAACAGGAGCACGTCTTGCAAGACTGTTTCGTCCGCGAAAATGCGCGCCTGAACGCTACCCACCGAGCTCTTCACCAGGACGCGCTGCTCGTTTAAGAGACCCTGTTCCAGAAGCGTCTGTGGATGGGCGCGCACCAGGGCCTCGTCTCTGAGATCCCTTTCGTTGATTTGAGCGTTGACCATGTGGATGGTTTTGGTGGCCATCAGCCGCAGCGAGCCGTCCAGACCCACTTCTTTAGGGCGACAGGGATAGTCTGTAACGAACTCGAACTTGCCCGACTCGGTTTTAAAGCGCTTGTCCGCAAAGGCAACGGGATGCCTCATCGGGTTGGGGGTCGGCCCTTGGGCCAGGCGCTCGGGCGTGACCCCGCGGGCCGTGAGCGCCCCGAGCAGCTTGGAGGTCCAACTTGCGGTGCTGCCAGCCAGGGCCTGGCCAAAGCCCAGCCGGTCTGCCATCTGTTCGAGGATCTGGGAGTCGGAACGCGCCTCTCCCAAAGGTTCGACCACTTGCTGGCACATGCCCAGCCAGTGGTGGCCATAGGCCCGGACCAGGTCGTCCATCTCCAGGTAGGTGGTGCATGGGAGGAACAGGTGGGCGTGGTTCGAAGAAGCGGTCTGGAACTGATCCACCACCACCAGGAAGTCGAGGCCAGAGAGTGCCTGATCCAACCGGTTCGTGTCCGGAGCAGTGGCTGCTGGGTTGGCACCGGCGATCCAGGCTGCTTTGATCGGCGGGGCATGGGCCGCTAGGATTTCCTCGCCCAGTCGGGGGAGCCTGAGCTTTCTCGGGTAGGGATGGGAGAGATCCCTGAGGTCCAGTCCATCGGACGCAGAGGTGTCTGTAAACACACCCCCACCCGGGATGCCGATGTTGCCTGTCATGGCGGCCAACGCGTCGATCAGTCGGATGGTCGCACTCCCGTGTCGCCAGTAGCCGATGCCCAGGCCAGCCATGGTGCACAGGGGCTTGCAGGTGGCGTACAGATCGGTCAGCGCCTCTACCTGGTCCCGCGTCAATCCAGTGGCGCGCAGCACCGCGTCTGGCTCAATGGCGCGTGTGAGCTCGGCGAACTGTTCGAACCCAACAGTGTGAGCATCGATAAAGGCCTGGTCCACGGCCCCCCTTTTGATCAACTGCCGAGCGATGCCCAGGGCCAGCATACCATCGCTGCCCGGCACCAACTGCAGGTGCTGGTCAGCCTGTTTTGCGGTCTTGCACGCCACAGGGTCGATCACCACCATGGGAGCGCCCTTTTTGCGGGCGACTTTGACAAACGGTATGCTGTGGGGATAGGTGATGGCGATGTTCTTGCCCCAGATCACAAAGCCAGCAGCGTTTTCAAAGTCCTCCATGGTGTGGGCGCAATCACCGCCAAAGTCCAGGGCCTGACCCGCGTGTACAGCTTCGGCGCTGAGCCCTCCCTTGACCCCGGTGACACCCAACGTTGACCAGAAGATGTGCCACTTGGATTTGGCCACCAAACCTTTGATGCCCGAGTAAGTGATTGCCAAAATGGACTCAGGGCCATCTAAGGACATGTGATAGCGCAGCTTTTCAGCAGCCAGATCCAAGGCATCGTCCCAGGTGATGCGTTCCCAGACGCCGCTCGGTTTTCGCCGCAGGGGGTGAAGCACCCGGTTGGGGCTATAGAACCGGTCCAGGTACTGATTGCCCCGCTTGCACAGGAACCCGCGGGTGATGCCGTGGGCCCGATCTCCCCGCTGTTTGACGATCCGGCCGTTTTCCACCTCGGCCAGAATACTGCACGAATCTGGACAGTCCCGATTACAGATGGTTCTGAGCTGTTTAGACATGATGTATTCCCTTTTCTCTCAAAAACCAGACAGTGAGGCTGAACCAAAAGTTCCGATTTGAGGGTTGATCTTTGATGATAAAACATTACCTTTTTATCAATTTTAATCAAAGGAGTATATCATGCCTGAACAAATACTGGTCGTTGGCGCAACGGGTAAAGTCGGCAGCCAGGTGCTCGCCTCCCTGTTGGAGCAAAACGTTTCGGTCCGTGCGGCAACCCGTCAACCCGAGGCCCAAAGGGCGCTGACGGATCGGGGCGTCCCTGTTGTTCGTCTCGACTTCGACGATCCATCTACCTTTGATGGGGCACTCGACGGGATAAAAAAAATCTTTCTGTGCGCTCCGCCCGGGGACGTGGCACCAGAGCAAAAGCTCAATCTGTTTGTCGATGCGGCAAACAAACACGGGGTTTCTCATATCGCCCTGATGACAGCGATGGATGTGGACCAAGATGAAGACATCGGGCTGCGAAAAGTAGAACGCCACGTGGAGAAGTCGGGCATTGGCTATACATTTATCCGCCCCAACTGGTTCATGCAGAACTTCAGTGCAGGGATGATGTTGCCGTCCATCCTGGAAAGCAGCGGCATCTTTCTGCCTGCTGGAGAGGCAAAAACCAGCTTTGTCGACACGTGGGATATCGCAGAGATTGCAGTGCGCGCATTGACTGAAGATGGACACGCCAGTGCTGAGTACACGGTTACCGGTGGACAAGCGTTGACCTATGGGGAGGTGGCGGCGATCATTTCAGAGGCTGCGGGCAAGGAGGTTCAGTATCACCCCATCAGCGACGAACAGGCGGCTCAGGGGCTGGCCGAAGCTGGCTTTGGACCGGATCAAATCCAGTTCATGTTGGGACTCTTTTCAATGGTCAAGCAGGGATACACCGAGCGCGTGGTCGACGATGTAAACAAAGTATTGGGTCGCCCCCCAGGGGATTTTGCCAACTTTGCCAAGCAGAACGCCGCTGCTTGGCGTTAATACCACGACCCCATCTCGCTCACGCCGGTCGTGACCGTCTTGTTACGGATCTGGTGTCCCGCTGTCCATGTCGCTGGATTCGCATTCCGTTCCCTGACCTGGAATATCGAACTGAAGATCTTGGTAGACGCCGTCGTAGGTGTAGATGATCCCTCTTGAGAAAACCGCGTTCTGATCGAGATTCAGTGCCCAGGCCTCTATATCGGCAGCTGCTTCCCCTTGTGGATTAAAATTCAGCGGTCCTGATGCCCCTTCGTAGTCGATCGTCGCCATATCGCTGGATGCAAGTGCCTGGCAGGCAGCATTCCATTGGCTCGTGCCTGCGGGGATGGGTTGGCCAGCAGATAGCCGCTGAAGCCCGCTTACAATATTGGCTCCTGTTACGACTTCGAGATTCGTTCCAGCAATGGCATATGCGATCAGATAGAGCGCATCGTAGGCATTGGCGGAATATGGACCTTCAGGGCCAAAACGGGCTCTAAACCGCAAGGCAAAGCTCTGGTAGATGGTCCCGGTCGGTGACGCCGGTTGGGTCCCCAAGATTGCGCATAACAGATCGGATGCGAGGGTTAAATCGAAGAGCTGATCGCTTTTCAGCCCGTCAGAAAGAATAAAACGGTCCATGCCTTGGCTCCCTGCGATGCTGAGAAAATTCGATCCATCTTTGAAAAACCCAATTAAAACAGTGATGTCCGGTGCAAATGGGATCAAGTCGACGATGATTTGTGATTGTTCGCTCGGATATGTGGTTTCTTCGTAAGTGCGCGTGAAAAATCGGTCTGCATCAGAGCAGGGAAACTGTTCACACAAGGAAGCGAAAATCTCATCCCTGAGACCAGTACCGTATGCGTCGTTTCGATTGATAAGGGCAATCTTTTCCAAGCCCTGTTGACCCAATAGGTACTGGGCGATTGCCTCGCCCTGAATCGCATCGCTGGGGGCAGTGCGCCATAGATACCCGCTATCTTGAATGTTGGTGAGCAAGGGCGAGGTGGCCGATGGGCTCATGATAACGGTACCTTTTCCCTTGGCCACATCTGTAAAGACATTGATCGTCACGCTACTGGCGGCCGGACCGATGATCGCGGGGACACCCACGGTTTCGATGAGATGTTGTGCTGCCTGTTTGGCGATCTCAGCGGTAGTGCCTGAATCACATGATAATACAGCTATTTTTTTGCCCAAAATGCCGCCTGCTTGGTTGATCTCGTCCACGGCGAGCTCTATACCCTGGGCCATTTTGGGACCGTACACATCGAGGTCGCCGGTAAACGGCAAGATGGCGCCTAGCAGAATGGTATCTTCGGCCAAGGCCTGGTCAATGGGTACGCCGTATATTTGGGAGCACTGTTCGGTGCGTAAGTCATCCGGAGTGATCACTTTGGCAACACAATATCCTTGCAGACAGACCAAATCCTCACCAGAGCAATCCTGGTCAGTTTTGCATTCATCGTAATCCAGCAGCCAGGTGCAGGAAAGCGTGCTAAATATCATCCAGGAAAATACGAGTTTTTTCCAATTGAACATGGCCCATAAGCCTCCTCTTGCGATTTTTTTGGGGCACTTCTAAAATCGCACTTCGACGTTGAGCCCCCCTCCTTTAGACTTCAGGAGCGGCTTTACGGCCACCGATGCGGTTTGTGGTCGTTCGTCTTTGGCGCCGTCGCGAAAGATAAACAGCAAAACACCCGTCGTTGCCAAGGCAAGCCCTGATCCGACAAAAATGTCGCCTAGCAGTGCTCGCCGCTTTCCCTTGCTCTCGAGATTTTTCTTCTCCTCCAATATGAGCGATGCCTCGAAATCGCGGTAGGTCTTCAAGGCCAACCCCTCCAGTACCCCACCGGCAATCAATGCTGCAGCGCCAGATCCGATAAGCACCCATTCGTAGGTCCGCGATAGGGCTTTGGGTGTCGGACGCAACGGCGGCGTCTCAGTTTTTGGCACTGACTGATCCGCAGGCACTGACTGATCCGCAGGTGCTGACTGATCCGCAGGTACTGCAGCAGCGGGTTTTGTTTCTTGTGGGGTCTGTTCCGAAGGTTCCTCAGTTGCCTGTGGGGACGAATCGATACCATCGAGATAATCTTTTGCCCGTTGTTTGTCCGCTTCAGGAACCGAGGGTCTATCGATGAAGCGGCGGTAGTATATTTGGGCGTTTTCCACGTCACCCAGTTGTTCGTAACACCGAGCGATGTTGAATAGGATATTGGGATCTGGAACCATTTGGTACGCCTGCTCGAATTTTTCAATGGCCGCCTCATATTCTTTGGTCTCAAATAGCTCGATTGCTTTGTATGCAATGTTCATCATCTCTGCTTCGTTTGCTGAAGGTTGGGCTGATGTCGGCAAGGCAACAGCGTATCCCACTGCAAAGAAGAGAGAACTCCAGAGATAGACGGCCACAGTACTGGTTGTATTTTCCATTTCCACCACCCTAACCCGGCAGAGCCGGAACCAAAATGAAGAGGCTATCGTTTTTTCTTAATTTCTTTCCGAAGTTCCCCATACTCTACCGCTAAGAGACTAGAATACAGGTCCTCGCATTTTGGTTTATCCAACTGTTGCACATCGTGCATAATGTTCAGCTTAACGCGCTATAAATAAACTACCATTTACCGATGCGTGGCTATCTCCATTTACTCTGATGTCTGTCTTAAGTTTTTAATAACTATATATGTACGTTTAATATCCTATTCCTAATTAAACCAGCCTCTGATTATACAACAATAGCAGGATAAAAAATATACGAAAATGCAGTTTATCCTATTCTGATTTTAGCGAATATGTGATAAATTGGATTATTATGAGTATAAATGCCTCTTCAAATGTACAACATCCTTTATTTAACGAGTCTCCTGTATTAACCGTCTCTGAGACAGAAATATTTCAGCAATATCAAATAGTTACAAAACTTGGAACAGGCGGTATGGGAGATGTGTTTTTGGGAATTCAGCGTGGCGCGGCCGGATTTCAACGCCTCGTCGTCGTTAAACAGATCCACGCACATTTTTTTAATCAGGAAAACACCCTAAATATGTTTATCGATGAAGCAAGCCTGATTGCGTCATTGGATCACCCTCATATTGTAAAACTAATAGATTTTTGTAAAACAGATACATCCATCTACCTTGTTATGGAGTATGTAGACGGAGAGACGCTAAAATTTGTACGCTCGTGGTGCAAGAAGAATGGCATTTCGATACCATTTCCCATTGCCTGCAAAATGATAATAACAGCTTGTGAGGCACTCCATTACGCCCATTCAACCACATCGCGCAATGGTGATCCATTGCATATTGTGCATCGCGATATTGGGCTGCACAATATAATGATCGACCGCAACGGGTATCTCAAGATCATCGATTTCGGTATTGCCAAGTCCAACATTCAAACCGACGATACCTCTCCTAATCTGGTTAAAGGCAATCCATCTTATATGGCACCGGATCTGTTTATCGACACAAAAATAGATAGCCGCGTTGACATCTATGCATTGGGTTTGTGCCTGTTTGAGTTGTTGACATTACAGCGTCCGTTTATGTTCGATAAGAGCGCCGAACTACCTCAAATCATGCATACCATCACGACCCAAGACCTCCCACCCCCCTCGAGCCTCGTCGATGATTTGCCCCCTGAACTAGATCAAATTGTGCTCCGCGCTGCGGAAAAGGAACGGGGCAAGCGATATCAAACCGCTGATGAATTTGCCAAAAGTCTAAAAGAAATCGCAGCAACGTACAGCGAAGATTTTGACAAGCAAGATGTAGAGAATTGGTTTACGAGCACATTTAAAGACCGGATGGAACAGCGCAGGCAGTTTGAGCGACGCGCTACGCAAAAAGCCCAAAACGCCGGTGCATCTATTGATCGTCTGACAGGGATTCACAGTTATCCGCCTCCGCCGACAACGACCATTATGACCAGTCTTTTGCCCTATTCATCTGCGCCACCAGGGCCGGCGGCTGGCCTAAAACCATTTCACCTGTACCTCCTGATCGGCGCGCTTTGTACTTTTTTTATTGGCTTTATTGCAGTTATCTACTTTTTCTTTTTTGCTGCAGCACCACGTGGAGCGCCGATAGTTGGGGATAATTTATTCGTTTACAGCATTCCCGGGGATGCGGACCTGTATATCAATGGGGCTCACCTGGGTACCACTGGAGACCAGGGGCGCACGCTACACATCACGCCCCAAAAAGCCCATTCAATTGAGATGTACAAAAGGGGCTATAAGGTGTTTACCACCTCTTTGACTGGCCCTACAACAGGACTTGAGAAAGTCGTGGCCACTTTAGCGAAGCTCGAACCGCCCGCAAGTAGCCCATCCTCTAATGAAAATAAGGGAGACGCGTCAGCCCAGGGTTCAGCAGGGGGGGAGACTGACAAGTCGCGCTTATCCAAAGCCACGCTGCCGTTGACAGATCAAGAGCCTTCCCGAGCACGGCCTAGAAAAAGGAAAAGACCCAGAAACGCATCAAAAGCGGTCGCTGATCAGGTACCGCCAACCGCTGTACCACCAGAAAACAAGGAACTGACAGCTGACACTGATGCCACCAAACTGGAAAACTCCCAAGTGCCCCTGCTTGTCGAACCAACATTGAAACAAATTCCACTACTTTATCGCGAGAGCAAGCCAAGCCAGGGTGAGACAGGAAAAGATTTACCCCTGCTGTAGTTACTAGATATCTTCAAAGCCACACTTTTCAATAGATGAATCAAGTGTTGACGTGTCCGCCTCCGCCGAGCCTCCGGCGGGATCTTGGTTTTTCGTAGTCTAACTCGAAAGTCGAAAACCACGCCGTAGTCAACGGAGGCGGGCCACGCCTTAGTCTGCAGAGGGGGGCCACGTGATTCATACGCGTCAGTTTGAGGCGAAGCTCTGCTAGTTTCTCACGACCACGTCTCTAGTGAACTGTGGGGTATAAAGGAAAACATCGTTGGGCAAGACCGAAATGAGCGCGGTGTATTCCCCACCCTCCCTAAGGGATTTGCCGTCTACTTCGTTTCTGAAGATCACCTCGATAGACGTCCGATCTGGCGACAGTGTCATTTGGTATTCTCCGGGGTTCATCGGCGTTGCATTCACCGAGGTGCCCTCTATCAGGTTGACCGAAACGCCAGACGTGTCATTTCTGACGGCCATGTTAATGATATCCCCCAACATGGCCAAGATTGCGCTATCGCCCCCATCCTCGACTTCGGGAATTGGGGGGTACATATCGAGGGAAATGATCGCGTTTCCATTTCCCAAGAGGTCGACATAGATGGGGTTTGTCAAGAAATCGTCAAGAGGATAGAGTTCATCGTCGCCGTCTTCATTAATCCAATCATCGTCGAAATCGGTAATCGCTGTACACCCGGCCAGCGTCTCGACCAGCAACAGCATAACGGCAGCCAATAGTATTGTTTTTCTCATTGTTTATGTCCTCCCTAAAAGGCCAAAATTGCTCCAACACCCGCGGTGTTGTGATCCACAATCGGGACTATCGCTACGTTCGCCCGGTTTGATACCCGTTTTTCTCGGCTTAAGTGTGTTAGTAAAATAATCATACTGGTGATGCCGGACGCGGCAGCAACGCCAAGGGAAACATCAGAGATGATGGCGTTTCGATGCCCAGCGTCTTTTTTCTCTTCAGTCGGTTCATTGTGGTAGTCCTCCTCGGCATTCAGAGCCATTACGCCGAAGACCGTGCCGCTCACAAGGCCCACCCCAGTGACGGCCGCTGTGATCCAAAAGCCGACCGGTAGCCTATTGGCTGGTTCGACGATCTCCCCATGGCTTGCGGGTCTATCGGTCGCGTTGGTGTTGGTTTTCGGCCGGACCACAATCGTGTCCACATCCCCTTGATCTTCCGGGCCGATCGGTTCGCCATCTGCGGTGAAATCTAACCGTAATGACGCGTCAGCGCCGATGTCGAGAATGGTCTGCTTGCTCATGGGTTTGTAGCCTGAAACAGCGAGCGTCACATCATGCGCACCGGGATTCAAACTGAGCGTAGTAGGCGTTACACGACCGGTATCTTTCCCATCCACTGCAACAGTTGCGCCAGCTGGTTCACTCTTTACGTCAAGCCGGGCGAGTAATCTTTGGAGCTCTGCAATGCGCTTTTTGGCATCTGCCCTTCCGGTTTGTGCTGGACCACTGAGAAATTTCTCCAGGGTTTCAATCGCACCGGTTACATTTCCCAAGGCCGCCTTGCACTCGGCGATGCTTTTTAGCGCTACTGGATGGGGTTTGGTATCATAGGCCGCTTGAAATTCCTTTTGGGCGAGTTCAAATTTACCGGCCTCATACAACTCCTTTCCACGTTGATAGTGTTTCCGGGCGATGGCTCGGACATCCTCTGCTGTATCGGCAGTATCCTCTGCCAAGACGACCGTCGGCACCGCCGAAACCAATAACCCCAAAGCGACCAATACATGCCGTATGTCGCTTAGATGCCCGCCTGTCATATCTCCTCCTCCCAAGTTGCTACTGAATCTGTTTACTGATAATAGTATGGGCCAATTTTTCGGTCGTCAATTTGTTTGCATCTTTCGTATGTCAACAGATTCTTCTGGTTAGGGTGGACCTTTGGATATTTTAAAGCGCGGCACCATCACATGACGGCCATGCTCGCTATCGGCGGCCTTGATCCCACAGGCGGCGCTGGGATTGTGCGAGACGCGATGGCCGCCCGCTTTGCAGGTGTGCACTGTGCAGTGGTAATGACCACATTTGCGATTCAAAGCGGTCGTCGGTTTGTCGGATCCTACCCGCTTTCGCCCCACCTCGTGCGCCGAGCGATTGAGACGGTGCTTGCTGATACGCCAGTAAAGGCAGTCAAGTTGGGCGCTTTGGGGAACGCGAAGATCGCAGGCATGATCGCCGATATTGCCCAGAATAATCCGGATTTACAGCTGGTTGTGGACCCGGTCTTTCGCAGCACGACCCAGGGGACATTGCTTAGCGAGAAAGGCGTGGCAGCATTAAAGACCCACCTCATACCCCAGGCCGCGATGGTCACCCCCAATCTGATCGAGGCGACGGCGCTTACTGGTATCGACGTCGCCACCGTTACTGACATGCGATCTGCCGGGGAATATTTAGTGGGCGCAGGTGCAACGGCAGTGCTGGTCAAAGGGGGCCACTTGGCATCTGATATGGTCGCGGACGTTTACGTAGATGCCGAGGGCCGCTTTGAAGTTTTTGAAGACAGAAGAGCCATGGTAGGAGAGGTCCGGGGCACGGGATGTGCCCTGGCATCCCTTATCGCTGCCTTTTTGGCCCGCGCGTACCCGCTGCTCAGCGCTGTGACTGCAGCCCGAGGGATCTTAAAGGACGCGATACTAAACTCTCATCACCTGGGGCCTGGGCCGCGCTACCTCAACTTCGGGTCCCCTGCGCAAGTTAAAACGAGCTGTTGATATCAAACATGCCTTGTCAGAGACCGGCACATGAGATTATTTTGCGACCCAGGCGAGGAGTAGGATTGTGCTTAGAACACTCAAAACATTTATCAAGGATCCCCTGCCCACATCAAAATATGGGGATTTGGCCCCGGGACTCAACATCGTAGACGGCATTGTACGGGTCGAGACCCCGCTTCGCTCGCCCGTGCGGGGCCAAAATTGCGTGGCCTTTTTCTATCGCTCTTTTTTGTCCATTGGCGGCGGCAGATCTCCGATGCCGACCATTCACAAAATCAAGCAAGCCGAAGTGTACGCCCCCTTTGAACTCGAAATGGAAGGCGGCGTGCTTCCGATTACACCGGATCGGCCTGGGAAGTTCGATCATCGGGATCACCTTGAATTGAGTCGCCAATACGGCAAGGAATTCCAGGGCGTTGAGGAGGTCATTCTTCCGGGCGCGCGCGTGCGCCTTCGGGGAAAGGCACGCCAGGTGGACGGCAAGTATCAATTCAGCATGAAGAGCATCGTGGTTATCGAAAAACAGGTCGTCAGTGCGGGCGTGGTCGGGGATAGAAAAAAAAGGAAAAAAAAGAAGAGATAGGATTACGTATCCTCTCGAGCGACGGTCCGCAGGTACTGCTTCATTGCTTGAAATTCGATGCGAATGCGGTGTTTTATCGAGCGCAACGGTGCTGCCCGCATGGCATTAAACAGGGATCCTATCCTCGGCCGGCCTTGATTGTCTGCTACCACCATGGGCAGGCCGGTCAGGGGGTCTGTTTCCAGAACGAGCACCGCGTGATAGTGCTCCCGCATGTCTTGCTCCCGCAGCCCGTGAATAATCAGCACATCCCCGTCTCGGATCGCGTCGGTATGGCCGGCGAGCACCTTGGCAAACCGGCGCTCGCGTTTTAGGGGTATCCAGTGTTTGCGGGGAATATCGTATCGGTCGAGGGGCGTGTCATCTGCCTCGGAGAAGGCCAATATGGACGGAATATTCCTTCTCGCAAACCCTGGGATAGAAGAAAAATCTATCTCCCCACTGGTTCGGCCGGGTTTCTCACCACGGCGATTGAACCAGGTCCCGTGGGCCCGCTCCCACACGTCAAACACAAAATCTACGCAGACCTGAGGTGGGATGGGGTTGCCCTGCCGATCGAACACGCGGTACTCGACCTCTCTGAATTTAAATGTATCCTCCCGCTGTCGATAGGCCGCGATCCAGGCCAGCCGAAGCGCGCCGTCTTCTTGGTCATCCTCGCTTTCGTCTGTGGGCTCGTCAAAGCGGGGGCGTTCAGCAACTATTTTAGTTGCTGTATCAGTTGTTTTTCTGTGTTGCCACCAAAATGCCCTGGCTTGGGATCTGAGCTCTTTCAGGGTCTCTGAGACCCCTGCGATACAGGTTACCTGGGACCGCATTCTCAGGAGGTCGACCTTTGCCGATCGGCGTTCCCCATTTGGGAAAATCAAGTCTATCCACGCTGTTTCGGATCCGACAATCCGGGGGATGGTCCTAAGGGCACCTGTTGTCCGCCGGATTTGACCGAGGTCAATGTGAAGGGGAGGGAGCAGGTCCATCCGGTCATTTGATATGCGATCGTTGAGCAGGAGTTTGGCTGGTCTGCCGTCGTTTCCAAAGTAGGTGCCATCGCGCTGTTCCAGGATTTGGGTCTGTCCGTCCCGGTAAAGGTAGATATGCGGATCATCAAAGAGATCCTCGATGTGAATGCCGCGGACCATGGCGCGGGCCAGATATGGCCGAGATTCAAAGAAGTATCCGTCGCTGAGGAAAATGCGTCTCAAAAAGGGCTTGTCCCCCTGGTATTTGCTGAGAAGCTTTTTTATGTACCTTCGCACCTGTCTGGACTGAGCGAGTGTGTGATAGGTGTTGAGTGCCCTGGGATCTTGGGTCCGTTGCGGTGCGCTGAAATATGCGACAGGGACGATGCGAGCGCCGATGACTGTTTGAGGCAACCCAGCATAGTAGCGGTCCAGTGCTTCGTCTCTTTCAACCGGTTCAATGGTTTTGAGCGCGCGCATACAGGGATCTGATGGGAGAGGATGGATTTTTGATTCACCGTGGGATATCGGGTCAGGTCGTTTTTGGCTTTTCTGAATAGGGGTTGGTTCGCCATTTCCCTTGGGGGGTGCTCTCCCTGGCCAATGGGGGGCTGACATCTCGCCACAGCAAATTAGAAAAAAGCCGAAAAAGAATGCCATTGCCCATCTGGCCTGATGGGTTCCTATCGGGGGTGGGTACACTGGGCTCCACGCTCGTCGCATGGGTACCATCTCATGCTAAGTGTACCGCAAGTGGGCGCTACACACCAATTTATCGGCTGACACGTGCGGCTTTTAATATAGTAGATATACCTATATGGTAATATATAGTACTGTCACAATCAGGAGCACAGTGATGGCAAGAAAAAAGTTTCCCACGACTGTTTATATCACCGAGGAACAGGATCGCCGCCTCAAGGAATTGAGCCGGCGGACCAAGGTTCCAGTCTCAATATATATCCGGGAAGGCATTGACCTGGTGTTGGACAAGTACCAAACTGTCTTGCCGGGTCAGTTGTCATTACAAGTAGAATAGGGCGCTCGCGGACCGAACGATATTCATCCTCAGGTGCCCCCGCGCTGATCAGGCCGGCTATAATTTTGATCAGGCCGAAGGGAGTAAGGAAATGAAATCGTATGGGGTGGCACTATTGGGCACGGTTTGCTTTGGTGGATGGCTGGCCACTGTAGGATGCGGCAGTGGCAATGGGGATGACACGGATACTGCAACCGATACGGGGTCAGATGCCGAGACCGATAGCGACAGCGACAGCAACACAGACGATGGGTCTAACTGCCTCGATGGACAGGATCCGGCATATATCTATCCGGCCACGTGCATTGGGGATGCGTGCACCGGCGGTACTGATTGCTGCGAAGGGGCAACGTGCAATAACCCCTTCTTTGAAGGTTGGGAAACGGTCATTACCTATTACTGTTATCCCGAAATAGAAAACCCCGTGGCGCCGTATACCGCACCGTGTGCGTGCGGTGACATGGGGGTGGCGTTTACAATCAATCAAGCGGGTGACACGTGGCAGACCTGCGTGAACCGGGGCAATACAAGTACGGGAAATGCTTCTATTGAGATCAAAGTTCTCGAAAAAGCCTATCTCGATAGCCTGGGTCCGGATGGAGCTATCCCAGATGACTATGTGACAGATGTCGACTTTGAGACCCAACTCGGTGATACGGACATGCCACTGACGATAATGTGGGGTGAGCAAACAGCGCTAGATCTAGATGGCGACGGGGAGGCCGAGCCATACATCCGCTTGATCGCTCAGGGATTGGGCGCTGCAAGTAAAGTATTCCACTGGTCCGGTATTGTCGACGCTACCCAGTGGACAGACGGATCTGTCATGGCGGCACCCAGTTCAGATAACAACCTTAACTTCGACATCCAAATTTTACAGGGTTTTTTCGATGAAGATCTCCAATTTACCGAGCTCTGGTTTGAGGGATTTACCCTTGACGGCGCCATGACGATAGTATCTGCTGGTGAGCTGTGTACAGGGGGGCCCTGTGCCAACGCGGTCATTCAATTTGATATTGACTTATTTGGTATGAGAGGCAAATACGACCTGACCGATGATCCCGACGATGGCGGTGTGGGCAGCATCGACTTGGGCGGGAGATAGCTTTGTTTCGCTAAAAACCGAGCCCTATCTGCAGCACCAGCATCACTGTATCAAGACGACCCCTATCAGATCCCAGATGGCTACAGCCGCAACCCCCTTCTTCTTGAGCGGCATTGCTGTTGTTATTGGTTTCATTGTCGGCATCAGAGTCGCTGTCTGAGTCAGAGTCACTATCGCTGTCGCTATCTGAGTCAGAATCGCTATCACTGTCGCTATCTGAGTCAGAATCGCTATCACTATCGCCATCTGAGTCAGAGTCGCTATCGCTGTCGCTATCTGAGTCAGAATCCGTATCGGCGTCAGTGTCAGTGTCCGTGTCGGTATCGGTGTCCGTGTCCGTGTCCGTATCAGTGTCCGTGTCGGTATCAGTGTCCGTGTCGGTGTCTGTGTCGGTATCGGTATCGGTGTCCGTGTCCGTGTCCGTATCCGTGTCCACATCACCGCTGCAATTCTGGGGATGTGTGCCAGAGGGGTCAGGTCCGTTGTCTGTTTCAGTACACCAATAGTAGGCGTCATCTACTTGCCAAGAACAGAACGGCTGATTTGTCAGATCTGCGCAGGGGTAGCAATGGAGCACGCCACCGTCACACCAAATGATGTTACCCACATCGTCACAGCACCCTTCAAAGCTCACGTCTTGGCAGTCATTTGATGCTACATTCCAGTTTTGACTCTCGCCCCCTGGACAGTACCCATCTATCCAGTAGTCGCCGCCGGTATCGGTGTCCGTATCGGTGTCTGTGTCGGTGTCTGTATCGGTGTCTGTGTCGGTGTCGGTATCCGAGCTGCCAGCGTAGTCAATCCAGGCCGCTGACCTGCCGACAGAATTGGCGCCGTATTCAATGCGCATATACCCGTGCTCCCCCCAATTAGACCCCCAAGAATTTCGCATGTACCAGTATCCGTCAGATTGGGGATCGGTTTCATTCCAACCGACGAGGAAGACCGCGTGATTGACTTGACTGCCGCTCGAATGGGTAAAAATACCGCCATTATACGATTGCATGGCGTTATCCGCATGAATGGCGACCCAGACAGGGCCGTGATCGTATATCGCTTGTTTAATCGCACTGACACTGTCACCTGAATAATCCCAATCTTCCCCTCGATAGGCCTTGGTGTATGGACCGCCGCACGATTCGTTTGAAGCTGAATACGGAAATGTAGATTCATAGGGAGCGCCGGGTTGACCATTGTCCGCGCTCGTTCTGTCCACGAGATAGTCCAAGGGGCACCATCCGCCGTTGCAACCGTTATGGGAAGTGGCGCAGGAGACCAGGTACTGCTCGGATAGGTCAACCTCAACACCGTCCTTAATTTTGACGAGATTCTCAAGCGGACCGACGGCCGCAAAGGCCCAGCAGCTGCCGCAGGAACCTTGGTTTTTAACCGGGGTGCAATCGTCATTGCCGGCGCCGTTGTTGTAGGTACCGCACCAGTTAAACTCGTCAGGTACCCGTATATTGGGGTCGCCACGGTCTATCACAGGTACTTTTACCGCATCCACAGGCACCTCAAATTCGGCCTGGAACGCGCCACTTGACTGAAATCTGAAGGTAACTTGCCGGTCAAAATACCAATCGTGGAATCGCTTGTACACCAGCGACAGCGAAGCAGTGCCCGAACTCGCGCCAGCGACATAGAAGCGCTTGGTACCCGGGGCCCCATAAAACCCCTGCGCAACCTTGGGGTGGACATAATAGGTCCCGAGGACTGTGATGCTGGCATTGGAAATTGTGTGCTCCCAATCATACCCGGTCGTGATATTGCTGGGTAGGGAGATCTCCGCGACATTGTCATTTGCTAAAAAAATTGTTCTACCTGCATCTGTCTCGCTAAGATTCACAACTTTTGCCGGACCTGCTTGGGCCGCGCCAACAACAACCAGGAGCATTGCCTGTAAAGCGATGGCTATTGCCAGCCGCTGAGTAGAAGTCCTTGGACGATTAGATAAAAACATCTGCCTTCCTTTCGTTGGGAGTGATGCGGGCACTATCAAGGCCAAAAGGGGGGTATTTCTTTAGGTTGCAACTAATAATAACTAAGTGCTCCTTAATAAGTAGTCGCTAACCTGAAATTATTGCATATTCTTATAATACCTGTAAATGTTAAAATATCGGGTAATGGAATTTATTCATCTTGCTGGGTAGGCTATGATGTGAATCTACTGATGCGCGCACATAGGCTGGCCCCAATCCCCGGATTCAAGTGGTGATCTGGCTACACCTCCCACGCCAGTGGGGAGGCTGCCTTTTCGTAGCACATGCCCTCGCTACCGGCTGCTTTGACATAGTTGGGGCAGCCCTCACAGGAAAAGGACGGCCAAAGCAACGCCGATGCCTGGTCGAGGCAGCTTTCGTAATGCAGGCACGTCTCTTTTCTGTGGATAGTTACGGCTTCTAAGGTTAGGGGACGACGGATTTTTTTCATGATAGGCCTCATTAATATAGTTTAAGAACAAATTTTCAGCCCAGCTGAAATATTAGTTGCCAATAATAAAGATAATTACGAAAATAGGGATAGCAAATCTTTTATACGATTTCTATTGGACTTGCTTCCCCCGGTCGAAGACGAGCAGCAGGACTGAGTTGCAGATAAGGGCATATCCGAAAATGGCGCCCGTGCTGATGGACTCGTTCCAGGCAAAATGGGCGACCACACCTGCGAGCAGGGGTTCGCTCAAGGTCCAGGCTGATATTCTTCCAGCGGCGATGTATCTCAAGGCATTGTTAAAAGAAGTATGCCCCAGCACAGTGGGCACGAGGGCCATCAGGAAGAAGCACAACCACGTCTGCCCCGAGTAGTCGACAAACGGCAGGTCCAGGACGAGCATCGCCCCAAATCCCCAAACCGAAGCCAGGGCATAGGCAGATGTGACGTAGACACCTGTATCCAATCTTTTTCGAAGGGTCTTTCCCAACAGGAAATATACGGAGAAGAGTATTGAGCAGATCACCGCGGTCACGTCGCCCTTGATATGCTCGGGCTGGAACGATAGGTCGTTCCAACTGATGGTGGCGATACCGGCAAATCCGAGGACGATGGACCATACGAGCTTTTTTGACACGCGCTCGCCAAAAAGAAAATGGCCAGCAGTGGCGGTGATCACCGGGTTTATTGAGAAAAAGATGGCGGCATTTGCCACGGTGGTCATCTGGACCGCTGCGATCCACGCAAAAAAATGGAGGCTGAGCGCAACACTGGCCAGGAAGAGCAGCTGGATTTCGCGGCGGGATAAGTGCCTGAGCGTCTTGAGTCGCCTACCAGCAAATGGTGCGAGGAAAAGTGCCGCGATAAGGAGGCGCCAAGCCGCAATGGCCGCGGGATGTGCGTCGCCGATGCGAATGATATTTCCGGATTGGCTCGCTGCCACCAGGCCGATGATGAGGAAGAGGTAAACGCGTTTGGTTGGTGTCATGAGGAGGCACTATACACCATCAAACCACACGGCTGCACCGTGATACATCAGCAACATCCAATACACGGAAAAGGCAATCGCAAGGGAGACCAGCGATAGCATTTTGTAATAATACCTGATCAATAAAATGCACCCCAAATGCACCAACGCCATCTTTAATGTAATAAACAGTACGGGGTGAATACTTATTAATAAAGCCATTAATGGGTTTGCTTCTTGAGCAATATCGGAATGAACCCAAAATAAAGTGAATAAACCGTCAATAACATTCATGACGATCAACGCGCCCACAATACGCGTAACCCACATGAATCTAGTTGTATTTACAGAATCGCTGGGTGCGAGTAAATCGAGCTGAGAAAAGGAGGTGAAGTTATTATGCATAATGCATCCCTTGACAACAGCTGTGCAATACAACAGTACATCAGTTGTACTGCAGACCCTCGCGTACACACTAAATGTAGCGACATCTTAAGCACCAATACTACAACAAAATACCGCATCTTGACAATGACCTTAGTGATATAAAATTGCCATATAATACATCAATAAAATAAAAATTCACTTAAAGTGTAAAAATCGAAACTTATCCACATCGTCCACCGGGTCCATTATGTCCACGCCAAAAGATCCAATGACGGGCCCGGCTGGACTTGGCGCGGTGATATCTAGAATTCCGGAATGCCCGTTAGCTCGACGGCGGGGTCATACTGGGCGTTGCGGCGAGGCTTTGATTTGCCCAGTCCACTGCTGCGAGATACATGTCTGGCAACCGGTTTTCAGGGATTTTGACGTCGTCGATGCGATTGGCAAACGCTTCCCAATCTCCTCGCTCGTAGGAGATGACTATCCAGAGGATCTTGTGATAGAGACTCTCATCGCCGAGCAAAGCAGACTTGATCTCCTGTGAAATGGGCATATCCTCAAGGACCTCTTCCAAGGGATGGTCCATCAGCGCATCCAGGACTGAAAACATGCCCATCAAAAACAGGTCCTGGGCCTGGGGGCGAAGGCCGACCGCATCGGAGAGTGTTTCGCAAAATCGCGCGCGGGTAAGGGCTGTGATTATCAACTCAGCGGGCTTGTCCGTACCCATAAATGCCATGGCTACCAGTGTCGCCCATTTTTTGATTTCGTTTTCTCCCAAAAGGACCAGGGCATGCTTGATCGATCGAATCTCTACCCGCAACCCGAAAAAGGCCGAATTGATATAGCGCAACAACCGATACGAGAGTGAGAGGTCCTGCTTGATGAGCGCCTCGATGCTATCCAGGTCCAATTCAGCTTGATGAATGCGCCTGAGCAGCCGCATGTAGTGAATGCGATCCCCAGGCACACTGCGCTTTGATAACACTTCGGGCTTGGCAAAAAAATAACCCTGAAACAGGGTGTATCCCATGGCCTTTGCCGACTCGAATTCCTCGTGGGTCTCGATTTTTTCAGCGAGCAGGGCCACCTCGGTGTCGCGGAAACGGTCCGCGATCAAGGCCTGCATTTCCGCGTTGGTATCCATGAAGTCGACTTTGATAATATCGGCCCACTTGCAGAACCCCTCCCTGCCCTCGAGAGAGATGACATCATCGAGGGCGACCTCGAATCCGGCTTTTTTAAGTCTCATGGTCGCGGCGATAACCTCTGGATCTTCAGCCACGGTTTCCAATATTTCCGGTACTACCAAGTCCGGTGGAAAGAGTTGCATGTAATCGTTAACAAGCACCTCTCGTGTCACATTAACCAGGGCCTTGTTGCCCCCTGTGAGCGCCCGCATGCCAAAGAGCATCAAGCTGTTAACCAGCACGTGAGACGTGGCCTCAGTGTCGCCCATGGAAATTTCAAATGCGTTCTTAAGGCCGTTGCGGAACAGGAGTTCGTACGCCACTACCTCGCGATACACGTTAAAAATAGGCTGGCGGGCGATAAAATTTTTCAACGTCACCTCCCAGATTGCCACCTAACAGTTCGTGGACCAATTCAGCTATCCTCTCTAGTGGTATCGGCATGGGTCGCCAGTTGATAAGTGATTGCGCGGCTCGGCAGGCAGCATCAGTTGCCAAGTATTTGCTCCACCATGGCATAACCCTGCGGGTCATAGGCGATCAGCTCGCTTACGCCGTTGATGCCGTTGTGGTTGCTGTCAATGCCATCGTAGTTGACGCCCATGTAGGATTGCACCAACTCAGCCCAGTATTCGTGATAGTGGGAAATGGCGTATGTTCCTTCCCACAAACCACTGCTTTTGGCGTCATTGTGTGCTGTCTGTACGTCGGCATCGAAATTGGTGTTGTTCAGCCCGCAGAGATGTACACCGTGGGCGAATTCGTGGATCAAAATATCTTCTCTGTAAACACCAGAACCCTGCTCCCAACCAAAATTTAACACTTGGATGCTCGTGACCGGTATGGACGGCGTGCCGCCCAGGCCATACGTCCAGTCTAGATCCGGGAATTGCGCATAGCATTGAAAATCTGAGACCACCTCGTCTGGCCCCATCAAGAGCAACGCATGGCCCATATTCTCGAGTTGATCCAAGATGTCTTGCCGGTGACCGATCATGGCTTTTACTTTGTCTCCGGCCTGGTAAAAAAATGTATCTTCAACACTGTCTGTCGAACACATCGCAAAGTTGCCCATCAGTGCACACTTGGTGATCGTCGGTCCTACCGTGCTGTAGATCCAGCTGGGACAACTCACGAAGATCACTTCAGGATCGGTATCGGTATCGGTATCTGTGTTGGTGTCAGTGTCAGTGCCGGTGTCGGTATCGGTATCGGTATCGGTATCGGTATCGGTATCGGTATCGGTGTCAGTGTCTATATCGGTATCGGTGTCAGAGTCGGTATCAGTGTCAGAGTCGGTATCAGTGTCTGTATCGGTGTCAGAGTCGGTATCAGTGTCAGTGTCTGTATCGGTATCTGTATCTAAATCCGATGATGTATCATCACTATCGGCGTCACTGTCAGCGTCATTGTCGGTATCACTGTCCGAATCGCTGTTGCCGTTTGTCTCTTCATCGTTCTGAATTCTCTCATCTTCTGTACAACCTGAAGCCAGGCAAAAAAGCACACCAAATATAGCCAGAGTCATGCACTTCATTCTGTCTCCTTTTAAAAATTGCCTCCAGGGTGTAATTTTAGCTCAGAAGTGGCCCGGGAATAGCTTCAGAGTAAAAAAATTCTTACTCGGAGAGGGATGCGGTCCTGCCAAGAACGGCTGCGGCGCATCGAACGAACCGGTCAGGGGTTACTTTATCGGGATACACCGCATCCACTCCGGCCATCAGAAGTGCTTTCTGGGTGGCACGCCCCAGGCACATCCAGTTGAGCCCTGGCTTGATGTCGGCGAGTCGTGATGGGGCAATGGCATCCACCAGGGTTTGCACGCCAAGCGGACTTCCGGCAATGACCAGGTCTGCTGCAGCCTTGATTCTGCTGGCAATGTGCTTTGCCCGGTCAGGGGGGACCGGCCGGGTTGTGTAGGCTTCTACCTCGTCGACCGCAAATCCTTGTTTTTCAAGGGTTTCTGGCAACGTGCGCCTGGCCCTGTCGCCCTTTAAAAAGAGAACCTTCACCCCCGGTGTTGACTGTGCCAAGGCCTGGGCCAACCCTTGCGCATCGTGGGTCGATGGAACGAGGTGGACACGCCAACCCTGTCGCCGCGCTTGGGCTGCGGTCCCAGGGCCCACTGCTGCCACGCGGCCGGCCGGCCTGGCTCTGCCCTTGAGTGCCCGGGCTGATTGACGGCTGGTGAGGACGATCCACGCGTACCTATCGATACGCTTGAGCACAACGTCTAATCGCTCGGGATCACTGGGCGGTCCGACTTCAATCAGGGGTAAGCGCCGCACGTGCGCACCAGCCCGCTTTAGCGCCTCCAGCAGGGGACCGGCCCCATCTGCCGAGCCTGTCCACACCGCGTTGATGCCGTTCATCAATGCCAATATCCACCATCTGGGGGTGGGGATTTGGGTTTGCTGGCGCCCTCGATCACCCTGAGTTTTTTCCTGAGCCACCAATATCTCACGCGGCGGTAGGCCTTTTCCGGACGCCAGAATCCCGTGACGAGCAGCGCACCGATCGCCATGCCGCCCAAGTGGGCTGCGTGGCTGACGCCCTTTGTTGCCATGAGAAAGTCAACGAGTGCGTAACCTATTGGAATCAAGACAAAATGCTTTCCCTTCATCGGGAAGATGCCAAAAAAGTAGATGATCCGATTGGGATAGGAAATGGCCCAGGCAACGACCAACCCGTAGATGGCACCTGATGCACCGAGTACTGGGATGTTCGGCGCAAAAATCCAGCCACTTACCAACACGACTAAGCCCGACCCGATGCCACAGGTGAGATAGAACCGCAAAAATGATCGGGATCCCCAAGCGATTTCCAGGCTGCCACCGAACATCCATAAAAATAGGCAGTTGAATAAAATATGGGACAGATCAAACCCGTGCAGCCACATCCAGGTAACGAGCTGCCAAACCTCAAGCCCTGGATAGACCATGATGGGCGTCAGGGAGAAATGCCAGATAACATCATCGCCCACCGTTCTGGCGATGATGAGCTCCAGGATCCAGACCACGGCCAAGATGATCATGATTCTCTTGACCATTGGGGTCATGGGCCATCCAGCGTAGGTGCGCACCCTCATCTTTTCCCTACCGGCATTCCCAGTTCACCCAGCGCTGATATTCCCTGTTGAAGGTATCGCTGGCCTCGGCTTTTTTTAGCGCCTCGGCATAGGTGGCACCATCTGGAAAGTTGCCCCGGGCCAGAATACCCGCCTCTGTCCAACCGCTGGGGTTTTTGCCAGCCTCTTTTTTATCGGCTGCTTCCTTGATGCAGGTCATGCGTCCGGCGGTCTTGGCCACCCGATCTGGTTTGTACTCACCTGTTTCGAGCTCTTGGACGGATTTACTAAACTCCAAATTGGTAGGGTCCAAAGCTTTTGCTTGGACAAACAGCTCTAGGGCGCGTTCCTTGCTCCCGGTGAATAAAGCACTGACAGCCTGAAGGCCAAGGGCTTCGGCCCGCGCACGATTATCCCGACTGACCTCGAGTGCGCGCTCGGAGAGCGCCGTGGCTTCTTTGAATTTTTCGAGCTGCACCAGTGTCATGGCCTCCCATACAAACGCCGCGCCGTAGCTTGGAATGAGGCGCCGGGCCCTACGAAAGCGCTTGATCGCGTCCTTGTAGTTGCGCAGGTTAAGGGAGATGACGCCCTTTTCCAGCGCTCTTTGAGCTTTATCCCGGTTGTCGCTTTCCCTGCGGATACCCTCCCGGATGGTCTTGCTCGCAAACACCACTTTTCGAAACACCCGCTTATGGGCATCTGTCGATACCGTATATTCCACGACAAGGGATCCGTCTGCAAAGCGCTGCAATACGGCATTTTTGCCAGGAGCAGCTGATTTGACCGGCTTTCCAAGTGCATCTTCGAACAGGGGGCTTTGCAACTGATCAGCAAAGGACTCGCGATAATCCAAATGAATCTCAAACAGCTTGCCGCTCACAAACAAAAAACGCATGACAGGCGCCATCCGATGGGTCAGGCCGCCTGGGAAGATGTCGAATTCCTCACCACCTGGTATTAAATCATAGCCCGTGGGTCCGAGATGCGGCAAATGGCTGAGGGCTTCGCTGACCTGATCCGGAGAGAGGTTCAACAGGTTGCAGATGCCATCCTTTTGTGTGGTTTTAACCAGGGCATCGGTGAGGTCTTTCCACGGAAATGCCGGGTAGGCTGAGAGGGGCTTGCACGATACTTCGGGCGTTGCCTCGGCCGGAGGTACGGCTGCCGCTGGCGTCGCGTCGGGAGATCCATTTGCGGGCACTGACAGTGCACCTGCTGTAGGAGATGTTTGTTCCTGTTTCGCAGTTGTCGCAGTTTGTTCGTTTTGGGGTGCATCGCTATTACCCATGCCGACTATCAAAACGATGCTGATGAGCAGGACCGCGGCAAGAAGAATGACTTGCACCACGCGCACCTTGGATAGAGCCCTGGCAAGACCCTTGAATGCGCCCTTATGTTTTATCCGTGCAAGGGTCTGATCGCTAACAAGGGGTCTCAATAGGAGGCCCCTTGCCTTGGGGGCCAGGCTTGGCTTTACTCGGTCGATTTTGGTTTTGATCGCACCCGGCGCAGTAGATAGTCGATCTTTGGTCTTTGTTACCGAGCCTGCAACTGCGGCAGCTGCTTTTTCCACGGCCGGTCCAATTACTTCTCGACCCTGCTGAAGCCCCTTCTTTACCGCTGGTCCAATTGCATCAGCGCTTTGCTGGAGCTTCTGTTTTACCGCCTCCATGGTTTTCTCCGGCCGCGTGGGCTCGGGGTCCGTCCCTGTGATCTCGGGTTCTGTCCCTGTCACTGGGGCCAAGTCTTCCAGAACGAGATCCTCGGTATTATCGTCGATGTATATTTGGCCGGTGGCATCTGGCAGGATTTGCTGGGTCAGGTCTTGACGGGGTTTTACGATTGGCGCGTCTGAGCGCAAATCACCGGTCGCTTTCGACACAATTTGCTCTAAATCCCGGGCTGTCGTCTTTGGTGGACGCGCACTGTCTCGGGTTTCAGGAACCGCTTTTGTCTTACTCGAAGCAGGTGCAGCCTCGCCCTCTGGGCCGGGGGGGGACAATAGGGGAGGCGGTAGGGTTTTGCGCCCAGGCTTTGACTGCACCGATGTTGGATGCGGTGGCGGGGGCGTAGCGCCCTTGTTGTCCGATGATCCCGCACCGGGTGGTGGCGGTGGTGGTAGGGTGATCCGCTTCTTCCCCGTAAGTCGCACGCCTCTCGGTGGGGGAGGCGGGACAGATTTTTTCGGTATTGGCGGTATCGGGGAGGTCGGGTGTGACCTACTAGACGGCGGCGGTAGGGACGACGGCTTTTCAGTTGGAGCGATTGGGCGACCTGATGGGGAGCTTACCAGGCGCACCAGCCGAATACCGCAGTGTTTGCATCGCATTGCGGTCTCGGGCACCTGTTTTTTACACGCCGGGCATATCTTGGTATCTGTCATGGTGATCCTCAGCCCATATGGATTACCTATTTTCGAGAGGCAGGCTGAGCGCCAACAGCCCCATCCATATCGGCCTGTCGCCTGGGCAGCATCTGTAAGAGCATCAAACCGATGCCCGCGACAATTGCTGCGTCAGCCACATTGAACGTCGGCCAGTCCATTGTGTCGCCGTCAACGACAACATACCAGCGGATAAAATCAATAACATATCGATATATTAACCGGTCTGCCAGATTGCCAACTGCACCCCCGAGTATAAACGGCAGCGCGTACAGCATCAGCCGTTGGTCTGCTGGTGTTTTTAAGTACAAATACGGAATAAAAGCAACCGCTAATGCAGATATAACTAGGAAAAATGGAAATCTAAAAGACTCGGGTACTTGGCTCATCAATCCAAAGGCACTCGCACAGTTCTCCACATATCTCAAATCAAAGAAATTTTCGATAACAGTAACGCTCGTGCGATGTTGATTGATAAACCGCTCCCGTCGGCGGTCTGCTGCAGGGTCAACGCAGGCCGGGAAGTTGTCGGTTTGTTCGACAAACGCGTCGCTCAACAGTGCGGACTGGGCGAGCTGCTTGGTCGTCTGATCCGCGATAATGATGATGAACAGAAGGACAATGAGGCTTAGGAACGGTTTTTTCAGTTTTTTCATAGAGAACCGGCTTTCTTGCGCGCTTGGATCAACGCTTTTTTTCGTCATTTTCGCCGAATGTACCCAGCGAGTACGTGCACGCGCTCACCACACAAAGATCAAACGATACCACGCTCGCAATTTTTCGGTAGGGGGCAATCGACAAGAAAAATCAAAAACAGGGTATATTGTAGGGAATAAATTATATATTTATCAGAGTAATTTAGGAGTACCAGATGACAATTATCCTCAACGAAGATCAAACCCTCATACAGACCATGGTCCGAAAATTTGCCCGGGAAATCGTGGCCAAAGAAGCTGCCGAGCGGGATCAATCCGGCACATTTCCCAAGGAAATCTTCCAACAGATGGGAGAGCTGGGGTTAATGGGAATGTTGGTTCCAGAGACATATGGGGGCTCTGGAGCAGATGCTGTAAGCTACGCGATAGCCCTCTCTGAAATCGCTTATGCCTGCGCCTCGACCGCCGTGGTGATGAGCGTTCACAATTCCATTTGCTGCGAATCCATTCTCAATTTTGGTTCCCAGGCGCAGCAGCAACTGTGGTTACCCAAAATGTGCACCGGCACCTGCATCGGCGCGTTTGGACTCACCGAACCCGAGGCCGGTAGTAACCCAGCCTCTCAGAAAACAACGGCTGTGCGCGATGGCAAGTATTGGGTGCTGAACGGTACCAAGCAATTTATCACATCGGGAAAAAACGGTGGGGTTGTCATCGTGATCGCGCGCACTGACAAAGCAAAGGCCCACGGCGGCATCAGTGCATTCCTGGTGCCCCAAGGCACACCGGGTATGACCATCGGCGCTAGCGAGAATAAAATGGGCTTGCGAGCGAGCGATACGGTGCAGCTCATATTCGAGGATTGTCGCGTTCCAGAGGATGCAATGCTCGGCAAACCCGGCCAGGGCTTCAAGCTGGCCATGACCGCGCTCGACAGCGGTCGCATCGGCGTTGCTGCCCAATCCATCGGTGTGGCTGAGGCTTGTCTGGACGAAGCCGTGGCATACGCCAAAACCCGGGAGCAGTTTGGACGACCCATCGGCGATTTCCAAGGCATTCGCTGGTACATTGCCGAAATGGCGACGGAAATCGAGGCCGCCCGCCTGATGTGCCATAACGCGGCAGTCTTAAAAAGCAGTGGCCAGCCTTACACCATGGCTGCGTCCATGGCCAAAATGTACGCCAGTGAAATGGTCAACCGGGTGGCTGGGCGCGCCCTGCAAATACACGGTGGGTACGGCTACTGCAAGGAATACCCAGTGGAGCGGCACTACCGGGACGCCCGGGTGTTCACTATCTATGAAGGCACCACCGAGATTCAACGCCTCGTCATCAGCAACGGTATTCTCGGCCCGATCGCCACGAAATCGTAGGATTTATATTTGGCATTGCTATTGACACCTCCACTACCTTATAATTTACTTAAAGTTTTATTAGCGAGAGCTATTTGTTTATTATTACCTATTGCGCGAAACACATTAAAACGAGGAAGTTGAGAATTTTCTAAATAAAACCCGCGTATTATTGTTTATGAAGTCTTTATTTTCAAACAAACAGGAGTTCCTTATGCGACCGATTCTCTTTTTCGTTGCCCTCATGTCGGTTTCCTTTGCGGCAGATAATGGATTTTGCAACAAGGCCAAAGCAAAAAAGCAACTCGACTTGGGCTTAAAACTCTATCGTGAGGGAAAGTATCAACCGGCAGCCGATGCTTTTTCAAAATCCTATAACGCCGATAAAAATTACGAAACCCTTTACAACCTGGCCCGCACTGAAACCGAGCTCAAGCAATACAAGGCGGCCATTGCCCATCTTGAACAATATCTCAAGGAGGGCGGTGAGAAAATCCCCGTAGGCATGCGAGATATTGTCCAAAAGGAGATAGAGCGGCTCGGCTTTATTCTGAGCCAGCAGTCGGGTCAGAGCCCCGGGGCCACTTCCCAGCCCCAGGAACCCACTGTGCAACCCACATCCGGGCAGGGTGCTTCGGGTCAGGGAGAGGCCACAGCATTGTACAAAAAGGGCCAGGCCCTCTACGCCAAAGGCAATCTGCAGGAAGCAGCACTGCAATTCGACAAGTCCTACCGCATCTATCCCTATCCCGAATGCCTGTATTACCTGGGCAAAATCGCTTCCAAGTTGAATCAGCGGGACCGCGCCATGATGCTCTTCGATCGCTATCTAAAGGAGGGCGGCAATCGGATCTCACCGGCCCTGCGCAAGGACGTGGCTGGGGAAAGGGAAAAACTCGCAGCTGCCAGTGCTCATGCCGAGCAAAAGGGGTCGTCTGATCAGTTTTTTAAGGAGGGAAAGGAGTGGCTCACCTCTGGCGATCCCAAGCGCGCCAGCGCGCTTTTTGATCAGGCATACCGGGCCTCTCCAAACCCAGACATTCTCTACTACCTCGCCCAGGCCATGGAGCAATTAAAGCAGTACGGCCCAGCCAAGGCAGCCTATGAGCGCTATTTAAACGAGGCCAAAGACGGCGTCTCCAACAAGCGAAAAAAAGAGGTGCAAGGAGAAATAAATCGGCTGTCCCAGCTCGAAGCTGATGCGGCCAACCGCAAAGAGGCCCTTAGCCATTACAACAAAGGGCTCGCGCTGAATAAAAAAGAGCGCTACCAGGAGGCCCTGGGGTCTTTTGAACAGGCCCTCAGGCTCTATCAGAATCAGGAGACGCTACTCGGCATTGCCGAGGCCAACGCCGGCCTCGGGCGAAATCAAGCGGCCATCGATACCTATCGCCGCTATTTGAAAGCCGGCGGTAAAAAACTCCCGCCGGAGGAGCGAGAGCGGGTGGAACGAGAGGTGGCCTGGCTCGAAGCTGTTACCGAAGCGCACACACTGTACGACAATGCCGATTACAAAGGCGCACTAAAAGCATTTGAAACAGCCAATGAACTAAAGCCCCAATTCGAGCTACTCTACTATATTGGAAAAATTTCAACCAGAATGGAATACAATGACCGCGCTGTGGACGCTTATCAGCAATATTTTGCCCTTGGCGGCAACCGGGTTTCCCAAGGTCGACGCAGCGAAGTAAAGAGCGAGATAGAGCGCCTGAGCGGCCTGATCAAAGCAGCGGCGAGAAAAGAAGAAGCGAGGATGATTTTTGAGGACGCGCGCCAAGAGATGAAAAACGGCGAGTTTGAGTTTGCCGTCGATAACTTAAAAAAATCCTATAAGCTACACGCGAACTACGAGGTCTATTACTTTTTAGGTCAAGCCTACGATAGGCTCCGCAAGTACACGAAAGGCAGAGAATCATACGAGCGGTATCTCCGGGATGGGGCCACGGCCATTGCCAACAAGCGCCGCAAAGAGGTCGATGGGGAGATCATGCGCCTCAAGGACCTGGAAAAAGCAGCGGCAGACAGAAAAAAGGCCGTCGCCTACTACAAAAAAGGCCTCAAGCTGAACAAGCGTAAAAACTATGTCGCGGCAATGGCCGAGTTCGAACGCGCCTACAAATTGCATTCGGATTACAGAATTCTGGGGGGCATTGCCAAATCAGCCACCGGGCAGAAAAGGTACGAGCTCGCCATTAGTGCCCACCAACGATATTTGGACGAGGGGGGCCCAAAGGTATCGCCTGAAAAGCGCATCTCTGTCGAGGTAGAAATAGAGCAGCTACAACAAAAATACGAACAAGAGCAGAAGAAACAACAGGCACTTGAGCAGTATAAGGAAGCACAACTGCTGAGCAAGCAAGGTGCCCATAAGAATGCCCTAAAGGCATTTAATAAAGCATATGACATCTACCCTAACTACAAAATCATTTTCAACATTGCCAAGACAGAGGCATATCTGAAAAAATATGAGGACGCGATCTACTCCTACAATCGCTATCTGGAAGCGGGTGGCAGTCAGGTTTCAGACAAACAAAGAGCAAAGACAAAAAAAGAAGTCGAGCGGATTAAGAAAGCGATCCAGACCCTGGAGGATGAAAAGAAATCACAAGATCTGTTTAAAAGCGGGCGCAAGGCAAAGGCGAGGAAAAAATGGCAAGAAGCTATCGACGCCTTTGAGGAAGCATACAAGCTCGACACCAATTACGAGATACTCCTCCCACTGGCCGAGTGTTACGCCAAGCAAAAAGAACACAAAAAGGCGATCGAAAACTACAACACATACCTATCAAAAGGTGGCGCTCGCATTTCAGAAAAAAAGAGAAAGAAGATTAAAAAAGAGACCGACCGGCTCTACAACCTCGTAAATAAGAAATAGGGCGGGGCTTTATGCCCCGCCAACGGTGTCGGCGTGGGATAAACCCACGCCCTACGAACCGGCAATATTATGTTCATGCCACTTCAAATCGTCGTATTAAAATTGAAATGAAAAAGATACTAGCTGCCGTTCTGATGTTGGCTTGCGGAAATGATGTGCCGTACGCCCCTCACACGGATCCCCCCCCAGACCAATCCGGCAAAGAAGAGCTCGATTCGGTCGGCCCATCAGCCCGCCCCATTGACGCCGGAACCAATAAACACCCGCCTTTGGCGACACATCGAAAAAGAACCACGACGCTGCCCGATGACGCGTCCCAGCTAGACCGACTTCGAGCAGAAGCAGTGACGAGTGCCCGGTTGATTTCCGGGCGAACCCTGTCCCTCAAGGTGTGGCTGCAAAGTGGAAATTCGGCGGTCTTTAAGCCCATTCGACGCACGGATCAACGGGCGGGTCGCGAAGTGGCGGCGTTTCGAATATCGCGGTTGTTGGGGATTGATGGTGTGCCCGTATCGACCATGCGCAAGGTACCGCTTCATCGACTCGTCGCCCTGATAGAAAAACGCAACCCAGCAGAAGCAAAGCAGCTGCTCAAAACCGCTGATGTCGACGACAGGGGCAATGTTTCCGGTGCTATTATTCAATGGATCGAGGGCTTGGATCCCAACGGCCTCAAAGCAGTGGGCGGTGTTGCAGGGATTGAAAAATGGCTCGCCCCTCCCCGACCCATGGCCGATGAGCCCAGCCTCGCTAAAAGTGCGGCTGCAATGGTCGTGTTTGACTATCTCATTGGCAACTGGGATCGCTTCTCAGGTGGTAACCTGTTTCTGTCCCAGACCGGTGGACTGGTACTGCTGGACCACAACGGTTCGTTTGCACCCTGGTCAAACCGCCAGCAGCAGCGCATGAGGAAGCGCCTGTCTCAGACCATGAGATTTTCAGCTGCATTGGTCGAGTGCTTGAGGGGGTTGCGCGAGGAGGATGTGGCTGTCGCTCTTGCCCAAGAGCCCCACCATCTAGTGGCCCCTTTGATATCTGCCGCTGAAATGGCACTGCTGTTCGAGCGTCGGGACAGGCTGCTCGCTCATATCGATAATCTCATCGAACGGCACGGCATCTCGTCGGTACTTGCTTTTCCGTGATCAGGGTGAGGGGGTGGATGGGTTGAATGGGATTTTTTGACTTCACCCTCCGAACCTTAGAGTATATTGTACCATGGGAATTGAGTGGCCTCTCAAACGGTGGACCACTCCTTCGGTTTTGGGGTGAAAGCTACCAATTCAGGCGATTCTCGAGCAGGAGGTTTCTCTATCATGTGCCAAGGGAACGATGAATTTAAGCGCTGGTGTGCCACACAATCAAAGCTGAACAAGCTGTTTGTCCACGATCTCAAAAATCCGATCTCCGCATTATCGGCCAATTTGAGTTTCTTAGAAACCGCATTGGTTGGAGAGGCCGAAGAGGTGAGGGGGGCGGTCAGTGATTCGATTCTAGCTTCGGAAATGCTGCTCAGGTTTTCTGAAAATCTAAATCTTATCGCTATGTTAGAGTTTGAAGAGGCGTGTGGTGACAGCCAAATCCAACTCGATGCCTTTATCCAGCAAGTGGTGATGCGCAATCGGAAATTTGCCACCTCGGCTGGGATCCGCCTCGAAATAGGAGATCCCCTGGAAACCGCGTCCGTGACTTGGCAATACCGCTATGCTGAGCTCGCTCTTGAGAATCTAATCCTATCGGCGGTTCGGCATTCTCCCCAGGGCAGCAACGTGTGTGTCAGGACAACCGTCGATGAAGCTGAAATCCGCATTTCAGTGTTGGATCACGGACGCCCGGTGGAGGCGGCATTTGCATCTGAACTCTTCACCAGAGAGACCCAGGCAGAAGCTAAAAAGCATTCGGGGTGTCGCTATGGCCGGGGCTTGGGCCTCTATGCCGTGGGTTTGGCTGCCTCGGCGCTCAATGGCCGTATAGATGTGGGCGAGGTAGACAGCATGACTGAGTTCGCGCTGGTCGTTCCCCGAAAGAAAGACAACTAATCATTCAGCAATCGGTTGCGCTGCCTCGCCCATCCTGTTTTTATAAGACGCTTTTTTATCGTAGCATGGCGTCAAGGCGCTTTATCTAGCATCCAAATTAGCGTTTAATGGTTATATTTAATAGTATGAACCGCAAGTAGAACGTGGCGAAACTTGCGGTGAAAGGATGTGAATGGATAGAAAAAATATCGCCAATAGTGCATTAATGCCCCTCGATTGGCTGCTCGGAAAGGGGGTCGCCAACCTCGAGAATCTACAATTATTAGAACCCGCCTCTGATGTTATTTATCAAGGCCTCAGGGCTGCTCTGAAATTGCAGTACAAGTTCAAGAATGAGCTCGATATAGACGGGATCGATAACATTCCCCAAACCGGTGGTGTGCTCCTCGCTGCCAATCATCAAAGCTGGCTCGACGCTTCAGTGCTCGGTGCGGTGTGCCCGAGGAAAATTCATTTTATTGCCAAGTCAGAGTTTCAGGATTGGCCGGTGGTCCGCCATCTCATTCGTCTGGGAGAGTCGATTTTCATCAAGCGGGGTGGGGACCACACAGCACTCGAAACCATTACCGAGGCCCTTCGCGCAGGGTGGGTCGTGGCCATATTTCCCGAGGGCACGATCCCTGGTGAAGAGGAGATCCCGCGCAGAGCTGTGGATCCGAGGACCGGCTTACTGCCTGGCCACACCGGTGTGGTTCGCTTGGCCCTGGCAGCTGATGTCCCTATCGTCCCGGTGGGCATTTCCGGAACCGGCCGGGCCCTGCCGCCAGAAGTATATCCGCGGCTCGAGCTCTTGCGATTGCCGTCGAACGCGCCCATTCGCATTAGATTCGGCGAGCCCATACGGTTCAGTGTCCAACGCAATCAGGAAACGACCCGTGCCCTCCTGCGCGAGTTCACTGACGATGTCATGCAGCGTATCAGCGGGTTGGTGGACCATTTATCCAATTACGCACCTATCCAAGTGCCGATCAAAAAACCACCCAGGCTGAAAAAGGTGGGCGTACTGGTGCTCCACGGGTTCACCTCTCACCTCGACGCGGTGAGCGGCATCGCACCCCATTTGAAGGCGGCTGGCATCCCCTATGCCATTCCCATCTTGCGCGGGCACGGTACCCGGTACCAGGATCTGAACGGGGTTACCGCCAAGGACTGGTTCATCGACGCTGAGCGAGCGCTTATCGATTTGTGGACCCAGGTCGATCAAGTTATCGTGGTGGGCTTCTCCATGGGGGGGGTTGTTGCCCTCGACCTTGCCATGCGCCATCCAGCCAAAATTGCCGGTGTTGTATCTGTTGCCGCGGCACTCAAATTTACTGACCCCCTGGCGCGCTTTGCCAGAAAGTTTGCCCACGTCGTCAAGTATTGGGACAGCCCAAGTACTTATAACGACGAGACCATCGCCAAGAAATCGAAAAACTATAAGAAGTTCCCCACCGAGACGTTTGCTTCGCTTTACGAATACGCGCGTGAGATCACCGACCGCTTGGACCAAATGCACGTGCCAGTGCGCATTCTTCAATCAAAAAAAGACCAAGTGGTGGCACCGGTATCGGCGAATATCATCCTGGAAAAAGTGAGCTCCCGCCAGCGGGAGATTTTCTGGTACCATAAAAGTGGACACGAAATGATGCAGGATGTGGAAGCAGAGCAGGTCTTCAAGGACATCATGGAGTTTGTCGTTTCTTTCCAAGCGGAACAGCCACAAGCCAATCAAATGCCCGATTAATCGTGTTGCGCAGGCAGAGCGAGGGTTCATTCCGAGCTGATGTTTCTGTTTTTATAACAGCTTATCCACACCTAAATATTTGACACGGTATACCATTGTTCAGTAAAATCTTTAAATCTGCAGTTGGTAAAGTGGCAATCTCGGAGGAGTTATTCGATGCAAGGACTGACGAGACGGCAGGAAATGGTCCTCGACTTTATCACGCGGTCGATTTCGGACCGGGGATATCCACCGACCCTGCGAGAAATAGGCACCCACATGGGCATTCGGTCCACCAATGGGGTGAACGACCACTTGCGAGCACTAGAAAAGAAGGGATATCTCAAACGGGAAGACATGAAGTCCCGGGCCCTGCGGCCGGTTGCGCTTGAATCGAGTCAGGAGAGCAATACCGTAGAAATCCCCTTGGTCGGCCGGGTCGCTGCTGGCGAACCCGTATTGGCCGAGCAGAATATTGAGGATATGGTCGCCATTGACCGCCATTTTATCGGTTCACAGCCCGATGTTTTTGCCCTGCGCGTGCGTGGGGATTCCATGATCGAGGCCGGGATTTGGGAAGGCGATACCATATTTGTTCGAAAGCAACTCCATGCGGACCGCAACGATGTTGTGGTGATTATGATCGGAGACGAAGCGACCGTAAAATACTTTCAGCCAGAGCGGGATTTTATCCGACTGCAGCCGGCCAATCCCGCCTACGCCCCGATCATCGTCCGCAAGGAAGATTTCCGCCCGACCCAGATACTAGGCGTGGTCATCGGCCTGTATCGACGCGTCTAATAAGCGCAGTGGCATCCGCAAAAGGCCAGAAACAAGCTGAACCAATCGCATATACCTCTTTAGAGATGGGTCAGACAGTCTCATTCCGGATTTGTATGGCATTGATGGCCGTCGGCTGTTACACTGCCGATCAAGACAACGATACAGGTGCTGGGACAGATTCAGCAACAGATGTCGATGCGGACTCTGACTCAGATTCGGATTCAGATACTGATACTGACGCTGACAGTGATACAGCTACCGATGCTGACACGGATTCTGATACAGAGACCGAGACCGAAACCGAGACAGACACTGAAATAGAAAACGATACAGAAAGGATTTTGGCGCCTGGCGAACATCAGCCCCTGCTTCACGGATACAACGCGGTGGATGTGGAAAATTGGACGCCTGAGACCGATATATATTCCAGGTTCTTGCGCGCCCGGGTTCAGCGAAAGACCCGGATCCCCTCTTTTGCCCCGACCCAGGCAAACCCGGCCTTGAGCGCCGATCCCGAGCTTCAATCCCTGCAAAGCTCCTACAAGCTGGGGGATGAAATTACCGGCCCCTACAAAAGGATCCCCATCTATGACAATTACTTTGTCGCCCATACGCAAAAGTTCTGGCAATACATCGATCAATACGGCGCATGGGACGGGCAGCCCCTTGCTGAGGATTACGATGAATTCGGGGTCTACAACATTCCCAATCCTGCGTTTACAGACGCGGCACACAGAAACGGCGCCCTCAGCTTAGGGTGCTATTTTACGCCCAGAAATACCGACAATACGGCGAATTGGATCAAGAAGGTCGGGGATACCTATCCGATAATCGACAAACTCGTGGAGATGTCTGCGTACTACAACATCGACGGCACCTTTTTGAATGTCGAACAGTCGGTTTCTCCTGCTGTGGCTGCTGGGTTACGAGATATGCTGAAATACGTTCAGGCCAACTACCCCAACTTTTACGTCTGCTGGTATGATGCCATCACCATTAATGGCACGGTGTCCTATCAAAACGAGTTTAATGGCGCAAACGCTCCCTGGGTTCAGGACGGGAGTGAATGGGTCAGCGACAGTATCTTCTTAAACTACTGGTGGAACGAGACCAAGCTGCAAAACTCATATGATTATGCAATGGGCCTGGGTAGAAATCCATATCATACGGTACTCACGGGTATCGAGGCGGGCATGTATCAATTCGAGCAGCCCTATGACGCCAGATATATCTTCCCCGAGGGTGGGACACCGCGGACCGGGGTTGCCATGCTGGGGGCTAATTTCCAGTTAGACAAGCTGGCAGATTCTTTTTCTGAGATGCCGATATACTTTGAGAATGAGCGTATTTGGTGGTCCGGGCCAAACCAGGATCCCTCGAATACCGGCAGGAATAACGAGTATCCAGCGTGGGACGGCATTGCCCATTATATCCCGGCGAGATCTGTCATTGGATCCTATCCCTTTGTTACCCGGTTCAACACTGGCAATGGCAAGGACTTCTACATCGACGGGGTGCGATCATCCAGCCAAAAATGGTGCAACCAGGGGATCGCCGATATTCTCCCGTCGTGGCAGTGGTGGGTGGACAGCCCCGAACCTGGACTCTCGATAGACTATGACTACGATGACGCCTACAACGGCGGGTCGTCGCTAAAGATAAGCGGGATGCTCGATGCCTCGAACGCAACCGACATCCGACTGTTCAAGACCCATTTGACCGTAGATGCCAACACCGAGCTCGCCATAACCTATAAGACCGGGCATACCAATGCCACAAACATGAGCATGGGGGTGATATTCGAGAGCAACCCCAGCAGTTTTGTATACTTCGAGGTAGGTACGAGCCCTAGCACTGGTTGGAACACAAAGGCAATTGATGTGGGTGCTTACGCCGGTGAGACCATCGCGGTCCTCGGGTTACATGTTGCAGTTTCGACATCCCAGGGGGGTGCCATCCATATTGGCGAAATTGGATTGAACAACGCTGACCCGGTGACGCCGCCCACACCGACCGGGTTTGAAATCGAGAATAAATGGATTACCGGCAATGATGCTGAGCTGATCCTAACCTGGCACTGGTCAGACCATGCCCCGGACTTATGGTATTACGACCTGTATCGTATCAGGCCGAATGGCAAACGGGCGTTTATCGGTAGAATATTAAACGACATTTATTACGTTAAGAAACTCTCGCGGCTGGGCACGGAAGCTGTCACCACCCTTGAGCTCGTTGCCGTGGGTGAAGACGGCGGCATGAGCCCTGCCGCGCAAACCGAGCTCACCTGGTAAATTCCCCCAATCATGGAAAATTACAAATCTTTATCTTGACGGCTGCTTGGAAAAAATGACACTCTTAACATACCTATATGTGGGTGCAAATTAACGGATAAGGAGAAGCGAATGACTAGGAAATCCAATAATGTTCTATGGGTTGCTTTATTAGGTGGATTATCATTAATAATTTTTTTCAGTTCTCCTTCTTTTGCAACGCAGCCAGATGGATCTGATTGGCAGCCCCCGCGTTCGCTGACATCAATCCCAAACAGCGACATGCCAGCCGGCGATGGACCCATTCTCGTCCGGGTAAAAGAGATCTCCACCCAGAAAATCGCTTTGGAATACGAACTGTTAGCGCCAACCACGGCCCCTGTTGATTATCGCGTTTCAGATAGAGATAGCCGTGGGCTGCACCCTAGACTGCAGGATTATTCTCAACACACATGGGAATCCCTGAGATTGGGCCATGCCCCCGTCCGGATGAAGACCGGCCATCCCATGATACCGTTCATCCCGGTTAAGGTAGTTATTCCATATGGTTACAAGGTAGAAGCCATTGCAATGAAGCCAGGGGAGAGACAGACCCTAAAGGGATCCCACTTCATCGCGCCTGCACCTGCACCCCAACCGCTGATCAAGGGGATAACCCACCAAAAGACCCTTCCCAGTGAAAAGACCTATGCTGTGGATGCGCTTTTCCCAGCTTGGGATACCGAGGTGATCGGTATCCAAAAACGCCGCGGCATATCAATCCTCGTCGCTAATCTGTATCCGATAAAATACAACCCAGTCAGGCAGGCAGTGCACTATTACCCACAGATAACCCTTGAAATAGACCTGGCACCAGATACTGCATCAGAGACTGGCAATGCCGTACGCCCCAGTCCCCTTTTTGGCATTGCCGATTGGGTTGAAAATCCCGAGACCCTCGCGGGATATGAGGCCGCTGTGGCTAAGTCAGGTGACCGAGATACCAAATACATCATCATTACAAGCCAGGCGTTCGCCGAGGCCAGCGGCGCAAACAGCATTCAGGATTTTATGGATCACAAGGTTGGCCTGGGCATTGAGACCGAAATAGAAACAATGGAAACCATAACGAGCACCTTCCCTGGCGAGGACGATGCGGAAAAGCTCAGAAACTACATCATCGATAAGTACAACACCGTTGGCATCCACTATGTGTTATTGGTTGGCGATACAGATATCGTTCCAGATAGACAGCTCTATGTGGTTGCCAACGATCCGGATCAATCCCAGCCGACTATCGACAACATGCCAGCAGATATCTATTACGCCTGCCTGGACGGTCCGTACAATGGAGACGGTGACAACCAATGGGGTGAGCCAGCAGACGGGGAAAACGGCGGCGATGTGGACCTATTGTTCGATGTGTATGTGGGACGTGTACCCTCGGACGACACTGCTCAAGTGGCAAATTGGGTGCACAAGACCATTTCATTTGAGAACGAAGATCCAGAGGGCGAGTTCAAGCATAGCCACCTGATGGTCGGCGAGCACCTCGGTTTTGGCGGCCCGTCTGAATACGCCAAGGACCAATTGGAGCAAATTGTCCATGGATCTGACTTCATGTACGACACAGTGGGGTTCGCCTCTGATCCGTCTTTTACAACAGATACCCTGTATGAAAAAGATCAATCGTGGAGCGGTGGCGACCTGGTCCAAAAAATGAATTCGGAAACCTATGCTTGGATTAACCACCTGGGACATGCAAGCACATCAAACGTCATGCAACTCGGATCCTCCAGCGTGACAAATCTTTCAAATACGAGATACTTTTTTGCCTATTCCCAGGGGTGCTATCCGGGCTCGTTTGATTCTTCAAACTGCATGGCTGAATACTTTACCACCATTGCTGAGGGCGGTGCCTTTGCGGTGGTGTTTAACGCCCGTTACGGATATGGCTTGTCAAACTCCCTGGACGGCCCATCTAATCGATATCACCGACAATTCTGGGATGCTGTGTTCGGTGAAGATATGAAGATAATGGGCCAGGTACACGCGGATCACAAAGAGGACTTCATAGAGCGCATCAACGAAGATGTTATGCGGTGGGTATATTACCAAACAAACCTCTTTGGCGACCCGGCCATTAATATTATCGGTCAGGGAGATATAGACACGGATACGGATACGGACACGGATACAGATACGGACAGCGATACCGATACAGATACGGACAGTGATACAGACACAGATACGGACAGCGATACAGATTCAGATACAGATACGGATACAGACAGTGACTCGGACAGCGATACGGATTCAGATTCAGATACGGATTCAGACTCAGATGCGGACACGGACAGTGACTCGGACAGTGATACGGATTCAGATTCAGATTCAGACGCGGACAGTGACTCAGACAGCGATTCAGATACTGACAGCGATAGCGATGGCGACAGCAACTCAGGAGAGGACGGGGCCTGTGGTTGTCGCGCAACCGGAAGCCGCACGTTAAATCAAGCTGGTCTTGTGACTACTCTGCTGAATACGGCGTTTGCGAGAGTCCAGCAGTAGGGGTGCGCCGAACGGCTGTTGATGCTGCAGCAGATGCAACCAGGCTCGCAATGGCTGTTCTCGTCACCGCACCGATCTCCCGAAAAGAGAATCCAATTTGCCGCCCTGATGCATCCCGGTGGCGTTCCCGGACCAGTACATCGACCACAGTGCCGTCTGCCGTAGGACCGATGGTCAGTTTACCATCACCAGGGTTTGGTACTGCTTTATCAAATGCCACCAGGACGCCGCCATATGCCACGTTGCGAACATGCCCGGGAATACTCAGGTTGTTAATCTTTAACATGCCGCGGATGCGGCGCACCGGAAAGCGCGGGTGCTTCCGATTGTACTGCTCAGGACCCGCATCTGTCGCTGCCTGATCCGCTTCTCCAGGCACTTTGGGTATGAGGGAACGGGTGGGTGTGGTGAGCAGGGTTGTGGCCATATTTCGAAAGGTCAACGCATTGGATTCGATACCTGCCCACAGCATGAAGGGGCGGCGCTCGTTGACAGATTTTTGAATTTTTTCCCCGTAGCGAACATTGCCTAAAAGTGGCGCATCCATTTGAAGGTGGTCTTTTATCATTTTGCCAACAGCACCGATGACCTGGCCTTCCTTTGACGTTCTGACCATATTGCCGAGGAGGTATAATTTCTCAGATAGAAGGATGGATCTGGCCTTATGCGCCTCGTCTTTATCGAGATGATCCAAGCGGTTCAGCACATCTGATAGGGACTCTGCGCCGGATTCGGGTCCAGTGGATGCGAAGCAGTCCCTGACAGACGGTGTCAATGAACGCTGCAGGTGTCGATGAATGGCGGCCTTTAGGAAGCCATATCCATTGTGTAGGGACGTCAATTGTGGGGTAAAGACAGCGATTTTGATCTCTGCGGCATTAAACAGATCGAGCACGTTGAACCCGATACCAGCGCCAATATCCAGAACGATCACGTCTGCTTCCAATGCCAGAATATGCCGGATCAGCTTCATTTTTTGGCTATGTACTGGATTGGCTGTGCCCAGTACTGGCATACCGCCGCAGATAATGCTCAACCTCGGGTCTGGCGTTGGTAGGAGCGTTTCTGCCAGGTTACCGACCCGTTTTGCGATAAAGTGTTCGAGAAGGATTTTGGGTCGGTCAATACCAAACAGGGTGTGCAAGTTTGCCCCGCCTAGATCCGCATCGATGAGAACGACGCGGCGATTTGCCTGAGCCATGGCAATGGCCAGATTAGCCGCGATCAGGCTTTTGCCCACACCGCCCTTTCCGCCGCCGATTGCAATGGTTTGCTTGGACATACATCCGCCCCACAGGGACAACGCGTACCCTCAATGCCTGTTACGGCCTGTTGTGAATAAAGTTTAGTCGGCTGCGCCATCTTGTGGTCATCCCAGTGGTTCTGGAGGTAAGTATTTCAAGGTTACTGGGCAGCGCGCTGATAGTGGGATGGCCTATCGGAAATGTGAGGGAACGACAAAACGTTGGTGTTGGATGTTGGTTTCCAAACCGAGAGATAGAACTGAAAATGGGCTTTTGCGGCCTTTGCTGCCGTGTGTGCCAGTGCCCGCCTACGGGCAATGCCTCCCATTTCTTTTCGCAGTTCTTTGTCCAGTACGAGCCGCGCCATTCCCTCGGCCATGGCCCCTGCATCGCCGGCAGGTACGACAAGGCCGTGGACGTCTGGTGTGACCTGCTCAGCAGGGCCACCGCGGTCGACAACGACGGACGGAAGCCCAGACGCTTGCGCCTCAAGCACTGCATTGCCAAAGGTGTCTGTGGCACTTGGAAATACAAATACGTCGGCCGAAGCAAACAATTGGCTGAGCTCCTCACCAGTGCGATATCCGACAAAGATCACATTGGGATCGTCGGTTCGCTCACTGAGCGCTTCTTTATAGGGGCCATCACCCACGATGACAAGATCTGCATCGACACCACAATGTCGCATTTCCCCAAATGCATCGAGAAGCGTATCGAGCCCTTTTTCTCGGGAAACGCGTCCCACGTAAATAAGTTTTGGCGAACCGTTTAGTCCAAAGCGTCCCCATGTATGCGGGTTGGCCTTTGACGGTCGAAATCGCTCTGTTTCTACCCCTCTCTGTAGCAAGGCAATCCGATCTTTTTGCACGCCAAAGGCCACCAGGGTTTCGATCACCGCTTGGGACGGGACAATGACGTGATCGGCCATGCGATAGAACGCAGCCACAAGAGATTTGACCAGGGCGCCAAAGGACGCATCTCCTGTCAATCGGACCGCGTACTGAGGCAGTGCTGTGTGATAATTGGCCACAATGGGCAGTCCGCATAGTTTAGCGGCCAGGGCAGCTATCAGCCCTAGGGGGCCAGGCGTGGACACCTGCACGACCTTAATGCGCTCTCTCGACAGGTAATCCATTACGTCGATCAGGGATGGAATCCCCAGTTTGAGCTCGTTATAGATAGGCAGGGGAATTTCTCGCAGTGCGGGCATGACGGTCAAGCCATCATCGATATCGAGCAACTCTGGGTTCTGCTTGGGAATCTCACTCGTACAAATGACGAGCCTTACATCGGCGCCCTGTTGACGCATGGCGCGCACCAGGCGGTTCAACCCCAGGGCTACGCCGTTGATATCCAGCCCGGTATCGGTGAATATCGCCACCTTGCAGTCTGTTTCAGCGTCGTTGTCAAACCCCAGCGATCCTGCGAGACGATCAGCTGCTTCCCTATCTCGCACGGTATAGCGGTATCCAAATAGATAAGGCAGTGCCATCGAGGCAGCGGACAAGAGTCCGGGAATTGCATCAAACGCACCTTCTAGATCTACCTTTTCCGACGCTGTCACCAGATCATCGGTAAACGCCCTTGTAACTTCCCTCAAAATCGTCCGGCCGAGGGTTCCCAACGTTACCTGGGCCGCATCTGTATGGCTCTTTACGACGAGGTGTTCCAGAGAAAGGGATTGGGCGCGGCGCAGGGAATCCTCGATAATCCCTACGATGCGTCTCTGCCGATTCACCCCTGAGCCCGCAGGGGCATTGCTTTTGCCGTCCCCTTCCTCCCACAGCGCATTGAATGCGGACTTGCTCTTTGAATGTTGGAAATATCCCATGGTCACGCTGTAGATGCTGTGACCGAGCAATTCTCCTGTGCCAGGTGCACCACCGATCTCGATAGCCCCCTTGAAAAATGCGTCCCTGAGGGATGCACGCGTGGCATGGGCGTCTGGAAAAATCGTGTATGCGCGCGCAGCAGATAATCCCGCGTGGTCATCTGAGCCACCAGTTAGAAATCGCTGGGGATCCCTTCTGCAGGGTTCGATGCGGTGTCGCGCGGCCCATTCGTCGATATCCGAGTGTGTCATACCGCTCAATATGCGGCATAAGGCGTCGCTGGACGCCTTTTCGCGGGTGCCATTGCACCCTTCCAAGTGGGTGAAGAGCAAGATGAGCTTCTGAACATGCTCTGGTTTGAATGGATCGTTGGGGCCGGACAGGGGATGGGCGGCAAAATGGGGAATGCGTGCGTCCCGGAGATAGTCGACCAGCTCGTAAATGTTGCCTCGCAGGCGCTGGATCTCCTTGTGCTGCGCCGCATTGATGTCGAGCGCGACCACATGCACGTCCGTACCATCCTCGGGAAATGTGGCGGTGATTTCCTCGGAAAGGAACACAAAGGGCAAATGGGCAATTTCGAGTCCCCCGTCGATAGTGTCGTGGTCGGTAATGGTCACCATGTCCATCCCGCGACTCCGACACAAGTCGTAGACGCGCTTGGGATCGGTGTAGCACTCTCCACAGTCAGCTGCTTTTAAAACCGCTTCATGGGGCCGATTTGAAAACTTACTGTGAATATGAAGGTCGATTTTCATTGGTCTCTTTCGCTATTGTGCCAAAAATATGAACCCATTGCTTTTGCCAATACAGCTACGCAAGTGGCGTACCATCTTTTTTTCTATTGTGACTGCATGATTCATTACTAAAATGACACGCTTTTTCCCATTGCGGGTGATAGTGTGTCTGCCATTCACATACAGTGTGAATGTCGACAACAGGCTGAACGCATCCCCCCTTTACGAGGCAATGTGCCATGGCAATGTCACGATTTTTTGGTTTTTAAGTAGCAATAGCGCAAACAAGACCGAGCATTTGTCGTGAGATGTGTTACAATGTAAGTATGAGGCGCCGGCTGCGGTGTGCGTTGATATGCTGTATGAATATCCTCCGCCGCAGTCATGGCTGGACAGGGACTCGGTTGACTTGTCTTTGGCAATCTGGGGGAACTTGGCTGCGGGGCAATGCCCCTCTGAAAATAATACTGTTCGCTTTTTTCCTCGCTACAATCCGGGATGTCCAAGGCAATGAAGCGGCTGATATGTCGTTGACCATGCCTCTGGAAGATGACCGAGGGGTTCAGTCGGGCCGAGATCATCTCATGGGATGTCGCGAGGGCGCCCAGGCGCACTCCTGGATACACGTGCTTCCAGACAGACCCCGAAGCGATATCCCCCTGCGCATCGTTGCTGTGACCCGTGAGCAAGCAGATCCGATCGGCCTTTTGATCCTGGATCGAAACGGCGAGATCGCCCAAGCGACGCGCACAGAGGCCTGGGGCTACATTCCCAGAGCACTGGGCGCGTTCTACAAAGGGCTTCCTGCCGGGCCTTATCGAGTGTTGCTGTACCAAGGGGCAGCAGAACGCAGGATCTTGGCTTGCACTGACCTGATGGTGTCGCCGGCGAATACGAACATCCCTGCAGCCAAGACACCGATTACCGGGATTTGGCAAGTACGCCGCGAGTGGACCCCTAACATGGAAGATCTGTTCTCGGTGTTCGTGGCCAAGCTTTTCTATGTCCGCCCCGGCGTCAAGAAGGGCTGGCGCCCCTTGCATCAGGCATTCCAGGACCCGAGGCGAAATATCCTTTATGGCGCCCTCGGAATAAACGAAGACAGCAGAGATCAAACGCCCCGAGTGATCCTGTCTCCGGATTGTGCAGATGCCCCGTATCACGTGCGGGCGTATTTTGCCTGGAAGATGGGCCTTCCCTTTGTATTCAATCTGTGCAAGCGGGGAAACGCAAAGACCGGTGCCACGTGTTTTGATACGAGAAGCAACCTGGAAGATAGGTTTGATGCCCTCGCCCATCCGGTTGACAGGTTTAATGAATTTATTCGCAAGTCTTTAAACTGGAAAGTCCACGCTGGCAACCCGCGGACAGCGCCTGAGGCAGATGCCAGCGATTTCTACCCGATTGTTCTCAGCAGGGAAACCATTCGGCCCGGGGTAGTTTTTGTGGATGCAGGGGGGCACGTCCTTCTGGTGACCCAATGGCAGCCGCAATCAAAAAGCGCCATTGGCGCCTTGTATGGGATAGACGCCCATCCAGACAGGACCGTGACCCACAAGCCGTTTTCAAAAGGAACGTTTGTTTTTAACCACCGGGTGCCCACGGATGGATTCAAGGCATTTCGCCCTGCAGTGTATAGCCAAGGGGAGGTTAGATATCGCACCAATACCGAGCTCGGCCCCAGCAGTGGATTCCCGCGAACCTCGGACGAACAATCCCGCATATCCGCACCTGGGCAGTTCTATAACCGCGTCTATCAACTGCTCAATCCACTTCCAGTTGATCCGCGTCAAGTTTTGAGGTCCAAAATTGAAGTATTGCGCCAGACCATGGTGGAAAGAGCAACGGCGGTGTCTCTGGGCGAAGAACACATGCAGCGCAAAAGAGGGATCCCTATGGCCATGCCCAAGGGGATGGCTATTTTTCAGACCACGGGGCCGTGGGAGGATTACTCAACGCCGGCACGGGATATGCGCTCCCTGCTGGTCCTGGATGACATCATGGCCTTTCCAAAGCATGCTATCCAAAACCTAGATCTTTATGCGGTCGATCCTGGTATGCATAAGAGCAAACTCAAAAACGAGCTCGAAGCATTGCGAGACCAGAGCCTCTTGAGTACGACGTTTCAATATACCCGATCCGATGGATCCCAATGGACCCTTCGCCTATACGACATTGTGTCTCGAAAAAAGGCGTTAGAGGTGGCGTACAATCCAAATGACTGTCCTGAAATCAGGTGGGCAGCGCCCCCAGGCTCAGAAGAGCGTCAGACGTGCAAGCGCAGAGCTCCAGCTGATCAGCGTAAGCAGATGCTAGCGGCCAGGCATTGGTTTGAAAATAGGCGCCGGCCAGATGTCAGCCAATAGGTGCCGAAAGCGTCGGCGCTAGAGGCGAGCCAATAACATTGACACCTCAGCCATGTCTGCCGGTCGATTCTGGGGTGATTTCGACAAACACCTCATCACGAAATATTGGAGATCCTCAGGAATGGGTTCTCGGATCGCGTGTTTGCTCAGGGGCGGCGGAGGCATGCTCACGTGTTGGCGCAAGAGAAAATCCGGATCATCGCTGGAAAAGGGAAGCTCTCCGGTGAGCATTTCGTAGGCCATCACCCCCAAGGCGTAGATATCAGCTCTGTGATCCAGATGCCTGCCCATTGCTTGCTCTGGCGCGATATACTGGGGTGTCCCCATCACGTGCTGGGTTGTGGTAATCCGCGGGGCATCGAGGATGCGGGCGATTCCAAAATCAACGATTTTAACGTTCGGTGCCCCTTCCCGCTGCCGAGCTGCTCTGGGAGGAATTAATACATTTTCCGGCTTTAGATCTCGGTGGATGATGCATTGATCATGGGCTGCGGCCAAGCCGGCAGTGACATCGCGAATAATAGAAATCACATCCACTAAGGGCATTGCTCCGTCCTTTAATAGTTTTCTGAGCGCTGCACCTGGGACGTACTCCATCACGAGGCAAATGCGGCCATCATCCATTTCGCCGATGTCGAAAATCCGAACCACATTGGGATGGTCGATGCGTTGAATCGCCTTGCACTCGTTGAGAAATCGGGTTCGCGCACGAGGCCTGAGAACCAAATCCTGGCGCAACACCTTCATCGCGTATAGTTTCCCGGACTGCATATCCCGCGTAAGATAGACCGAGGACATACCACCCCGCGCCAATCTGGCATTGACGCGATACCGGCTCAGTACGATCCGACCCTGTAATGGATCTGGCCGCACCTTTATACTCAGGGACCTGGTTGATGCCCCTGGACGGCCCAGGTTTGGGGGCGTTGGAAACTTCGATGGCACCGTGGATTTCCTCATATTGTGCGTTATTATCAGCGAGAATAAGATACCGTGCCCGTGAGATCAATACAATGCTATATTTATGAAATTTTACACTTTATTTGAAATGATACCCAGCTGACACCTGGCTTTTCAATTCAGCAAGCACCTGTTCCCTGATTCGCAACTTACCACCGACGATGTGTCAGGTGACACGCTGTAACATGCACTGACACTACTGACGCATCTGATCCATTTTATAGAGGTTGATTACGACTTGAATGTCGTTCGTGGAGGCTTGGTATGTATCCTGCAATCGATTGCAGCATACCCAGAAAGAAGCGACAAAACAGGTGGTGTCATCATGAGTGAAGTAACAAGTGCCGTCCTCCGAGTCCTAGAAGATCTCATCAGGGATAGGTGGCGCAGTTCAGAGAATCGTGCGGATGACTTTCTTACCAGTGAAGGCCAAGTGAACCTTGTTGAAGTCTTTGAAAGAGCACTGGCTGCATATACGGACTTTCCAAGGCTTCTCAATTTGGAACCAGAAGCGCCTGATTGGTGGATGAGGAATGGCAATGGTCTTGAACTCCATCTTGAGACCAATGATGTCAGTACCCTAGCGTTGCCTGGATTCATTCTGGAAATCACAGATCAGCAGGAGATCAATTTTCTAGTACCGACCTTTTCACAGGGTTCTCGGGCAATTGACATCGTCGATATCAATCTTCGACCGGCTGAAGGCGTTGGTAGCATTACACTCGACTGGGAGGATGGTCCTCCCTCCCTGGTGATGCGAATTGCGTTTGAGTCCGAAGGGCAGGAAATAACCGGCTTCAGGGATATTGACTGGGACCGCATGGAAATAGCAATCCGCATGCAACCCTACATAGATAGCGGACGCCTATTTTGGTCTTCTAGTGTGGATGTTGAATTCTCACCAACCCCTTCCCGGTATTCGGAAAAACTTATATCGCAAGGCATACAAGATTTCATTCGGAGTCTATTGACTGCTCTGCTCAACGAATGGGTTACTGAAATAGCCGCATATTTGTTTGTATTGCCTCTAAAACCAGTGCCCGATAGCAACGGCAGTGTTGTCCTATCAGAGCTTGATCCCATCAACTTTCTCACGCTAATTGGACAGCAAGGTATCGATCTTCCCGATGAATGGGGTGATTTTACTGAAAATTTCGTTAATGCTTGTCTGCTGCCCAATAACCCTTTACGGGCGATAGCGTTGGATGGTTTGGACTACCAGTTTTGGCCGGCCCGGCTAGTGGATCATTATGCACTGCATACCAGTGCGCCGACTTACGATGTTGATAGCGATTCAGGGGAAGGCAAACTTGTTTTCTACGATGAACCGATTCAAGTCCCCAGCCAACCGATGCGTCCTTATCACGGCCCAGAATATATATCCCGCATCGTCCGCAGAGAAAAATACCGGATAACCCTCGATCATGTTCAGTTATTAAGACAGGTATTCGACCAATACCATGAGGTACCTGGAGAGAGTAGGTGGTCCATCGCCTGGACCATTGCTGTTCGGCATCCGAATCTTGCCTGGCCCAGTTGGGTAACACTGTCCAGCAAGGAAGTTTCGATTAACACCTACTCGCCTATTTTCGACCTTGCCCAAGGAGGCCTGTCTATTGATTGGCTCGAAGTCGGAGGGGATATTGAAATCGCGGGAGAAGTAAAAACCCGAGGCCGACCAATTGCATCCTTTAGAATGGAACATCGGATTTTAGAAGAAGTCCCCGTTGACACGTGCCTGGGCCTGGAACATGTGACATCCACGATCACTGCCAGAGCCCGGTTAGAACGGTTAACAACGATTGATCAACGGGAGGTAACCTGGCTCAAACTGATAATGCGCCATTTGTACTTCCAGATTGACCGGGATTTTCTGTATCAATATCTGGGACATCCGCCTTTAGTCGAGGCAGATAGATGGTTAACCGAACAGATCCTGTCCCGCATCCATGTCGCTGTCTATATCAATGATGACCTCCTATCCCTTACCAGTGCCTCAAACCTCCGCGTACGCCCCAGCATCGGTCTAAGAACCGGGCACGGCTATGCATTTCCAGAAGCCCATGCAACCTTCCACATTCATCATCGGGCAACTGACGCGGATGCCAGCTTCACTGTCAGAGTATGTTTGTGTGTTCTTGAAACAGACAATTCATTTACCCAAGCTGCTGTGGTTGAACGGGACATCATGCGCCATGATCCCCACTATCCCGAATCAGAGTGGCGCATTCCCTTTGGCGAATCGAGCACTCGCCTTTTACTGGGAGATGAGGCAGACCCCATGCGGGTTTCTATGGGCCTGCAAAACGAACAGTTCAACGCAGGTGATTTACCAATCGAATACAGACCGAAGCCATACCAAATTACCATCAGCAATGTGCATGCAAATCGGGATTACTCCATTGGCAAAGGCGACATTGATTTTTGGTACAGAATATGGAGTGAGACCAACGGTCAACCCAGCGATCATCAACACGAGGGCAAGCTGGGGTTTGTCGAAGCAGACGCTCCTTTTGATTGGACGCCGCCTGCCTATGCATTCCCGTGGGAAGCGCCTGTCGGATCAACCATACATATCCACCTAAGGGGTAGGGATTACAATCCAGTCCGGGTTTACTCCATGGGGAATGAGGATGCTTCATTTGAAATCTCCCCAGGGGATCGCCAGGATCGCGAACACACCTCTTCTTCTGGTGATTTTAATTTCCGGGCCCTTGTTCAGACCGCTACGCCACCGCTAGTACCAACCTTCCAGGTTCACGGCGCCGGTGCTGATCGACAATTGGAGATTCTACCCACAGAGTCCTGGTCTTTTGATTACGGTGTTTCTTGGGCGGATACAATTGAGCTGGTCTATTCCTCTGACCCTGATCTTGCACATGAAGATTGGGCACCATTGAAGACCCTCTATCGCGAAACCGAAACCGAAACTGAAACAGAAGGTGAACTCGTTGGGGCATCTACGTTTGATCCACCAGAGGGTTCCGGACAAAGGGCTGGGTTCTATTGCTTGAGGGCTTGCAACAGCGCTGGCATTACTTGCTCAGCAGTTCTAGAACTACGCGTACCCTAGCGAAACCGATCCGCTGGGGTAGCCAGTATCAATACCAAGGCAGGCGCGGCCGCAATCAGCGTGATGACAAAGAATCCAGGCCATCCAGTGTAGCCGGCAATAAACCCAGAACCGCCGCCGATAAGGCGTCCGACAATGGTTGCGGCACTCGAAAACAGGGCGTATTGGGTGGCGGAAAAGCGCTTGTTGCAGAGGGACATGAGAAATGCCCCGAACGCCGCTGTGCCAAGGCCGTTGAAGAGGTGATCTACGCCTAGAGCGAGAATGAGCATGCTGCTGTTCTGTCCAACCGCAGCCAATACAATGTAGAGCGCATTGGCCCCGGCTTGCAGCGCCCCAAAAATTACTAGAGAAACTCGCAACCCCAGCTTTGTTACTAATGCGCCGCCTATAAGGGCACCGGCAACAGTGGCAGCCAAGCCCAGGCCTTTGTAAACAGCGCCGATTTCCCCACGGCTAAATCCAAGATCCATGAGAAATGGCATCAACATGATGCTCGCGACCCAGTCTCCCACTTTGTAGGTCATCAGAATGATGAGCATCACAATGGCGCGTGGCCTTGAGAAAAAATCTAGCCACGGCAATATCACTGCCTGGCGGACGGTTTTTGGGGTGTCTGACGGGGATGTGGCAACAGGTGCCAGTATGGTTCCGATGACGCCAATCCCCATGAGGCCGGCCAGGATTTTGTAGACAACTTGCCAAGACACCATTTCCGAAAGAATGAGCGCGCCAGCCCCTGCGACGATCATTGCGACCCGATACAGGGAGACGAAAACCGCCAATCCAGAGGCTCGTTCGGTTTCCCTGAGCACATCCACGCGATACGCATCAGCCACAATATCCTGGCTCGTTGACAAGATAGCCACGATGAAAGCAAACAGGCCGATTTTCGTGAGCGACTGCACGGGATCGAAACTGCCCATTAAAAAAATGGCGATAAACAGAGCGATTTGCGAGACAATCATCCAGTCGCGACGGCGGCTCAGCCACGGCAGGTCAAAGCGATCGAGCAGGGGGGCCCACAGGATCTTGAGGTTATGGGGAAGGTTGACAAGGCCGAACAGGCCTATGGTAGCGAGATCGATTTTTTCCGTGGCCATCCACGCTGTCAGGGTACTGCCAGTAAGAGCGATGGGCAGCCCGGATGAAAATCCAAGGGGGGCCATAATGGCAACGCGTCGATTGCCGTAGGCAGTCGCAAGTAAAGCGCTGACACCTTTTCGAATAGACTTACCCCTTGGCAGCTGCAGACTGATAGTATCCCATCAAGATCTTAGCGACTTCCGGACGGGAGAACTCGACCGGGAGATCTTCGCCAGCGCTGAGCATGGCACGAACCTTGGTGCCGGACAGGAATACCCAATCTTCCTTGGTGTGATCCGGGGCATCGCGCATCATGATCACTTTGCCCAGCTTCTTGGACCAGGCCGTGTGATCTGCCTTGAAAATCTCGATTTCAAGGGCGCCCTGTGGTACTTCGTCGTCGAAGATCGTCTGCGCGTCAAAGCCGCCGTAGTAGGATCCAACACCTGCGTGATCCCGACCCACGATGAGATGGGTGCAGCCGCAGTTTTGGCGGAACACCGCGTGCAGCACTGCCTCGCGTGGTCCGGCGTAGAGCATGTCAAACCCGTATCCGGTAATCATGACCGTATTGGGCGGGAAGTAGAGCTCTACCATCTTGCGAATGGCAGCATCCCGAACATCTGCTGGGATGTCCCCGGCCTTGAGCTTGCCCAGGAGCATGTGGATCAGAATGCCGTCTGCGTTCACGGCGTCCTTGGCCATGCGGCACAGCTCTTCGTGGGCCCGGTGCATGGGATTGCGCGTCTGAAAGGCCACGACCTTGTTCCAGCCGCATTTTTCGATTTCGTTGCGGATTTGGACCGCTGTTCTGAATGTCTCGGGAAATTCCTTCTCGAAATAGGAATAGTTGAGCACTTGAATCGGACCGGAAATCGCAAAGCGGCCCACGGTATTGAAGGCGGCCACGCCAGGGTGCTCCATATCGGTGGTGCGATAGATCTTTTCCGTCATGAGCTTCATTTGATCTGCGGTGATTTCCTCGATAGCGGCCACATCTTGGATGGCGATGACCGGGTTGCCATCCACGTTGGGATCCCGCAGGGCAATGCGCTTGGCATCCTTAACAGGAGCGGGGTCCTTTACGACATTGAGGACCGGCGTGGGCCAGAACAGGCCGTCCGAGGTTTTCATGCCCTCGGCAACGCCCATGGCGTCGGCCACGTTCATGTATCCCTTGAGGGGATTGAAATATCCGCAGCCCAGCATGACCGCATTCGCAGCCGCGGCCGAACTCACGACTATCGACGGGAGGCCTTCAGCTTCCTTGACGAGTGCGGCGCGCTTTGCATCATCCTGGACAAACAGAGGATTCAGTTGTTCGGAACCGTGCGGCTTTATCATTTTTTTTCTCCTTTGGCGTTCTCTTGTCCTTTATAAAACGTTTCTGAATAAACCCGACTTCCATTAACAATTAATGGATTTCGGGTCAAGACTGTGGATACCGCTAAGATGACAATTCCCTCTTTTGGTTGCTCACCCCGGTCATGCTGGCCGCAGGAATCGTGTGGCGCGGGACTGAGATGGGTTTTATTATGAACAAGAAGTAGATAAGCAACCACGCAGGAGCCAAGGCAAATGAAACTATCGCCAAAGACAAAGCTCGTCAGTCTGTTGCGTAAGTATCCTTTTTTAAAGGATTTTTTATCAGACTACAATCGCCACTTCGCCGTGTTGAAATCCCCGGCAACCATGGCAGCCCTCGGCGCTGGGGTCACGTTGCAGAGACTAGCGGCTGTTTGCGGCGCAGACCTCAGTACCCTCATGTCTGCCATTGCCAAACAGGTATTTGGTGTGACTGGCGAACGGATCCCACTAAAGGGGCTCAGTCCCGAATACCTCGCCAAGAGTAATGCGCGCATTCAGGCGATAAAAAAGAGTTTTATGGATCTACATCAGGGGCAACATATTGCCGCAGCCGAGCGCCACTTACAGGCGGTGACAGAGGAGATAGAACCCCATGAAATCGCCGCAGTGGGCCATGTATTGGCAGATGAAGGCATCACCACCAAAAGACTTCTGCGGCTCTGTGATTTGCACGCGAGCGTTCTGGGAGAGGTGTTTGCGCGTACAGAGCACATCGAGGTGCTGCCTGGCCACCCAATGAACACTTATATTCGGGAAAACGAAAGAATCCAATCCCTGATAACTGTTTTGAGCCGCCTGAAAGATGAAATGAACGAATCAGACATACCCGGCGATAGGGCGCGTTGCTTTGCCGAAATGAAAAAGACAGTATCTGACCTAAAGGCAGTTGAGACCCACTACGCGCGCAAGGAGAACCACCTCTTTCCCTTTTTCGAACGGCATGGGCTGACCAAGCCGCCACATGTGACCTGGGAGACCCACGACACGGTCCGAGATATGCTGCGCAACGTGATTGCCGCAGTAGAAGCTGCTGACTGCGACGCCGCCTGTAACCAGATCCCCGCCCTGAAGTCAGCCCTGCTCGATATGATCGACAAGGAGAACCGGGTTGTTTTTCCAATGGCCCTCAGCGCACTAACAGCGCAGGAATGGGTCGATATCCGCAAGAGCGATGATGCACTAGGATACGATATCGTCGCACCTGAAGCTGAATGGGCACCCAATACAGCCCGAGGAGCACCTGTGTCTGTTCAACCAGATAAGACCAGCAACACCGGTCCCATTCTTCTGACAACCGGGGAGCTGACCCCGATGCAAATCGACCTTATTTTTGGCCATCTACCACTCGATATTTCCTTTGTCGACGAATATGACGACGTCAGATACTTCAACAACAGGGAAGATAGGGTATTTCCCAGAGGACACCAAGTCATCGGGCGCAAGGTTCAATATTGTCATCCACCAAAGAGCCTGCCCTTTGTTAACCGCATCTTGTCTGAATTTCGTCGGGGAAACAAAGATGAGGCCGAATTTTGGATGCAGGTAAAGGACAAATACATCCACGCGCGATACATCGCTGTCAGAAACGACACCGGCGATTACAGAGGCTGTTTGGAAATCTTCCAAGATATAACCCACATCCGCACCATCAAAGGGGAAAAGCGCCTATTGGGCTGGCGGGATGAGCCCTAACCCGTTGACGTTTATAGCTTTCTATAGTCTATTAAAACGGTTTGTTGTTTAATGATTGATCCACTTGTGGTATTATCGCCTACAATGATAGGTATTTTTATAATGATATTGTTTTAAAGAGGGTTTATCGTGGATTGTATTCGATGCGGGGGTCAATTCGATCCTTTAACGAGTATTTGTTCTGACTGCGGATGGAATCCGAATGATACCCTCGATCAGGTCGCTGGATATCGCCAGGGAGAAATTATTCGCGACCAGTATGAGGTCAAGGGTGGTCTGGGCATTGGACGCCTGGGCACTGTTTTAGAAGCTCTAGATCTGGCATCAGACACCCGGGTCGCTTTAAAAGTCATCCACCCGGGCTTGTTGCCGGATAAACAGAGGCGGGATCAGTTTCTATCAGATGTTCAAACCCTGATGGAAAGCGAGGAGGCAGATGCGGCGAATATCCTCGATGTGCAGATGGACGAGGATGACCGGTGTTTCTTTGTTCGCGAGCTTTTCGAAACCCAGACGTTAAGGACCATTATCAATGAGAAAATGCAGGCGGGGAGGGCGTTTTCAGCACAGGAGATCGTCTCGATAGTTGCGCATGTCGCGCGCCTCCACACCGAGCATTCCGATGTGGCACATGGGGCCCTGTCACCAGAAAAGATCTGGCTCGCTTCAAGCGAGATGCCGCATGAAGATGTTGCCATTGTCGATACTGGTATTGCGTGTCACTTACCACCTACCGCAGTATGGCATCGGCTTCGCAGCCTGGCTGACTATCGGGGATATGCAGCACCTGAGCTCATCGCCGGGCGATTTTCAGACCGTCGGACAGATGTATATGCTGCCGGCGTAATGATCGGAGAACTGCTCACACGGACCGTATTTGACGGCGTGCCAGAAATATTCATCCGCATCAGGCCGGCCCTACCAGATCCTGTGCTGGCATTCTTGGATCGCGCCCTGCACCCCTTTCCAGACAAGCGATATCCCGATCTGCCAGCATTGGCCTCGGCACTCGAAGATATTGCACCCTTTATTACCGAATATCGCGCCGTATCAGAGGATACTGTACGTGAGCGGGTACCGTTTCCAAATACTTCCGAGCCGGCAGTGTCTGATGAGCCACCACAGGATCTCACAACACCCGATACAGAACCAGATGAGCCGCCTCTGGATCTCATGACGCCTGACACAGAACCAGATGAGCCGCCCCAGGATCTTATGACACCCGGCGCGGATCCTGATGCGTCGTCCCAGGATCCCATGACACCCAACACGGATCCAGACGCTGACACTGATGCCGATGCTTACGCTGAACCAGATCCCGACACCTCCATGTCGGACGTGCCTGACAGCGGTATCTCAGAAAATACGTCGAAAGTGTCAATGGCGGATGTCCTCCGTGGCCACGATGAGGAGCCGATTGAAGCAGAAGATGCCGCACCAGACGCCCAATTTTCTGAACCCCTTTCCCTTGAACCACCACCCGAGGCCGTGCCAACTGATGCGCAGACAAAAAATACCCCATCACATGGCGTAAAAAAACTCACACTGCCGGCGACACCTGTGGCAATGGCCAATGGACGCATCGAGCCCAAGCGTCCGTCTAAGCTTCCAAACGGCACCCGACTATCGAGTTATCCACCAAAGCCACCGCGAAAAAAGATTTCTGATGTGCCACGTCCAGAGGAGCCAGAGCAAGACCTGGATGACACGCGTACGCCACCACTAACGCGACCCCAACCACCGAGGCGAGACACGACGCAGGAAATTGACGTGTCGGAGATTGACGTCATGGCAAAGATCCCCACAGACAAAAGCACGGATACAGCCGAACAAGGTTCAACAATAGAAGCGCTAAAAAAACTAGAAGATCAGGTAAAGTATGCGGAACGGGAGTCTGCCAACGAGCTCCTTCGGCGAGCAAAACGCCTAGAGGGCGTGGATCCTCGCCTGGTACGCGCGGCCCACGTGTTGGAATCCGAAAGGCGGGTGGCCAAATCGCGACAAGCTGCGCAACTCCTGCGAGAAAGAGCAAAGAACCTGGAAGATATCGATCCCAGACTGCTCAGGGCCGCAGCCAGGCTAGAGGAAGCCAGAGTGGGCGATCCTACAGTGACTGAGGACGAGCCAGTGCCAACGCAGACAAAGGGCGATGATTGGCGAGAGAAAGTCAAGCCCTCTGGATCAGACAACGTTATCTCTTTTTTACCGCCGCCTGTCGTCGAGAGCCCGTCAGATGTAAAGGGCTTTCCGCAAGACCGAAAGCGAGGCGTTCACTCCGAGGGCTCGCCACCTCCCCCGTCACCATCCGTTAACGGCACGCCACCCCGGCGCCAATGAGATAGATCTCCCGATTACATTTTTTTAAGAACCCTTTTGGGGCCTTGGTCGTCCATTAGGCAGAGGTTGGAAAGCATACCTCCTGTTGTTGGATGGGTGAGATGCCGGGAATAGAAAATGACACAGCAGCTGATAATGCTACTATCGCCAATAGAGGGATCGGCATTCAGTCCCCTCGTCATGGATTGCTAGAGAGGGCGCGTCCATGATGGGGGTGCACACAGCACAAGGGGTCATGATCGAGACGCGGCAGTTCAATTCGGATAAAGATCTGGTCGCCCAATGCTTAAAGGGCGATGAGGTCGCTATGCAAACGCTCTACCAGCAGCATTCGAACCGGATTTACCTGTTGGCAATCCGGCTGCTGGGCAACCGCGCCGATGCTGAAGAGGTGGTCCAGGAGTGTTTCCTCAAGGCATGGCGGAATATTGGTACGTTCCGAGGAGATGCGGCTATTGGAACTTGGCTCTGCCGCATAGGTGTGAACCTGTGCCGGGATCGGCTAAAGAAGCCCCGGCCCCGAGATTCGGAGCTGGAAGTCGGCACCCCCCCCCGCGTGCCAGACACATTTGCCCGCAAACACTTGGAAAATGCACTGGCACTGCTGCCGGATCGCTTTCGGGAAGTGCTGGTGATGCACGATGTGATGGGAATGAAGCACGGAGAAATCGCAGCGGTATTGAACATCGCAGTGGGCACGTCAAAGAGCCAATTGCACAAATCCCGCGCGCAGATGCGTCGCTTGCTTACACGGGCGGGTGTCAGCACTGCAAAGGAATAGAGGTGACTGGAATGGGCGAGATGAACAGAGCAACCTGTCCCCCCAATGAGGATATCAGTGCCTTTCTCGATGGAGACATGGCTGACGCGGATACGCAAGCAATTGCCGCCCACCTCGAAGGGTGCGACGCGTGCACACGTGCAGCCGATGAAATGTCCCAGATCACTTCTGGACTGGCCCTGCTTGGGGATGAGCAGGTGCCGGATTATGTGTGGGGAAAAATCCAAGCTGTGCAGCGGGAACGGGCAGCTGCTTCCTGGTCGGCGCGATTCTCGGCCTGGTGGGCAAGTTGGTGGCGGGTGCCGACTGCTGTGGCTGCCGGAGGTGCAGCCTGTGCAGTGGCCCTGTTCCTGATCATCTCGAACGATGTGACAACGACCCCGACAAACAACACGCTGAACCACGCGCGGGCTTTAATGGGGGTGACGGATGCCGAGCAGGTCTATATGAAGGCCATCGGAGAGCTCGAACAATCCCTCGACGAAACGCCCCAGGACTATAGCCCTGAGGCACGCCAGGCAATTGCGGCCAGCCTGGCAGACATGGATGCGGCGATCGAACGGGTGCGTCGGGTAATAGAGAAGAATCCAAACGACGTGGCAGCGCATCAGACCGCGCTCCTACTGTATCGACAAAAGGTCGATTTGCTGACCGACTTGGTGGTACCGCCACTATGATCGTTTCATGTGTGGTGTATATGCGAGGTAAAGACCAATGAAAACAAAGAAAACAAATTGCGCCATTTTTGCCGGGTTGCTGATGCTGCTGATCTTCCCCAGGGAATCCCTTGGCGGTAGGTTTGAGCGCACGATCAAAGCAGATGGCATCTCGCATCTCGAGATTCAGACATCCAGCGCTGTATCGGTTACTGCGTGGGCCAAGAACCAAATTGGCATCCAGTGCCAAAAGGGAACCATCCATGTGGTTTCAAACGCTGGCACCGTGCGACTCGCCGACATGAAGAACGACTGCAACGGGTTGGCCGTGAGCGTACCAAAATCCATCAAGACCAGTATTACTGCCGTGAACGGGGATATCTCGGTGATTGGACTCGGCGCCAGATTGCGCGTGACGTCGGTTAGCGGGGACGTAACGGTTAAAAACGTCACCGGATCCGTCGCAGTCGAAGCGGTCAGCGGAACGCTCGACATTCGAAATGTGCGCGGGGATCTGACGTGCAAGGCGGTCAGCGGTGCTGTTCGCATTACCGATTTTCAAGCACCGCGCTTGGTGGTCAAAAGTGTCAGCGGCGACGTGGTTGCCAAATCCATCAAAAGCGACACTGTCCGGTTGACCACACACAGTGGCGACATCATTTATGCCGCATCCCCTGTACCGACCCAGGAACTCTCAGCCAAAAGCTTTAGCGGCGAGATTCAAATCGAACTGCCAGCCGCTGCCGGGTTCGACCTCTCGGCCAGCACAAAGTCGGGTGATATTGAGACAGAGCAGAAGATCCTGTCGACCGCTGCATCGAGCAATCGCCTCACCGGTCGATATGGCAAGGGCGGTCCTGACGTCAATCTCGCGACGTTCAGCGGTGATGTGGAGATGAAGATCGCAAAGTAAGCCCGCCTCTGGAGACCTGTCCTACTCCTCTGGATCCCTGCGAGAAATGACCTCTGCTTTTCCCTCTGTAATGACCACCGGGTCCCCAGTATGGTTCGGATCTCGATAGGACCACTCAGACTCAGCTGGATCGCCTGACGGCTCATCTGATGCCTCAGCATCTTCTTGTGTAGATGCCCTGGTGTAAGCGTAGGTCACGTGCCGCGAAGAGGTCCGGGTAAACGGGCCAGGGCTGCGATGAAAGGGGCCGTGTGTGGCCCCAACCTGCTTCTGAAAGGCTCGTAGCTCGGCCATTTTGAGCTCTACACCGGCTGTAATGTAGACAAAGATGGCAATGAGGACCACAGACCACTGGAATGGGAAGTAGCCGAGCCAGCTGCCGATCACGCTGATGGCCCCACCAGTGACCGCAATCGTTCGACTCACCTTGGCTGCGATACGCGTTGCAGTGAGGTGATCCCGCTTGAGTGCCAAAAATCCGCGAAGCACGCGACCGCCGTCCATGGGCAAGGCCGGTATCAGATTGAATAGGCCGAGCATGCGATTGACCCAGAATAGGGGGTAAATTGTCATCACGAACACCTGGGGAACACCGGCAATCCAAAGGAGTTGGGAAACCGCGTACAGAATCGCTGCCAAGCCAAGTGAGACTGCCGGACCGGCCACGGCAATGACGATCTCCTGTCTGGGTGTCCTGGGCATGCTCAACAGGCGCGCAATGCCGCCAATGGGCGTGAGGACGATATCCTGGGTCTGAATCCCATAGCGCCTCGCAGCCAAGGCGTGGCCCACCTCGTGAAGTAGAATCGAGCCAAAAGTAAGCACGATAAACGCAAGCCAGGCCAGTGTGCCCGCGATCCCGTGGCCGGGAATCCAATCGTAGGTGAGCAGCAGCAGGAGCATGCTATAGTGCACCCGAATCGGAATGTTAAAGAATCTGCCAATTGTCCAACCTGCTGCCATTGATAAGCGCTCCTTCCTACTAACATATGAGGTAAACACGAACTTGCCTAGGTAAATTCCCATATTTAAACAACCAGCTGCGCGTCAACCCCTGCTTCAGGCCTATCTTACAAGGTAAGAGAAAAGAGAATTATGCAATCAATTAGGAATGTTATAGACTTTTTCTCTCTCCTAACCGGGCTGACACAGCCACACCAAGGGTATGTGAGGCCCCCTCCCCCTACGTCCAAGAATCCACCGGGGGAGGGTCGGGGACATAAGCGCTAACTTAAGGACGTGGATGCAATGGAGCCCAAAGGGCTCAACTATACCAGCCCGGGGCAGCGCCCCGGGATTATTGCGAAAACAAGATCTATAGTCCTGAAAGGGCGACCCAAATGGAAATATGGTACCGAAATTCACACGCCGATGTAATAGAGCGCCCCTTTGGGGCTTATTCTTATTAAATTCTCAATGATCCCAGCGCGTTGCGCTGGGCTGGTATGGACAACCCCTTCGGGGTTCCTAGAAATCCGAACGATTAAGTTAGTTCGTATGAGGGACGGGGAGGGGGCCCTCAATGAATAGGCTGCGGCGTGTATGAGGCCCCTGAGTCAAGTGTGGGTAATGTTCAGCTCGTAGGACTGGGGCTAGGGGATGGGTTTTCGAGAAAAGGCTTGCTTCAGGAGGGGGCTTAGTTAGAGCTCGATATTAAACTCATCCGCTTCGATCGGGGTGTCCACAATATAAATGAGACCAGCTCTGCTGGCGAACTTGGGCTGGGTGATGGTTATATTCTGATCGCCCAAGTATACGTCGAATTTTTCAGCTAGTCCTGGGTTGACGAGCACGAAAATACCGCTTTCGGTAATGCCGTCTTTGTTAAACCCATTGCCGTCCGCGTTGAGATACCGGATTTTAGCTTGCGTGGACCCGCTTGGGGGCTCAAGGGTGGCACCGATAATGGGCTTTTTGCAATCCATGTCGAATATCGCCCCAATGGAGCCTCCTTTTTCAAGTAGTGGCACATAACTGGCCATCTCTGAATCCTGCGCGAGGAGATCAGACCACTTGTCCAATGAGGCTTGTTTTACCATCAGAACGTCGTGGCGCTTAAATGCATCTGGCCAGGGAGGATCGGCCACACCGCTTATTGATAAGGCGTAGTCACTTCCTTTTTCAGCTCGTATGACGTATCCCGATGGTTCAAGTGCGCCTGGGGGCTCTACGAGTTGATTAAACCGGCCGTCACTCCCAGAGGTGAGGCTATCATTTACAATCGCATTTACTCCTAATGCGACCACTGATGCGGCGTTGTAAAGATTCAAAGTAACGTCCCCCACCCGCTGTCTTGTCTCGAAATCAAACGTCGTACCAATCGCGAGCATCTTATCTGGATCAGGTACCTCTTCGCATTTGCCGTCTACGTCCGGTGTGAGCTGTTGATAGCTAACACATACCCCCGAGGCGCACTGAATGTTTCGATAGCAGTATTCGCCGATTTGAGCAGAGCCATCTGCCGGACGATCGTGGGGATGGTCACCGCACTCATCCGTGTCCGTGTCTGTGTCCGTGTCCGTATCTGAGTCAGTGTCGGTATCGGTGTCTGTGTCTGAATCAGTGTCCGTGTCTGTGTCCGTGTCTGTGTCCGTGTCCGTGTCCGTGTCCGTGTCCGTGTCCGTGTCTGTATCTGTGTCCGTATCAGTATCTGTGTCCGTGTCTGTATCCGTATCCCCAGAGCTGTCGTCATCGTCATCACCACACGCCGGGGTCCAGATGAGTGCTGCCACTGAAAGTGTCAACAAGAATGATAGCCAAAGTTTTTTCATTTGTACGTCTCCTTTTTTTTGCTCATCTTGAGCGAGCATTAAGTGTTTTGCCCTATTTTTATCTCACTTCTCTTTACCATTTAGTAGATAAATTCTACTGGATGAAAAAAAAGTATGTCAAGTTCTTTCTTCAACTCCATCAAACAGCCGTTAAACTTCCGTTGTAAAAGCTACAAAATTCTAACTTGTTTAATAATTTGAAGATTCCATTGCTTAAGATAATGGAGATCGCGTCTTGATTTTTATTTACTAACTAGTAGAATGCGATGCAGAATTTACTGCAAAAAAGAGGATGCAAATAAAATGACAAACACTAAAAACGTATGCCGAATGGCGTGGGGTTTTGGTATCTGCATATTGCTGGCATCGACAAATGCTTTTGCCGCTGGCCTGTTCTACCCAGATGTGGGCACGGTTGCCCTTGGCAGGGGATCTGCTTTTGTCGCAAGGGCAGATGACCTTAGCGCCTTTTACTACAACCCGGCCGGACTCTCCAAGAGCAAAGGTGTAAATGTACTTTTGGGTGCGAATCTCAATGACCTAAATGTGGACTTTCAGCGTCGCGGTGCAGAGGTTGAGGGAGTGGATCAAGAAAACGGGGAATGGTTCTTATTGGATGATCGCTACATTTTTGATGACACAGTGGACCCAGTTCTATTCTATGGCATTGGCAACCCCCAGCTCGACTATGCAAACGGCTTAGAGGATCCACAGGAATTTCGGTCTGTATCCCAGGAGACGCCGATCATTCCGAACGCAATAACAGCAATTGTAAATTGGGGCGATGCATTTGGTCTAGAAGGACTTTCGATTGCGGGCGGGTTATTAGCCCCTAGTGGATATACCAAGCATCGGTATCCCAAGGAAGGTCCGCAACGGTATACGCTTTATGAGCTCGATAGCACGATGCTCTTCCCTGGGCTGGGTGTTTCTTATGCGTTCAATCGCTATTTTCAGTTTGGTGCTGTTTTTCTATGGGGAATAATGTCCGGAGGAAAATCCTATGCGAGTCGCTCGCTGACCGAATTTCAAGACCCCAACTACAACGAAGACCTGGCCGGCGATGCATGGCTGCGCGCATCGTTTAAGGATATGTTTATGCCAACGGGCATTATCGGCGTGCTCTCTAACCCGCTCGATTGGCTGGAACTTGGGATATCGGTTCACTTACCTGCAAAAATGGAGGCCGAGGGAAACATTGAATACACCGCATCAGAGGTCGACTATCCCGATGGGGCTGTGGTAGAGGGTCACGACAAGGTTGTCGTATCGCAAACCATTGCGATGAAGATATTGTCCGGGGTGCGCTATCTCCACGAGTATTTTGATATTGAGGTTGATTTTATATGGGAAAACTGGGCATCGAATAATGGCCTCGACCTAGAACTTGACTTTATAATCGATAGGGATGGCGATCCCGATATAGATCCAGGGCTTGAGGTTGTCGTCCCCGATAAAACAATCCCCAAAGACTATCAGAATACCTATAGTATTAGATTAGGTAGTGATGTTGAAGTTTGGCCTGAAAATCTGACCCTCAGACTTGGGGGGTTCTATCAATCATCGGCCTATGTTGATGAAAAAACGTTTAATATCGACTTCCCCTATTGGGATCAGTTCGGCACTAGCTTTGGGTTTACTTGGCACGCATTTGGTATGTTTGATGTGAGCTTCGGATATCTCCATATCTTTCAACCCAGTGTCACGGTCTCAGATGGCATCGTGCAGCAGTCAACAGCTCTCGATTTCGACCTCTTCCAAGACGGCACTGTGCTTGTCCCAACGGGTAACGTCATGAACAACGGTACCTATGACGTGAATCTCAACATCTTTGCCATGTCCATCGAGGGGCACTTTTAAGAAAAATGATAGCTCGGCATAACGGCCGACCTTCCAAAGTTAAAGGCCGCATTCTGGAAGAGGCGCTTCGGCTTTTTGCAACAAGGGGATTTGAAGGTACATCTGTTCAGGCAGTGGCCGAAGCAGTGGGTATCAAAAACGCTTCCCTGCTTTACTATTTCAAATCTAAAGAAAAACTCCTCGATGCGGTGATCGACAACTTGCTGGATCACTGGAAAATCGAGCTACCCCGGCATATTTCTGAATCGATGATAACGCGCGATCGGTTTGCAACGCTTTTAGAAGCGGTCGTGGCTTTCTTTGCAGAGGATCAGAACCGGGCTCGATTTTTTATTCGCGAAGCCCTCGATCGGCCCAGGGAGATCGGCGCCTGCATCCGCGACCGTCTCGGCCCTTGGATTCAGCTCATCGCCGATTACATCAAAACCGGCAAACAGAGCGGATTTATCAAACCAGCCGTGGATGCCGAATACTATATTTTTCAAATCATCCTGATTGCAGCTGGATCAGTGGCCCTGAACAGCTGCGTAACTAAAATGCTGGGTACTGGGGGCAATTCGTCCGTGTCGATCATTGATTCCCTTATTCGGACGGCCCGGGGATTGCTCATGATCGATCCAGATAAATTAGGATCAGATCGCGTCAAGTAGCTAGTGCTTTGTCCAATCTTCGATGTCGGGTAAAAGGCCTCCCCCTTTGGCAAAGGGGCAATGGCATTCGGTTAAGGATTTTTGGGTGTTTTTATAGCGTAGGATCGCCAGAAAAGAATCCCCCTTGAAAAA
>JAAUYD010047825.1_pt1 | contig 76329 bp, 63 predicted proteins | sample 7278101 | NCBI WGS metagenome assembly JAAUYD01 (sample SAMN14350128, study PRJNA611818) | marine sediment metagenome | isolation source: surface marine sediment (0.6m) | place: French Polynesia: Moorea | collected 2018-08
AAAGAATCTGGCGCCCAACGCCCCAGATGATACCGTAAGTACAGCCTGAGCATACCTTGACGCGAAGCTTGGGGAGAAGGGGAGAAGGGGACGAGGGGAGAAGGGGACGGAGAAGGGGACGGTCTTGAAATTATGCGTTTCTTTCGAATTTAGGAAGAAACGCATAATTTCAAGACCGTCCCTACTGACGTCCCTACTGACTCTGACTCTAGGTCTGACTACGTCTGAATCATCAAACTCAGGCGTGTTCCGCCAGGTAGGCGATGTGGGCCGGGGTCGTACCGCAGCAGCCCCCCAGGATGGTCAGCCCCAGGCGCCGCCTTAGGGCCAGCATCGCCTCGCCCCAGGCGGTGAGGTCGTCTTCGTGGTGGCCGGGGGTCGCCTCCAGCTGATCGTGGTCCATGGCCGAGGCGTTCCCCTGCAGACCGATCAAGCGGTGCCACAGGGCTGGCGGCAGGGCGGAGGGGCCCAGGAAATCGGGGTGGGCGCAGTTGATCATGTAGCCGACGGGGACGGGGGTGCAGGCTTGATCCACCTGATCGATGGCGGTTCCCAGTGGGGTGCCGTCCAAAACCCGGCCGCGGCGGTTGATGACGAAGCTCACGATATAGGGCTGGCCTGTCTGGGCCATGGCACGGGCCATACCGGTGGCCTCGCCCACGGCGGGGAGGGTGGCGGCCTGGAGCAGGTCCACGCCGGCCTCGGCCAGCCAATCGGCCTGCCGGCTGTGGTATTCGGCCGCTGTGGCGGCGTCCAAGGCGTCGCCGGGTTGGTAGGCGTCGTTTTTGACCCCCATGAGCCCGGCCAGGAGGATGTTGGATCCCCATTCGCCGTAGCTTTCGCGCACCTTCCGGACGAAGTCGACCGCGTCGGCATTGAGGTTGCGGTCGAGACCGGCCGCTGCGATGCGATCAGGGTCGGCCCGCCAGGTGGGGCTGCCCAAGAGAATGGGGCGGTCGGCGCTCTGGGCGATGTCGATGTAACGGCGCCAGAGAGCCTCCAGGGCCTGGCGGCCGTCTTCGGTATAGATCAGGGGCGCGTTGAGGAGGGTGTCGTGCAGCGCGACCGTATCGTCGTTTTCCAGCGCCTCGACGATGGCCCCTTCGGCCAGCATCAGGTCATGCCCCCGCAGCAAGCTCGCCACTGTCATCTGACTGCCTCCCGTTGATGTCTCCAGATCGATAGTCGGCTCTCTTGAACGCTTGGCCCCATGCGGGGCACCCTGGCTGAAAAGATAAGAATGGGCGCCCGCGAATCAAGGCGGCCCATGGCTGGCGCTGCCTTACAATTTGCCCTTTTTCAGGATCGCCACCAGGAGCCAGATCCCCATGATGGCGGCGGCCAGAAATCCGATGATGCCGATGAGGGAGATGCCATAGAAGATGGGGGGGGTGCGCGAGATAACGATGAGGGCCGATCCGATGATGAGGGCCGCGATGATGATGGAGAAGGAGATGCGGTTGCTGATCTGATCGTGGGTGGCCAGCATCTTCTCCAGTCCCTTGAGCTCGAGCTGCACGGTGAGCTTTTTCTGACGGATGGAACGGGTGATCTCCAGGAGATCTTTGGGGAAGTCGTTGGCGAATTCGAACACCTGGGAAACGATGTCCGCCAAGTCGCTGCTCAATCGCTGCGGGCTGAAGCGGGCGAGTTTGACATTCTGAACAAAGGGCTCCGCCTTGGCGATCATATCGAACTCGGGGTTGAGATGGCGGGCCACCCCCTCAACGATGGTCAGGGCTTTGAGCATGAGAAAGATCTCCGGCGGCAGGCGCAGCTGATGGCGCCCCACCAGATCCAGCAACTGATGGAGCAGGCGGCCCAGTTCGATATCCTCCAGCGGCTTGTACAGATGCTGCCCCATGAATTCGGCCACGTCCTGTCCCAGACGACGATGGTCGGGATCCTCCTCCCAAAGGGTCAACTTGAGGAGCACCCGCGTGGCGCGCTGTTCGTCGCGGTGCACGACGGCATCCACCAGTTCGACAAAATCCTCCCGGGTGGTGCGGTCCACCGAGCCCATGATGCCGAAGTCGATGAGGCAGATGACGTTGCCAGGCAGGACAAAAATATTGCCGGGATGCGGGTCGGCGTGGAAAAACCCGTGCTCGAAGATCTGGGAGAGGAGGATGTCGGCCCCCCGGTCACAGACGACGGCGGGATCGAGCCCGGCGGATGCCAGACGGTCCAGATGGGAGACCTTGATCCCCTCCACAAACTCGGTCACCAGGATCCGTTCTGAGGAGAGGCGCCGGTACACCTTGGGAATATAGACCCGCGAATTGACCAGAAACTGGGCACTCACCCTTTCCATGCTGGCGGCTTCGATGGCGTAGTCCAGCTCGCGGCTCATCAGCCGGGCGAACTCCTCCACGATCTTGATCGGCCGATGCAGGGCGATCTCCTCGATGTGCCGCTCCATGAGGGTGGCCAGATGGAGCATGATCTCCAGGTCCACCTCAACGGTGCGGTGGATGCCCGGACGCTGGATCTTGATGGCCACCTCGTCGCCGCCGACCGACTTGCCGCGGTGAACCTGGCCGATGGAGGCCGAGGCGAGAGGCGTCTCGTCGACTTGGGTAAAGGTGGATTCGGTGGGTCCGCCCAGGTGATCCTCGAGGATCCGGATGAACTCGGAGAAGGGATAGGCCGGCACCTTGTCCTGCAGCTTGGCCAGCTCCTTCACGAAATCGGCGGGTACCAGGTCGGGACGGGTGGAGAGGATCTGACCCAGCTTGATATAGGTTGGGCCCAACTCCTCCAGGGCCATGCGCACCCGCTCGGCGCGCGAGTACCGCTCCACCCGTTCGCGCCGATTTTTGGACACCATCTGCAGACCGATCTCGATGTATTGTTCGATCTTGAGATGCTCTACCAGATCGCCGAACCCGTACTTGAAAAAGACGGTCAGAATCTGACGGTACCGATTGAGATTGCGGTAGGTGCGGCCGATGACGCCGATTTTGCGAATGCTGATCACGGCGGCCACCCGTGGTCACTAACGGGGCGGGCGGCCGCGACGGCGCCACCGTCGACAGCGGGCGGCAGACCGTGAGCTGACAGGTGGTGGCAAACCGCCTGGTAGGGGGCTGCGGGAAGAGGGGTCATGGGAGCGATCAATCGTCCTCGCTGCTGAGGTCGCTGACGATCTGCTTGAGTTCGCGGATCTCCCGTTTAATCCCTTTGAGCTCCTCACTGGTGACGATGTCGGCCTTCTTGAGCAGGTTCTTTACGCTCTCCTCCACCCGCTCTTCCAGCTTGGTTTGGGCATCCTCGTATTTGGCCTGGAGCTCGTCGAGAAATTTGCGTCCCTCCGTTTCGGTCATCTTGCCGCGTTTCTCCAACTCCTTGGCCAGATCTTCGACCTCGTCCCAGGTCTTGAGCGCCAGACCGATTCCGGCCAACATCGTTTTTTTGATCAGGCTGGTGGGATCAGGCATCGTTTTCTCCTCGTTATCTATGGATTTGGGTGCGCAACGGGTTGTGACAAGAGGTGCGGTAAGGCTATTTGCCGGATGGGTGGTTTTCCGAAAACGTATCACAGGCCTCGTTTCGTTTGCAAGCCGGCCGCAGCGATGCCTGGACCGCGTTTGAAAAACCGGCCGCGGGTGCTTATCCTTCCGGGAGAAGGGATGGGGCCGGTCAATTTGCTTGACGCTGGCGGGCCAAGTGGCCTACAACGCGACTGCGTTTTCAGTCCCTTTCGCGCCGTTCGGAGAACGACGGCCGAGGGTATCGAGAAAGGATATGGACGGATATGGCCTACTCTATCGCACTGGCCGGCAAAGGCGGCACGGGGAAAACCACTATCGCGGGAATGCTGATCCGCTATCTCGTCGCCAATGATCGCAAACCGGTGCTGGCCGTGGATGCGGACAGCAATGCCAACCTCAACGAAGTGTTGGGCCTGGATGTGGCATCTACCCTGGGAACGGCGCGCGAGGATATGAAGAAGGGCAATGTCCCCAGCGGCATGACCAAGGACATCTTCATGGAGATGAAATTGGAGGAGGCCGTCATCGAAACGGCCGACTACGACCTGGTCGTGATGGGCCAGCCCGAAGGCGCCGGCTGCTATTGTGCCGCCAATACCCTGTTGACCAATTTTCTGGAACGTCTGGTGGGCAACTATAACCACGTGGTGATGGACAACGAGGCCGGCATGGAGCACATCAGCCGCCTGACCACCAGCGACGTCGATCTGCTGCTCATCGTGGCCGACACCTCCCGACGCGGCCTGCAGGCCGGGCTGCGCATTCAGCAGTTGGTCAAGGATCTCAACATCGGCGTCGACAGGACCTGCCTGGTGATCAACCAGAGCAAGAGCGAGCCCCATCCCGAGGTGCTGCGGCTTGTCGATGAAGCCGGTCTGGAGCTGGCCGGCACCATACCGGCCGATGACGACGTGTATCGCCTCGACCTTGAGGGCAAACCCACCATCGCGCTGAGTGATGACAACCCCGCCATCGCGGCGGCCAACCGAATTTTCGACAAGATCCTGGCGGCCTGATCGGTTCCTCTAAAGTTCGGCAATTCCGGCCGGCCGCTCTTAAGCGGCGGTGGGCGCACCCTGCCACCGCTCAAGCATATTGATGGTTGTGATCAGGAACGGGGCTCTCCGGTCGCCAAACCGGCGCCCTTTCACCCATGGCTGGCCGGTTCTCAACGGCCGCGGGTGTTTCGACGCGCTACCGGTGTCGCATCGGTGTCGCCGGAAGACCCCCGCCCGATGAGAACTTGGCACTTGACCCGCTACCGACACGCTATAGTGGAGGTCCCATGAAACGAACCGGTTTCCTGCACGATATCCGTTACCTGCTCCATGACACCGGTCCCTATCACCCCGAAATGGCCGAACGGCTTCAGGCGATCCAGAAAGGCGTCGAGGCCGCCGGCCTGCTGCCCCAGCTGACCGAGATCAAGGCCGTCCCCGCCGATATGGCGTGGATTGAAGCGGTGCATGCAACCGTCTACATCCGCCGTTTCGAGGAGGTCTGCCGCTCCGGCGTTCGCCAGTTCGACTACAGCGACAACCAAATGTGCACGGAAACCTACGACACCGCCATCCTGGCCGTGGGCGGGGTGCTGGAGGCCGTCCGAATGGTCATGGCCGGCGAGATCGACAACGCCTTCTGCGCCGTACGGCCCCCGGGCCACCACGCCGAGGTGGCCGAAGCGATGGGCTTTTGCTATTTCAACAACGTGGCCATCGCCGCCCGCTATCTCCAGAAGGAGTGGGGCATAGAACGGGTCGGTATCGTGGATTTCGACGTGCACCACGGGAACGGCACCGAGCACATCTTCGAAGAAGACCCCACTGTTTTCTACTACTCCATCCACGAGCACCCCTCCTTCGCCTTTCCCGGCACCGGCAGAGACTTTGACACCGGTAAAGGGGCGGGCAAGGGCTTCACCAAGAACTCCCCCATGTTGCCCGGGCAGGGCGACGAAGAGTTCAAGGCGCTGATCCAACAGGATCTGCTGCCTGCCTTCGAGGGCTTCCGGCCGGAGGTGATCCTTGTTTCGGTGGGCTTCGACGCCCTGGATGCCGATGAGATGGCCGATATGCGCCTGTCGAGAGCCTGCTTCACCTGGATCGCCGAACAGCTCAAGGTTCTGGCCGACCAATATGCCGAGGGCCGCCTCATATCCGTGCTGGAGGGCGGCTATAGTATCGATCACCTGGGAGAACTGGCCGAAGATCATCTGAAGGTACTGATGCGCGATTGATGCCTGCGGCGATCGAAACCGGCATCGGATGCAGTGCCAAGTGAGATGCGACCCCATAGCGAAGGAGAGGGACCATGTTTGTCAGTAAATCGATGACCCGCAAAGTGCTTACCGCAGCCAAAGACGAATCGATCTTCTCCGCCCAAGAGCGGATGAAGCAGGCCGCCATCCGACATCTGCCAGTGGTGGACGCCGACGGCCGTCTGATCGGTATCGTCACCGATCGCGACCTGCGCAGTGCCATGCCCTATAGCCTGATTAAAAATACCTGCGATGACGCTGAACGGGCCAAGTTGGCGGAGATGCGGGTCGGGGAGATCATGTCGCCCGATCCCATCACCCTGAATCCGGCCCACACCATCCAGGACGCACTGCTCCTGGTGCAGGAGCACAAGGTGGGCGCCTTTCCCGTGGTGGACGATGCGGGCAACCTCAAGGGCATTCTCAGCGTACGAGACCTCCTGCGCGCCTTCGTCAACGTCCTGGGAATCGGCCAGCGGGGCACTCTGATGGGGATTCTGGTGGAAGAGAAAGTGGGGCAGCTCAAGCAGATCGTCGACGCCATCACCGAGGAGGGGATCTCCTTCGGCAGCGTCCTCGTGGCTCGCTACTGGGAGGATGACAAACGCGCCGTCTTTCCCTATCTGCTCACCAACCATGTCGCCCGCGTCAAGAAGAAGTTGACCGGCATGGGCTTTACCCTCATCGACCCCATGGATTGGTACCTGGATCAGCTGCCATCGAAAGAGTCGGAATAGGCCTGAAGGAGGATGACGAGCTTCGTGCTTCCGAGATACCGCCAACCCCATCCGAATCGGTGTGCCGGTACGCCCATGCGCCCGTAACGATATGCCATCGTTCGGCTGGCTTACCGGCGCACTACGCCCGCCATGCCCAATCCATACGACCTCCTGTACATCTACTATCTCGAGGGTAGACTGCCTCCCGCCGCCACCTGCGGACTCACCGATTTCTACGGCAACTGGGAAGAGGACGATACCACCTTCCTCTTCTTCGCACGGCCGGCATTGGCCGAGGTGGAGGCCCTCGTGGCATCCTGCGATTCGGTAACGCTGCTGGATCATTACCGGATGCGGTACGACGAGTGGCAAGGGGAGAAGATCGTCGCCCGCCGCATCGGCGGCTTCCTCATCCTGCCGCCCTGGGAGACGGGTCACGCCCGGGACGAGGTCCATCCTACAGGTGAGGTCCAGCCTTCGGATGGCGGGTCACATAGTGGTACATCCGCCGAGGACGGTCACCCTCAACGGCTGATATTGGATCCGGGCGTTGTCTTCGGCAGCGGCACCCATCCCACGACCCGCGACTGCCTGGCGGCCATCGATCTGGCCCTTGCCGACGGCCGTATGCAGACCGCCCTCGACCTGGGCACGGGCACCGGCTTGCTGGCCCTGGCCCTGGCGGCCAGAGGCTGCCGCAGGGTGTTGGCCGTCGACCGCAATCTCCTCGCCGCTCAGACCGCTCAGCGGAATGTCGTCGCCAACCGGCTGAAGATGCAAGTGTTGGTAACCCAGGGAGATGCTGATAAATTTATAGACGCTCGCGCGGATCTTGTGGTATCCAATATCCACTACGATGTGATGCGGCGACTGCTCTCAGCCCGCGGCTTCCGTGCGAAAAAACGCTTTGTTCTGTCCGGTTTATTGCGCAGCGAAGCCCGCGTTGTCCGGCAGACGCTTGAACGCATGGGTGCCAGACTGCTGGAAACCTGGGAGCAGGATGGGGTGTGGAGCACTTTCTACGGCGCCACCGACTGATGCCGCCGCGACATCCGATACGCTTCGATCCGGCCGGACAGCCGTAGGAGCCAAGGGAAGGACGCATGCAGATCACATGCTGGGGGGCGCGGGGATCGATTCCCGTCTCCGGTAAAGAGTATATCCGCTACGGGGGCGACACGACCTGCTTGGAGATTCGGGCCCGCAGCGGCGACATCATCATCGTCGACGCCGGCACCGGCATTCGCCGCCTGGGGAACCACCTCCTGCGCGAGGGGCAGTACAAGTACAATTTCCTGCTGACCCATGCCCATTGGGATCACCTCATGGGCTTCCCCTTCTTCAAGCCGCTCTTTCTCCATTATCCCCAGATCCACATGCACCGGGGCCCTTTTCACGAAAAATATATGGAGAGCATGTTCTCCAAAGTGATGGCGCCGCCCAATTTCCCGGTGCGCTACTCCGATCTGAAGGCGCAGATTATCTACGAGAAGGGCAATGCCGGCCCTTTCTCCATCGGATCGGTCACCGTGCACCCCGTCGCCATCAGCCACCCCAATACCGGCAAGGGGTATAAGTTCGTCGAAGATGGCAAAAGCTTCATCTTCCTGACCGACAACGAGCTGGGCTTCGTTCATCCCGGTGGTCTCACCTTTGAGGACTACCGGCAATTCTGCGAGGGCGCGGATCTGATGCTCCACGATTCGGAGTACACGCCCGAAGAGTACAACCTGCTGCTCGAGTGGGGTCACTCCTCCTACGTTGACGCCCTTGAACTGGCCCTGGGGGCCGGCGTGGCCCGCTTCGGACTCTTTCACCACAATCAGGAGCGCACCGACGAACAGGTGGACGAGTTGGTGGGCAAATGCCAACGCATCATCGATGATCGCGGCAGCCAGATGGCGTGTTTTGCCGTGGGCAGCGACATGACCTTCGAATTGTAACGCCCTTCACCGCCGCCATATCGATCCCGCTGTTCGACTGCTTCGCCCGCTCGTTCACCCCTTTCACTCCCAATGCCATTCAAGGAACCCGGCATGCAAACATCCATCGACGCAGCGGCGCGCGTCCTGGCCCGCGCCAACATGGCGGTGGCCCTCACCGGCGCCGGCATCTCTGTTGAGAGCGGTATCCCCCCCTTTCGGGGCAAAGGCGGGTTGTGGGAGCGGTTCGATCCCATGACCTACGCCCATATCGACGCCTTTCGGCGACATCCCGAAAAGGTGTGGACGGTGCTGCTCAAAGTCCTCAGCGACACCCTCGGCAAGGCCCGGCCCAACGCGGCGCACAGGGGCCTGGCCGAAATGGAGCGGCGCGGCTGTCTGCAGGCCGTTATCACCCAGAATGTGGACGGACTGCACCAGGACGCCGGCAGTCGCGAGGTGATCGAGTTCCACGGCAGCATGGCGAGCCACCATTGCATGGACTGCCATCAGGCGGCCCCCTCGGCAACCATCGATCTGGCCGATCTGCCGCCGCGCTGTGACTGCGGCGGCGTCTTGCGACCCGACATCGTCTTTTTCGGCGAGGCCATCCCCACAGCGGCGCTCCAGCGCAGCGCGCAGTTCGCCCGCATGTGTGACGCCATCCTGGTCGTGGGGACGTCGGCGACGGTGGAACCGGCCGCCACGCTGCCCCGCATCGCCAAGCAGCATGGGGCCAGCGTCATCGAGGTCAATCCCGAACCCACGTATCTCACCACCCTTAGCGACTTCAGCCTCATGGGCGCGGCCGGCGCCATTGTGTCCCGGCTGGTGACCGCCCTCGACGCCCACCTCTGAACGCGGGCGCCGCCATATGCCGCCGCTGAAGATGGCCTTGCAATCCGAACGCAGCTTGAGTAAGGGGGGACAGCCCTCCGCCGCCGCCATGACCTGTGGGCTGCGCTGGATCGGCTTGTCGATAACGGATGGTGGACACTTTGACCGCAACGACTGACGTGACGACACCCCCCTGCAACGACGCGACGCGCTGGGTGCGGCGGGTTCGCCTGGTCCCTCCCTCCCTGGCGGACAACACGGCCGATGCCGACCGCCTCATCCGTGCGCTCCAACCGCAAACCGGTGGGCATTTTATCGAGATCCCGCTGAGCCTGCTGCAGGACCTGCCCGGCCGGCTGCGCCAGGCGGACTATCGGGTGGACTGCCTCCTCATCGAGGATCGCGGCCACCATCTCCTCACCCATGTTGCGGCGGCGGCGGCCGATGCGCCGCTTGCCGGATTGGCGGTCGACCTGGGCACCACCCGCATCGCCGCCCAGTTGGTGGACCTCCGAAACGGTCAAAGCTTGGCCGAAGCAGCCGTGGACAATCCCCAGCTGACCGTCGGTCCCGATGTCCTGGTGCGCATTCACCACAGCCAATCGCCGCAGGGCCGGGCGGCGCTTCAGCGTCAGGCGGCCGAAGGCATCAACCGGGCGGTCACCGACCTGTGCGCGCAAACCGCACTGACGCCCGATGCGATCGCTCTCATGGTCGTGGCCGGCAACACGGCCATGACCCACCTCCTGCTGGGACTCGACGCCCGCTGGCTGATCCGGGAGCCCTACATACCGGCCGCCAACCAACCCGGCATGATCCGCGCCCGCGATCTCGGGATCGCGATTCACAATCGGGCCCGCATCCTGGTGTTTCCCAATGTGGGCAGCTACTTCGGCGGCGACCTCATCGCCGGCATCCTTTACGCCGGTCTCCATCGGCGGTCCGATACCGCCATTCTCGTGGATGTGGGCACCAATGCGGAGGTGGTCCTGGGGAACCGCGACTGGATGATCGCCTGCGCCGGCGCCGCCGGGCCGGCACTGGAAGGGGGGATGAGCCGCATGGGCATGTTGGCCGGGCCGGGCGTGATCGACCGGGTGCGGATCGGGCCGGCGGGCGATCTACGGCTGGGCACCATCGGAAACGAAGCGCCCCGCGGCATTTGCGGCTCAGGGGTGATTGATCTGGCCGCCCAGTTGTTCCGCAACGGCTGGGTCGACATCCGCGGACGCCTCCTGCCAGAGCGCTGTCACGGCCGCTGCCGCGAGGTCGACGGCCAGCTGCACCTCGATCTGGTGGCGGCTGCCGACGCCGCCAACGGGGAGACCCTCTCCATCGGCCAGGCCGATCTGGACAGCCTGATGCGCTCCAAAGCGGCCATGTACACCATCCTGGAAACCCTCACCGGCCAGGTGGGCCTCACGCCCGAGCAGCTGACGACCTTCTATGTGGCCGGCACCTTCGGCTGCTTTATCGATCCAGAATCGGCGGTGACCATTGGAATGCTTCCCGATCTACCCCGGGAGCGCTATCACGCCCTGGGCAACAGCGCCCTGGGCGGCGCCGTGCGTCTCCTGAGCGATACCGGCGCACAGGCGGAGATCCGCCAGATCCAGGCCAATATCACCTATCTTGAGCTCAATGTGAACCAGGACTTCATGAACCGCTTTTCCGCCGCCAAGTTCCTGCCCCACACCGATCGGCAGCGGTTTCCGTCGATCCCATCGACAGCGGGGAACGACGCCTAGCGGACGGGTAGCATTTCAGTAGTGATTGTGATATTCGTGAAAAATTCAGCCAGTAGAACCATCCCACCACCATCCCGAGGTATGCATGGATCCCAACCGCACGTTGGTCATCGCCACCACGAACACCGGCAAGACTGCAGAGATCCGAGATCTGTTGAAAGGCTATCCCATCACCATCAAGAATCTCTCCGATTTCGGTCCCATCCCGCCGGTGGTGGAGGATGGTGACACCTTTGACGACAATGCATACAAAAAGGCGAGCGTCACCGCCCGCGTGTTGGGACTGCCGGCGCTGGCGGACGATTCTGGATTGGTCGTGGAGGCCTTGGACGGCGCACCGGGTGTTCATTCCGCTCGCTACGGCGGCGAAGGCGCCAGCGATGCCGACCGCTGTCAAAAGCTGCTCGCTGCGCTCCGGGGCGAGGCGAACCGCCGGGCGGCCTTCGAGTGCGTCATCTCCATCGCGGTGCCCACTGGGCCGGCCCTCACCTACGACGGTCGCTGCGAAGGGGAGATTCTGGAAGTCCCGGCGGGGGAGAACGGTTTCGGCTACGACCCCGTATTCTTCTTCCCACCTTTGAAGAAGAGTTTCGCGCAGCTCAGCCGGCAGGAGAAGGGAACGGTCAGCCACCGCGGCAAAGCCTTGCGCGAGGTCTGTGCCGAGTTTGACAAGATATTGACCTGGTTGGACATTCATTTGCCCCCGCCGGAGCGCGTAAACTGCGCTTCTGGATCGGCCGCCGGAGAGTGACCCGGCCGCCGGCCGATGGCCGGTGCAGTTGCAGTGGGGACCGCCTTCGCGGTTCCCGACACCAATGAGGAGAAAAGCCAGATGTTGAAACGGAATCACGGGATCGATATCGCTTTGGAGCTGGGCGGCATCGCGTCGCACGATGACGCCCAGCGCATTTTTGCGGAGCGCCTGACGCCGGAACAGCTCGCCCGAATTCGCCAGATCACCTGTGCCGATGCGCTCATCAAGATTGCCAATGCCATCGTCATGTGTGCCCCCGAGACGGTTTTCATCAACACCGGCAGCGACGCGGACATCCAATTGATCCGCAAAATGGCCCTCGCGAAGGGGGAAGAGGCGCCCTTGGCCATGGCGGGCCACACCCTGCACTTCGATCTCAAGGAGGAGCAGGGCCGCATCATCGATCGCACCTTCTACATCGCCAACGAGGAGGAGCAGATCAGCAGTCTGGCCCAGCGCATCAGCCGCGGCGACGCCCTGGAGACGATCAAATCCCACCTGGCGGGCCTCATGCAGGGCATGACCATGATCGTCGGCTTCTACTCCCGTGGACCAGTGGGCTCGGCAGCGGCCGATCCGGCCATTGAGATCACTAGCTCGGCGTACGTCTCCCATAGTGCCGAGATTCTCTACCGCAACTGCTACGCCAGCTTTGACAATCAGGTGTCGGCGCGCGGGTATTTCTACACCAATATCCACAGCGAGGGCGCCAACCGGGCCGAAGATCTTCCCAACGCACGGGTCTTCATGGACCGCAGCTATCAGACCACCTACTCCTTCAACTGCACCTACGCCGGCAACACGCTGCTGCTCAAGAAAGGCAACCACCGCTTCAGCGTGGACCGCGCCTGCCACGAACTCTTCGGCCAGCAGCTGGCCGAGCACATGTTTATCACCGGCATCGAAGGCCCCGGGGGGCGCATCACCTGGATGACGGGTGCTGCCCCCAGCGGATGCGGTAAAACCACCACCGCCATGGCCGGCGACCACTTCGTCGGCGACGATCTGGCGCAAATGTGGCTGGCCGAGGACGGCGGGATCCGATCGATCAATCCCGAGTGCGGCATCTTCGGCATCGTGGAGGATGTCAACCGGGAAGGGGATCCCATGTTGATGCAGTGCCTGCGGGAACCCGGTACCGAGGTGATCTGGTCCAACGTGCTGGTGGACGACGAGGGGGTGCCGCACTGGGTGGGCAATGGCGAAGAACACCCCGCCGAGGGCCGCAACTTTCAGGGTGCCTGGAAGGCGGGACTGGAAGATAAGGAGGGCAAACCAGTGCCCCTCTCCCATCCCAACGCGCGCTGTACCGTATCTGCCAGCGCCCTGGGGAATTACTCCGATCGCACCGAGGACCCTGCCGGGGTGGAGACCCGTATCTTCACGTACAGCGGCCGCGACAGCAACACCATGCCGCCTGTTTGGGTGGCCAAAACCCCCTCCGAAGGCGTGGTCATCGGGGCCTGCATCGTTTCCGCCGCCACGGCCACCGAGGTGGGCGCATCGGGCGTCAAGCGTGCTCCCTGGGCCAACGCCCCGTTCATCCCGGGCTCGCTGGGAGATTATATGCGCGCCCAGTTCGCCTTCTTCAACAGCCCCAAACTGGCCGACGCCAAAAGACCCATCATGGCCGGTCTGAACTACTTCCTCACCGACGAGGCTCGTGGCGGGGAGCGCAAAACACTCCTCGGGGAGAAGCGTGACGTCAAAGTCTGGATGGCCTGGCTGGAGCGATTGGTCCATGGCGAAGTAGAAACCATCGAGAGCCCCATCGGTCTGCTGCCGCGCTACGAGGATCTGGTGCGCCTTTTTCAGGAGAAGATCGCCAAAACCTATCCCCGCGAACTTTACGAAAAGCAGTTCTCGCTTTACGTGGACAACATCCTGGCGCGCGTGGACCTGCAGCTCGCCGCCTATGGCAAGGATGCGGAGATTCCCGAGACCCTCTTCGAAATCCTCGAGAACCAGAAAGCGGACCTCATGGCCCTGAAGGGGACCTTCGGCGCCGTCGTGGCGCCGGACCAATTGCAGGGATCACCAGAGAAGGGATAACGTGTGGATCAGACAGTGACAAGCCGTTGGACCCGCCGACTCCTGCTGGGGGGATGTCTGCTTCTTCTCCTGGCCTGCGGGGGCGGTGAACCCGCAGCGCCGCCCACACTCCAGGTGGGCCTGGAGAACGCTCCCAAAACCCTGGATCCGCGCTTCGCCACCGACGCCGCCGGCATGCGCATTACCCAGCACCTGCTCTTCGAGACCTTGGTCCAACTGGGGCCGGACCTCACTATCGCTCCGGCCCTGGCCGAACGCTGGGAGGTCAACGACCCCACGACCTATACCTTCCACCTGATGCCCAAAGCACGGTTTCACGACGATCGGCCGTTGACGGCGGCGGACGTCGTCTTCACTTTCGAGCACCTCATGGCGGAGGAGACCAAATCACCCTTCGGCCCCGGCTATCGGAACAAGATCAAGGCTATCGAGGCCGTGGACGACCATACCGTCCGCTTCACCCTTCACCAGCCCACGGCCTCCTTCCTCACCTCGGTCATCATCCCCATCCTGCCCAAACACGTTCTGACCGCCGAGGGGGATTTCGGCGCCCAACCGGTGGGGTCAGGGCCATTTGCCTTCGTTTCCCAATCCCCCACCGAAATCGTGGTGGCCGCCTACAAAGCATACGCGGCGGGGGCACCCAAGGTGGACCGGGTGGTCTTCAAGGTCATCAAGGATGACAATACCCGCTTTCTCAAACTGCAGAAGGGGGAGCTGGACCTACTGATCAACGCCCTGCCGCCGAATCGCGTGGCCGCCCTCCGGGAGGCGCCCCTCAAGGAGACCTACGCGGTGATCGAAAGCCCGGGAATCGCTTACTCCTACCTGGGCTTCAATCTGGCCGCGCCCGAGGTCCAGGACCTGCGCGTGCGCCAGGCCATCGCCCACGCCATCGATGTGAACGAGATCATCCGCTTTCGGCTGGAGAATCACGCGGTGCCGGCGACGGGGCTGCTCTCTCCCGTCAACTGGTACCACAGCGTCCCCGGCCAAACCTATTCCCATGATCCGACCAAGGCGATCGCCCTGCTGGAGGCGGCCAACTACAGGGATCCGGACGGCGAGGGACCCAAGGCGCGCATTCACCTGGAACTCAAAACCAGCAACAACGCCCAGGTGACGGGGATTGCCCGCATCCTCCAGGCCCAGCTGGCCAAGGTGGGCATCGACCTCAAGCTCAAATCCTACGAATGGGGCACCTTCTACGGCGATATCAAGAGCGGTAATTTCCAGCTCACCAGCATGCGGTGGGTGGGCGTCACCGAACCGGACTTCTTCTACGATCTCTTCCACTCCAGCCAGATACCGCCTGCCGGCCGCAACCGCGGCCGCTACACGAACCCGGAAATGGACCGTCTGGTGACCGAGGGTCGACTGACCACCGACCCCGACGCGCGCAAGCGGATCTACGCCGAGGTGCAGGATCTGGTGGCCAGGGAGCTGCCCTACATCAGCCTCTGGCATCCCAACAATATCTCGGTAGTCCACCGGCGGGTCCAGGGCTATGAGCAGCACCCCATGGCCGGATACAGTTCATTCAGGATGGTTTCCCTGGCCCCCGCCGAGTAGGGCTGTGGCGCGAGGTGCGGCGGTGACATTCGCCAGCCCGGTGGCGTCAGGGCCCCACCCGCATTGCGGCCGTTCGCTGCGGCCGCAGAATTGACCCCTTGGAGGTCGCCGGCATGTTCGCCTACCTCGTCCGACGATTATTGCTGCTGCTGTTGGTCCTCTTCGGCGTCGTCACCTTGGTCTTCTTCCTCATCCACCTGATACCCGGCGATCCAGTGGATATCATGCTGGGGGATCAAGCCCTCGCCGCCGACAAAGACGCCTTGCGTCACGCCTTGGGACTCCACCGTCCCCTGGGGAATCAGTATCTTTCCTATCTGGGAGATCTTTGCCGGGGGGATCTGGGCCTCTCGATTCACAGCCGCAGGCCGGTCCTGACGGAGATCGGGGAGCGATTTCCGGCCACCGTCGAGCTCATGCTGGGGGCCATGCTGGTGGCCCTCCTGATGGCCTTGCCGCTGGGCATCATTTCGGCCCTCAAGCCTTACGGTTGGCTGGATGGTGCCAGCATGCTGATCTCTTTCCTGGGGATCTCCATCCCCAATTTCTGGCTGGGCCCCATGCTCATCATCCTCTTTTCCATCCAGCTCGGCTGGCTGCCGGTCAACGAGCGCGGTGGGCTTGAGCACCTCATCCTGCCGGCCATCACCCTGGGGACCGCCATGGCCGCCATGCTGTCGCGGATGATCCGTGCCTCCCTGCTGGAGGTGCTGGACGAGGAGTACATCACCAATGCTCGCGCAAAGGGGCTGCCCGAGCGCCTGGTGATCTTCAAACACGCCTTGCGCAACGCCCTCATCCCGGTGATCACCATCATTGGCCTCCAGGTGGGGGTGCTGCTGTCGGGGGCCATCATCACGGAGGCGATTTTCGATTGGCCCGGTCTGGGATCCTTGCTTCTGGAGGGGATCTATAGTCGCAACTACCCCCTGGTCCAGGGCTGTATCCTCGTCATCGCCACGGTCTACGTGCTGGTCAACCTCCTCACCGACATCGCTTACGCCTGGGCGGATCCGCGGGTGCGGCTGTGAGCCGGCGGCTTCCCTGGGCGCTGACGCCTATAACGGTTTCATCACCGGGCCCGCGAAGGGGGGGACCAGTGGCCGCAGCGACGACGTTCAGGGCCTCGAGATCGGCAAAGCGCGGCATCTGGTATCACTTGAATAGGAGCACGGAACACCCATGAACGTCGAAATTTGGCTGGCCTTTCTCCTCGCTGCCGAGATCATTTTGGTGATCCCCGGCCCCACCATCCTTCTGGTGATCGGTCAAGCGGCCACCCACGGGCGGACCTCGGTGGCGCCGCTGGTGGCGGGGGTCCTCTGCGGCGATGCGTTGGCGATGACCCTCAGCATGGCGGGGCTGGGCGCCCTGATGGCCACGTCGGCGCTGCTATTTAACATCCTCAAGTGGATCGGCGCCCTCTACCTGATCTACCTGGGGGTCCAGCAGTGGCGGCGCCAGGGATCGGTTCCCGCGGTCGGCGGCGAGATCTCCGCGGCACCGGCGGGGACCCTCTGGCGGCGGGCCTTTGTCGTCACCGCCCTCAACCCAAAGAGCATCGCCTTTTTCGTGGCCTTTTTGCCTCAGTTCATTGTTCCTGGTGAACCGGTGCTGGCCCAATTGATCGTTCTGGGGATCACCTTCCTGGTGCTGGCCACGGTCAACGCCGCGCTCTACGCCCTGTTTGCCGGTCAGCTGCGCGAGACCCTCCAGCAGAGCGGGGTCCACCGCTGGTTTCACCGCTGCGGAGCGGGGGCGCTGATCGGCGCCGGCGTGATTACGGCCGGCATGCAGAACAAGTAAGCCAGTGAGCCGGCAAAGGAGTTCTGTCGCGCCGGTCCCTTCACTGACGCTCAGGCACACGGGCAGATTGATTTATGTTTAGAAGCATCTGGCCATACATCGGGGCGGGCATCATCCTGCTCTTTGCCATCGGGGCCATCCTGGCACCCTGGCTGAGCCCCTACGATCCCTATGAGATCCACCTCAGCGAGCAGCTGGCCGGCCCCAGCCGGGCCCATCCCCTCGGCCAGGACGCCAACGGCAGTGACATCCTCAGCCGTCTGCTCTATGGGGCGCGCATCTCATTGGCGGTGGGACTCAGCGTGGTGGCGTTGACGGCCGTGGTGGGGGTACTGCTGGGGTTGGTGTCGGGCTATTACGGGGGCTGGATCGACACCCTTCTCATGCGCTTGGTGGACATCCTGCTGGCCTTTCCCGGGCTGCTGCTGGCCATCGCCCTGGTGGCCGTCCTAGGCCCCAGCATGCGCAACGTGGTCATCGCCCTGGCGGTGCTGGGCTGGGTTTCCTTCGCCCGCCTGGTGCGCGGTCAGGTGCTCTCGGTGCGGGAGCGTGAATTCGTCCTGGCGGCCCGCACCTCGGGTCAGAGCGATCTGCGCATCATGGTGGTGCACATTCTGCCCAATGTTCTCTCACCCGTCATCGTACAGGCCACCTTCGGTATCGCCGGCGTGATCATCTCAGAGTCGTCCCTGAGCTTTCTCGGTCTGGGCGCACCGCCGGGCACGCCCAGTTGGGGCGCCATGCTCAGCCAGGGCAAGCAGGTTCTCCTGGATGCCCCCCATGTCTCCATCTTCCCCGGTCTGGCCATCATGCTGGTGGTGCTGGCCTTCAACTTCGTGGGGGATGGGCTGCGCGACCGCTTGGACCCCCGCGGCGGGTCAGGGAGGCGGGGATGACGGCCTCCGAACCTCTGCTGGAGATCCGTGATCTCAAAATTCGCTTCCAGGGGGAGGCGGGGCCGCTGAATATTCTGCAGGGCGTTGACCTGAAGCTCCTGGCCGGTGAGACCGTGGGGCTGGTGGGGGCCTCGGGGAGTGGCAAGAGTGTCACCGCCCAGGCCATCCTGGGCCTCCTCAAGCGTCCGCCGCTGCTGGAGATATCGGGGCAAATCCTCTACGAAGGATCCGATCTGGTGACCATGTCGGCCGGACAACTGCGCCAAGTGCGCGGTCGTCGGATCGCCTACATCTTTCAGGAGCCCATGAGTGCCCTCAACCCCGTCTTCACCGTGGGCGAGCAGATCGCCGAAATGGTGGTCCTCCATGAAGGGCTGGGCCGCCGGAGCGCCCTGAACCGCGCAGCGGACCTGTTCGCCGAGGTGGGGCTGCCCGATCCCCGACGACGCCTGAACAACTACCCCCACGAGCTCAGCGGCGGTCAGCGCCAGCGGGTGATGATCGCCATGGCGCTCTCCTGCAGCCCTCAGATCCTCATCGCCGACGAACCCACCACCGCCCTGGACGTCACCATCCAGGCCCAGATCCTGCGACTCCTGAAGCGCCTGCAGGTGGAACGCCGCATGGCCCTCCTCTTCATCACCCACGATCTGCGGGTGATGGCGGAGATCGCCGACCGCCTCGCGGTCATGCAGGCCGGCCGCATCGTCGAAGAGGCCGGAATAGAGGCGCTGTTTCACGCACCCCAGCACGCCTACACCCGGCAGCTCCTGACCCTGATCCCCGGTCGGGGGGGCGGGAGGGTGGTCCCATGAGAGAATCGATTCTCCAGCTGCGTGGGGTGGGAAAATCCTTTGCCGAGCGGGGGGGGGTGCTGCGCCGGGAGCAGCGCCGGCTGCAAGTCCTCGACGGTGTCGACCTGGCCATTCACTCGGGGGAGGTGTTTGGTTTGGCCGGCGAAAGCGGCTGCGGCAAGACCACCCTGGCGCGGGTGGTCATGCGCCTGCTGGCGCCCACGGCCGGCGACCTGCGCCTGGCGGGCATCGACTATGGTGAGTGGGCCCGCCGCCCGCGACGCGCTTTTTACCGCCAGGTGCAGATGGTGTTTCAGGATCCATACGCTTCCCTCAACCCGCGTCTCAGGGTTCATCGTATCTTGGGGGAGATGCTGACCATCCACGGCTTGGCCAATGGTGACCGCCGCCGGCGCTGCACACGGATGCTGGAGCAGGTGGGGCTCACGGCCGACGACCTGGACAAGTTTCCCCATGAGTTCAGCGGCGGCCAGCGGCAGCGCATCGCCATCGCACGGGCCCTCATCATCCGCCCCCGCCTGCTGGTGGCCGACGAACCGGTCTCGGCCCTGGACCTTGCCGTCCAGCAGCGCATCGTCGACCTCCTCGGTACCATGCAGCGCAAGCTGGCCCTGACACTGCTCTTCATCTCCCACGATCTTCATCTGATGACCGAATTCTGCGACCGCATCGGTGTCATGTACGCCGGGCGCCTGGTGGAGATTCTGCCGGGAAGGCGGCTCATCGAAGGGGGCCGGCATCCCTATGTCCAGGGCCTGCTCAACAGCATCCCCATCGCCGATCCGCGTCAGCGCGCCGCCAAGCGTCCCCTGCTGGAAGGCGAAGTGCCCGCGCCCGGCGCCCACATTCCCGGTTGCGCTTTTCATCCCCGTTGCCCCCAACGCTTCGCGCCCTGTGATCACCTGAGACCCGAGCTGATCGAAGCCGCTCCCGGGCATTGGATCGCCTGCCATCTGTTTTCGGCGACCTGACCCATGTCGCCCACCCGGCGGCGGCGCGCCCGCATCCCGCGGTTGCCAATCGGTTGAAATGGGGGTAGATCTATCCGGCGACCGAAGCCATCCACAGATCGCAATCGCAATGAAGGATAGCGGCCCAAGATGCAGATCGAGAAAAAGCGAGATTCCCTTACCGAAACGCGTTTGGCCCTCAAACAGCGTCGTGCAGCGATACTGCGCCTCGAACCCCAGGCGGCACTGACGGCGATTTTGGAGACGCCCCAGCCGGCGCCCCTGGTGCACAGTTTTCCGGCCGAGGACCTCCATCTCCTCATTCGGGAGATCGGCCCGGAGGATGCGCTCCCGCTGCTGGCCCTGGCCTCCGATCACCAATGGGAGTACATGGTGGACGCGGTCGGCTGGCGACGCGACCGCCTTCACCTGGCCGAGCTGACCCGCTGGATGCACCTCCTTCTCAAGGCCGATCCCAAGCGGCTGGCACGCTGGTGTCTTTGGGAGAAGCACGACCTGACCGAGCTCTATCTGAATCGCAACATCGAGGTGGTGATCCGCGAATATGATCAACCGCCCTCGGAGCTGGGCAAGGGCTTCCTCAGCCATGACGATACCTATTACTGGCGTCTGCGGCCCCTACCCGAGGCGGTCCGCAAAGCGTCCCCCGATCTGCCGGCTCGGCGCGAGATGCTGGTCGAAGCGTTGCTCAAAGGACTCTCCAGCGAAGATCATCCGCGCTACCAGCAGTTGCTGCTGGAGAGTGCCGGCCTGATCCCGGCCGAAACCGAAGAGGAGCTCTACCGCCTGCGCACGGTACGCTTGGCGGAGAGGGGCTTTGTGCCCTTCGACGAGGCGGTTGGGGCCTATCAGCCCCTCACCCCCGAGGATTTGCTGCGGCGGGAACCGAAGTCCCTCCATCCGGACGATGCCTTCGCCACCAGCCTCCCGGTGCCCAGCGCAACGGCGCCGCCACAAGATGGCGGCCTCTTTGCGCAGGCCCTTGCCGGGGTGCAGGCGACCGTCACGCTTCTGCAGCTTCAGGCCGAATTCGCCCATCTCTGCAACCAGGTGATCGTGGCCGATCAGGTATCGGTATCCGATCGCGGCGTCTTGGCCGCCGTTGTCGCCAAGGTCAGCGGGTATCTGGACATCGCTGTGGAACTGGTGCTGGAGGAGTCGCCAGCTGGTGACCGCGGAGCGCGGGCCGTGGACCTGATCCAACGGTACCGGCTGGCCGACCTGTTCCGGGTGGGTATCGGTGCCGCCCTGGCCCTCAAAGGGCGTTGCGAGCGCTGGCACCGGGAAAGCTGGTACCGGGACAACGGACTGGCCCTGAGCTTCTGGGAGGAGGCCGGTTTGGGCGTTCTGGGGGGGCTTCTGATCAAGCGGCCGCTCTTCTTCGACAACTACCGCAGCGGCGTGCTCTACCGGGAGTTCCAGACCTTGCAGGAGATTCGCACCACCGAAGCGGCCCTCAACGCCCTCATCGCCATTGACAATCTGCTCTCGCTGCTGGCCATCGAAATCGGCGAGCGTCTGGCCGAACAGACGCTCACCTATCGCAATCTGTTGCTCACCGCCTGGGCCTTGGGGACCCTGGACGCCGACGATGCGGATGCCCGCCCCCGCTACGCCCCCGTCGAGATCGATCGCTTCCGTCCATTTTTCGACAACCTCTGGTCATCACAAGATCCCACCCGGCGGATCGATGCGGCGACGCGAAGACAATTCATCGCCTGGCTGGTCGTCCACAGCCATCTGACCGATGACGAGCTGAATACGGTTCTGGGGCCGGAGTTTGATCGCCTCTTTGATGATCTTGCCGAGGAACTGGCATCCGTGGCAGGCGCCGATCTGGATCCCCGCTTCGTCACCTTCTTTTCACTGCGGCACGGCTAACGGAGCCCACCATCATAACGGCGGCAGCATCCTGACCCGGTGGGCGCCATTGGCGATGGTGATCGCGGCACCGCCGCCGCGCCGACCCACGCTACAATTGACAACGGTGGTGGCGCCGCACAATGCCACTCCAGGTCGCTCGTGGACGTGACCGCACACCAGCAGATCCGGCTGGTGTGCGGCCACCCACCGGGCCAATCCACGACTGCCGGTGTGAAGCCCCAGCACCCTATCCAGGACGCCGTGCGGCGGCGGATGCACGACGAGGATAAAGGGACGCGGGGCCGGTGCAAGGCGCGCTAGTCGGGCGGATTCCCGCCAGCAGAGACGGCTGGCGAAGGGCAAGGGCAGGGTTCCCCCCAGGCCCGTTAGGTGCGCCTCGCCGCAGCGCAGCGGTGCATCGGACAGTCGCGTAAGGTTAGCAAACGGGGCCATCCGTTCGGCCAATCGCCTGCCGTCGCTGTTGCCCGCGATCAGGTAGACTGGCAGGGCCAAGGTGTTGAGCCGCGCCAGGGCTGGGACCAGGTCACGGGGCGCGGCCAGATCTCCGGCCACGATCACCGCGTCGGGGGTCCATTCCGCCGTCCAATGGGCCAGCGTGTCCAGCCGCTCCGCCTTGCCATGCAGGTCCGCCACCGCCAAGATGCGCATCGAATCTCCCCCCAAACGCCGCTAACTATCGGGCATGCCTAAACTTCCTGATCTCTGCGCCGATATTGGATCAGAAGGTTCATCAAAAGACAATCATTAATGTAACGGCAAATTAAAGCGGCAAATCTCGATGCTGTCAGCCTTTAGCATCACCATCATTCCCCCGATCCTCATTCTGGTCGTGGCCCTGGGCCTGGCCGGCTTGGCCGTGCTGCGGGGGGGGATGCAACGCGAGAATCTGCTCTTCGCTCTGGTGTGTACCTGGTACGCGCTGTTGGCGCCGCTTTTCATCAGTCATCACCTGATCTCCGATCTCGACCGCATCCTCTCCCTTGAGCGCAAAATCCACTTTCTCTATGTATTCCTGCCCCTTCTGCAGGTTCTCTTTTTTCACCAAATTCTGGGCATCCGGCGCCCTTATCTGATCCTGGCCCTGGCCCTCTTTGGCGCCGTGATGGCCCCCCTGACCCAAACAGACCTTTACTATACCGGCCTGCATCGCTACAGCTGGGGCTACATCGGCAAAGGCGGTCCCGCATTTCTCGTTTTCGGGGCGGCCGGCTTTGTCACCCTGGGCTATTGCCTGTGGTGTTTTTGGCAGGCGCTCAAGCAGACCGTCAACCCGGTCTTGCGCCTGAAATACCAGTACATGTTTCTGGCCTTCTGCATCACCGGAGTGCTGACCCTCATGAACATACCGGCCATCAACGGCATCGATCTCTATCCGGCCGGGAACTTCAGCTTCATACCGATGGGCATCCTGGGCTACGGCCTGCTCAAGCATCGTCTGCTGGACTGGCGCAGCATGTTCCACAAGACCATCCTCTGGGCATTGACCTCCTCCCTGGTCGTCGTCCCCAACCTGCTCCTATGGATCGGCTGTGAACGCTGGGTGCGTGCGCTGCCCTTCGGCGGGCAATTTGCCCTCTTCATGCTCTGGATCGTCCTCAACCATCTCTATTTTATCCACATTCAGCCCTGGATCGACCAGCGCTTCAATCGGGCCCACTATCACCTGCGGAAAGCCGAGGGTCGCCTTTTTGAACAATTTCAAATTTTGAAAACGTCTGAGGCGGTGGTGGCAGAGGTGGTCCAGCAGGTGCGGGCCCATCTGCACCTGGTCGGCGTGCAGCTGGTGCCCTATCAGGGGGATCCACCGTCGGAATCGGCAACGCACGGGGACAACTTCGGCCATATGGCCCGCTACCTCCAAACCCATACCGGCATGCTGGATCGCCCCTTGGTGCAGACCCATCCGATGTACGCCGAATCCCGGGGCCTCATCCTGAGTCTCATGGATCGCCTGGAAGCCGAGTTCCTGCAGCCGTTGGTCAGCCATGGCGAGCTGGTGGCGGTGCTGGTCGTCCCGCGACAGTCCGACGGTCGGCGGCTCGGTCCCAACGAGATCCATTTCATCGAGCAGGTGGCTCGCACGGCGAGCGTCGCGCTTTCCAACTCGGTCATGTACGAGCGCATCACCCATCTCAAGGATGACCTCGAACAGGCCCAGGTGGCCATGGAAAAAGCCGTCATCCAGGCCAATGAGATGGCCTCCAAGTCAGAGGTGGCCAACTACGTCCTCGCCAAGGAGGTGGAGGAGCGGAAAAAGGCCGAAGCCGCCTTGCGGGCGAGTGAGGAGCAGTATCGCCTCATCGCCGAGAACACGAGCGATATCATCTGGACCATGGATCTGGACACCAATTTTACCTATATCAGCCCGTCGGTGGCCCAGATGCGGGGCATCAGTGCGGTGGAGGCCATGCAGGGCCATTTCTCGGAGGTTCTCACCCCGGAGTCTCTGGAAAAGGGAATGGAACTGCTCAGTCGAGTGCTGGCCAATGAGGCTGCCGGAGAGCATCCCCGCAACGCCTCCGAAATTCTCGAAGTGGAGATGTACCGGCATGACGGCACCACCTTCTGGGCCGAGATCACCATGAGTTTCATTCGGGACGATGACGGGGTGGCCACCGGCATCATGGGGATCACCCGGGATATCACCAAGCGCAAAGCTGCCGAACAAAACCTGGTGTACCTGGCCTATCACGACGCCCTCACCGGTCTGGCCAATCGAAAAGCCTTCGTCGAAAAGCTCGATCAGGAGACCACCTACGCCAAGCGATATAAAACCGCTTTGGTGGTAATGCTGCTGGATTTGGACGGCTTCAAGAGCGTCAACGATACCCACGGCCACGAGCTGGGCGACCATCTGCTGGTGTCCGTGAGCCAGCGGCTCACAGACACTTTGCGCGAGACCGATTTCATCGCCCGTCTGGGCGGCGATGAGTTCACCATCATCCTGGCCAACCCGGAGAACAACGACGCCACCCAGGTGGCCCTGCGCATCCAACAGATGTTGGGCAAGCCTTACAAGATCAACGACATCACCATCGACAAGGTGGGGGCGAGCATTGGTATCGCCCAATATCCGACGGACGGCGAGGACACAACAAGCCTGATCCGCAGTGCCGACACCGCCATGTATCAGGCCAAGAAAGCGAAGTGCGGATACGCCTATCACACCGCCCTCATCCCCCCACCGGTGGTCGCCATCGGTTAATGACGCCCCACGCCTCGTCCCCCAGGTAGCACTTCATTGCTGGCAGCGGCGCTGCATTGCTGGTATAGTCCCGTCGTTCCGCTAAGTTCTCCTGCGATGTGTGCCATCTCCCCCATCCGCCGCTGGTTTGCGGCGAGCCGACCCCAGAGATCCGCGCGCCAACGAGGAAGGCTATGACACGCCGGCATGGACTGGAAGCGAAGAACGTCCTGGTGACGGGCGGCAGCCATGACCGGCTGGTCACCGTACCGGCCCACATCGGAGAAGTGGATCAGGTGGATGCCCTTTTCGATGCGGTTGCAGATCGCTTCGGCCGCTAGGCTATGCCCGTCAACAATGTGGGCATGAACCTGGTCAGCGGGGCGCTGGCCGCCGACGTCATCACCGGTCAGACCCTCAAGGCGGACGGTGGTGCCAGCGTTGTCTGATCGGTCCTCAACAGATGCGCCACCTCTGTTGGGCAGCCACCCTCGCACCCGACGGCATCATCCGCCGCCACAACATTCGGGGGCATAAACGTCAACAGCTTGAATAGACCGAGCATCCCATCAGGAGACCGCATGACCACCGACACCCATTTTCGCCTGGAGAGAGAGGGGCCGGTCGCCCGGCTCGTCCTGAACCGTCCCGATCAGCGCAACGCCATGGACATGGTTTTTTTTGAGCGACTCGCCGCCCATTTCAACGCCTTGGACGCGGATCCCGAGATTCGCGCGGTGGTGTTGAATGCCGCGGGCAAGAGTTTTACCACCGGTATGGATCTGGCGGCCGCCGGCGGCCTCCTCAGCAATACGGGCGCCGACGGCCGGGAAGCCCTGCGTCGCAAAATCGTGCAGTTTCAGTCCGCCGTGGACACCATCGAGAAGTGCCGAAAACCGGTGATTGCCGCTGTCCACAGCCACTGCATTGGTGGTGGGGTGGACCTTCTCTGCGCCTGCGATATACGCCTGGCCTCGGCGGATGCCCTGTTCAGCATCCGCGAGACGCGGATGGCCATCATCGCCGATTTGGGGACCCTGCAGCGCCTGCCCCTCATCATCGGCCAGGGCTGGTTTCGTGAGCTGGCCTTCACCGGGCGTGATTTCGGCGCCGCCGAAGCCCTGCAGATGGGCTTTGTCACGCGGATCTTGTCCGACCGGGAGCGCCTTCAGAGTGCCGCCATGGACCTCGCCAGGGAGATCGCCGCCCTGCCGCCCCTCACCGTTCAGGGGGTCAAGGAGGTGGCCAATTTTTCACGCGACCACGGTACCTTAGCGGGGCGACGCTACGTGGCCCAGAAGAACGCCGCTGCCCTCATCTCCGAAGATCTCATGGAAGCGGTGGGCGCATTCATGGAGAAGCGTTCGCCGGATTTCAAAGGCAAGTAGGTTTGGATGGGGGCGCCGGAGAAAGCGGGGTGCCGCGGCCGACCGCACCGCTGCGCCAATTGGCCTGTTCGGCCTTAATTGAGATGGCCATCCAGGATCCGCCGAACCGTCTGGACCAGGTCGGCCAACTGGTATGGCTTGCGCACAAAGCCCATGGCGCCCGCCTCGATCGCCTCCTGCACGATGGCGTCGGCGCCGTAGCCGCTTGAAATGAGGATTTTGACATCCTGATGGTGGGCTATCAGGGCGCTGATGGCCTCCAGCCCCCCCATGTGGGGCATGCTCAGGTCGAGGATCACCAGGTCGAAGGTGTGGCCGCTCTGGTGGAAGAGGTGCAGGGCCCGACGGCTGCCCGAGGCCGTTGTCAACTGGTAACCGAAGCGCTCCAGGATGCTGCGGCCGATCTCCAGATTGTCACTGTCATCATCCACCAGCAGGATGTGCTCATTGCCGCTGGGCAGCGCCACCACATCGGGCCCGTCCCCGTTCTCCGCCTCGGCGTCCAGGGGCAGGGCGGGCAGTAATAAATCGAAATGGGTGCCGCGGCGCGGATTGCTGGTGCAGCTGATATGACCGCGGTGATTCTGGATGATGCCGTGGACCATGGACAGGCCGAGCCCCGTGCCCGTGCCCGGCTCTTTGGTGGTGAAGAAGGGGTCGAAGATATGGGGCATGATGGCACGATCGATGCCGTGTCCGTCGTCAATGACACTCAGGCGGGCGTAGTGGCCAGGGCTCAGCCCCACTTTGCCCTGGCAATAGGCCGCATCCAGGACCACCGTCTGGGTCACGATGGTGAGCTTGCCGCCGTCGGGCATGGCATGGCTGGCATTGATGGCCAGATTCATGAGTACCTGCTCGATCTGGGCGGCGTCGGCGTTGACGATGACCACCGTTTCGTCCAAGCGCAGGGTGATCGCAATCATTTTCGGCAGGGTGCGTTCGAGGAGTTTGGCCACCGCCCGTATCTCGTGGTTGAGGTCCGTGGGGCGCAGCTTGCTGTCGATCTTGCGGGAGAACATGAGCAGCTGTTCGGACAGGGCGCAGGCCCGCTGGGCGGCCCGGTCAATGGCCTTCAACTTGTGGCGATCTTCCGACTTCAGCACCTTGTCCAGGAGCAGCAGTTGGGTGTAGCCGGAGATGGTTTGAAGGCGGTTGTTGAAGTCGTGGGCGATGCCGCCGGCCAAGGTGCCCACCGCCTCCATCTTCTGGGCCTGCAGCAGCTGGGCCTCCATCTCGCGGCGGCGGGTGATATCGCGGAAGCTCCACACACGTCCCACCTGTTCGGCATCGATCACCAGGGGGCAGGAGAACCACTCCAGCACCCGGCCATCCTTGAGGCGCAGCTCTTCCAACCCCCGCTTGCCGGAACGCTGCAGCTGGCGTGCACGCATGAGGAAGCGCTCCGGAGATTCAAGCTCCTCGAGGAGATGGTCCATCAGCAGCTGATCCTCCTGCGAGTCGAGCAGGTCCTGAGGTGCCTGCCAAATCTCTTGGAGACGGAGGTTGCTCTGACGAATGCGGCCATTCTCATCGGTGACCAGGAGACCGTCCTCGGTGGATTCAAAGGTGGCCCGCAGGGTTTCTTCGCTTTGCTTCACCGCCGTCTCGGCCCGGCGACGGCGCAGGATATTCAGGACCAGTGAGAAGATAATGAAGTGCAGCAGGATGATGGCGAGCAGGACGGCCCAAATCAGGGTGCGATGTTCGGTGTAGATATTGTACGGTTCATTGATGATGATGCTGCCTGGCGGCAGGTCGGTGGTGTTGATGTTGAAGCGCTGCAGCTGAACATGGTCGAACATATAGCGATTGGGACTCTTCATCACCACGGGGAGCTGTTCGGCCGGCTCGCCCGCCAGCACCTGCACCGCCAGGCGTCCGGCTGACTCTCCTTGAAAAAATCCACTCGTCAGCATCCCGCCCACGATGCCGTATCCCAAATTGAAATCCCAGGCGCCGTAGATGGGGACGGGGCACTTGGCCGCAATGCGGGCGATGCTCTCGTCGAACTCGTAAAAAGCGCCGGCTTTGTCGCGGATGAAGAAGGTGTAGAAGAGCAGGTCGCTGCGCTCCAGTCCGGCCACCCAGTGCTCAAGGGTTTCCATGGTCACATCTTCCCAGAGGCGGAAGGCGACCTCGAAGCGGTTCTCTTGAAGCAGCTGCTGAAGGTGGCGCTTCACCTGCCGTCCGCTGGGCGTCGTGTCGTTGACCACCACGATGCGGCGGGTGTCGGGGTGCAGCCGCAAGGCGAGTTCGATCCCCGCCTCCAGATCGGCCTCTTCGTTCACGCCGGTAAAGCCGCTGCGCGCCCCGAGACTCTGCGGTTCGAAGTAGTTGACACCGCAAAACACCACGGGCACGTCCGAAAAGAGGAGATCGCGGAAATTGAGCAGGAAATCGTAGGCGTTGTTGTCCGACGCGATGATGACGTCGAAGGGATTGTTCTGGAACTTGTGGGCGTACATGGTGGCCAGGTGGTCGTAGTGCTGGGGATCGTGGACCCGTTTTGTGTCCATATACTCGATATGCACCTGAACACCGGGCGCCTCCTGTTTGAGGACAGACCGCACACCGTTGGTGATGTCGTCGGTCCACTTGTAGCCTTGGTGATAGGAGTTGAGCAGGAGGACCCGTTGGGTAGCGTTGGCCGCCGGCACGCCGCTCGCCACGGCCAGCACCACCGCCAGGAGTAGCATAGCCGGCGGTCTGATGCGCCGGCGACGCAGGGCGGCGAGGGCGATATCCTTCATATCAGGGTGATTTCAAGGTTTTGAGTTGTGCCAGGAAGCAACGCGCGCCGCAATGCTGAAAATGCTCTTCGGCCGCAACGAAGGCTGCCTGGGCCCGATCACCGTCGCCGCTGATCCCGTAGAGGATGCCCAGGGCGAGATGGGCTTGGCCCAGAATGCTGCGGGAGCCCATCTCGCCGGCCAGCGTGATGGTTTCCCTGAGGTGTCGCAGGCAGCTTTTGCCCAGGGCGTCGGCGCTGATGGCGGCCCTCGCCATGGGCAGATCGTCCCGTTGGCGAAATAGCTCCAGATAGGCCTTGGCCGTATAGAGTCCGAAGGTCGAGCGGCGCAGACGGCTGCCGCGGTTTTCCCAATAGGTGAGCTGACCCTCCAGGGCGGTGACCCCCTCGGCGATCTCTCCCTTGGCCAATTGCAGGAGTCCGCTGAGGAAGCGCGCGCTGTCGCCGGAGAACTCGGCCCCTTTCTTGTCGCTGAAGCGCTGCATTTCGCCGATGGCGGCGGCCACGTCGGCGACCTCCCCCATGACCCCTTTGATGTAACAATAGTTCATGGTGGGAAACTGGGTGTACCAAGGATCGACGGAGATTTTCCGGGCTTTGAGGGAGCGCTCCAAGGCCGCAGCGTAATCGCCCTCGATCATGTGGCTCCAGCCGATGGCACAGTGGCCCAACACCATGCTGCGCACGTTGGAGTGCTTGCGCCCGAACTGAAGTAGTTTGCGCCCGTCACTCTCCGTGGCCGCGCGGTGGCCGGCGTGGAGATGGGTCCACGCGGAGCCGCCCAGGGAGTTGAAATAGATGTAGTGTTCTTCCACACGCCCCGAATCGTAGAGGGCCATCCCCTCCTCGGCATGGCGCATGGCCGCCTCGAACTTGCCCAGTTCAGATTGGACCCATGAGAGCCAGGCACAGGCGTAACCGATGGCCAGCGGGTCGTCGTTGGTGTGCCCCCAATGGTGGGCCTTGAGGAGGTAGGTCTCCGCTTTGCGGAACCGGGCGCGGTGCCACAGAGCGCAGCCCATGACCGCGTAAAAACGCCCGCGCAGCGCCTTGGCCCCCTTCGATTCGGCCACCTGACGGTGACTCTCCAGGAGGGCCAACAGGTTTTTGAAATCGCCCAGATAGTAGAAGACGAAGGACCAGTGGAAGAGCACCTCCACCAGGGCGGACTGGACCGCCGGGTCCTCCGGATCCATCTCCTTGAGCAGGGTGAAGGCGTCCTCGAAATAGGCTTGGGACTCCACCAAGGCGCAGCGCTTAAGACTCTTGACGCCGGACCGGACCAGGTAGTGGACGGCCTTGAAGGGGGAGCGGCCGCGCTGGAAGTGGAACGCCAGGGTCTCATAGAATTCAGCGATGCGCTCCTCGAAGAGGACCTCCATCACGCTGGCGATGCGTTCATGGATCTCCATGCGCTCGCTGCGCAGAAGACTCTTGTAGCTGACCTCCTGGGTGAGGGCGTGCTTGAAGGCGAATTCCAGTTCGGGCACGATGGTGCGAGCGTGGACCAGGTCGATGCGCTCGAGATCGTTGAAGCGCCGTTCCAGCTCCGCTTCAAAGCCGGTGATGCGCTCCAGAATGGCAAAGAGAAAGGCCCGTCCGATGACGGAGGCTTCCTGGAGGATCCGCTTGCTGCGCTTCTCCAGCCGATCCAGGCGGGCGCTGATGACGCCGTGCACCGAGGCGGGAATATCGGTGATCCGGAAGTCCTCGGCCAGTTGCCAGTGATTATCTTGGCGGGTGAGGATGCCCGCGTCCAGGAGGGAGTTGATCACCTCCTCCAGAAAGAAGGGATTGCCGCCGGCGCGCTGGTGCACCATTTCGTGGAGCTGGGGCGGGAGGTGGTCACTCTCCAGCATGGAGGCCAGCATTTGGCGGGTCTCGCTGGGGGAGAGTTCCCGCAGGGGCAGGTCGTGGTGGAGACTGCCGAGGGTGCGCAATTGGTGATGACTGAACAGGTTGAAGGGCGTCCGATAGGTGCAGATCAGAACGGTGGCCGCCCGGAAGTGGTCCGACAATTTCTTGAGCAGGCTCAGGGTGCCGCTGTCGGCCCAGTGCAGATCCTCCACGCAGAAGACCGTTGGCGCCTGACGCGCCAGGGCCAGCATGATCTCGTAGGTGGCCTCGTAGAGACGCTCGTGCCACACCTCCGGACTGGTCCCTTCGATTTCGGGATAGACCCCGCCATAGAGGCTTCCCAGATAGGGCAGAATGTCTTCACGCGGCCCCATGAGTCCTTGGACACCATCCGCGATCTTGTCACGCAGGCGGTCGGCAGGGTCGCTCTCCTCGATCCCCCAGAGGCGGTTGATCATATCGATGAGGGGGTAATAGGGCGTGCTCTGGGTGTAGGCGTATGCGCGCCCCTCCACCCATTGGACGCCCTGGGCGTCCACGGCGGACTTGAACTCCCGCAGCAATCGGCTTTTACCGGTGCCGGCATCTCCCCTCAAGGTGATTATGCACCCCTGGCCCCCCAGCATCTTCTGGTAGGCGCTCTGCATGGCGAGCAGCTCGGCCTGGCGGCCGACCAGGGCGGCGCGCACACCCGATGGGGCGTGCAGGACATCCGGACGCAGCTTGGGCCCGCGAACCTTGTAGATTTGCACCCGTCTGGATTTGCCCTTGATGCGCATACTGGGACCGGCTTCGAAGTCGATGTGCCCCATGGCCAGACGGTAGGTGCCGGGACCGACGACAATCTCGTCCGCACCGGCCAGATCGGCCAGCCGCGAGGCGGTGTTGATGGTGTCACCGGCGATGCCGTGGCGACCGTGTTCCAGGTCCACCCGCCCGGTGACCACCAGGCCCGAGTTGATGCCCGTATGCATGCTCAGGCGGTGGCCGTCCAGACGGTGGCTGAACTCGCGCCCCTTCTCGCGAACCATCTTATGGATGGCGAGGGTGGCCCGGATGGCCCGCACGGCATCGTCTTCATGGGCGATGGGGGTTCCGAAAAGGGCCAGGATGCCGTCACCGAGGATGCGCTCGATGGTACCTTCGTAGCGATCGACCACCTTCACGACGCCGGCGAAGACCTGGGTCATCACCTCCTTGACATCCTCGGGATCGACCTTTTCGAGAAGGGCCGTGTAGCCTGTCAGATCGGAGAATACGGCAGTGATCTGTTTGCGTTCACTCACCCCGACGGGCATTTCGGCGCGCGCACCCTCACCAGCTGAGGCCTCAGCCGGTGAGCCCTCAGCTGCGGCAGCCCCCTGGGCTGGGGTGACGGTTTCCGCGGTCCCGGTCAGCGGGGCGCCGCATTCGCTGCAGTAGTTGTTGGTGGGAACGTTGGGCGTTCGGCAGCTGGGACAGGGCATCCCCAGGCGCTGGCCGCACTGTCCGCAGAATTTGGCATGGCGGAGGTTTTCGTGTTGGCACTGGGCGCAGATCATGGGCGTGATGACCCTTTCCTTGACGCCGTCGCCTCGGCAGCATCCGAATGTCGCTTGTCGAATCCTTGAGGCGGGCGCTGGCGTGGGTTAGACTTGCCAACTGAGAAGAGAGTCCCCTATACTATCGGCCCCGATGGGTTTGTGTCAAGCGGCGATATGAGGTTTAAGTGATCAATAATTCACATATTTCCTGTTGTTGGCGGTGTCCCCTGGACGACCGCTGCGAACGGTTCCGGCAAGGGCGGCGCAGCCCGTGATGGTGGTCGGACTCACCGGCGGGATCGCCAGCGGCAAGTCTACCGTTGCGCAGCAGCTTCGCGATCTGGGGGCCGATATTATCGACGCCGACCAGTTGGCCCGTGAAGCGGTGGCGCCGGGAGGCGTGGCCTACGACGAAGTGGTGGAAATGTTCGGCACCCAGATCGTGGCCCCGGACGGTTGCCTGGATCGCCAAAAATTGGGCACGCTGGTGTTTGCCGATGCGCAGCGCCGCCGTCAACTCGAGGCCGTGATCCACCCCTATGTTCGCCAGGTGTCGCAGCGCCGCTGGACGGCGATCGCCCGCCGGCGGCCGGAGGCGCTCATCATTTGGGATGTGCCCCTCCTGTTCGAATCCGGTATGGACCGGGGCCTGCGTGAGATCGTCGTCGTCTATGCGCCCCGGGCGATTCAACTCGAGCGCCTCATCGCACGCGATGGCCTCAGTGAGGCCGCCGCCAACGCCCGCATCGCGGCCCAGATGGACCTGGATGCCAAATGCCGGCGCGCCACGCGGGTGATCGACAACAGCGGCAGCCGGCGGGATACCACCCGTCAGGTGGAGCAACTCTTCCATGATCTGACGGGCGCGCTTAGCGGTTGACACCGTGTCTGCGGCATTATATTTGCTTTATCCTGCGGGCTGAGTTCGGGCCCGTTTTTTTATGGCAGCGAGAGCCGATGCGGTAGGCCGGGCGGCTTGCCTGGGTGAGGCATGGCAAGGACGAAGGATCGATGAACAAACAGCACCACAGGGAGATCGCGCGTCGGCGGACCTTCGGCATCATCAGCCACCCGGACGCCGGCAAGACCACATTGACGGAGAAGCTCCTGCTTTTCGGCGGCGCCATCCAGATGGCGGGGGCCGTCAAAGCCCGCCGGGCGACGCGCCACGCCACCAGCGACTGGATGCGCATCGAGCAGGAGCGCGGCATTTCGGTCACCACCTCCGTCATGAAATTCCACTACGACGGCTACGAGGTCAACCTCCTCGACACCCCAGGCCACCAGGACTTCTCGGAGGACACCTACCGGGTGCTCACCGCCGTGGACAGTGCCCTCATGGTCATTGACAGCGCCAAAGGGGTGGAGCCCCAGACCGAAAAACTCATGGGGGTTTGTCGCATGCGCAACACCCCCATCATCACCTTCATCAACAAGCTGGATCGCGAGGGACTGGATCCCCTGGATGTGCTCGGCGATATCGAGGAGAAGCTCCAGATCGAGTGCTCACCCCTCTCCTGGCCCATCGGCATGGGCAAACGGTTCCGCGGCGTTTACAATCTCCATCGCAAGCGGCTCAATCTCTTCACCGCCGGCGGCAAGACCCGCCATACGGACAGCATTGTGATCGAAGACCTGGCGGATCACCGCCTGGACGAGATCCTGGACAGCCAGGCCGATCAGCTGCGCGAAGAGATCGCGCTTCTGGAGGGAGCCGCCAACCCCTTCAGCTATGAAGACTATCTCCGGGGCAGTCAGACCCCCGTCTTTTTCGGTAGTGCCATCAACAATTTCGGTGTCCAGGAACTGCTGGACGCTTTCGTGGAGATGGCCCCCGGTCCCCAGCCGCGACCCACGCTCACCCGCCAGGTGCTCCCCGAGGAGGCGCGCTTCAGCGGTTTCGCATTTAAGATCCAGGCCAACATGGACCCCGCCCACCGGGACCGCATCGCCTTCGTGCGGGTCTGTTCGGGCAAATTTCAGCGCGGTATGAAGGTGGTCCACCATCGCATCGGCAAAGAGGTGACCCTCAGCAAGGCCACCATCTTCATGGCCCAGGACCGATCCCATGTCGAGGAGGCCTATCCCGGCGATATCATCGGTATCCACAATCACGGCACCATCAAGATTGGCGACACCTTCACTACCAAGGAGAAGCTCCAGTTCACGGGCATCCCCAATTTCGCACCGGACCACTTCCGCCGGGTGCATCTGCGCGACCCTCTGAAGAGCAAACAGCTCCAAAAAGGGTTGACGCAGCTGGCTGAAGAGGGCGCCGTGCAGTTTTTTCGGCCCCTATTGGACAACAGCTATATTTTGGGTGCGGTGGGCGTGCTGCAGTTCGACGTCACCATGGCGCGGCTCAAGGCCGAATACGGTGTCACCGCAGAAACCGAAGCGGTGGATTACGCCCTGGCGCGCTGGGTGACCTGCGAGGACCGAAATCGCCTCAAGGCATTTGAAAGGGCCAAACAAAGTGAATTGGGGCGCGACGCCCAAGGTCACCTGACCTTCCTGGGACGCACCCACTGGCGCTTGGAGCATGCCATGGAGGAGTGGCCGGAGATCGAGTTCCATAAGACGCGGGAGCATGCCTGACCGAGATTCGCCAAATCCTCAAGGCGTGCACGCGTTCTCTCGACGTATCGGCGGGCAGTTCGGACCCACTCGGTGGCACAGCCCGGCCACCACCGACGCTCACGAATCAGCGAATCGACGCATCCACCGGTCCGCAGGTCGTTTACCGCAGGATACCCTGCTCCTTGAGAACGCGTTGCAGCAACCCCGGGTCAAACCCCACCAGACGCTGCTGCCCCACAATGATGAGGGGCACCCCCCGTCCGTTCAACATGCCAAAAACCTGACGCGCTTTCACCGATTGATCCAGGTTGAACTCGGTGAAGGGTACCCGCTTCTCGGCCAGAAACTGCTTGGCGGCAGCGCAATAGGTGCAGGTGTCGGTGGTGAAGATGGCGACGCCCTGATGCCCATCCTCTCCGATGACGGCGACGCCGGAGGCGGTGGCGTCTGCCTGTGACCAGTGGCGCACCAGGCTGATCAGGGCGATGGCCGCGACGACAATGGCGATGATCAGGAGGCCCTTGCGGGTGGAGATATCTCGGTTGGAGGATTCGGCGTTCATGACGTTCCTTGGCGCGCGTTCACGGCAACTGGTCTCTCTGGGGTCCGGCGAGAGATTCTGAAGTGTTGCAGCAAAAACCGTGCAAGCCAGGGCGGCGCCGGCGATTTGGCGGGAGAACGAAGCGACCGGCGGCCGCATCGTCGACAATTCAACTGGATTCGTTGGCCAGAAGGGCGGCCATTATTTGGGGCAGGTGGCGGTCGGTCTGATCGATGGGAAAACGGCAGGCGCCGGCGCCGCGGTGACCGCCGCCGTTGAAGCGGGCGAGCAGTTTGCCCACGTTGACGCGACAATTGCGATTGAGAATGCTGTGGCCCACCTTGACCACCAGTTGCTCTTCGGTATGGTAGAGTTTGACATTGACGACGGCATCGGGAAAGAGGGCGTAGACCAGAAATCGATTGCCATCGGGCGGCTCGTCGATGCCGCGGAAATCGGTGATGGAGACCTCGGCCTCCATGCGGGTGTGATCTTTCAGGTAGTCCGCATAGGCCCGGTTCTGGGAGATCACCGCGCGGCTCCGCTGTCCAACCTCCTGGTCGGCCATCACCGCTTCCAGGCGCTGCTGTTGGAGCAGATCCACCAGGCGGTCGGCATAGATGAGGTCTTCGGTGGTGCGCCCGGCCAAGGTCATTGAGAGTAGAATGTAGGGATAGCGTTCGGGCGATTTGATCTCTTCCAGGTTGAGGTCGGCCGAGTCGATCTTGTCGGTGGCGGCGACCAGCTCATCGTAATTGCGGCTGAAGCGCCCCAGGTAGTATTGATGAACGACGCCGGCGGCGGAGGGGGCGATGGCAAAGGCACCGTCAAACTTGCGGTCGGTCTGATTTGAGACGTGGTGGTCGAACCACAGACCGCAGCGTTCATCAAAGGGGAGGTTGGCCAGAATATCCTCCGACCGTATCGCCACCATTCCCTGCTGAATGTCGTTGGGCTGGGTCCATACCACCGGAGCCGTCGCATCGAGGGCGTCCCGCAGGAGAACGGCGCAGACCACCCCATCAAAATCGGGACGGGTAATGATACGCATGGCTGCCTCTGGAGCGATTGCTTTGGGTCTTAGGGTAATGATAAGATGGAGAAAAGGCAGATTAACAGGTCTGTCTGGCGAATGCAATCCATTATGCGTTGGGCCGCCAGCCGCGCACCATGTGCATCGGCGGGGAGAAGCGGTCACTAGAAAGCGAACCCATGTATTCAGTGCTCGTCGTCTGCACCGGCAATATCTGCCGCAGCCCCATGGCGGAAGGTCTTCTCAGGGAGGCCCTGGCTGCCGATCTTCGATCCCAGGTACAGATTCGATCGGCAGGCACCTACGCCCTGCACGGTAACGCGGCCACCCCCGAAGCGGTGGCCGCAGCGGGTCATTTCGGCGCGGACATTACGTCCCACCGGGCCCGCCTCCTCACCAAAGAGATGGCCCTGTCGGCCGACCTCATCCTGGCCATGGAGCGCCACCATGTGAAAACCGTCCGGGGCGCCTTCCTCTTCAAACGCGCCCCCGTGCGTCTGCTGGGCAGTTACGATCCGCTCGGCGGTCCCGAAGAGATCGACGACCCTTACGGGCAGCCACTCGAGACCTATCTGGAGACGGCCAAGCGCATCCGCACCTGCCTGCCTGGCGTTGTCCGGGAGATCGCCAGGCGGGCTGTCTAATCAGCGCGGGCTGTTTGGTCTGCGTCGCTAGGCCAGGAGGGCGAACCGTGCACTTCCGCTTTTGTCCCCATTGTGGCCGGCCGCTGCAGCCCCAACCCACGGACCATCCGTTCCGACCCCATTGCCACTTCTGCCGGCGCACCTTCTATCGGAATCCCACGGTGGGCGTCGCCGTGGTGGTGGTGGAGGCGGGCCGACTGCTTCTGGTGCGCCGTACCGGCAGCTACGCCGGTCATTGGTGCATCCCTTGCGGTCACGTGGAATGGGAGGAGGCGGTGCGAGATGCCGCCCGCCGCGAACTGCTCGAGGAGACGGGGCTCAGGGTGGAGCTGGGCGCCGTCGCGGCCGTGCACTCCAACTTCCACGATCCAGGCCAGCATACGGTCGGGATCTGGTTCTGGGGGCGTCGTCTGGGGGGGCGGTTGCGCGCGGGCAGCGATGCCGCTGCGGCGGCTTTCTTCCCCTTTGATGCGCTGCCGGCGCCCATGGCCTTTCCCTCCGATCGCCAAGTGATCGCCTCCCTCAGGCCGCTGGCGGCGGCCGCCGGCGAGGGGGATCTGTTCGTGGCTCAGCTGCCGCCCGAGGATGGCTGATGGGGACCCTGCGCCAACACCTGATTCGTCTATTGGGCAAGGCTCCCATGGATCTTTGCGATCTGGCCGCCGCGCTGGGGATCCGGGAGGCGGAGGCCGCCGAACACCTGCAGCATGTGACCCGCACCTTGAGATCCCAGGGACGCACGCTCAAGGTCGTCCCCGCCCACTGCCGTCAGTGCGGCCATGCCTTCACCAAGCGAACACGTTTCACCCGCCCGGGACGCTGCCCGCGCTGCCGATCCAATCGCATCGAAGGGGCAAAATACTTCATCGCAACGCAACGCCGGTAGCCCCGCTACCCAAGGAAACGCATATGGCCAAAAAGGCGATTCAAGACTACTTTCGTGGAGACCACGCGCACTGCATGGGTTGCGGTCCCCAGAATCCCGATGGTTATCGGATCAAGACCTTTTGGGATGGGCGTCAGGGAAGCTATCGATTCACACCGCGCTCCCATCAGCTCGCCTTCCCAGGTGTCTTCTACGGCGGCATGATCGCTGCCATCATCGATTGTCACTGCATCGGGACAGCCATTGCCGCGGCCTACGACAAGGAGGGCCGTCTACCCGGCACGCTGCCGGCGATAATGTTTGTGACCGCCAACCTGAACATCGATTATCTGAAACCGACACCGATGGACAGGGAGTTGCTGATGCTGTCCGAGATAAAGCGCCAGAGTGGCCGCAAGAGCGTGGTGACCTGCCGGTTGAGCACTGTCGCGGCGGACCAACCCTTCGTACAAGGACAGCTCGTCGCCGTGCGGGTGGCCTGAAGCGCGCGCTGGCGACATTGCCGCATCGCTCGCCGACGGATTGACTGATTTGATCCGTGCCTTAGATTCAAGCATAGAGCGGCTCTTGCCGATAGGTAAGGTAAGCGTCTTCAGGGGATGCCGCGGTGACCTTGCACTCCCAGTGGCCCCTCCCCCCGCGCGATCCTAACGACAAATGTATCGGCCAGCTACGCCTTACGCAACCGGCCGCCGCCGCTGCGCATTGTTGAACAGGTCCGCGATCATGGTGCGGACACAACCGGAGGTACCCGTTCGAAATGTTCCCCTTCTTCCCCGTGAATATCGCTCAAATCACCCTGCTCATCGGTGTGTTCGTCATGGTTCACATGATTCACCGCTTCAGCTACAATTATCTCTATCGTCGACCCGCCCGACCCGAGGACTATCTCTTCAAAACGGCCCGGTTGTTCGGCCGCAGTGAATACGAAGTGTTCCAGAAAGCGGCCGAGGCCTGGCCAGTTTCCGATGCCGAGATCGAGGCCGACTTCAAGCGCTACCTGACGGAGCAGCACATCCCCTGTTATGTGAACGCCTTCGTGCGCCAGCACAAAGATCAGCTTGACCGCCTGCATCTGCCGCCTTGGTAGATGATTGGCCGCTAATGTCGGCCGTCACTGAGCGCTGCGCGAAAGCACCGATCCGACCACAGCTCTCACGCCATCTTCAAGATGGCCCCCTGGCGTTCGCACGCGGCATCACCATCGGTGGGATCTTGTTGGAACTGGAACGATTCCCAACCCATGTTCGTAGAACTTGCCTTCCGCAACCGGACGTCGCCCCCCAGATGTGAGACCGGCGATGCCCCCCTAGTGCTTTTAGCGCTGCAAACCTTGATCTACTGAACCGTAAGTAATAAGATCCAGTCCAAAATTGTTGACCTCACCCATGCGCTTCCGGGTTGCATATCGAGACGGATGCCTTCAAACGAGCAGGGGGAAAGATTGGCCATAGCGACGGGATCCTACCAGCGGTTCATTGAGGCAGTCCAAGCTTCTATTCCTTCCAAGCGCATCATCAGCGACCCATTGCGAACCCTCGCATACGGTACCGACGCCAGTTTCTACCGCCTGATTCCCCGAGTCGTCGTCCAGGCGGAGAGCGAGGCGGAGGTTGTCACCCTCCTTGAGACCGCCCACCATTACGGCCTGCCGGTCACCTTCCGGGCGGCAGGTACCAGCCTCAGCGGTCAGGCCGTTACCGACAGTATCCTGCTGGTGGCGGGCGACCAGTGGACCCGACACCGCATCCTGGACGGAGGCGGGCGTATCGGTCTGCAGCCGGGCATTATCGGTGCACAGGCCAACCGCTATCTAGCGCCTCTGGGAAAGAAGATCGGCCCTGACCCGGCCTCCATCAACGCCGCCATGATCGGCGGCATCGCCGCCAACAACGCCAGCGGCATGTGCTGCGGCACGGCGCAGAACAGCTACAAGACATTGGACAGCATCCGCATTGTGCTTGCGGACGGCAGTGTCCTCGATACCGGCGACCCTGCCAGTCGGCGTGCCTTTGCCGCCAGCCATGGCGAGTTGGTGGATCACGTGGCCACATTGGCCGCCGAGGTGCGTGCCAATACCGATCTCGCAGAGCGGATCCGCCACAAATATAAATTGAAAAACACCACCGGTTACAGCCTCAACGCGCTGGTGGATTTCGAAGACCCCTTTGACATCATCGCCCACCTGATGATCGGATCCGAAGGCACTCTGGGCTTCATCTCCGAGGTCGTCTACCGCACGGTCCCCGAGCATGCCCACAAAGCTTCGGCCCTGATGATTTTCGCCAACATCGAGGACGCCTGCCGTACCGTCTTTTTTCTTCAGACGGTGAACGTCAACGCCGTGGAGTTGATGGACCGCGCTGCCCTGCGGTCAGTGGAGAACAAGGCCGGTATGCCGGCCTTTCTCAAAACCCTCCCCGCCACCGCCACCGCTCTGCTGGTGGAGACACGCGCTGAAAACGAAGACGACCTGCAGTACAACGTGGAGATGATCATCCAAGCCCTGGACGGGGTTCCGCTGACGTCGACGGCGGGGATGGAGACCTTCAGCGAGCGCTCCTCCTTCGCCCCGATGAAATGTGCGGCCACCCATCTGCCCGTTCAATTCACCGACGTCGCCGCCGAGTACACGCTTCTGTGGAATATTCGAAAGGGTCTTTTTCCGTCGGTGGGCGCCGTCCGGCGCAGCGGCACCACCGTCATCATCGAAGACGTGGCCTTTCCGCTCAAGGACCTCGCCGCCGCCACGCTGGAGCTACAGCAATTATTCCGGAAGTATCGCTACGAGGAGGCGATCCTTTTCGGTCACGCGCTGGCAGGCAACCTTCACTTCGTTTTTACCCAGGATTTCGGACAGTCAGCCGAGGTGGAGCGCTACCGCGCCTTCATGGACGACGTATGCCATATGGTCGTGGACCGTTTCGACGGCTCCCTCAAGGCAGAGCACGGCACCGGCCGCAACATGGCGCCCTATGTCGAGTTGGAATGGGGCGCCGACGCCTACGCGCTCATGGCGCGCATCAAAACGATTTTCGACCCGCAGGGTCTGCTGAATCCCGGTGTGATTCTCACCGACAACCCCCAGACCCACATTGAAAATCTCAAACCGATGCCGTCCGCCGACGATCTGGTGGACAAATGCATCGAATGCGGCTTTTGCGAGGTGGTCTGTCCCTCCAAGAACCTCAGTCTGACGCCGCGCCAACGCATCGTCATCCAGCGGGAGATCGCTCGGCTGCGGCGGTCCTGCCAGAATCCCCAGCGTCTGGCCGAGTTGGAGGCCGGCTACCGCTATCTTGGTGAGCAAACCTGCGCCGTTGACGGCCTATGCGCCATCAGCTGCCCCGTGGATATCAATACCGGTGATCATACCAAAAAGCTTCGCCGCAGCGACGTCGCCGGCCCCATGCCCCAGCTGTTGGCCGATCTGGCCGGCAGCCATTACGAGCATGTCTGTGCCCTCCTGCGCACCGGGCTCCGATTGGCCAATGGCCTCCACCACCTGGTGGGCGCCCGTCGCATGGCAGTGCTGGCAGATACTGCCCGACGCTTGAGCGGCCACCGCCTGCCGGCCTGGACCCCCTACATGCCGCGGGGCATCGCCGCACCCGCAGCTGTCGCGCCCGATGCCAAACTGCCTCGGCGGGCCGTCTATTTTCCCGCCTGTTTGAACCAAGTCATGGGGCCCGCTTTGGGTGACCCAGACCAGACCCCTCTGCATGCGGTGATCGGGCGGGTCCTCCGACGGGCCGGCTACGCCGTAACCCTGCCACCCAGAGGACGGATCTTCTGCTGCGGGACCCCTTTCGAGAGCAAAGGCTTTCAACGCCAGGCGGACCGCAAAGCTGCCGAGCTGAACAGACTGCTTCTCGACGCATCGCGGGGCGGACGGGATCCCATCCTGTGTGACACGTCGCCCTGCGTCTACCGGCTGCGGCAGGTGCTGTCGCCTGAACTGCAAATTTACGAACCAGTAGGCTTCATCCACACCTATCTGCTCGACCATCTCACGATCACACCGTGCTCGGAGAGGATCGCCGTCCACATCACCTGCAGCAGCCGCAAAATGGGGCTGGAGGACGCTTTCCACTCGGTGGCCGGCGCTTTGGCGGCGGACGCCGTCTTCCCCGACGAGATCAGCTGTTGCGGCTGGGCCGGCGACCGCGGATTCAATTTCCCCGAGCTCACGGCCGCGGCCCTGGCGCCCCTCCGCGCGGCCTTGGGCAATGGCTGCACGAGCGGCTACTCCAACAGCCGAACCTGCGAGATCGGACTCTCCCAGCACAGCGGCATCTACTACAAATCGATCTTCTATCTGCTGGACCGCTGCAGCCGACCACAATAGGGGACGCCAGTGCAGAGCGGCGGCCGGTATCAACCGCTAGGCCCGCTTTGCCACCGGCAAGCTTCGATCTGCTTGGCCTTGTTCAGGTTGCGGGCCATCATTTCATATTTCGCCATCACCATGCCGAAAAGCGCTTTCTGGGTCAGTTCTCTCAGGTAGAGGTTCGACAGATACCACTCGCGCGTGTACGTCCCCACGGATCTGAAGATCTCGCAATTGGTCGCCACCATCAGGTCGAAGGCCTTGGGCTTCATTCCCAGTGCGCTGGAGGCGCGCTCGAAGCGGGTAAAGCCGTGGATATGATCACGGTATTCGGCGCTGGCGCGAGACGGCGCCAGGATTCGTTTCTCAACCCCCAGCCCCTCCTTGCGGCTCAGCAACTGTGCCGCCCGGGCCACCAGCAACCCCTCGAGCGGCGTCAACTGTTGGCGGCGATGACGGGGCGGCAGGTCGCCGATCCGCAGATGGGTGGCACGCTTCACGAAGTCGTCGCAGTCGTTCCGAATCCAATCGGCCCGCCAGGTGGCGATCCGCTTAAGGTCGCCCTTGAGGTAGGGACGGATACCGCGTTGCAGGTAGCGCTTCACCCCTCGCTTGGCCTGGCGCCGCAGAAACTGCAGTTCCGGCAAAATCTCCAGGAAGATGGTGTGACGCGGGCTGGGGCCTACTACTCGCTCTCGCATCCGCAGCAGGGTCAGGCGGTCTCCGGAGCGCAGCGCGCTTTTCGCCTCTCGGTGCAGCGCCTGGGCGCGCTCATACACCGACCGCGCCACCGTCATGAGTTCACCCCGTTCGTAGCGTTCAAACGACTGGTTCAACAACGGAGTGGGCCGGATCCCAACCGCGTGTTTGAGAAAAAGCAGCAGCGGCCGAATCTTCGCATAGGGAACCCGATCTGCTGCCACCTCCTTTCCGTCCAGCTCATCGACCCACTCTGCCACTGTCGCGTCATCAATCCCGGCTGCGTGGAACTTGCTGCGCATGATCGCTTCGAAGCGGGGGGCGACCGTTGCCACCTGACCGTTGAAAAGGCGATAATCCACCTTCTTATAAGCCCGGTGGCCCTGAAGTTCCCGGAAGAGGTCGGCTTTCGAAACCTCTGGGTTGAGGAAGCGCCACAAGCGCACCAGACGACGGAACACCGTGGCGTCAATTCTCACCGGTTTTTGCCGGGGTGGTGTGTCGCGCATCAGGAGGCGATAATGCCGTTCCGAAACCGAAGCGACGCGATTTTTCATGATGTTGTAAACGCGGATGTAAGGAATCCCCGTTTCTCGGGCCAGTGCGCTGATGGTGGTCGCCGAGAGCCTCTCCTGAAAGGCCGCGCGAATACGCGGGGTAAGCTTGACGCGCGGCTTGCGCTTGCGCATGCGGGATAGTGGGTCATTCATCTTGGGTGCCCTATATCTAAACGGTTGCCGCCTGTTGCTCTATTTCGCGTGTGGCGGTGACCGGTTTTGTAAGCAGTTATATCGGGGCGTGTTGCCCATACCTCCGGTCGCCCGAGTGGACGAAAGCAGTTTCTTTTTTCGCAGCGGCGTGTGCCGGTGCTGGAATCGACCCTGGCGTCCGGAGCGCAACATCCGTTCGATGTTGAACCGCCCAGGCCACTCTCGTCTATGCCGTCGATCCGATCTTGGACGCGGGCTTGGTGTCAGAAACGTTCGTGTGACTCAGATCCAAGAGGTGCGTCTTCGTCTGGATCGTCAGCGGCATCCAGCAGCACACGCTTTCCGTATGCCAAAGTTTTCTGAAGTACGGGTGGCATCGCCCGTATGTAGTGGGCGGCTTCGTGGTCCGCCTGCACGATCGCGTCCCGGCATCGTTGAATTGCCCCGGAAGCGCGCAGTCGCCGCAGCCAGTGACCGGTCTCCCCATCGCGCTTCTCTCCATGGTGCATAAAGTTCTCGAAGGCAATCCGCTCCTCCCGTTGCGTTTGCGCCAGGAAGTAGATGAGGGGCAGGTTCATCCCGCCGGCACGCAAATTCACAGCCGCGCCGCCCCTTTCCGGGATCCCCAAGGTGTTCACCAGATCATCTTGAATTTGCAGGGCAACTCCCTGCCACACCATGGCCTGAACCCCATTTTCGATGAGCATGTCGTCGGCCCGCACCATGAGGAGGGCCCCTACCACCGGCAACGCCATTAGAACGCCCCGATGTTGCATAGCGGTGTTGCGATAGGTTTCCGTGTCGGCGTCGAATCGTCGAAATGCTTCCATTCTTGCCGATTGGCCGGCGATCACCCAACGGGTGCTCTCCGCCAAGTGCGAAATGAGGCGGGCAACAATTCTCTTGTCGATCTGCAGGCGGGTCAGCTCCGAATAGGCAGCCGAGATGAGGAAGTCTCCGAGGTTGACGGCCGTCTCCGGACCGAATCGTTTCCACACGGACATGCGATCCTGCCGCACCTCCACTTTCTCTTGCAGGTCATCGTGGAGGTAGAATGCGTGGTGTACCAACGCCACGGCAGCCGCCAGATGCTGCACGTCGTTGACCGCGAGATTCAGCGCTTCGCCGGTGGCCAGACAAAGCAGGCTCGTAATGGGCTCACCGCCGGCGTCAAGCTGATAGGCGGCGGCAGCGCCCAGGTTCCCGGGCGCTTTCGCGTAAAACCGGACGAGCTTTCCCACCCGCTCCGCATAGCTGTTCGCTCGCCGCCATGTCGCCGGTGCGTCGGAGATGTCCAAGCTGCTGACGCCTCGGGCGCTTGATCCGACGGCGAAGTTGTATATGGCTTCCGACGGTTCCCTCATATCTGAGCCTCTAGCCCCAGACTCGCACCGGTCAAGTGGCTGCACCCGCCGACGCCCTGGGATGGATGCGGAATTGCGCTACCGCAGAACCGCTGGTGGTAAGTGTCCTGGCGGTGGCGTGGCGCATCGACCGGGAATGGATCCGCTGGATGAAGCCGAACGAGAATGCTGCCGCCGCTCACACTGGCGAAAATGGTCGGGCGTTCCGTCAGACAGGAGCGCCGCTTTCTCACCGCCGGAGAATAGATTGACGTGTCGGCGAAGCGTGGCGGGCCGCTTTGCGGTCGGGCCACTGCTGACTGTGGTTGCGGTGGACATGTAAGCCGCTGTAACTGCTCAGGTTTTTCCGTGTCAGTACGCTTCATACCGATTTTCTGTTTTAGGTCTTGTTTATGTTTTGTTTAATATATCGGCAAACATATTCTAATTTAATGGTTGAGAGCGGCAATTCAAGGGGCGTGTTTAAGCTTTGGCTAATTTTTGTTCTCCATCGTGACTGCCCATTTTCCATCCCCATCCCATCCTCATCCCATTATCATCCCAACGCTTCCGTCGTCTGCCCAGCTGCAACGAATCGAACCGATACGAACCACTACTAAACACCTACCAACTTAACCCTAGCGCTGATTCATTGACGACGTCGAAATCTTGGCTAAATTCGGTTTGTGTAAGCTTTTTACCGAAAGTAATATTTGGGACCCTTGACTGAAAAAAGGAGTGATACGATGCCGGAATCCATTGAAGCGACAACCAACTGGCCCGATCTGGCGATTGGATTGTACGATCGTCTGACAGGTAGAAATGCCGAGATTACGTATGAGTTTGAAAACATGGAGGTGGCCATTCCGAGCCATACTGCCAAGGACGCACCCTACGCGCACTGGCGGTTAAACGGCACCCTGAAGATCAGGGCCAGTGAGTCGGTGAATTAACCTCCCCAGCGATGCAGTCCCCGCCTGGCCGTGGGACTGCATCACGGCCGGCTTGCCCTACATCCAGCTGACACCTAAGAAGTATACTTGGTGCGAACAGGTTGGTGGTACGCCACCAAAAGAACAATGAAAACGATAGCTTCATCCCCACCTGCAATACCCACCCTATCCGCCGATCTTCGAATTGATCGGGTGAATGGCGGCGCGCCAATGCGGCTCCGCTCTCATGGCCACCGTCTGGTGCTGTCGACCGGTTCGCTGGATCTCCTGCACGATGTGGCGTTTCGCCTACTGGATCTCACAAAAGTTCGCGAGACGATGGGTGCCCTTGACAGGACCGCCGTCCGATTGGGCCTGACCATTTGTCTGTTCAGCCGCCACCTCGCAGTGTTGGGTGTGCACAAGCGGCTGCTGCTCTACGCAGTGGTTGTCATCTGGCTGGCCATCGCCCGTGCACTGCGTCCCGCCACTTAAGCTCCCGCCTTCACCGGCGCATCGGGTACCACAATCGCATTCCCCGCTATGCTTCGGACGGAATACGCCTCGATCACGAAATGGATACACATGGCCGTCGACAATCAGGGCCGTTCCCATCGCTCACGCCCCAGCCGGTGGCGGCGTCTTTAGGGGTGTCGCTAGAGGTCGCGACCGAGCGCCTCCGGCGCTGATGCCAGGCGCAGTTTTTGCGGCAAACTGATTCGGTCTTCTGTCTGGGTCGCCGTGACAGACCGCTCTTAGTTGCGCAGGAGGGGATGGGTGCTGAGCAGCAGATCGAGGCGCTCGCGGACATCATCACGAATGGGCGCCGGTGGCAGGCTTTCGCTGCGTGCTGCAAGAAGACCGCCATCTTCCGCCCGCTGCGCCTCGCTCTCGTCAAGAACGCCGGTGAGCAGTTGGCGGGCCATGGGGGGGATGGAGCGGGGCAGTTTCTGGTGCGACAGGAGGGCCCACACGCCGGTCCATGCCCGGGCGAGGCTGAGTGGATGGTAGCCGCCGCCACCGAGCACAAGCAGACGACGACCGGCGGGCCGGCCCGCCTCGGTCTGATCGATATGGCGGGGGGCGCTGTGAAAAACGCCGGCCACCACTTCCAGGAAAAGGTCGGTGGAGATCTTGAACTTGCCCAGGGGATCGGCCGCCAGCGTGTCGGCACCAGCTTGCATCACCAAGGCGTCGGGTTTGAAGGCCTCCAGGAGGCGCGGCCAGAGGGTGGCGAAGCACAGGCGGTATTCGGCGTCGTGGGTCCCTTTGGGCAGCGGCAGGTTGACGGCGTGACCGGCAGCACCCGTATCGGTGATGCGACCGCCCCGGCGGGGGTAGGCGTAGCTGGTGTCCATATGCAGCGAGACGGTGAGCACTTGATCGCTGTCCGTGAAGGCGGCCTCCACGCCGTCGCCGTGGTGGGCGTCCAAATCCAGGTAGAGCACCCGCCAACCGGCCTCGCACAGGCGGTGCAGCGCCATGACGGCGTCGTTCAGGTAGCAGAAGCCGCGCGCCCGGGCCGGCATGGCGTGGTGCATGCCGCCGGCGGGGTTGAAGGCCACCTCGCCGTCCAGGACTGCCTCGGCTGCCTGAATGCTGGCACCGGCGGCAGTGGCAGGTATGGTGAAGATCTTGGGAAAGAAGGGATTCTCAAAATTGCCCAGGTTGAAGCGCTTGCCGTCTCCCCAGGTGATGCTGCCCCGTGCTTCGGAACGCTGCAGGGCTTCGATGTATTCAGGGGTGTGGGCCAGGGTCAGCTCATCGAAAGTGGCCACGCGGGATTCACAGTGCTGGTCGGGCGTGAGAGCGTCGTAGAGCCGGATCAAATCTTCGGTCAGCGAGACGCGCGGGATGCCCAGGGGATGTCTGCCGCCAAAGTGATGGCCGCGATAGAGCGGTGAGGTGAAGAGGCGGGCATGGTGGCGGTTGCGGGGGGGTTGCATCGCTCGGGGACCCTATTCCTTGGCGGCCACTGGCGGGCAGGTGGCGGTTTCATATTGGCCGTGAAAACGGATCAGGCCTTCCTGGGCGGTAGAGGCCACCAAGCGGCCATCACGGGTGAAGACGCGTCCGTTGATCAGCCCTCGGGCACCGCAGGCGTTGGGACTGCGCATTTCGTAAAGCAGCCACTCGTCAAAGCGAAAGTCGCGATGAAACCACATGGCGTGGTCCAGACTGGCGACCTGCATTTCGGGCTCCCAGAAGGTGTGGCCATGGGGATAGAGGGCCGTCGAGACGAGACCGAAGTCTGAGGCGTAGGCCAACAAATACCGATGGGTGCTGACCTCCGCGGGGAGTTCGCCATCGGCCTTGATCCAGGCGTAGCGGTGGGGCGGCTTCTTCACCGGATCAAAGGGGTTGATGGGATCGATGGGGCGAATCTCGATGGGTTTGGTGCAGAGAATTTTCTCCCGCAGGGTTACGGGAATTTTCTCCTTGAGGCGCTGGGCCATGGCCAGCTCCGATTCGATCGATTCCGGATCCGGCACCGCGGGCATCTCATCCTGATGGCTGAAACCGGTTTCATGCTTTTGAAAGGAGACAGACATGAAGAAGATCGGCCGCCCTTTTTGGATGGCCACCGTCCGGCGCGTGCTGAAGCTCTTGCCGTCGCGCATCACATCCACCTGATAGACAATGGGCTGGGTGGCGTCTCCCCCCCGCATGAAGTAGGCGTGCAGACTGTGGGCGCTGCGTTCCGGGGGGACCGTCTGCGAGGCGGCCGACAGCGCTTGACCGAGCACCTGTCCGCCGAAGACGTTGCCAAAGCCCAGGTCCTGGCTCTGGCCGCGGAATATGTTCTCTTCGATCTTCTCGAGCTTGAGCAGGGTCAACAGCTCTCTGAGGACGTCGCCGGGAACACAGGCGTTCATGGTGCGCTCCTTTCCACGGTATCCGCTTTCAGATCGAACAGGGCCAGGTAGAGGTGGGGACTCAAGCCCGTTTGGCCTGCAGGCGTGAAGCCATGTGCGGCGAGAAGTTCCGCGACCTCGGCAGGGGCCAAGCGGATATGGCGTGGCGGTCCTGGGGGACCGCCCTCTTTTTCGAATTCCACAACCGCCAAGCGGCCACCGGGTTTCAGGACCCGTGCGACCTCACCGAGTGCTCCCTTGTGGGTCCCATCGGTCACCAGGTCGTGCAGGACGGTGGCCATGAGGCAGACGTCGACCACATCGTCGTTCAGCGGCAGGGCCTTGCTGGCATCGACGGCGTGGGTCTGGATTTGGTGGAGACCCTCTCTGCGGGCACGGGTCTGCAGGGCCGCTACACCTTCGGCCCACAGGTCTACGGCATGAATGGCGCCTGCGGCCTGAATGTGATCGGCTGCCGCGAAGGTGTAATTTCCCGCACCGCAGCCCAGATCCAGTAAGACGTGGTCGGGACGCAGCGCCAGGCAGCGGAAGAGCGTGGCCCCATCGATGTATCCGAAACTGCTTTTACCGGCACCGGCGGGCTGCGTCGGCATGCAGCGTCTCCTTTCATTGCCGGGTAATCTCCGACAGGTCTATCCCGCCGCTGCGGGAGGTCATCGCCGCTTCGTCGCTGCGACGCTGCCATTCAGGGCAGCAGAGGATCTCGCGGCCAATCAATGGGGATCTGACGCCTTCGTCGTCGTCCAAGCGGCGGTTGCGATCGCTTCGGGACCGAATACGGCAATACCGTTGGCGCGGAGCAGCGCGGTGGTGACCCCTACGCCCGGGATCAGGACGCTTTCAAAGCGGCCATTATAGATCCGACGACTGCCGCATGAGGGGCTGCGCTGGCAGAAAATGGCCACCCGAATCGCGTGGCGCCGGGCCAGCGCCAGGGCGGCCGCGGCGCCATCGGTGAAGGCTTTGGTGAGATGTTGACCGTCCGCGCTTCTGACGCTGGCGGTGCCGCGCCACACCGCATCCCCATCTCCGCCGCAAATCTCCGCCGGTGGTCGGGGGGTGGGCAGCCCGCCCATGACCTCGGGGCAGCAGGGGATGAGACGGCCGGCGGATTCCCAGATGCGTATTTGCGGGTCGTCCAGCCGCTGGTGGCCACCGTTGTAGCGGACCGGCTGTCCCACCAGGCAGGCGCTGATGAGGATCTTCCCCGCCAAGTTGGCGGTCGGTATTCCTTCCGACTCAGCGGCCATTGAGATGCTTGGCCCAAGTGGCCTTGTCAAAAACGGGCGGGGTGAAGGCACGCATGGCCGCCAGAAGGGCCGCCGGCTCTCTCTCCGTCAGCACTAAATGGCGATGCTCCGCGGCCATGAATCGGGCCGCGGCGATCTCGTCCAGGAATTTCAACAGGGTTTCAAAATAGCCTGCCGTGTTGAGCAGCGCGCAGGGTTTTTCGTGGAGACCCAGCTGCGCCCAGGTGAGAACTTCGATAATCTCCTCCAGCGTGCCGATGCCGCCGGGCAGGGCGATGAAACCGTCCGATAGATCGGCCATCAGCGCCTTGCGGCTGTGCATGGAGTCCACCACTCGCAGGTCTTCCAAGTTGGTGAGGGCCACTTCGCGCTCCATGAGCGCTTTGGGGATCACGCCGGTCACCCTGCCACCCGCGGCCACTGCGGCGTTGGCAACTTCGCCCATCATTCCCACGTTGCCGCCCCCATATACCAGGCCGATCCCCTCCCTCGCGAGGGTTCGCCCCAGTTGGCGGGCCGCCGCGACATAGGCCGGATCACGACCCGGGCTGGAACCGCAGAAGACGCAGATACGGTCCAATCGATGTGCCATCGTCTCCATCTCCCGTCATCGCGATATTGGAAGAACGCAACTTACCATGTCTGTAAAGGGATGCCAATGGGTCGGGCTGGCGGAAGGGGCTTGACCGTTCACGGCCTTAGGCCCCCTCATCGGGGGATCCCAGATTGATAGCGGTGTAGGAGAGATCCAACCCGCTGAGCAGCTCGCGCGCCGTCTCGGCTTGATCGGCTCGCACCATCAGGCGGGCCGGGTCGGCCATGGGACGCATGTAGATAAAGTGCTCGCCGTGGAAGTAGTAGGTCAGTCCCTCGGCTTCCAGCAGACTTTTGATAAGGGCGATGTCCGCGGGATTGTGGGTCCCCAGAATCTGTTCGTACGCCACGTAGGTCGGCGTCGGCTCGGCAGACGCGGGGAGTGCGTCCACCAGGTCCACCGCACAGGTGGCGCAACGGGTGTACTGGGGCCGATATTCGGCCTGGCACTGGGGGCAGTACATGGGGCCTCCTTGGGCGTCAGATCACGGCTTGGGTGCGATCGCCTGCTATTCAGCATAGGCGCTCACCCGATGGGACGCAAGGGGCAGATCCGATTCCGGTCGCATCTGCACTGTGGGGGCGTTGACAGGGGGATGGCTCTTTTCATCGCCAGCCAGGGTGGTTATTGTAGAGCATCGGTATCAAATTGGAATCAGCGGCGGCCGAATCGATGCGGGGTGACCTCTCAGGGAGGGCAGTATGTGTGGTAGATTCGTCGGGTTTCGAAGCGTTGCGGAATTGGCGTCCCATTTTCCCATCGACAATGCCACCTGCGAGGCGACGGCGAACTACAACGTGGCGCCCTTGCAGGAGGTGCTGGCCATTGTTCGTCGCGAAGGGGCCAACCTTCTCGAAAAACTTCACTGGGGACTGGTCCCCTTTTGGGCCAAGGATGTTTCGATCGGCAATCGACTGATCAATGCCCGCAGCGAGACCGCCGCCGAGAAACCCAGCTTCCGCAGTGCTTTCAGACGCCGGCGCTGCCTGATTCTGGCCGACGGATTCTACGAGTGGACGGGACCCAAGGGGGAGCGGCAGCCGGTCTATCTGACCTTGCCGGACGAAGCCCCCTTCGCTTTTGCCGGTCTCTGGGAAACCTGGGACGACAAGGGGCCATCCCCATCGCGCTATCGCTCCTGCACCATCCTTACGCGTGCCGCCAGTCCATCGGTGCGCCCCATTCATCACCGCATGCCGGTGATCTTGGCGCCAACTGCCTATGCCCCCTGGCTGGATCCCATGTGCCAGGACACGGATCGGCTCGGCGAACTGCTCCAGTCCCAGATTCTCACCGACCTCATCCACCGTCCGGTCAACCGGCGGGTGAATGCCGCCCGCCACAACGACGCCGCCAATATCGCACCCCTGCAGCAGGCCCGCCTGGACCTGGGCGATCCCTGAGGGACCTCATCGGCTCCGCCAGAAATCGATTGCCATGTTGCCGCACCTGACGCATACTTTCATCAGTCCATCCTTGGGCCACCGCCGTTGGCGTCGGTGCTGCAGCGTCGCCAACGCCAACGGTTTGGCCGGTGCCGCCGGGCGATGTTTCACCTGACCATGGCGCCGGCCGGTCCAAAATTGCAATGGAACTGCGCTCAGATTTTCGCTGATATCCCTCTGGGTCGCTTTTATGATGATGGACAGGCCATGACACCTATTGGAAAGCTCAACAACCTCTGTGTCAGCATCTTCTGCAATGAGGACGCCACACTGGAGGAGCGCCGCCGCGTGTCACTGCTGGTGGGGCTTTCCTTTATCGGGATTGTCTTTCTGCTGCTCTTCGGCCTCATCGCCTTTATCCAAAACAACAGGCCCCTGTTCTGGCTGGATCTCATCACCGCCGCCATCCTGTCGTTCAATCTGGTCCACATCCATTGGTACAAAAACTACCGACTCAACATCGGTGTCGGGCTCCTGTTTGTTTCCATCCTCTACATCTACCTCTATACGACTGGCGGCACGAAAGGCACCGCTTTCCCCTGGTATTACACCTATCCCCTGATTGCGGCCTATCTCCTGGGCTCCAAGCGGGGCGTCGTCGCTTCGACCATGATGTTGATCCCCGTCTTCCTGGTGATGGCCCGGCAGGGCGACGACGGTCCCTTCATGAACTACGATCTCAATTTTGAATTTCGCTTTATCGCCGCCTATGTCGTCGTTGCTTGCTTCGCCTATATGTTTGAGGCCGCAGGTGAGAAGAACCGCCGGGAGCTGCGAACGATCAACCGCTCCCTGGAAACCATTATCGATGCGCGCACCCGGGAGCTGACGGTGAAAAACCGCCAGTTGACGCGCGAGAATGAGGAGCGCCGTAAAGCGCAAAAGGCCTTGCGTCTCTCCGAAGACAGTCTGACCACCATCATGGACAGCATCGATGCGACCATCTATGTGGCCGATATCGAAACCTGCGAGATTCTCTTCATGAACAAGCTCCTCAAAGATCTCCACGGTGCCGATCTGACCGGGCAGCTCTGCTGGAAGACCCTGCGCAAGGAGGCGGGGCCCTGCGCCAATTGCAAAAACCACCGCTTGAAGGCCGACCTCGACCAACAGGCCGGCCCAATTATATCGGAAGGTCGCCATCCCATGAGTGGCAAATGGTGTGTCACCTACGACCGTGCCATTCACTGGATCGACGGCCGCATTGCCCACCTGCAGATTGCCACCGATATCAGCCAGCTCAAAGCGCTGGAGATGCAGCGTCAGGAGATGGAACAGCGGCTTCATCGCGCCCAGAAGATGGAGGCCATCGGTACCCTGGCCGGGGGCGTGGCCCACGATCTCAACAATGTCTTGTCCGGGATTGTCAGTTACCCCGAACTGCTGCTCATGGAACTCGGTGATGACAGCCCCCTGCGGGGTCCGATCCACACCATTCAGAAGTCCGGGGAGAAGGCGTCCGAGATTGTTCAGGATCTGCTCACCTTGGCCAGACGCGGTGTGGCGACCACCCAGATCGTCAACCTCAACACGGTGATCTGTGAATATTTGGCGGCACCCGAGCACATCCGGCTGGCCTCCGAGAACACCGCCATCACGATTCGGACCGACCTGAATGAGAACCTGCTGAACTTGGAGGGTTCTCCGATCCACCTGCGCAAAACCCTCATGAACCTGGTGACCAACGCCGTAGAGGCCCAACCGGATGGCGGCGACATTCTCATATCGACCGACAATCGCCATCTGGAGTCCCCCGTCGCAGACACCAAATCCTTCACTCCCGGCGACTATGTTGAACTGCGCGTTGTCGATCGGGGCATGGGGATCGATCCCGAAGATATCCACCGCATCTTCGAGCCGTTTTACACGAAGAAGCGAATGGGGCGAAGCGGTACCGGCCTCGGCATGGCCGTTGTCTGGGGGGCCGTCGAGGATCACAACGGCTATATCCGCGTGGAGAGCACGCCGGGCGAGGGCACCACCTTCTATCTCTACTTCCCCGCAACGGCCGAGGCAGTTATGACGCCGGAAGCCGGTCGACCGATCGAGGCCTACCTCGGGGAGGGCCAGTCGCTCCTGGTGGTGGATGATGTCAAGGAGCAGCGGGAGATCGCCACTAAGGTCCTGCAGCGGCTCAACTACACGGTGACGGCGGTGGAGAGCGGAGAGGCGGCGGTCGACTACTTGCGATCCAACACAGCCGACCTGGTGGTGCTGGACATGATCATGGCGCCGGGAATGGACGGCCTGGACACCTATCGCAAAATTATTGAGATCCACCCCCGCCAAAAGGTCGTTCTGGCCAGCGGATTCTCCGAATCGGAGCGCGTGAGGGCAGCCCAGGAGCTGGGGGCCAGCGCCTACATTCGCAAACCGTACAGCATCGAAAACATCGGTAGGGCGATTAAACGTGGCCTCGCCAACGTCTGAGCACTCCAGATTTGGCAATCCCCTGTTCCGCCGCTTCCCCAGTTGAAATCGTGCCACTGCGTAGAGGAGATCGCCTGCTCCCATCCCCCCCATCTGCCGTTCTATCCCTTTGTGGGCCTGTACGGACAGACTTCTCCGCGCGTCGTTGAGGCGGGGCCGCAACAGGACCAGCTAACACTTGTCTGCAGTGCCGTAGCGGTTGCTATTGCTGCGGCAATTCCTTGCCGCAGATCCCCTGGAGCGGTGGAAGGGCTGGGAACGGCAGCGGAGGTAAAGGTGGGGTAGCGTGTCCGGGAATCGTCTAAACGGCTTTCACCGCTGTCGGTCTCTTTGGCGCCCACAAGGAGAAGAGATGGGGTGGGGGGCGTGGAGATGGAGGGTGGTGGTAAAGGTGCTCAGGAGATGACCTGCCGCCCATCCGCTGTGTCGATCCTCGGTGCAGGGATCGATTCAGGGCTCCAGCCGCTCACGCTGTGACGCGGAGCGCCTCTGACTGCGCCGGCCGGATTTGCCGTCGAGGTCACCATGCAGGCGCGACGGCAAATATCTTCTTCAGGTCACGAATCGGCGCCCGACTGGCTGCACTTACGCCGCCATCTCTGCCGCCGCTTCGGCAGTGGCCGATGTCGGGCTCTGGGCCGATTGCGAGCGCACAGCAACGGCAATCGATTCAAGGGCTTTGCCCTCGATTACCTCATCCTGCAGGAGCTGCCGCGCCGTCCGTTGCAGAAGATCTTTGTTCTCCTCCAGGATCCGGCAAGCCACGGCGTACTGCGTATCGATGATACGGCGTACCTCCTCATCGATGGTGCGGGCGGTTTCCTCGCTGTACTCACCGACGGCACCTGCCTCTTGACCCAGGAAGCGGGCCTGCCGCTTGGGGGCAAAGTACACTTGACCCAGGCGATCACTCATGCCGTATTCACATACCATGCTGCGGGCCATGTCGGTGGCGCGCGACAGGTCGTTGTGCGCTCCGGTGGAGATGTCCTTGAAGATCAGCGCCTCCGCCGCCCGTCCGCCAAGGAGGGTGGCGATTCGGTGGTTCAGCTCGGTACGGCGCATGAGGAAGCGGTCTTCGGTGGGAACCTGCATGGTGTATCCCAACGCGGCGATACCCCGCGGGATGATAGAGATCTTCTGCACCGGATCCGCACCGGGAAGCGCCATGGCGACGATGGCGTGGCCCAATTCGTGGTGGGCGACAATCTTCTTCTCCATGGGGTTGATGAGGCGGTTGCGCTTTTCCAGTCCGGCGACCACGCGCTCCACTGCCTCGGTGATTTCGGCCATACCGGTGCGGGCCTTCTTACGGCGCACTGCCAGTAAGGCGGCCTCGTTGACGATGTTGGCCAGATCGGCACCCACCATGCCCGCCGTCATGCCGGCGATCCTCTCTGGATCGACATCCGATTCGGCTTCGATTTTATCCAGGTAGATCTTGAGAATGTCCGCCCGTCCAACCTTATCGGGACGGTCCACCAGTACTTGTCGATCGAACCGCCCTGGCCGCAGCAATGCCGGGTCGAGAATTTCCGGCCGGTTGGTGGCGGCCATGAGGATAACGCCCACGTTGGGGTCGAATCCGTCCAACTCCACCAGGAGCTGGTTGAGGGTCTGCTCGCGTTCGTCGTGTCCGCCGCCGATGGCGACGCCGCGGGCTTTACCGAGGGCGTCCAACTCATCAATGAAGATGATGCAGGGCGCCTTCTCCTTGGCTTGCTTGAAAAGATCGCGGACACGCGCCGCGCCCAGACCGACAAACATCTCCACAAACTCGGAACCGCTCAAGCTGAAGAAGGGCACCTCGCTCTCACCGGCTACCGCCTTGGCCAAGAGGGTTTTACCGGTACCGGGAGGCCCGACCAAGAGGATGCCCCTGGGAATCTGACCGCCCATCCGGGTATAGCGTTGCGGTTCCTTGAGAAAGGCGATCACCTCCTCCAGCTCCTGTTTGGCTTCATCCACACCAGCGGCGTCGCCGAAGCGGACGCCAACCTCTTCGTCCATGTAGATCTTTGCTTTGTTCTTCCCGAGGGTCATGAAGCCGGACTGCTGCTGAAATCGCCGCATGAGAAAGAGCCAGACGCCGACGAACAACGCCACGGGAATAATCCAGGAGAGGAGCGTGCCCAAAAAATTGGACTCAATGCGGCCGGAATAGGTAATGTCGTGCGCCGCCAGCAAATTGGAGATTTCCGGATCCACGCGAACCGTCCGGAATAGTTCGCCCGGTTTACCGTCGTCATCCGGCGACGCCATGCGGCCTTGAATCACATTTTCGGAAACGGCAATCTCCACCACTTGGCCCGCTTCGACCTGTTTGACGAACTCGCTATAGGGGATGCTCTTGATGGCCATCGCCGATGCGATCATATTGTGCAGCAAGAATACCATCCAGATGCCGAGCAGGGCGTACCAAATGGAAAAGCGATGCTGTTTCTTCATGGGAGTTCCTTTCACTGGCGCCAAAGCGGTCAACCAATCGACGGTGCGCCTGTTATTCCTCGCTGGGGGCCACACCCGTGTGGTGCAGGCAGCCCCCAGCGCCCATCGATCTTCGTTCCAACCATGTGCTTGCGTTACCCACACACTGCCGTGGCCGGTTGTTGGATACAGGGTTCAAGGCTATCCGGTGGTGGGGCGAACAGTTCACCGGCGCCGCCGCCCGCCTTCCCCTGTGATGCTTCCGGGTCGTCGGGAAGAAGCTGTTTCAATACGGCATCGATATGATCGACCGGCACAAAGGTCATTGCATCCACCACCTCCGGCGGCAGCTCATCGAGATCGGCGCTGTTTTTGGACGGCAGAAAGACGGTCTTCAGACCCGCACGGTGTGCGGCGAGCGCCTTCATCTTCACCCCCCCCACCGGCAAGACCCGACCTCTCAAGGTGATCTCTCCCGTGATGCCCACATCGGCAGGCAGCGGGCGGTTGCCAAAGAGACTGATCAACGCCATCACCATTGCCACACCGGCAGAGGGACCATCTTTGGGCAGTGCCCCGGCCGGCACGTGCAGATGGACGTCGGACGTGTCGAAAGCGGCCGGATCGATGCCCAATCGGAGCGTTTGGGAGCGCACATAGCTCAGGGCGATCTCGGCGCTCTCCTTCATCACATCGCCGAGTTGACCGGTCAGCGTCAGACGGCCCTTGCCCGCCATTCGTGTCGCTTCGATGTGAAGTATATCGCCGCCCACCGACGTTACGGCCAGGCCCGTGGCGATGCCAGGGATCCGCCGGACCTCCGGCAGTTCCGCGTCATAGGGCTCTTTTTTCAGGTATACGCGGACCAGCTTTGCGGTAACCACGACATGGGTCCACGCTTTTTCACTCAGCTGTACGATTCCCTTGCGACATACCGCCGCGATGTGACGCTCCAGGTTGCGGACACCGGCCTCACGGGTATACCCTTGGATAAGCTTCAGGATCGCTTCATCCAAGAAGGTGATCTCTTTTTCCGTGAGCCCGTGGGCCTGCAGTTGACGGGGGATGAGATGCTGCCGGGCGATCTCCAGCTTTTCCAACTCCGTGTATCCATCGAGCGGTATAATTTCCATACGGTCGCGCAGTGGCCCCGGTATGGTCTCCAACTGGTTGGCCGTCGCGATGAAGATCACCTCGCTGAGGTCAAAGTCTACATCCAGGTAATGGTCGCGAAACGTTCCATTCTGGGCCGGGTCCAGCACCTCCAGCAAGGCGCTGCTGGGATCGCCGCGCCAATCTTGGCCGATCTTGTCAATCTCATCCAACATGAAGACCGGATTGCGCGTACCGGCGCGCTTGATGGCCTGGATGATACGGCCGGGCATAGCACCCACGTAGGTGCGGCGGTGACCGCGGATTTCGGACTCGTCGCGCACCCCGCCCAAACTCATGCGCGTGAATTCCCGTCCCAAGGCGCGGGCGACACTCCGACCGAGGCTGGTTTTACCCACGCCAGGAGGGCCGGCCAGGCACAGGATAACCCCCAGGGGACTGCTTTCTGCTGGTGGGGCATCCGAACCCCGGCGTTGAATCAGGGAGCGCACGGCGATGAACTCGGTCAACCGCTCTTTGACTTCTTCAAGTCCGAAGTGGTCGGCGTCGAGGATCGCTCGGGCGGCCACCACATCGCCGGTCTCTTCGCTCATGGTTTCCCAGGGCAGGTCTATCAGCCAGTCCAAATAGGTTTTGATGATGGGGTGTTCGGCAGATTGCGGCGACATTTGACGGAAGCGTTCCAGCTCGCGCAGCGCTTCTTGGCGCGCCTCGGCAGGCATCTCTGACGCGGCGATCTTCTCGGCATACGCCGCTGCCTCGTCGTGATCCTCATCCTCCTCACCCAGTTCTTTTTTGATGGCCGCCAGCTGCTGCCGCAGATAGTAATCCCGTTGGTACTTGTTCATCTTTTCCTTGATATCGGACTGAATCTTCTTCCCAATGGCGAGCTTCTCCTTCTCCCGGGAGAGATGGGCCAAAAGATCTCTGATCTTCTGTGAGGTGCTGTCCGTCTCCAGTAGCGCCTGGCGTGCTTCCAGCGGCATACTGCTATTGAAGGCGGTCACGTAGGCGAGCTGGAGTGGATCCTTTATCTGCGCAATGGCGTTCACCAGCCCCTCACCGCCGTCCGAACGCATCTTCATGATCTCCGTCACCATGCCGACCAGATGCCGCTGTAGCACTTCCAGCTCCAGGCCCTCCTCCACGACTTCGGGGGCCTGGATCACCTTTGCCGTCAGGTATCGGTCGTGGGAGGCCCATTCGGTTACCCGAAAACGATGACGTCCTTCGAGCAGGATGACCAGGAATCCCTCTTCATTCTTCTTGACCTGCAGAATTTTCGCGATGGTGCCGACGGTGTGCATATCCTCGGGCTGCGGGTCGTCTCGATCCTCCGACCTAACCGTCAGCAGACCGACGATCTGATCCGTCCGCATGGCGTCATCGACAACCGAATCCGCTTTCAGGGACACGACGAAGGGTACCCGCATCTGTGGATATGCGACGAGGCCACGGACGGGTAGTATGGGCAGAACATCTTCATCGACCCTGTCAAAGGTTTCCACGTTGGCGTCGGTTTTATCGGTATCCGGATGTGCCGTATCTGTCTTCATGGGTCACCTCGTAGGTAGTGGACGCTGGACCTATATATATTTGTTTACTAGTCGTTGGCCGAAATAATTTACACAAAATTTAAACATTATCTTGACACGTTCAATTTTTTTTTTTAGATTTTCATCATGAGTACCCCGCTACGACATCCCATCAAATACGTGGCCCAGGTAACCGGCTTGAAGCCTTACCTCATCAGGAGCTGGGAAGAGCGCTATGCTGCCGTGACGCCGCAACGCACCAACACCAACCGGCGCATGTACTCGGATCGCGAGATTCGGCGACTCATTCTCCTCCGGCGTGCCGTCACGGAGGGACACACCATATCGGCCGTGGCCGGATTGTCGGACGCCGATTTGGAGGCACTTGCGGGGCGATCGACACTCCCCCCGAACGACGCCGTGCCGGCCCGTCCGCACGACGCCACTACGGATTCAGCGACGGATCCTCAGGTGAAGCGTTGCCATGAGGTGGTCGCCGCTGCGATGGCCCATGTATCGCATCTGGATGGACACGCCCTTGAGGACACGCTCGCTTCGGCTTCAGTGGAGCTGCCCCGTCAGGCCCTTCTCCAACAGGTGATCGTTCCATTGTTTGAGCAGATTGGTAGCCTATGGCGAGACGGCAGGCTCAAAATCGTCAACGAGCACATGGCATCGGCCGTCGTGCGCGCACTGCTCTGGGATCTGCTGCGCTCGGCGCAGGTGGACAATTCCGCACCACGCGCGCTGGTGGCGACGCCCACAGGTCACTGGCACGAATGCGGCGCGTTGGCGTCCGCCCTGACCGCCGCGGAGTGCGGTTGGCGAGCGCTGTATTTCGGTCCCAACCTGCCCGCTGAGGAGATCGCCTACGTGGCACGCAAGATGAAAACGCGCGCACTGATTCTGAGCATCGGCCACTGTCTCACCGACGGTGGCATCGTTTTGGAAATAAAACAGATTCGACATCTGTTGGGCAAAGGTCTGCCCATCCTGGTGGGGGGGGGCGGGCTCGCAGACGGAGAGGTAAAGAGGCTGGAAGGGCTGCACGTTGAAGAGGTTGCGTCGCTGATGATGTTGCGCCAACGTCTCGAAGAGATGGCGGTGACACAAGCGATCAGCTAGGGTTGCGACAAATACTGTGTGGAAATGATTGGGATGTTCAAAAATTGCAATGACAAACGGCAGCCAAGGGCTGCCGTTTGTTTGTGTGATCGCTACTCTACACGCTCAACACCATGGGCCTCTCGAATAGCGTCCCACTCTGCTTCATCGATGAGATTGTCACCGTTGGTGTCGATCTTGTCGAAGCCACTGCGCATCAGATCCACCTTCTTCTGACTGTACTCCTCGAAGCTCAAGGTTCGATCCTGGTCACTGTCCAATTTGGACATGTCCCAGGAGTATCCCTTTCCATAGCATCCGTGGTAGTGGTGGCTGGCGAGGGCGCCAATAGGTGCAAGCAGCATCACGGCGAGAAGCAGGGTTACCATTTTTACGGTCTTCATGTTGACCTCCTTGAGAAACTAAGATCAATGATTGTAAAGGTTATGTTGAACAACCGTTTAGAAACTAACCGTCCGAAGGGGATTGTCAATACCGATTGGCGCACGTCTGGCGCAGCGGCCCACGCAGTGACGCGGCGATAGGTCGGCGGAGGTGAATTCGCCATTTCACGCCGCGCATAAAGGAGATGGGGGCGGTGGCGCATCTGGGGATCGGTCACCGTCGGTTTGGCCATCGGGTAACATAACCCGCCGCGGCCCAACCGATGCAGAACCGTCCTTTGAGGGGCCGACGCAAAGTGCTTTCCCGGCCACCACGGGATGGCTGATGATCCCTAAGGGATATCAAAGAGCCGTGATGCTCCCCGCAGATAGCCCTGATACATGAGCATCAGGACGCGCATTTCCGCCTTTGAAAGGTGGCCGGCCGCAACACCATCCGCATGCACGCGATAGCGCAGGCGATCCACGCCGCTGCCGTCCCCCGCCAACATGGCCACCATATCGGCCAGGTAGAGGATTGTGGTGGATGGGTCCTTGCGGGCTTCCGGTGTCGTCAGATGGTGATTTTCGATCATGAAGATCATGGTGGGACTGAAGTGCCACTGCCGGGCGATGAGACCGCCCACGGCCGCGTGATCCGCGCCGACGCACGCTCTCTCGGCCTCTAAGAAGCTGAGCCCGTCCTGGATGACCAAGTGCTGAATGTCGCCGATGGCGCCGGCCACATATTCGTTGAGGATCACCTTGCCGATATCCCGCAGCAAGGCGGCCGTATAGATGGCTGGCTGATGGGACAATTGCCGCTGTTCGGCCAGTTTCCGGGCCGTCATGGCACTGGCCAGACTCTGTTTCCACAGCGCCCCTTTCGTCAGTCGGTATCCCCCCAACGCCGTCTGGAGATTCTGTGAGAATCCGTAGGTGAGGGCCAACTCGGCGACCCTTCTGGTTCCCAGAAGGGTGACCGCACGCGGCACCGAGTCCACCTGACCCACCAATCCGAAATGGGCCGAATTGAGCATCTTCAGGAGATTGGCCGTTATGGCAGGATCTTGTTCGATGAGCGAAATGACGTCGCTCAGCGGGCTGTCCGGATCGCCCAGGGAGGCAACGATTTTCTGAATGACGATGGGCAGCGGCTGGAGTTGCTGAATGTCTCGAATAATGCGGGTGATCTCAGACATGCGGATCTCATCCGGAACCCGTGGTCTTGCGGGCGTTCACGGTCTTTGCGACAGCGTTCGGTTCGTATGCCTGATATCGGTACGGGTTGGGATAACCTTAGTTGTCGAGATGGTTGTCGGTGTTGATGGTGGTCTCGCGTCGGTTCATCGATGGCGTCCTTCGGTTGAGGGGGCTGGGAACTCCCCGCACCAGGCCGTCAGGGACGGCACACCGGGCCGCGCTCACCGTCCTGTCGATCGAGATCGGCATTCAGGCCGCTGGCCGCCAACACCTCACGGGCGAAGCTCTGGAGGTTCTCGAGGCAGAGGCTGCCGCCTGCTGCGTGGCACGCCCTGCGCAACCGCAGCAGGGATCGAATTCCCTTGCTGGAGATATAGGCCATGGCGCCGGCGTCCAGGGTCAGGCAGCATGCGCCGCTATCGATAAACTGGCGATAATGGTCATAGACCGCCATTGCTGTGAGGGCGTCCAGTCGCTCGGGAAGTGCCAAGCGGACCGCGGCGGCTGGGGGATGACGGATTGGGTTCATGGTCAACGCTCCTATGGCATGGATTAAGCTGTTTGAAAGAGGGCTTCGCAGATCGCCTGCACGTGACGATGATCGGTTCCGCAGCAGCCGCCGAAAATGTTCAGTAGCGGCAGGCGCGCGCGAAGGGCTTGGTAATGCCTGGCCAACGCCGCCATGTCGCCGCTGTCCAGGGCGGTGGCCTCATCCAGCTCGGCATGGCTCTTTTCCGATGCGTTGGCTCTCACGGCCCGGATACGTCGCACCCAATCCGCTCCTTGAGTGAGCGCCGCTGAGAAGTGGGTGGGATGGGCGCAGTTGATCATATAGTAGGCAGGGCCGGCCTGGGTTTCCCGGTCCACCGCCATGATGGCTGCGGCGAGCGATTCACCCGAGGGTAGGCGTCCGTCGGTCTCAACGGTGAAGCCGATGGCCGATGGCATTCCCGCCGCCTGGGCGGCGCGGACGATGCCCACTGCCTCTTCGCTGTAGGTGATGGTGAAGGCGCTCACCAGGTCCGCCTGGGTGCGGCTCAAGGTGTCGATCTGCTCCTGGTGGTATGCCTTGGCCTCGCCTGCGCTCATGGTGCTGTCCACCTGGTAGCCGTCTCCACGCGGACCGATGCACCCGCTGACGACCACGGGCGTGGATGGACACTGCCATTCCTGTCGAAGCTCGTGGAGCAGGGCGATCGCCTGGCGGTTGATCTCGGCCAGCTCGGTTGGTGCGTATCCCAACACCCGCCCCCAATCGCGGCTGGCCCGCCAGGTGGGACTCTCGAGGATGAAGCCGGTGCCAAAGTTTCTGGCCTGCCGGAGGTAGTCGCGGTAGTAGTCCCGCAGGACGGTGTAGCCTTCCGGCCGCCGGAACAGATCGAAAGCGGCGAAGGCAGGTAGCTCGTAGCCGTGGTCAAAAATCAGGGTTGTTTCCAGACCGCCATCGGTGATGAAGGGATGGCTGTCGAGTTGGGGCAGATGGTGACGATGCTGGCGCATATTGGCCTCCTTTGGGAAGTGGCGCGGGGCTGCCGCCCCCTCGGGCCGCGTCGACAATGCGGTGCGGCGATGCCGGGGGTGATTGTCCCGTTGAGGGGCAGCATGGGGCCCCGTGCGGGATGCTTGGGTCGTTGCCGTTACCCCTGATGGCGTAAAGCGCGGCCTTACGATGTAAGGCGGGCGCGGGTGGCGGGGGGGCTGGCGCGCCTTACAGCTCCCAATCGAGGGGCTTTTCGGGAAGATAGGTGCAGGTGGTGCCGGTCTTGATGGCGTTGTTGAGGTGGCGGCCCAAAGGGGGGTGGGCGGTTTTGATCTTGCGGATGGCGGCGCGGATACGCCAGGTGACGGCGGCGCGGGCGCGTTCGTGGGTGGGGTTCAGTTGGCGGCTGCGTTTGCCCAGGCCCATGGCTTTGGAAAGGTGTTCCACGAGTTGGTCAAGCTCTTCGGTCAATCCCGCCGCTCGGGGAATGTCGTTGTCGGCCTCCGCGGCGGCGATCTCCGCGCGCAGCGAAAGGACACGCTGCCCATACGCCTTGCGGGCCTTATCATCGATGGTTTCGGTTTCAATGCCGGTGACCACCGGCGTGCCCATGAGGATCTGGCAGTGCAGGGCCTCGCCCGGTGCCGCCAAAAGACGGGCCAGATCCAGGAAGCCCTTGACTTCGGGCAATCGAACCGTCTCTCCCTCGAACCCCAGCTCCCATAGCTGATCCTGTTTGCGGAACACCGGCGCAGGGCCTGCTGACGGCGGCGCGACGGTGTCCTCCGCGGGGGCGACATCGGCAGGGCCGTCGCTCTTCAGTCCTGCCAGCCGGATCCCCTCGACGAGGTGGTCATTGTCCCCGTCGTGGCGGAAGGGATTGGCCAGCTCCATCCAGGCCAGCACCTCCTCTGCAGTGGGGGTGTGCCCGGGCGTGATCTCCCGCTCGAATGCGGTGATGAACCGGTCGAGATACCCAGCTGCCGCCGCTGTCTGGCCCAGATAGGCGCAGGCGGCGGCGAGATAGCCGGGCAGATCCACCCACACCTCGGTAAGGGGTCCCCTGCGGGCCCTGGTGACGCAGCGCTCATAATCCCGTTGCACGAAGGCCACGAAGGCGCCGTAGGCGTTGTACCATACATTCCGATAGGGATTCAGACGCAGGGCTTTTTGAAAGAGTGCTTCCCCAGCAGCCCCTTCCCCCATGAAACCTTCGCAGGTGGCGAGTTGGGCCAGGTGGTCGGCGTCGTTCGGGTTGAGGCGGAGGGCCTTGTCGAAATAGTGTCGCGCCCGGTCGAATTGGCGGCGATAGAGGAGGATCCGCCCCAGTACCAGCTGTACCACATGGTCGGCGTCGTCCAGCCCCTCCGCCTTGCGGGCGAAGTGGTAGGCTTGCTTTTCGGTCTCCTCCCAGCGCTCCCAGAGCTGGCAGCTCCACTCGTTGAAGTAGCTTAGGGAGAGGCCGGCATAAGCGCGGGCATAGGTGGGGTCGATATGGAGGGCCTGGTTGAAGATCGACCGCGCCTGCTGATCGGCCTCGAGAGTTCCCTTGCGCAGAAGATCCATGCCCCGCAGCCAGCAGTCGTAGGCCTCCAGGCGGGTCAGTGGCTTGCGGCGGGCCGCCGCCAGGCGGACGCCTTCGATCTGGACGGAGAGGGCCCCCACCACCCGCGCCACGATGTCGTCCTGGATGTCGAAGACGGTCGCCAATGGCGCATCGTAGCGCTCGGCCCAGAGCAGTCCGCCGGTGCGGGTTTCGATCAGCTGGGTGTTGATCCGCAAGACCGATCCCCGCCGCCGGAGACTGCCCCGTAGGAGGAAGTCGATGGAGAGGCTCTGGGCTTCGTCGATGGGATCGCGTCCGGCGGCGCCGATCTTGCCCGCCGTATAGGAGGAGATCACCTGGAGATCGTGGAAATGGGCCAAATCGGTGATGACGTCCTCCACAAATCCGCGTGCGAAATAGCCCGGATCCGCCAGGGCCGTGGGGCCATCTGTATCCGCCTGGGTTCGGGATGCGTCAGTCAGGCTTTCAAACGGCAATACGGCGATGCAGTTACCGCGCTCCCCGGAGTCGCTGCGCATGGGCCAACCTTTCGCCGGAAGGTGTTGGAGTGGATGGGGCGCGGTGGTCGCTGCCGGGGGAATGTGCACCCGGGCCTGTGTCAATGCGGAGAGAGCGACCCGCTATCGGCAGGCGACCACCGGCTCCACTGCATATCAAGATAGGACGCCAACCCCGCTTTTGCAAAGGCGGCGCCTTGCGTCCCGCACGGCGGGCGCCGGGGAGGCAGACGTCCGCGACGCCATTGATCTCCCCATGGCGTGCGGGGCACTCCCCAAGCGGGCACCCCATGGACCCTCCGGCGCTGCGGCCACTGTAGAGAGGTTCAGCGCTGCCACGTCGGCGTAAAGGCGGGAGGGATACGCGTGCGCCATCCGGTTCAAGCCGTTACTGCCTTGAAGGCCGATTGGGGAAAAAAACAATAGGGGCATTCATCCGGCGCTTCACTGCCGTAGTGAACGTGACCGCAGATTCGGCAGCGCCAGGCTTGCTCTCCCGGGGCCAGGTCGGCGGGATCCCGCTCGAGATGAACGGGCAGATCCTCCAGAGAGGGCATGACCGGCGTGTAGTTGTTCAACAGATGGCCGGCCACGATAATGCGCTGGATTTCGCTGGTACCTTCGTAGATGCGCAGCAAACGGGTGTCGCGCCACAGTTTTTCCACCGGGAACATCTGGGTATAGCCATAGCCGCCGCAGATCTGGAGCGCTTCATCGACCACCTCGAGAGCGGCTTCGGTGGCGTAGAACTTGGAGATGGAGGCATCGATGGTGGGGTCCTGGCCCCGATCCGCCTCCCAGGCCGCTTTCCAGCACAGCAGCCTGGAGGTCTCGATTTTCTGATACATCTCGGCGATCTTGAATTGCAGGGCCTGATATCCCGATAACGGCATTCCGAACGTACGGCGCTTGTTCAGATAGTCCAGCGCCAATTCCATGGCCGTGCGCGCCGCCCCGACGCCGAAGGCACCGATGGTGGGGCGGGTGCGGGCGAAGGTCTTCATGGCCAAGACAAACCCTTTACCCGGTTCGGCCAGCAGGTTCTCCTTGGGCACCCGAACATCCTTGAAGTGGAGCCCCACCGTGTTGGAGCAGCGCTGACCCAGTTTGGGAATGGGGCGGCCGCGGGTCACGCCAGGCTGGTCGAGAGGGACCACGAAAGCACAGATGCCCTCGTGGCGGGACTTGGGGTCGATGGTGGCGAAAACAGAGGCGTAGTCGGCAATGCCGCCGTTGGTGATCCAATACTTGGTGCCATTGAGGAGATAGTCTTCACCATCGGGCGTCGCCAGGCAGCGCATACCGGCCACGTCGGACCCCATGGTGGGCTCCGAGGTGGCGAAGCAGATGCGTTTGCCCTGGTCCAGCATTTCAGGAAAAATTCGCTGCTTCAGCCCCTCGTTGTCACAGAGAATGAGGGGTTCCATCCCCAAGGAGTTGTCAAAGATGGAGGTGGCCAGACCGGCGCAGGCCGCCGCCAGTTCCTCCGTCAGGAGGACGCTCTCCAACAGCCCCAGTCCCAGGCCTCCGTATGCTTTGGGAATGTCGGTATTGACGAGGCCGGCTTGGTAGGCCGCATCCAGAATCTGCATCGGGGTCTCATCTTTGTGGTCATAGTGCCAGGCAACCGGCAGGATGGCGGTTCGCGCGAAATCGCGCGCCTTGTCGCGCCACTGCTTCTGGTCGTCGCTGAGTTCGAAGTTCAACATGGGGCCTCCTATGGATGGTGTTGGGTCCAAGGCCATTGGCTGGCCTTATTCGCATCGAGGGGTGGGCGGGTAATGGTGGGTATCGTTCTATGGCGGAACGGCGCCGGCACGCAAGGAAAAACGCCATGGCGTGCCGTCGGCACTTTGCACAGCGCCGACCGTGCTTATCTTAGAGCAAATCCGTGCCAGCCACCCTCTGCGGCTGGCGGTTTGTTGTTCGAAAGTGAGGTGCGACCATGACATCGCCCGCGGCGCAGAAGCGCGCACACGGCCAAACCGCCCTGCGGGTGCGCTGGATTCCTGCGATGGCCGGGATTGACAAAGATCAGTGGGATCGCCTGTCGAATCCCGTGGACTCGCCGCTCCTGGAGTGGGACTGGTTGCACCAGATGGAAGCTTCGGGGAGTATCGCGCCGGCCACCGGCTGGACCCCGGCCCACCTGACGCTCTGGCGGGGAACGCGCCTGGTGGCCGCCGCGCCCCACTACATCAAGACCCGCAGCGAAGGGGAGTTTGTCTTCGATCACGCCTGGGCCCAGGTGGCGGCGCGCTTGGGAGAGCCCTACTTTCCCAAATTGGTGGGGATGAGCCCGGTGACCCCGGCGGTGGGGTATCGCTTCCTCATCGATTCAGCGGAGGCCCCCCGCGATGTGGCCGCCCACATGCTGCACGCCAGTGCGGCCTTCTGCCGGGAGCAGGGGCTGGCCAGCACCAATCTGCACTTCGTCGACCCGGTCATGGCACCGGCGCTCGAGACCGCCGGCTACCGTCCGTGGCGGCACCACGGTTACCTCTGGGAGAACATCGGCTACCGGAACTTCGACGATTTCCTCAGCCGTCTGCGGGCCAACGCCCGACGCAATATCCGCCGCGAGCGCAGGCGCATGGACGCCCAGGGGCTGCGTCTGATCCTCTACCGGGGGGAGGAGATCCCCCAAGATTTCATTCCCCTGATGTACGCCCTCTACAGCCAGACCAATGCCCAGTTCGGTCCGTGGGGCTGTCACTACCTCAACCGGGAGTTCTTCGAGGGCATCTTCCATCACTGTCGCGAACGACTGCTCTTCGTTGCCGCGCAAGATCTCTCCGCCGTCGATCCCCTGCCCATCGCGCTGGCCCTGCTGATCACCAAAGGGACCACTCTGATCGGACGGTACTGGGGCGCCCGTCGGTTCCATCGGGATCTGCACTTCAACGTTTGCTACTATGCCCCCATCGAGTGGGCCATCGCTGCCGGCATCCGCCGTTTCGATCCCGGCGCCGGATCGCCGCACAAAATTCGCAGGGGATTCCGGGCCGTGGCCCACCACAGCTGGCATCGCTTCCAGCACCCCAAGCTGACGCAGGTGTTCGACTATCACATCGATGAGGTCAACCAGGCCGAACAGGCCCATATCGACGATTTGAACGCCAAATTGCCCTACCATCGCCCCGTCAATTGACGGACTCCGGCGGCGTCAAGTTACTCTTTTTCGACAGTCAGTTTGAGGGGGAATTCGTTGGCCTGCGCCAGTGCCATGGCGTGCTTGGCTTTGGTCTCGGCGATTTCGAAGGGGTAGACGCCGGCCACGCCTTGCCCATGGTGGTGAATCTGCCACATGAGGGTGGCGGCGGCATCCAGGGATTTGTGGAAGACGGCGACGAGCAGTTCGATGACGAAGACTTTCGTGGTGAAGTCGTCGTTGTGAATCAGCACTTTGTAGCGGGGAGGTGGACCGACCTTTTCTTCTTCGTCTATCTGCACCTCTGGTGTGCGGATGGTTTTACTTTCCTGAGCGGCCATGGGTGGCACTCCTTGCGGCATTCGATTGGCGTCAGGACTTGCCTGATTACCTGCCTGACTCAAGATAGGAACGCCGCAGAGGAATGCAAGTGGGGCGCATCGGGCCGCCGCCCTCGCGAAGGATCAGAAGTTCTCCCGCCAAATGGGCGGGGTATCGCAAAGGGCGGCTGCTGGGAAGTGTCGGCCGCTCATTTCTGAAACCAGCCGGCCGTCTCCTCCGCAATGGTGCGAGTATGATCTCGGTCACCATAGAATTGAATCGCACCGTTCTCAGAATCGTAGGTGACCCGGCAGTTATATTTTCTCGCGGCAGAGTTCATCAGCTTGGAGATGATCTCGAGGTTTCCGCTGTCATTGGTGTTGACTTTTATCGGCATGATTGACTCTCCTGGCAATGGTGATGTTGACGCCAACGACGCATCCTTGGGTTTCTCAATGGCGCCATTGTCATCAAATTCAGCAAGGCATATGCCAGTTCCCCAGGGGCAGGGGTGGCAGCGGCCGACCGCCGGTAGCTAATCCTGGCGACGGATGGTTGGAATGCCTTTGGTTTTGGTTTGTTATCCCAATGGCTTAATTCTTTGGAGATGCCTTCGGTGCGGGTGCAGATGTCCGTTCAGGTTGTGAAACCGGCACCTTTTTGACGCTACATAAAATTACAAAAATGCTTTTTGTTATCGGTATAGATACGAAATTGTTATTTTATGCTGGCGATTGTGCACCTGGTTTTGTGGTATTTTTTTCCAGCTGAGAAGAATAATTCCAGTGTCGACGTCACAACCGGGCGGAAAGGCGCCTTTGAATGCCACCGCCAAAGCGCCTTCGGTCCGGATCTGGTACTGCCGTCGACCAAAACGGTTAAGCGGGTGTGGACTTCAGGGCGGTGAAAAGTGCCGGCAAGAGTTTGTGGACCAACTTGGGCAGGGCGAAGCCGTCGAGATCCGGTGGGGCCACCCAGCGAAAGGCGCTGGGTCCGTCGAGGCGCACCCGCCCGCGCGGGGCGTCGCAGAGCAGGACCTCGGCCTGGACCTGGAAGTGGGTGTAGGCGTGGCGGACCCGTGTGACGGTCATCCGGGGCGTGATCTGCAATCCCAGTTGTTCGCGGGCGAGGCGCCGACAGGCGGCTTCGGGCGTCTCTGCGTCGATGCGCCTGGCATTGGGAAATTCCCACAACCCCCCCAGAAGCCCCTTCTCAGGGCGTTGGGTGAGGAGAAGTTTGCCCCGACGCCGCATTACCGCTATCGCCATGGGATGCCGCGGTACCTTGGCTCGCGCCTGTTTGCGGGGATAGGCGTCGACCTGACGCCTGGTGAATGCGCAACAATGGCCCATCAAAGGGCAACCGTTGCAGCGGGGCCCGGCGGGACGGCAGATGAGGGCGCCGATCTCCATGAGGGCCTGGTTGAACGCCGATGGGGCGGCGTGATCCAGGAGATGGTCGGCATGTTGCCGGAAGTCGGCGTGGTGTTTGGGAACATTGACCGGCAGGTCAATACACAACAGGCGGGCGAGGACGCGTTTGACATTGCCGTCCACCACTGCGTAGGGGCGGCCGAATGCGATGCTCAGAACGGCGGCGGCGATATAGTCACCCACACCCGGAAGGGCCCGGAAGGCGTCCCATTCATCGGGAATGCGGCCCCCATGCCGTGCCATCACGATCCCCATGGCCCGATGCAGATGGCGCGCACGGGCATAGTAGCCGAGCCCCTCCCAGAGCTTGAGAACCGCCGCCTGCGGCGCATCGGCCAGAGTCGCCGGATCGGGGAAGGCTGACAGAAAACGGTGGTAGTAGGGAATGACGGTATCCACCTGGGTCTGCTGCAGCATCACTTCGGAGACCCAGATTCGATACGGATCTCTGGTTCGCCGCCATGGCAGATCGCGCTTCTCGCGACGATACCAGGTCAGCAGCCGGTGTCGAATCGTTTCAGTTGCCGGCTTCAAGAAATTTCCCTCCAGGCCGATAATGCCACTGTTTCACTGCTCGACAAGGCGACTTCCGCACACCCCGCATCCGGCGTGACGACCCCCGCCGGACCCATGCGCGGGGTGAGGTGCAATAGAATAATGGATGCCACTCTGGAGAACACGTTCATGGCTCAGATAGATCCGCAAGACTTTATCAAGGAACTCCGCTTCGACATCAAGGAAAAAGACGCCCTCAAGGCCAAACTCGTGCTTTCCCACCTGGACAAGGTGGATACCGCGACGCAGAAGATGGCGCTCTTCGAGCTGAGCCGGGCCGAGGATCAGTTCGCCATTCCCCTCATCGTCGAGGTGCTCGTGCGCAAGCCGGACTTGGCCGATGCCTTTCCGGCCCTCAAGGAAACGTTGTATGCCAAGGCCCTGGACCATCCCCAGACCTTCATCGATCTGCTGATGCGCGAGATGAACCGCGAGGTGCGTCTGGTCTTGGTGGCGGTGGCCGCCGAGATCCGCCTCGAAGAAGCCCTGCCCGCCATCATGGGCATCCTCAACGAGGAACACGACGAAAAGATTCTCCAACGGGCCATCGTGGCCTTGGGGCAGATCGGCGACCCCAGCGTGACCACGGCGCTCTCCGAATACCTCTACTCCAACCATGTGGAATTGGTCATCGCCGCCATCGAGGCCCTGGGGCAGCTGGGCACACCGACGGCCTTCAAACGCCTCAGCGAGAAACTGGACGACGATCCCGATCTGGACTTGATGATCCTCAACGTCTTCCAGCAGTCCCCAGGCCCCGAGGCGCTGGAGAAGCTCAACGGATGTCTCTCTTCGCACCATGCCCACATCCGTAACGCGGCCAAACAGATTTTGATCCAGCTGGGCAGTCGGGCGGTCCCATCTCTCATGGAGAACCTCACCCAGGACGATCCCGATCTGTGCATTCACACGCTCAACGTCCTTGGCGATATCGGGGACGAGGCCGCCATTCCCGCCATTCGCAAGCTGCTGTTCAATGAGCCCAAAGATGCCAACGTGCGCTTCGCCGCATATGAGGTACTGGGCCGACTGCCGGTGCAAAAAGGCGCCATTACCCTGGCGGCAGGACTCCACGACGCCGTACCCAATGTACGGACCGCCGCGGCTACGGCCATCGACAACAATTATGCGCCGGTATTGGCGGCCGGATTGAAGAACATGGTGCGGGAAACCTCCGAGGAGACGGACCAGATCGCCCAAGCCGTCATCGAGGGCGAGTGCGATCGTATCTTCCTCGGCCTGGTGGAGGCGCCCGCATTTCAGGAAACCATATTGCACATGCTCAAGGTGGACGCCCACGCAGCGATTCGCGATCATTTCGAAGTACTGCTGCGGGAAAACGGTCAAGCGGAGCTCGCCGACAGGTTGGGCAGCGGCGCGGCCGAGGCGGCCTCCCAGAAAGACGCTCTCACGGTCTTCGCCGTGGACGACTCGCGCATGATCCTCAACATCTACCGAAGTGTATTGCACAAGCTCGGGCTGGCACCCGAACTCTTTGAACTTCCCGCGGAGGCGATCGAAAGGGTTCGCGAGATGCGGCCCGACGTCATCCTCACCGATCTCAACATGCCCGAGATCAGCGGGATCGAGCTCACCCGCCAGGTACGTCAGTGGTTCAGCGCCGAGCAGATGCCCATCGTCATGGTGACCACCCAGAATGAGTCCCAGGACAATGAGGCCGCCATCGCGGCCGGGGTCAACCGCATCCTCCACAAGCCCTTTACCGAAACAACCATCGGTCAGGCCCTGGCGTCGGTTGGGGTCGCCGTTGCAAATGGATGAGGCGCCTGGCGGGACCCGCCGGTAAGGCCGAAACCGTTGCCGCCGCTGCAGGGGATCAGCCCTTGGGGCAGCTGTAGCCTCGGATGGGGGAGATGATGGTGTGGCCTTGCTGACCGATGCAGCGGCGGTGCCGGTTCAGTGGCCGCCGCACAGCTCAATGGTCTTGGTCAGGGCCGTCATGTGGGCTTTTTCGGCTTGCGCCAGTTGGAGGAAGGCCTCGCGGATGGCCGCGTCCGGGCCGTTGTCAGCGATGGTGCGATAGAGGTCGTAGGCGGCGTATTCGATCCGCAAGGCCATCTCAATGAATGGCAGGCAGGCGTCCGCTGCCAGTCGGTCAAGCGCATCCAGCACTTCCGCCAGCTCGGCGCCGCCCTCAAGGATCTCGCCCGTCAAGTCGGCGTAGATCGTCCCAAACGCCGTGTCCTCACCTGTTTCCCGTTGCCAGAAGCCATGGATGGTGCGGGCATGGGCCACCTCCGCCGTGGCCAGTCGGGCAAAGGTCGCGCTGAATGGCGCTGCTGGAAACGCTTTGGTCACGTGTTCATAAAAGCGTTGGGCGCCCTTCTCCAGGTTCATGGCCAGGTGCAGCCGTTCACCGGTGCCCTCCACGGCGTCGAAAAGATGCCAGCGCGGGGCGCCTTCGATGCGGTAACCGTTCCAGGCCACCATGCCGCCCCGGATATTGTAAATGCTGGCATTGCAGACCTCCTCTTCCAGCGTCAGCACTGCCGCCGCGGCGGAGCGCCCGCCGCTCTGGCAGTAGAAGATGATGTCCCGATCTGATGGTAACTCGTAGAGCCGCGGTACCAGCTCCATGATGGGCAGCAGGCGGGCACCGGGAATGTGTCCCTCCACGTACTCTTCCGGCTGACGAACGTCGATGAGGAGATAATCGCTCTCCGGGCGCTCCGCCATATAGCTGCGCAGCTCTTCCGCACTGATCTCGCTGATATTCTCGGCCGGCATCCGCTCTCTCCTTCCGCTCTGCGATCCGCTCTCCGTCCATACGGTGGGCTGATGCGTTCTCAAGGGTCGTCGGGATTTGTACTGCAGATTGTCCCCAGTTTCAATCCAGGCGCTCACGGTGATGGTAGGCCGGCAGGGTTTTGAGACGGTCGTCGCGCACCGGTCTCCCAACCGTGAAATGATAGAGGCTCTGAAACGCGCGGTCTTGCAATCCCAGTAGGTTGTGCATGGCGTCGTCGAAGAAACAGCCGATGCCGGTGCCCCGAAAGCCCTGGGCTTCGGCCTCCAAGTAGAGCAGCTGGCCCACCAGACCCGCTTCCCAGAACAGGGCGCGGTAGCACTGCGGGGACGCCTTCAGGCATGGCTGGAATTGGGCCAGCATTCCCAGCGAAAAGGCGCCGTGACCGGCGATGGTCTGATCGCAGCTGATGTGCATGGCATCGCTGACGAAATCACCCGCCGTGAGCCGAAAGAGGGGCAGGGCCGGATCGGCGGCACGCCACCGAAAGGCAGGGTTGCAGGCGGCCTGAAGCCGCTCCTTGTGGGCCGGATGCCGGCAGAGGGCGTAAAGCCCGCTGGCAAGGCCGGACACCCGATGAACGAAGAGAAACAGGTGCAGATTGGGTGCATCGATGCCGACGGCGAAGGGCGGGCTCTCCAGCCGGGGAAGGGTACGTTGCAGGATGGCCCTAAAGGCGATCAGGGGCATGGTCTGACGCGGTTGATAGGACACGGCGCTGCGTCGCCGACGAATGACGGCCGCGGCCTGCCCCGTCGGCGCTTTCGGTGTGTCCGGCCAGGTCGGTTCCCTTTCAGCGGCAGACCCCACCCACGGCACAGTGCCAATCTGCCGGGATATGCGGTCGATGCCGTGCCAGTGCTCGTGGTCCTGGCTGAGCCGATTGGGCCTTCCCTGCAAGTTCAGGCGGGGCAACAGGCGCCGCAGGGCCGCCGCGTCAATCTGCGGTAGGGCTCGTGTGACCGGCCCCAGGTGGCAGAGGCATTCGGCGTGCTCCTGCTCCGCCGCTGGCAAGTGGTCATGGGGGAACCCCAGCAGGGCGCCCAAATCGGCCTGGTGGACCCCATCCACCAAGCGGCAATGCCACGCCTGCAGTCGCGCGGCCAGGGAGAGGCCGGCCAGTGCATGGCCCAGATCCAGCTGGCAGTAGCGGTAGGCCCGCAGGCCATACTTCCAGGCTTCCCGCCAATAGATGCTGGTGAAGGCGATCCAGAGCCCCGGCGTCGGGAGGGCCGCTTCAAAAGCGCCCGACGTCTCGGGACCGATCGCCAGGCGGCATTCCAGGGCGTGCGCCAGAGGGGCGTAGTGGTAAACGCCGGGGGGCAGGTCCGTTTCTGGATGAATGGCATTGGTCGGGCAATAGATCACATAGGCTTCGGTGGGGTGGAGGTTGCCGCTGGAGGGCGCCATTCGGAGGGCCCAGCGGCTGGCGCCGCTGGTCTTCCAGGCGGATAGGCCCAGCGAGAGTTCCAGCACGGCGCCGAGCGTCGCCAAGGTGACAGGCGCTGCTGGCTGGGGCGGGGGGCTGAAGAGGGCCCCGTAGGCGAGATCGGGGTCCGTTGTCAGGAGCGGGAGCGGCAGGGTTTCGCAGTCTTGGTACCACCGAAAGGGCTGGGGTTGATTGGCCCAGTCCATGTAGCCCAGGGAGGGCGCCATGCGGCCCACATGGTGCTTGCTCTCCTCGTGATAGCCCAAAACGGCCGCCGATCGTTCGGCCGTCGTCTCATCCAGTGACGGCGGGTGGTTCCCCATTCAATTCCCGATCGCTCCCTTTCTGGCCCTTCGCCACACGGCCATCGATGCCCGGACGGCGACGTTACCCGAACGGCGACTTCGCTCGGACGGCGACCTCGCTCGGACGGCGACCCCATCTGCTGGATGCAGCACCCGTCCGCTGATGTGTCCCACGCAAAGCGCGTCCCATCGGCCAGCCTTGCCGCCGGGGACCGATTTCGCATCCACCCCCAATCCAACGGGATCTAATTCAGAATACTGCGCAGTGCGCTCTCCATCTCTGAATGGGTGAACGTGAAGCCGGCCTGCGTCAACTGATCCGGGATCACCCGTT